>Ga0247820_10001030_pt1 | contig 15687 bp, 9 predicted proteins | sample 13C_Glucose_Day1_2_FD_192480 | JGI IMG/M metagenome (GOLD analysis project Ga0247820, IMG submission 192480) | Soil microbial communities from agricultural site in Penn Yan, New York, United States - 13C_Glucose_Day14 | ecosystem: Environmental > Terrestrial > Soil > Agricultural land | place...
AGCTTGAGCACGGCATCGGCGAAGGCGCGAGGCCCGCGACCGAACTCGGCAAGGTCGCCGCGCAATGCGGCATCGCCGTGGCCCCGGACGACGCCCGCGCCTTCGCCGATGCCGTGCTCAAGCTGGCCTCCGACCCCGCCTTGCGCCGCGAACTGAGCCTGCGCGCCCGCGCCTTCGCCGAAGCCAACTTCGACCGCGACGCCGTCCTGGCCCGCTTCGAGCAGGACCTCGAAGCCTGCATCGGCATCCCCGCAATGAAAAGAGCCGGCGAAGCCCGGCTCTAGTTGGTGAAACACCGCGGAACCGGCAACGCCCGGCCGCTGGTGTTGCCCCCCGGTCAGGGGGGTGGGCGCCCGGACACGAAGTGCCGGGCAACCTGGGGGGCGAGCCTACTGCTCTTCGGGCAGGATGCTCTCGTAGTTGTAGTTGGTGTAGCGATAGCGCCCGTACTTGTAGGCCGCATAAGCCCTGCGGCTGACGTTCATGCCGTTGAGCAGCACGCCGGTGGCCGCCTTGCCGCCCATCACGAGCCGCCGGGTGCTCTCCTTGAGCTCGCCCATCGTGGACAGGTCGGCGCGCGCCACCAGCAGCAGGGTGCCGACGTGCGTCGCGATGGTGCTCGTGTCGGCGGCGACCAGCACCGGCGGCGCATCGATGACGACCAGGTCGTACTGCTCCGAGAGGCGTTCGAGGTTCGACTTGAAGGAGTCGGACACCAGCAGTTCGGCAGGGTTGGGCGGCAACTGGCCGGTGGCCAGGAAGTCCAGGCTGGGAACCACCTGACGGTGCACGGTCTGCTGCACCGTCAGGCTGCCGGCGATCAGTTCTGACAAGCCACCATGGCGCTGCAGGCCGAAATACTGGTGCGTGTGGCCGCGGCGCAGGTCGGCGTCGATCAACAAGGTCCGCCTTCCGGCAGCGGCCATCAGCGCAGCGAAATTGGCGGCCACGAAGCTCTTGCCGACGCCCGGCGTGGGACCGGTGATCAGTACACGGTTGTTGGGCGACTCCAGCATCGCGAACTGCATCGCGGTGCGCAGGCTGCGCAGGCTCTCGACTGCGGGGTCGTCGGCCTTCTCGATCGTCAGCAGCCGCACGCCGGTCGCGCCACTCAGGCGCCGGGCCGAGATGGCCTCCTGGGCCGGACTCATCGGAATGGTCGAGAACACCGGCAGGCCGATGTCGGCCTCGACCTCGTGCGGGTCACGGATGCGCTGCTCGATGAAAGCGTTGCGGATGAAGGCGGCACAGATGCCGAGGAACAGGCCCAGGGCCAGGGCCGCGGCCATGATGACGTTGCGATTCGGCTTGATCGGGCTCAGCGGCGCCACGGCATCGTCGAGCACGCGCGCGTTGCCGACCTTGCCCTCCTTGACCAGCCGCAATTGCATCGAGTTGTTGAGGAGCGACTGATAGAGCTCGGTGTTGACTTTCACGTCACGCTCCATGCGCACCGCTTCCTGCTGGATCGCGGGCAGCCCCTTGATGCGCGTCTGGATCCCCGCCATGTCGGCCTTCAGGGCCGCGATCTGCGAATCCAGCGTTTCCACCAGCGGATGATTGGAAGTGAAGCGTGCCTCGAGTTCGCGCCGACGCTGCTGGGCATCCAGCAGCCGGGACTGGCGGTCGATCGCTTGCGCAAGGATGCTGTTCGCCTCATCCGTAAAGGACACGGTGCCCTTCTGGTTGCGGAAGCGGTTGTAGGTTTCCTCGGCCGCCTCCATCTGTCGTTTGAACTGCGGCAACTGGACGTCGAGGAACGCCAGCGTCTTCTGCGCTTCGGCCGCCTTGCGTTCGATATTCTGCTGGACGTACTGCGAGCCGACCGCGTTCAGTATCTGGGCCGCACGAAAGGGGTCCTCGTTCTGCAGCGAGACATTGATGATCCCGGAGGCCTTGACTCGTTCGGCCAGGCCAAGGCCCAGTTGCAGCGACAAGACCGTGGGCAGCTTGGCAAGACGGCGTACGTTGAACTCGGCGCCCGGCTTGCCGTCCAGCCTGCTCACGACCAGGTCGATGGATCCGTCCGGTGTCTCCGCCTTCAGCGGAACGCCCACGGTACCGACCAGCGCCTGGGACAGCCGCGGCGAGCTCAGCGCGTACTGGCCGCCACCCTTGGCGGTCACCGTGAAGAATGCGCCTTCCATCGACTCCGGCACATCGAACTGCGTCACGACGATCCGCTCCGTGCCCGACACGTAGCCGCCGAACCCCAGGAAACCCGGCTCCGACAGGCCCGTCGCGCGCCGCGCCAGCCAGCCGCCGACGTAGGGCACGTAGTTCGGGCTGGCGACGACGTAGAGCTTGATCGCGTCCACGGCCTTGCCCACCACCATGCGCGAACGGATGATTTCCATTTCAGCGCTGGCCGGCGCCTTGAAGTCGAACATCCCGCCGGCTTCGTTGAGGATCTTGCCGCCGGAGTCCGATTCTTCGACCTGGATCACCATATTGGATTCATACACGGGTCGCTGGAGAAACGCGAAGACCGCTCCGCCGAGGAAAACGACAAGGGTGATGAAGGCGATCAACCACTTGTTCGCGACGAGCACCTCCAGGTAGTGCCCGATGTCGAAATCCTCCTCGTCCGCCGTGCCGGAAGAACTTGGGTTGGATTTTGGAGTGAGAGTGGAATTCATCGACTGGATACTCTTGAAATGCGTTGGAGCCACTGCCGGGTGCCGTCTTCGATGAGCGTCAGGGACCGCTCGAAGGAGGCACGGCCGGCCCGGTAGGGGTCTGGAATGTCCCGATCGCTGAACTCACAGAGGCGGAAAACCTTGCCGGAAGCAAACAGGTAGCGCTCCTCGACCGAGCGCCGCTGCTCGACGTCCATCACCAGGATCAGGTCGGCGCGCTGGCAGGCATCGAGGCTGATCTGCCGCGCGCGGTGGTCCTCGATCGAGATGCCCCGCTTGCGCATCAGTTCGCGGGCGATGGCGTCCGCGGGCTCCCCCACCAAGGCTCCGAGACCGACGGAGGAGACCTGCACGTCAGGCAGCGCCGCGGCGATCAGGCCTTCGGCCATCGGGCTGCGGCAGATGTTTCCGATGCACACGACGAGGATGTTGCGGATGGTCACTTCGGGTTCGGCTAGCGGCCGGTGGCGGTGGTGCCGACGGACTGGTACGTGATCGCCGTGGTGGCGGTCGGCAGGATCAGGTTCAGGACGCGGTTCCACTGCACCAGCGGCACCGGGTCGACATAGACCACATCCTTCGCCTTCAGCGGGAAGCCCTGCGCCATCGCGATCGCCGTGGGCGTGCGCGCGTCGAGGTGGAAGATGGACTGGCCCTGCGCCTCGTTGCGAATCACGTAGATCTGGCGCGGGTTGGCGGTGGTCAGGTTGAGGCCGGCCACTTCGGTCAGGGCATCGGTCAGGCTCAGTTGGCCGTTGCGCATGAGCACGCCCGTCTGCGCCGTCGTTTCGCCCATCACCGTGACCTTCCGCTCGTCGCGGCCGCGCGCATAGATCAGGTCGCCGGGGCGCAACGGAATCCGGCTCGGGTCGATGCCGGCATCGGCCATCGCCATCAAGTCAATGGGGATCGTCTTGCCGTCGCGCGTGAGGTTGATCGCCGAACGGTCGCCGTTGGCAGTCAGTCCGCCGGCGCGATTGAGCGCCTCCGCCAGCGTCATCGGAATATCGGAGAACAGCATCAACCCGGGCGTGCGAACCTCGCCATCCATGAAGGCGCGCTTGCTGCGGAAGGCCTGGATCCGGACGAAAAGCTGCGGGTTCTTGTAGACGCGCGACAGGCGCTTCACGAGCACGTCCTCGAGTTCCTGCACCGTCATGCCGTCGGCCTTCAGCGAACCGACATACGGGAAGCTCAGGAAACCGGTGCTGGAGACGATGAAGCCGGGCGCCGGCGAGACGCTGGCGCCATCCACGCCCCCGCCGGGGGGGCTGCTGGCGCTGAACTCGATCTCGGGGTGGCCGAAGACGACGATGCCGATCACGTCCCCCGGACCGATCCGGTAGGGCCCGACCGAGCCGATCAATGCCATCACCTCGGGACTGAGCTTGGTCTGCCGAATGGCGGCGCGATGCGCCGCGATCAGGGTCGGATTGATCTCGGTCAAGGCGCCAGCCGGCGGCGGATCGATCTCGGCCGTGGAGAAACCGGCCGGCGACACGGCCTGGGCGGCATCGTTGCTGGCCGAACGAAAACCCGGCGCCAGCGGTGCGCAGCCTTGAACCAGCAAGCCCACCGAAGCCAGCAGCGCGGCATGTAGTAAAAAATGCTTCAATTGCAGCTCCGCATCGTGACCCTGAAATGAATACTTTTGCAAACAGTTACGACTGTACCTCATGACCAGCGGCGACTCAAACCCTTTGTCGGATTAGTGCTTTCGGCTAAGAAATACCTTCGCGAAACAGGGTGAATAGCACGATCGTGAAGTCTTGGGAAGCAGCGAAAGCCGCAAAGTGACCGGCAAGCCGGCCGCTGATGCTATTGAATCAATAGCATCCAGACCTTATCAGACAATGCTCTATCAGGGATTTTCGGTTTGAGCCGCGCGCTTCCACGCGGCCGAGGCCTGGTCGGCGTCATCGCGTGCTTCGGCCAGTTGGGCCAGCGCCTGCCAGGCCCTGCGGTGTAGGTTGGTGTCCTGCAGGCCCAGGCCGGCCTGTGTGAGCAACTGTTGCGCCTTGCCCCACAACTGCCGCTTCATGCAGGCCATGCCCGCCAGGTACTGCAGATTGGGATCGCGCGGGTTGTTCCGTTGCGCGGATTCGATGCGCGCCAGCCAGTCGGCGTCGACCGAATCGAGGCCGGCCTCCAGGGCCCGCACCAGTTTCACGCGCAGGGATTCGCCAAGGCTCTGCGGATGCTCGACCATGCGGTCCCAGATCGGCAGCAGCCAGGCGCGCGCCAGCGTGAGGTCGCCGCGCAGCGCCACCATGCGCTGCGCGGCGTGGATCGCGACCTCGGGCATTTCGCGCTCCGAGGCTTCGAACTCGCTCCAGGCGCGCAGCAGCTGCGCCGGATCGTGGGCACCCGACAGCAGTTCGGTGGCCAGTCCGCGCACGATGCTCTGCGCCGCGGCATCGGAAAAAGCCCGGTGCTTGGCCAGCAGCCGCGCGGTTTCGAGCGCCTCGAGGGTGCGCCGGTCCTGGCGCGCGGCTTTCAGTCGCAGCCGCAAGGCCAGCGTGCGTCGCTGCGCGCCCTGCGGCAGCTCCGCCAGCCGCGCGAGGGCCGCCGGCGCATCGCGGTCGTCGAGCGCCCAGCGTGCGGCGCGCAGCTGCACGCCCTCGCGCGTTTCCGGCGCGACCATCGCGCCGCGCTCGGAGCTCTCGTTGAGCGCCTGCTGAAGATGCGCATCGCGCGCCGGCCGGTCCTGCAGCGCCTGCGCGCTCTCGGCCGCCAGCAGGTGCGCCAGCACGCGCACCTGAAGCGCCTGCGGCAGCCGGGCATCGAGCGCGGCCAGCCGCCGCTCCTGCACCAGCGCCGACAGCGACGCCTTGCGCGCCCGCGAGAAGCGCCCGGCCAGCAGTTGCGCCGCGGCGTCGAGCAGCGCCGAATGCAGCGCGCGCTCCTTTTGCTGCAGCCGCCATTGGCGCGCCTGCTTGGGCAGCGAGAACAGCGCCGAGAAGCCGCGCAGCGCCAGGTGCAGAAACACGAAGACCGCGAGCAGCAGCACCAGCACCAGGTTCAGCGACAGATCGACCCGCCACGGTGGCCAGAAGACGGTGATCGTGCCCTGGTTGTTGCCGGCGAACAGCGCCACCGCGGCCGCGATGCCGAACAGGGCGAGGAACCAGAGGACGGCGCGCATGGCTTCGGGCCCGCCCTAGCGCCCCGCCGCCGCCGTGGCGAGCGCGGCCAGCGTCTCGTCGACGCGTGGCGGCTCGCTGGTGCGGATCTGTGCCTGCACCTGCTGCACCAGCGTGGCCGCGGCCTGGACCCGGCGCGAAGCCGGATCGAAATAACGGTTGAGCGATGCCGACACGGTGGCCATCTCGCCGCGTGCCGTGTCGACCTGCCTCGACAGCAGGGCCAGGCGGGCATTGAGCAGCTTGAGCTTGAGGTTCTCGCGCAGGAAGAAGGTCTGCTCTGGCGTCAGCAGCACGGCCTCGGGCCGATCGATGCGGCCGACCCGCAACAGCGAACGCGCCTCGGTGCGCACCATCATGATGAAGCGCTGCCACCAGGGCGCATCGGGCGGCAGGGGCTCGACCTGCCAGGCATCGAGCCCGCCGCCGCGTACGGCGACGGCATTGAGCGCCGGCAGGTCGTCCACCACGCGCATGAGTTCGTCGAGCTTCTGCAGTGCATCGGTGTTGTCGGCGCTGGCACTGCTGCGAAGGCGATCCGCATCGTGCTGCATGGCGCGCTGCAGCGGCGCCAGCCGCGGCTGCGCGGCGCGCGCGATGCGCAGGTCGCCCGCCTTCAGCGCGGCCAGCAGCGGCTGCACGTTGCCCGTGACCTGCGCCTGCTGCAGGGCCAGCCGCACGGCGGCCTCGATGTCGACCACCAGGTTCTCGTCGCGCGAGCGCGAGAGGCTCTGCATCAGTTCCTCGAGCTGGGAGCGCTGCAGCGCCACTTCGCCGACCCGGGTCTCGGCCAGCGCCAGCCGGGCGGCCGTGTCGCGCACCACCTCCTGCGCCTGGCGCGCCAGAGTGCGGGCCTCCAGCGACTGCGCCAGGGCATCGGCGCTCTGCCGCGCCAACTGCTCCTGCATGCCGCTGACCTTCTGCCAGAGCGCCAGACCGATCAGCAACGCGACGATGGCAATGAGGGCGAGCAGGCCGAAGGCGAGTCGCGAGAGCAGCATCGCCGCGGCCGCATGACCGGCCGGCAGGGGGGCCGGCAGCGGTGCGCGCAACGCTGGGTCGGGCAGGGGCTCGTTGAAGACGGGAGCGTCGCTCATGCCAGGGATTCTATCGACGCGACCACCGCCGGCAGCGATGGGCGACAGACGTGGACGCGGCCGAAACCGGCGGCTCGCGCGGCATCGGCGATGCGTTCGTGGGTGGCGATCGCTCGCGCCTGTTGCCAGGCCACACTAGGCAGCAGGCGGCACAGGTTGGCGATCGCTTCCGAGCTGCTGAAGAGCCAGGTCGCGGCGCCGCTGGCGCCCTCTGCCGCCCACCGCCGCTCGGCGTCGCCGAAGGCCGGCGGCAGCCGACGGTAGGCAGCCACCGCATCGCAAAGGCCGCCGGCGGACGCGATCTCGCGCGCCAGCCAGTCGCGGCCCGTGGCCTGCCCCGCGGCGTCGCCACCCCGCACGATCAGGACCTTGAATCCCGGGCGCACCTGCGGCGCCACGAGGCGCCACAGGCTCTCGGAGTCGAACTGAGGCGCATCGGCCGGCGGCGCGTCGATCGCCGCCACCGGCACGCCGGCCTCGCGCAGGCCGCGGACGGTGCCGGGGCCGGTGGCCCAGCAGCGCAGCCGCGCGGGCAGGCCGACATCGATGCCGCGAAAGAAGTTCTCGGCCGCAGCGGCACTGACGAACATCAGCGCATCACACTCGGCCAGGCGCTGCCAGGCGGCCCGCAGCGGCGCCGGATCGTCGAGCGGCTCGATCGCGATCAGCGGCAGCGCCACCGCGTCCAGGCCGGCCGCACGCAGATCGTCCACCCAGCGCGCGGCTTCCCTGGCCGGTCGTGTGATCAGCAGCATCGGCAAGCGGGATCGCGCTTCATTTATGCAACAGCCGCGCCGCCGCTTCGCCCAGCGCAGCGGCCTGCGCCGCATCGCCGGCCTCGGCCACCAGTTGGGCCTGCAGCAGCGGCGCCGTGCCGTCGGGGTCGCCGAGGGCGGCGTCGATGCGCAGCCGGCCGTCGGGCTGCCAGCGCGCGTGCGCGGCCAGCGGCATCGAGCAGCTGCCGCCCATGGCGCGGCTCACGGCGCGTTCGGCCGCGGTGGCGAGAGCGTCGGCGCGGCTGGCCAGCGGGGCCAGCAGCGCGAGCAGGTCGGCGCGGTCGGCGCGGATCTCGATGCCGAGCGCGCCCTGCCCGGCGGCCGGCAACATCGTGTCGGGCTCGAAGCATTCGCGGATGCGGTCTTCGAGGCCGAGCCGCTTGAGGCCGGCGGCTGCGAGCACGATGGCGTCGTAGTGGCCCTCGTCGAGCTTGCGCAGCCGGGTGTCGAGGTTGCCGCGCAGCGGCTCGATGCGCAGGTCGGGCCGAAGCGCACGCAGGAGCACCACACGGCGCAGGCTCGAGGTGCCGACCACCGCGCCCTGCGGCAGATCGGCGAGCGAGGCATGGCGAGGCGACACCAGCGCATCGCGCGGGTCCTCGCGCTCGAGCACGCAGGCCAGCGCGAAGCCTTCGGGCAGGTCCATCGGCACATCCTTGAGGGAGTGCACCGCGATGTCGGCGCGGCCTTCTTCGAGTGCGAGTTCGAGTTCCTTGACGAACAGGCCCTTGCCGCCGACCTTGCTGAGCGAGCGATCGAGGATCTGGTCGCCCCGGGTGCTCATGCCCAGCAGCGCCACCGCATGGCCCTGTTCTTGCAGGAGCGCCTTGACGTGTTCGGCCTGCCACATGGCCAGGCGGCTTTCGCGCGTGGCGATGACGATGTTGCTCAAGACCGTTTTCCGTATGAAAGAGAGACCCGCGGGATGCTAGCATGTTGCGCCGCAGCAACGCAGGCATGTCCCCAGCCCACGAGGAGAAGTTCCGAATGAAGACGAGCCCCGCACCGGTCGCCGCGAAGCGCCGGACCCGTGACGAAGACCTGCCACTGGTCGCCGACATCCGGCTCCTGGGCCGCATCCTCGGTGACGTGATCCGCGAACAGGAGGGAGACGACAGCTACGCGCTGGTGGAGAAGATCCGCACCCTCTCGGTGGCCTTCCGGCGCGACGCCGACCATGCGGCCGACCGGGCGCTCAAGAACCTGCTGAAGGGGCTCAGCGCGGCCGAGACCGTGAGCGTGATCCGGGCCTTCACCTACTTCAGCCACCTGGCCAACCTGGCCGAGGACCGGCACCAGATCCGACGCCACACCGAGGCCGAGCGCGCCGGCGACAGCGCCGAGGGCAGCCTGGAAACGGCGCTGGCGCGCATCCGCAAGGCCGGCATCAAGCCCGAGGCGGTGGTCGAGTCGCTGGCCCACAGCTATGTCTCGCCGGTGCTCACCGCGCACCCGACCGAGGTGCAGCGCAAGAGCATCCTCGATGCCGAGCGCGCCATCGCGCAACTGCTCACGGCCCGCGACGAGATCGCGCTGCGCCAGCGCGCCTTCGCTGCGGCCAAGGACGCGCTGACGCCGATCGAGTACGCGGACAACGAGCGCCAGCTGCGCACCCGCGTGACCCAGCTGTGGCAGACGCGCCTGCTGCGCTTCTCCAAGCTCACCGTGGCCGACGAGATCGAGAACGCGCTGAGCTACTACGAGGCGACCTTCCTGCGCGAGATCCCGCGGGTCTACGCCGAACTCGAGAAGGCGCTGGCCCACGGCGCCAGCGTGCCCTCGGTGGCGCCCTTCCTGCGCATGGGCCAGTGGATCGGCGGCGACCGCGACGGCAACCCGAACGTGACCGCCGAGACGCTCGAGTACGCGCTGCGCCGGCAGAGCGAACTGGCGCTGCGCCACTACCTGACCGAAGTTCACTACCTGGGCGGCGAGCTGTCGCTGTCGGCCACGCTGGTCGATGTCTCGGTCGAGATGCAGGCGCTGGCGGAGCGCTCGCCCGACAAGAACGAGCACCGGGTCGACGAACCCTACCGCCGCGCGCTGACAGGCATCTATTCGCGGCTGGCGGCCACCTTGCGAGAACTCACGGGCGGCGAAGCGGCGCGCCACGCCGTGAAGCCGCAGAACCCGTACCACACGGCCGAGGAGTTCCTGGCCGACCTGCGCACCATCGAGGAATCGCTGGCCGACAAGCACGGCACCGTGCTGGCGACGCCGCGCCTGCATCCGCTGATCCGCGCGGTCGAGGTGTTCGGCTTCCACCTGGCGACCGTCGACCTGCGCCAGAGCTCCGACAAGCACGAAGCGGTGGTGGCCGAGTTGCTGGCCACCGCACGCATCGAACCCGGCTACGCGTCGCTGGCCGAGGAAGACAAGCAGGCGCTGCTGCTGCGCCTGCTCGACGATGCCCGGCCGCTGCGGGTGCCCGATGCCGACTATTCGCCGCTGGCCAGGAGCGAACTCGCGATCTTCGCCGCCGCCCGCACCGCACGCGCGCGCTTCGGCGCCGCCGCGATCCGCCACTACATCATCAGCCACACCGAAACCGTCAGCGACCTGCTGGAGGCACTGCTGCTGCAAAAAGAAGTGGGCCTGCTGCGCGGCACGCTCGCCGAAACCGCCACCTGCGACCTGATCGTGGTGCCCCTGTTCGAGACCATCGAGGACCTGCGCAACGCGGCGCCGATCGTGCGCGCCTTCTACGCGCTGCCGGGCATCCACGCGCTGATCCAGCGCTCGGGCGCGGAGCAGGACGTGATGCTGGGCTACAGCGACAGCAACAAGGACGGCGGCATCTTCACCAGCAACTGGGAGCTGTACCGCGCGGGGCTGGCGCTGGTGGCGCTGTTCGACGACCTGAATGCCCACAGTGAAGTGCCCATCAGGCTTCGCATGTTCCACGGCCGCGGCGGCACCGTGGGCCGCGGCGGCGGCCCGAGCTACCAGGCGATCCTGGCGCAGCCGCCGGGCACCGTGCGCGGCCAGATCCGGCTGACCGAACAGGGCGAGGTGATCGGCTCCAAGTACGCCAACCCCGAGATCGGCCGCCGCAACCTCGAGACGCTGGTGGCGGCGACGCTCGAGGCCACGCTGCTGCCCACCGCCAAGGCCGCGCCCGCCACCTTCGTGGCCGCGGCGGCCGAATTGTCGGCGGCCAGCATGGGCGCCTACCGGGCGCTGGTCTACGAAACGCCGGGTTTCGGCGACTACTTCTTCAGCGCCACGCCGATCCGCGAGATCGCCGAGCTCAACATCGGCTCGCGCCCGGCCTCGCGCAACCCGAGCCGCAGCATCGAGGACCTGCGTGCGGTGCCCTGGAGCTTCAGCTGGGGCCAGTGCCGGCTGACCCTGCCGGGCTGGTACGGATTCGGCTCGGCGATCGAGCGCTTTCTCGCGCAGGCCGCCAATCCGGCCGCGCGCAAGGAGCGCCAGGCGCTGCTGCAACGCATGTACGCGCAGTGGCCCTTCTTCCGCACGCTGCTGTCGAACATGGACATGGTGCTCGCCAAGAGCGATCTGGCGCTGGCCTCGCGCTACTCGGAGCTGGTGGCCGAGAAGAAGCTGCGGCAGAAGGTGTTCTCGATGATCGAGGCCGAATGGCATCGCACCTCCGACGCGCTGGCGCTGATCACGGGCGCGAGGCAGCGGCTGGAGGGCAATGCCGACATGCAGCGCTCGATCCGGCACCGCTTCCCCTACATCGATCCACTGCACCACCTGCAGGTCGAGCTGATGCGACGCTACCGCGCGGGCCAGGTCGACGAGCGGCTGCAGAAGGGCATCCACATGTCGATCAACGGGGTGGCGGCGGGCTTGCGAAACACGGGTTGACGCACAGGCTGGCGAGGAGCGAGCGGTCCTGTCCGCGATCTCCTACACCCATTCACGGCGAAGCAGATAAAAAAGGCCATCGCACAGGGAGTACCCTGACCCGTACGTTCACAGCTCTCGCAATCGCGCGGCGGCTTCAGGGTCGTTCACAGGAAACTCCGCCATGTCATCCCCGCAATCGCTTGCCCGTTCCCCGATCGACTTCGTCAGCGGTGACTTCGACGCGCTGGCCTTGCACATGCGACATTGCGCGCGCGCCCAGGGGCGATGGTTCGCGGTCCGCAGCCATCTGCAGCAGGTGCGTTCAGTCGCCGCTGGACGCATCGTCACGATGGCCTGCGTGGCCGGCATGCTCGCCATCGGACTGTTCGCGTTCGCTTGAGCGCCGCGGCGGTCGTCGACCGGCTCGACACCCTCAGCCGGTACGCGCGGGAGCTTCTCCTCGGACCGCACGAGCCGGTCGAAGCGCCGATCCGCGCCGAACTGTTCGGCGCCCAGCGCTTCGCGCAGCATGGCCACAGCCTGGCGCGGGCCCAGGTGGTGCAGGCCGGGACCGCGGGTGGCGACAGCACGCCCTTCTTCCCGCGCGTCGACAAGAACCTCGAATCGCTGCGCAGCGCCTTCGACTACATCGCGCTGATCTCGCGCAGCGGACGCTATGTGTCGCCGGCGGCCGAATGGCTGCTCGACAACTTCCACCTCGTGGAGGCGCAGCTGCAGCAGATCCGCGAGGGCGTGCCGCGGCGCTACTACGCGCGCCTGCCGAAGCTCGCGGCGCCGCCGCTGGCCGGACTGCCGCGGGTCTATGGCATCGCCTGGGCCTATGTCGCACACACCGACAGCGTGCTCAACAGGGCGCTGTTCACGGCCTTCCTCGATGCCTACCAGGACATCGATGAACTCACCCTCGGCGAGCTGTGGGCGCTGCCAACCACCTTGCGCGTGGTGCTGCTCGAGAACCTGCGCCGCGTGGCCGAGAGCATCGCCGAGAACAAGGTGGCGCGCGAGGTTGCGCACGCGGCGTGGGACGCGGCCGATTCGTTGACGTCGCACGAGCTCGACGTGCTCTACCGTGCACTGCAGAGCCGCGGCATGCAGGACAGCTACCTCACCCAGCTCTGGCAACGGCTGCCGGTCGAGCACGGCGAGCAGCCGCCCGCGCTCGTCAAGTGGTGCGAACTGCATTGCCCGAGCGGCCCGGCGCTGATCGCGGCCGCCCAGACCGCGCAGGCCGCCGCCAACCTCACGGTCGGCAACATCATCACGACGCTGCGGATGATCGGCCAGGTCGACTGGGCCGACCTGATCGAACCCGTGAGCCGCTCGCTGCGGGTGCTGCGCGAGTTGCCGAGCTTCGGCCGCGAAAGCGAGATCACGCGCCAGCAGATCACGCAGGCGATGGAACAGGTGGCGCGCAGCGCCCGCCGGACCGAGCGCGAAGTGGCGCAGACGGTGGTCGGCCTCGCGTCGCAGGCAGCCGCCGATTCCGCGGTCGCCGAAGACCCGCAGGCCATCCGCTGGTCCCAGGCCGAGCGGACCGCCGGCTACTACCTGTTCGGCGAAGGCCGCCCTGCTTTGATCGCCGCGCTGGCACCGGCAGGCGCCGATGGCACGGCCACTGCGATGCGGCGGCGCCCACTGCCCGGCAACTGGCGCCTTGCGCTCTACGCGCTGACCATCAGCGCCGGCACCGCGCTGCTGCTGGCCGCCGCGGTGCATGGCCTGAACCGCCACGGCTGGCCCGACGCCGGCTGGACCTCGGTGGTGGCCCTGGTGCTGCTTGCGTGGCCGCTGTCCGAGGCGGTGGTCGCGCTGGTGCACCGCATCGTCGCCGAATCGACCCGGGTCCGGGCACTGCCCCGGCTCGAGTTCGCGGATGGCATTCCGCACGCGCACCGCGTGCTGGTCGTGGTGCCTTCGATGTTGAATTCGATCGAGGCCAACGCCCAGCTGGCCCATCGGCTCGAGCTGCACTGGCTTGCGAACCGGGAAGACCAGGCCCAGTTCGCGCTGCTGACCGACTGGACCGATGCCGACCAGGCCTCGATGCCCGGCGATGCGCGGCTGCTGGACGATGCCCTGCGCCGGATCGGCGCCCTCAACGACACCTACCCGGCCCCGGGCGCCAGCCCGCGCTTCCTGCTGCTGCACCGGCCGCGCACCTGGTCCGAGAGCGAGCGGCGATGGATGGGCTGGGAGCGCAAGCGCGGCAAGCTCGAGATGCTGCTGCGCCTGCTGGCCGCCGGCGACGCCAGCGGCTTCGTGACGCAAGCCGCCGGTGCCGGCCTGGCGGCCCGCATTCCCTACGTCATGACGCTCGACAGCGACACCGGGCTGCCTCCCGGCACGCTGCGCGAGCTGGTGGCGGTGGCCGCGCACCCGCTGAATGCGCCGCAGATCGACGCCGCGGGCCGCCGCGTGACGGCCGGCTTCGGCATCTTCCAGCCGCGCATCGTGACGCCGTTTCCGGAGCGCCACGAGCGCTCGCTGTTCCACTGGATGTTCGCCGGCCAGTGCGGACTCGACCCCTACAGCAACAGCGCCTCCGACATCTACCAGGACGTCTTCGGCACCGGCTCCTTCACCGGCAAGGGGCTGCTCCACGTGCAGGCCGTGCACGCCACGCTCGACCGCCGGCTGCCCGAGGGCGCGGTGCTCAGTCACGACCTGCTCGAAGGCGCGGTCGCGCGCTGTGCGGTGGTGAGCGACCTGGCGCTGCTCGAGGATCATCCGCACCACGCCGGCGTCGCCGCCTCGCGCGTGCACCGCTGGACCCGCGGCGACTGGCAACTGCTGCCGTTGATGCTGCAGGCGCGGCGCTTCGGCATCGATGCGCTCGGCCTCTGGAAGATGAGCGACAACCTGCGGCGCGCACTGGTGGTGCCGGCCTCGGCCGCCCTGCTCGCCTGGGTCGTTTTCACGGATGCGCTGCCGCTGCCGTGGGCGCTGGCGGCCGTGGCCGCGGCCCTCGTGCTCGGCCCGCTGCTGGGCGCGCTGGCAGGGCTGGTCCCGACGCGACGCTCGATCGAGCTGCCGCACTTCTTCGATGTCGGCGCCACCGAGCTGCTGCGTGCGCTGGCCGGCGCCGGCTGGCAGTTCGTGCAGCTGGCGGCGCAGGCGCGCCTGCTGCTCGATGCCAGTGCACGGGCGATCTGGCGATTGCTGGCCAGCCGCAGGCACCTGCTCGAATGGACCACCGCCGCCCAGGCCCAGGCGCAGGCGCGCTATGCACTGGGCGACTTCGTGCGCGGCTCGGCGCCCACCAGCGCGGCCTGCATCGCGCTCGCGCTGGCATCGCTCTGGAGTCCGCATCCCTGGGTCGGCGCCTCGCTCTTCGTGCTGTGGGCGCTGGCACCGGTCGCCGCCTGGTGGAGCAGCCGCACACCGGCCGGCCCCGCGAAGCCGCTCGACAGCGAGCACCAGCGCTACCTCGAGACACTGGCGCGCGACTGCTGGCGCTTCTTCGAGCATGTCGTCGGCCCCGAAGACAACCACCTGCCGCCCGACAACCTGCAGTTCGAGCCCGAGCCGACCGTCGCGCACCGCACCTCGCCGACCAACATCGGCATGTACCTGCTGGCCTGCTGCTGCGCCCGCGAGTTCGGCTGGATCGGCACCCCGGCGCTGGCCGAGCGGCTGGGCGCCACGCTCGACGCCATCGACCGGCTCGACAAGCACCAGGGCCATCTCTACAACTGGTACGACACCCGGAGCCTGCAGAAGCTGCCACCGGCCTACGTGTCCAGCGTCGACAGCGGCAACCTCGCCGGCCACCTGATCGCCGTGGCGCAGGCCTGCCGCAGCTTCGCCGCCGAAAGCACCGACGCCGCGGCAGGCGTGTTGCTCGAAGCGCTGGCGCGACGCTGCGAGACTCTCTGCGCGGGGATGGATTTCAGCGGCCTCTACGACGGCAAGCGCCACCTGTTCCATATCGGGCTCAGGGTCGAGGACAACCTGCTCGATGCCAGCTACTACGACCTGCTGGCCTCCGAAGCGCGCCTCCTGAGCTTCCTCGCCATCGCCAAGGGCGACGTGCCGCGGCGCCACTGGATGGCGCTCGGCCGCCCCTTCCTGTCGGTCGGCGTACGGCCCGGGCTCAAGTCCTGGTCGGGCTCGATGTTCGAGTACCTGATGCCGACGCTGGTCATGGCCGAGCCGGTGGGCGGCCTGCTCGAGGTCGCGATGCGCGCTGCCGAAG
>Ga0247820_10001031_pt1 | contig 15681 bp, 13 predicted proteins | sample 13C_Glucose_Day1_2_FD_192480 | JGI IMG/M metagenome (GOLD analysis project Ga0247820, IMG submission 192480) | Soil microbial communities from agricultural site in Penn Yan, New York, United States - 13C_Glucose_Day14 | ecosystem: Environmental > Terrestrial > Soil > Agricultural land | place...
GTGGAAACTCTGTGGGAGCGGGCTTGCCCCGCGATGATGCTGATTACTTTTCGCTTGATTTGAACACGAGGAACCCATGAGCAAGCAGATTCTGATTCTTCCAGGTGATGGCATTGGTCCGGAAATCATGGCTGAGGCGGTCAAGGTGCTGGAGCTGGCCAACGACAAGTTTCAGCTCGGCTTCAGCCTGTCCCATGATGTGATCGGTGGCGCGGCCATCGACAAGCACGGCGTGCCGCTGGCTGATGAGACCCTGGAGCGCGCGCGTCAGGCCGACGCTGTATTGCTGGGCGCCGTGGGTGGCCCCAAGTGGGACAAGATCGAGCGTGACATCCGTCCTGAGCGCGGCCTGCTGAAGATCCGTTCGCAACTGGGCCTGTTCGCCAACCTGCGTCCGGCCATCCTCTATCCGCAGCTGGCCGACGCCTCCTCGTTGAAGCCGGAAATCGTTTCCGGTCTGGACATCCTCATCGTTCGCGAGCTGACCGGTGGCATCTACTTTGGCGCCCCGCGCGGTACCCGCGAGCTGGAAGGTGGCGAGCGTCAGTCCTACGACACCCTGCCGTATAGCGAGAGCGAAATCCGCCGTATCGCCCGTGTCGGTTTCGACATGGCCCGGGTTCGCGGCAAGAAACTCTGCTCGGTGGACAAGGCCAACGTCCTGGCTTCCAGCCAGTTGTGGCGCGAAATCGTCGAAGAGGTGGCCAAGGACTACCCGGATGTGGAGCTCAGCCACATGTACGTCGACAACGCCGCCATGCAACTGGTCCGTGCACCCAAGCAGTTCGATGTGATGGTCACCGATAACATGTTTGGTGACATCCTGTCGGATGAAGCTTCCATGCTCACCGGCTCCATTGGCATGCTGCCTTCAGCGTCCCTGGATGCCAACAACAAGGGCATGTACGAACCGTGCCACGGCTCGGCGCCAGACATCGCCGGGCAGGGCATTGCCAACCCGCTGGCAACCATTTTGTCGGTGTCGATGATGCTGCGTTACAGCTTCAATCAGCAGGCGGCAGCCGAAGCTATTGAAAACGCCGTCAGCCTGGTGCTGGATAAGGGGCTGCGCACGGGTGACATCTGGTCGGCCGGTTGCAGCAAGGTAGGTACGCAGGAAATGGGCGACGCAGTAGTCGCAGCGCTGCGGAATCTGTAATCTCTCGGGCCCGCTGCTGTTTTTCCTTGTGAAGCAGCGGCCCACTTTTTAGCAAAGGTGTAGTTGCGATGAAACGTGTAGGTCTGATCGGTTGGCGCGGTATGGTCGGTTCCGTGCTCATGCAGCGGATGCTGGAAGAGCAGGATTTCGATCTCATCGAGCCGGTGTTCTTCACCACTTCCAACGTAGGTGGCCAGGGTCCGGCTGTGGGCAAGGATATTGCTCCGCTCAAGGACGCGTACAGCATTGAAGAACTCAAGACCCTCGATGTGATCCTGACCTGTCAGGGTGGCGACTACACCAACGAAGTGTTCCCCAAGCTGCGCGAAGCCGGCTGGCAGGGTTACTGGATCGACGCCGCCTCCAGCCTGCGTATGCAGGATGACGCGGTCATCGTCCTTGACCCGGTCAACCGCAAGGTCATCGACCAGCAGCTCGACGCGGGCACCAAGAACTACATCGGTGGCAACTGCACCGTCAGCCTGATGCTGATGGGCCTGGGTGGTTTGTTCGAGGCTGGCCTGGTCGAGTGGATGAGCGCCATGACCTATCAGGCGGCTTCCGGTGCCGGCGCGCAGAACATGCGCGAGCTGATCCGCCAGATGGGCGCGACCCACGCCGCTGTGGCGGACGACCTGGCCAACCCGGCCAGCGCCATCCTCGACATCGACCGCAAGGTTGCCGAGGCCATGCGCAGCGAAGCCTACCCGACCGAAAACTTCGGTGTGCCGCTGGCCGGCAGCCTGATCCCGTGGATCGACAAGGAACTGCCTAACGGCCAGAGCCGTGAAGAGTGGAAAGCCCAGGCCGAGACCAACAAGATCCTCGGTCGCTTCAAGAGCCCGATTCCGGTCGACGGCATCTGCGTGCGCATCGGTGCGATGCGTTGCCACAGCCAAGCGCTGACCATCAAGCTGAACAAAGATGTGCCGATCGCCGATATCGAAGGCATGATCAGCCAGCACAACCCATGGGTGAAGCTGGTACCGAACCAGCGCGAAATCAGCATGCAGGAACTGAGCCCGACCAATGTCACCGGTACCTTGAACATTCCGGTGGGTCGTCTGCGCAAGCTGAACATGGGTTCGCAATACCTGGGCGCCTTCACTGTTGGCGACCAGCTGCTGTGGGGCGCGGCCGAGCCGCTGCGCCGCATGCTGCGGATTTTGCTGGAGCGTTGATCTGACGCTGATTGGACCGAAAGCCCGTGCTGGAGACAGCGCGGGCTTTTTTGTTGGCGGTTAACCGCGAAAAACGGTGGGAGCGGGCTTGCCCCGCGATTGTGGTGTAAAGTGCCGCTCCCGCCGTTCCAGCAGAGGATTTCCCCATGAGCCAGCCTATTGATATTGCCGTGATCGGTGCCACCGGTACTGTCGGTGAAACCCTCGTGCAGATTCTCGAAGAGCAGGATTTTCCGGTGGGCACCCTGCACCTGCTGGCCAGCAACGAGTCAGCCGGCAGCGGTGTTATGTTCCGCAACAAGAGTCTGCGCGTGCGCGAGGTCGACAGCTTCGATTTCAGCAAGGTCAAACTGGCCTTTTTCGCTGCCGGCCCTTCCGTCACCCGCAGTTTTGCCCCGCGGGCCCAGGCGGCCGGTTGCGCTGTGATCGATCTGTCTGGCGGCTTGCCCGCCGAGCAGGCGCCAGCGTTGGTACCTGAGGCCAACGCCGCACGGCTCGAAAACCTGCCCAAGCCGCTGCAGGTCAGCAGCCCAAGTGCCGGCGCAGTGGCATTGGCCGTTGCCCTGGCTCCGCTCAAAGGTCTGCTCGACATCGAGCGGGTCAATGTTACCGCCTGCCTGGCGGTCTCGGCCCAAGGCCGCGAAGCAGTCAATGAGCTGGCGCGGCAGACCGCCGAACTGCTCAATGCACGTCCTCTGGAGCCGCGCTTCTTTGACCGGCAAATGGCCTTCAATCTGCTGGCCCAGGTGGGCGCCAACGATGCTGATGGGCATGGCGCGCTGGAGCGTCGTCTGGTTAGCGAGTTGCGCGAGGTGCTGGACTTGCCGGCGCTGAAGATTTCCGTCAGCTGTATTCAAGTCCCGGTGTTTTTCGGCGATAGCTACAGTGTATCGGTGCAAAGTCGTGAACCGATCGACCTCAAGGCAGTCAATGCTGCGTTGGAAGCGGCTGACAGCATCGAGCTGGTCGAAGAGGGCGATTACCCGACCCCGGTCGGTGACGCAGTCGGCCAGGACGTGGTCTATGTTGGACGGGTGCGCGGTGGAATCGACGAAGCCGAGCAACTCAACCTCTGGTTGACCACCGACAACGTGCGCAAAGGCGCGGCCTTGAACGCCGTGCAGTTGGCGCAATTGTTGATAAAACATGTTGTGTAAAAGATACTTGCAGCTAATTTTTACCGAGATTTTGCTCGGTCGCCGGGGACGGTTCTTTCAAAGGAAGAGGTCATGCTTCGAATTCGCAAACTGGTCTTAGCAATAGCCGCGGCGTCGGCGCTGTCGTCCGGTATGGCGCATGCCCTCGGCTTGGGCGAACTGACCCTCAAGTCGGCGCAGAACCAGCCGCTGGATGCCGAAATCGAACTGCTCGATGTACGCGATCTGACCGCCGCTGAAATGGCTCCGAGCCTGGCGCCAGCCGAAGAGTTCGCCAAGGCCGGGATCGAGCGTCCGGCCTACCTCAACGACTTGACCTTCACGCCGGTGATCAATCCCAACGGCAAGAGCGTATTGCGGGTGACCTCCAGCCAGGCGCTGCCGGCACCGATGGTCAAGTTCCTGGTTCAGGTGATGTGGCCGAGCGGGCGCCTGCTGCGCGATTACAGCGTGCTGGTCAACCAGGCTGCATTGCCGGGGGCCAAGCCTGAGTCGGCGATCAGCCCGGCGGTCAGCGCACCGGCCAACTACACCACGGTGCGGCGTGACACGCTGTGGGAGATCGCCTCGAAAGCCCGTCAGGGCGGCTCGGTGCAGCAGACCATGCTGGCTATCCAGGCGTTGAACCCCGATGCCTTTATCAACGGTAATATCAACCTGCTGAAAACCGGTCAGGTCCTGCGCCTGCCCGATCAGCAGCAGGTCATGAGCATTCCTCAGGGCGAGGCTGTTGCTGAGGTCGCCGCGCAGTACGCCGCCTGGCGTGAAGGTCGGCGCCTGGGCCCACGTGCCCGGCAACTGGACGCCACTCGCCGCACCGGCACCGAGGCGGCTCCGGCGCGGATTGCCAATCAGGACAACCTGCGCCTGGTAGCACCTGGCAGCAAAACGGCTGCCGGAGATGGCAAAGCCGTCAGCGATAAACTCGCCGTTGCTGAGGAACGCCTCGATACCACGCGGCGTGACAACGCCGAATTGAAAAGTCGCATGAGCGATCTGCAGAGCCAGCTGGACAAGATGGAGCGCCTGATCGCACTGAAAAGCGATCAGTTGGCCAGGCTCGAAGCCCAGGGGGCTGCCGATCAGGAGCCTGCGCCTGAAGCCGCTCAGCAGCCGGCCATTTCCGCCGAGTTGCAGCCGGCGCCAGGCGAGCCGGTCGCTACTCCGGCACCTGCAGCGGTCGATACCGCGCCGCTCGACAGCCCGGCACCTGCAGCCGAAGAGGCGAATGCTGGCAGTTCCAGCAAGATGCTCGACGACCTGCTCGGCAATCCTGTGTTGCTGGCGCTGATCGGTGCTTCCGCGTTGTTGGTGCTGCTCCTGTTGCTGTTGCTGCTGGCGCGCAAGCGCAAAGCCGATCAGGAAGCGGAAAAACACTTGCGTATGGCTCGGGCACTGGCTGAAGAGGGTGAGCGCGGTCCAGACCTGGACCTGCCGCCAAGCAGCTTCGAAGGCCTGGAAGTGCCAGCGCCAAGCGTGACGCTGGCACCGGCGGTGGTGGCCGCCTCGGCTGCGGCGGCCAGTGCTGCTGAAGCGCCTACCGTGGAAGCCAGGAAGGCTGAGGTCAAGCCGCTTGAGCAAGCGCCTGCCCAGCCGCAACCAATGGCTGCGCCGTTGGTTGCCCCGGCCGCCGACGCAGCACCAGCGCCAAGTGGTGATGCGCTGCTCGATGAAGTGCAAGCGAGCATTGCCCGTGGTCGCCTGAATCATGCTGCTGATCTGCTGGAGCCCGCAGTGGCTGCGGCGCCGGGACGTAGTGACCTGCGCTTGAAGCTGATGGAAGTCTATGCACGTCAGGGCGACCGTGACGCCTTTGTCGGTCATGAACGCCAGTTGATCGCTACCGGTCAGAACCATGCTGACGTCGAAGCCCTCAAGAGCCGTTTCCCGGCCATGGTGGCATTGGCTGCAGCCGGTGGCCTTGGTGCGGCAGCCCTGGCTGCCGAGCTGGACGCCCAGTACGTCCAGGCACTGTTGCAGGATGAGCCGCAGGCACAACCTGAAGTGCAACCAGAAGCAGAACCAGAACCAGAATCAGAGCCAGAGCCAGAGCCAGAGCCAGAGCCAGAGCCAGAGCCAGAGCCTGCACCGGTCGCCGAGTTGGAGCCTGAGCTGGAGTCGGCACTGGAGCCGCTGGCCGAGGATGACCTGGACAGCGCCTTCGACCTGAGTCTGGACGATGACCTGCAAGGTCTGGATCTGAACGAGCCGCTGCAGCTTGGCGAGTCTGCGCCAGAAATTGAGGTGGCGGACTTTGCGCCCGAGCCTGTGCTCGAAGCGCCAACTGCCGAGCCGGAACTTGAAGTGCCGGCCGAGCAAGCCCCTGTCACGCTCGACGACTTGTCTGATTTCGATCTCGATGTTGCGGGCGATCACGCTGCCGTGCCGGCACTTGATGAACCCGTCGATATCGCTGCCGAACTGGCAGCCTTCGACGAGACCATGCCGGAATTCGACCCATTGAGCGAGCTGGAGCTGCCGGAAGATTTCGACCTGTCGCTGTCGCTGGATGACGAGTCCGATGCCGCCAAGAGCTTTGCTTCCGAGCTCGATGACGTCAACGCCGAGCTCGACAAGTTGTCGCAAAGCCTGGAGCAACCCTCGATCGAGCCGCACTTCACCGCGCAAGACGCCTTGAGCGACGATCTCGGTGATGACCTGGAGTTCGACTACCTGGGCGGCGCCGATGAGGCTGCGACCAAGCTCGACCTGGCGCGCGCCTACATCGACATGGGCGACCATGACGGAGCCCGCGACATTCTCGACGAAGTGTGCAAAGAGGGTAGCGATGCCCAGAAGCAGGAAGCCGAAGAGATGCTTTCGCGTCTGGTCTGAGTCCTGCCCTTGTACGTCCGACGGCAGCCCTGGTGGCTGCCGTTGTCGTTATAATTCCCGTCATCTGCTAAATCGACAGGCTGTATATTCTTGGAAATCATTGATAACACGGTTGCCGAAGCGGCGGCCGAAGGCTTCTTCCGCATCGCCCTGGGCGTCGAATACAAAGGCTCGCGCTACCGCGGATGGCAGCGTCAGGCCGATGGCGTGCCGAGTGTCCAGCAGACGCTCGAAGAGGCATTGTCCAAAGTTGCCGATTCGCCCGTTACGCTGCTCTGTGCCGGGCGCACCGACGCGGGTGTACACGCCTGCGGTCAGGTCGTGCATTTCGACACTCAGGTAGTGCGCAGCATGAAAGCCTGGACCATGGGCGCCAACATCAACCTGCCGCACGACATCAGCGTGGCCTGGGCCAAGGAAATGCCGGCGCATTTTCATGCCCGCTTCAAAGCCATTGCCCGGCGCTATCGCTACGTGATCTACAACGATCAGATCCGCCCGGCGCACATGGGCCAGGAAGTTACCTGGAACCACCGGCCGCTGGATGTCGAACGCATGGCCCTGGCCGCCGAGTATCTGGTCGGCACTCATGACTTCAGCGCCTTCCGTGCCGGTCAGTGCCAGGCCAAGTCGCCAATCAAGAACATCCATCACCTGCGCGTGACCCGTCACGGCAAGATGATTGTCCTGGATATCCGCGCCAGCGCCTTCCTGCACCATATGGTGCGTAACATCGCCGGGGTATTGATGACCATCGGTGCCGGCGAGCGTCCGGTGGAGTGGGCCCGGGAAGTGCTGGAGAGTCGTGAGCGGCGCACAGGTGGCGTCACCGCCCATCCGTTCGGCTTGTACCTGGTACAGGTGGAGTACCACGACGAGTTCGCCTTGCCCGAGCGTTACATCGGCCCACACTTTCTCACCGGTTACGAGTCACTGGCGGCTGACGACCCACACGCCATTTGCTAACATCCGGGACTTTCAAGATCAGCCGAGGTTCACAGCTCATGAGCGCCGTTCGCAGCAAAATCTGTGGGATTACCCGCATTGAGGACGCGTTGGCAGCGGCTGAGGCAGGCGCTGATGCCATTGGTCTGGTGTTCTATGCCAAGAGCCCGCGGGCGGTCGATGTGCAGCAGGCGCGGGCGATCATCGCCGCGTTGCCGCCGTTCGTGACCACCGTGGGGCTGTTCGTCAATGCCAGCCGTTGCGAGCTGGGCGAGATCCTCGACGCGGTGCCGCTGGATCTGCTGCAGTTCCACGGCGATGAAACCCCGGCCGATTGCGCCGGTCATAACAGGCCTTGGATCAAGGCCTTGCGGGTACGCCCGGGGGATGATCTGGAGGCGGCGTGCAAGCTGTACAGCGAGGCCAGCGGGATTCTTCTCGACACTTATGTCGCCGGCGTGCCGGGAGGTACCGGTGAAGCATTCGACTGGTCGCTGGTGCCGGAAAAACTGAGCAAGCCGATCATCCTGGCCGGTGGTCTGTCGCCGGATAACGTTGCACGTGCCATCGCCCAGGTGCGGCCTTATGCCGTGGATGTCAGCGGTGGTGTCGAACAAGCCAAGGGCATCAAGGATGCCGCGCGGATCGAGGCCTTTATCAAGGCGGTCAAACAGGCGTGATGACGTCTGTTGTTGTGGATGTGACGGCTGGCCGCGCGCCATCGTCCATAGCTTTCGCAGCCCGTTGCTGCCGGATCGCGCCCATGGGCCGGTCGAAATTACCGGGTGACGCCACAGGCGTCGCTTTTACAGGTTGACGATGGAGCGGTATCGGGGCACCTCGCTGTACGCGGGGTGCCGGAGCCGGTCCATCATCGCGTCATACATGAATTGAGCTCAAGGGCATACGCGCGAACCTGGCAGCCAAAGCCTGCCGGTCGTCGTTACTGGAGAAAGAAAGCATGAGCAACTGGTTAGTAGACAAACTGATCCCTTCGATCATGCGTTCCGAGGTGAAGAAAAGTTCGGTACCTGAAGGGCTGTGGCACAAATGCCCATCCTGCGAAGCCGTGCTGTATCGTCCGGAGCTGGAAAAGACCCTGGATGTCTGCCCCAAGTGCAACCACCACATGCGCATTGGCGCGCGTGCGCGCATTGACATCTTCCTGGATGCCGAAGGCCGCGCCGAGCTGGGGGCCGACCTGGAACCGGTCGACCGCCTGAAGTTCCGTGATGGCAAGAAGTACAAGGACCGCCTGACCGCTGCCCAGAAGCAGACCGGCGAAAAAGACGCCCTGATTTCCATGAGCGGCACCCTGCTGGGTATGCCGGTCGTGGTCAGCGCCTTCGAATTCTCGTTCATGGGCGGCTCGATGGGTGCCATCGTCGGTGAGCGCTTCGTGCGCGCCGCCAACTACGCCCTGGAAAACCGCTGCCCGATGGTCTGCTTCTCGGCCTCCGGTGGTGCCCGCATGCAGGAAGCGCTGATCTCGCTGATGCAGATGGCCAAGACCTCGGCGGTACTGGCGCGTCTGCGCGAAGAAGGCATTCCGTTCATCTCGGTGCTGACCGACCCGGTCTACGGCGGTGTCTCCGCGAGCCTGGCAATGCTCGGCGACGTAATCGTCGGTGAGCCAAAGGCCCTGATTGGCTTCGCAGGTCCTCGGGTGATCGAGCAAACCGTGCGTGAGAAGCTGCCAGAAGGCTTCCAGCGCAGCGAGTTCCTCCTGGAGCACGGTGCCATCGACATGATCATCCCGCGTCAGGAGCTGCGCCATCGCCTGGGCAACCTGCTGGCACAGATGATGGGCCTGCCGACGCCGAAGTTCGTCGAGCCGGTCGTTGAGCCGATCGTCGTACCGCCGGCGCCTGCCACCGTATGACCCAACGTACCCTTGGCGACTGGCTCGCCTATCTCGAGCAGTTGCACCCCTCGGCCATCGACATGGGCCTGGCGCGTTCGCAACAGGTTGCGGCCAGGCTCGGGCTGGACAAGCCGGCGCCACGGGTAATTACCGTGACCGGCACCAACGGCAAGGGCTCGACCTGCGCGTTTGTGGCCGCCCTGTTGCGTGCCCAGGGGCTCAAGGTCGGGGTCTACAGTTCGCCGCACCTGCTGCGTTACAACGAGCGTGTGCAGATTGACGGCAAAGAAGCCGCCGATCAGCAATTGTGCGAGGCGTTTGCCGCCGTTGAAGCTGCTCGCGGTGAAACTTCCCTGACCTATTTCGAAGCCGGTACCCTGGCGGCGTTCTGGCTGTTCAAGCAGTCGGCGCTGGATGCCGTGGTGCTTGAAGTCGGCCTGGGCGGGCGCCTGGATACGGTCAATATTGTCGATGCCGATATGGCGCTGGTCACCAGCATCGGTGTTGATCATGCCGATTACCTGGGCGATACCCGTGAGTCGGTGGCCTTCGAAAAGGCCGGTATCTTCCGTCAGGGCAAGCCTGCGCTGTGCGGCGACCTGAATCCGCCGCAACCGCTGCTGGACAAGGCCCGTGAGCTGGCTTGCCCGTTCTTCCTGCGCGGTCGTGATTTCGACCTGGCCAGCACTGATAAGTACTGGCAGTGGCGGGGCGTGGATAGCCGCGGCCAGCAGGTCGAACTGCACAACCTGCCGCTGCTCGATCTGCCAATGGAAAACGCCGCATTGGCGCTGCAGGCTTATTTGCTGATGGATCTGCCTTGGGATGCCGGGCAGATTGCCACGGTCCTGCAGTCCACGCGGATGGTTGGTCGCCTGGATCGTCGGGCGTTTCGCTGGCAAGGCAAGGCGTTGACTATCCTCATGGATGTCGGCCATAACCCGCACGCTGCCGAGTACCTGGCTCAGCGCCTGGCTGCACGGCCGGTAGCGGGCAAGCGCCTGGCAGTGTTCGGCTTGTTGGCCGACAAGGATCTGACCGGGGTGGTGCAGCCCTTGCTGGGTGCGGTTCAGGGTTGGGCAGTTGCGCCCCTGGATACTGCGCGCAGCCGTCCTGCTAGCGAGCTTGAAGCGGCGCTGGCGAACCTCGGTACTGATGTGAAGTCTTATTCCAGCGTGGCAGCAGCCCTTGACGGGCAGTGCGCGCTGGCAACGGCGGATGATGAAATCCTGCTGTTCGGATCGTTTTTCTGTGTCGGCGAAGCCTTGCAGTGGCTGGATCGACAGGCCACGGAGGATGGGGCAAATGGCATTGCTGGATAAAGTGGTCAAACAACGGATGGTAGGTGCGCTGGTGCTGGTGGCACTGGCGGTTATCTTCCTGCCGATGCTGTTTTCCCGGGAAGACGAGATGCGTCAAGTACGCGTCGAGGCGCCTGAAGCCCCCGCCGCGCCGAGCATGGCGCAGGTGCAGGTCGAACCTGTGCCGGTGCCTGAACCTCAGGTTTTGCCAGAAGAAAGCCCGGTGATCGTCGACGAGTCCACCGCGCCAGTCCAGGCGCCAAGTACGCCGATTGCTCCCGCGCCCGTTGCGGTGCCTGTACCTGCCCCGGCGCCAGCGCCGGCACCCGCCGTCGCGGCCAAGCCTGCAACGCCGCCGCCAGCGGCCAAGCCGCAAACCCAGCCAGCGCCTGCCGTCGCCAGCGCGACCAAGCCTGCGGCAGGCAAGATCGACGCCAATGGCCTGCCGGTCAGCTGGTCGGTGCAATTGGCCAGCCTGTCCAATCGGGCCGGTGCCGAGAACCTGCAGAAAACCCTGCGCAGCCAGGGCTACAACGCCTATATCCGCTCGGCCGGCGGCATGAACCGGGTGTATGTCGGGCCGTTGATCGAGCGCGCCGAGGCCGAACGCCTGCGTGATGTGATCAGCCGCCAGCAGAAGCTCAACGGTATCGTCGTGCGCTTCCAGCCTGAGCGCAGCTGATTGATCGTCGCCCGGCCAGCGCCGGGCGGTAAATCACTGCTTACCGACAGCCCGCTGCTCTGGTAAAATGCGCCGCCTTATCCGTTTGCAGGCAACACTGTGGCATTTACCTGGGTCGACTGGGCGATTTTCGCGATCATCGCCATTTCTTCGCTGATCAGTCTCAAGCGCGGCTTTGTCAAAGAAGCCTTGTCGCTGCTTACCTGGATCATTGCCGGCGCTGTGGCCTGGATGTTCGGTGGCTCGCTGTCGCAGTACCTGGAGTCTTACATCCAGACGCCTTCGGCCCGGGTCATCGCCGGATGTGCCATTCTTTTCGTCGCCACCCTGCTGGTGGGGGCCATGATCAATTTTCTCATTGGCGAGCTGATTCGCGTCACCGGGCTTTCCGGGACCGACCGCTTCCTGGGCATGGCCTTCGGTGCCGCCCGTGGAGCCTTGCTGGTGGTGGTGGCTGTCGGGCTGTTGAGCCTGGGGCCGGTACAACAGGATCAGTGGTGGCAGGAATCTCGCCTGATACCACAATTTCTATTGGTGGCTGACTGGTCGAAAAACCTCATTCTGGGGTTCACCAGCCAGTGGCTAGCCAGCGGGATCAGCGCACCGGCTGATCTCCCGTTCAAGGATCAGCTTCTGGGGCCCAAAACGCCTTGAGAGCTGCTCAGTCCAGTTTCATTAAGTAGGGGTTGCGTCGCATGTGTGGCATCGTCGGTATCGTCGGTAAGTCGAACGTCAATCAGGCGCTGTATGTCGCGCTAACCGTCCTCCAGCACCGCGGCCAGGACGCTGCCGGTATTGTGACCAGCCATGATGGCCGGTTATTCCTGCGCAAGGACAACGGTCTGGTCCGTGATGTGTTCCAGCAGCGCCATATGCAGCGCCTGGTCGGACACATGGGGATCGGCCATGTGCGTTACCCGACTGCGGGCAGCTCGACCTCGGCCGAGGCTCAGCCGTTCTACGTCAACTCGCCATACGGCATCACCCTGGCGCACAACGGCAACCTGACCAACGTTGAACAGTTGGCCAAGGAGATCTACGAGTCCGACCTGCGCCACGTCAACACCAGTTCCGACTCTGAAGTCCTGCTCAACGTCTTCGCCCACGAGCTGGCGGTGCGCGGCAAGCTGCAGCCGACCGAAGAAGACGTGTTCGCTGCGGTCACTGACGTGCACAACCGCTGTGTAGGTGGTTATGCAGTGGTAGCGATGATCACCGGCTACGGCATCGTTGGCTTCCGTGACCCTAACGGCATTCGCCCGATCGTCTTCGGCCAGCGTCATACCGACGAAGGCGTGGAGTACATGATCGCTTCCGAAAGCGTTTCCCTCGATGTCCTCGGTTTCACCCTGATCCGCGACCTGGCGCCGGGCGAAGCGGTGTACATCACCGAAGAAGGCAAGCTGCACACCCGTCAGTGCGCGACCAATCCGCAGCTGTCGCCGTGCATCTTCGAACACGTCTACCTGGCGCGTCCTGACTCGATCATCGACGGTGTCTCGGTCTACAAGGCGCGTCTGCGCATGGGCGAGAAGCTGGCCGAGAAGATCCTGCGCGAGCGTCCGGATCACGACATCGACGTGGTCATCCCGATTCCTGACACCAGCCGTACCGCCGCGCTGGAACTGGCCAACCACCTGGGCGTCAAGTTCCGTGAAGGCTTCGTCAAGAACCGCTACATCGGCCGTACATTCATCATGCCCGGCCAGGCCGCGCGCAAGAAGTCGGTGCGCCAGAAGCTCAACGCCATCGAGCTGGAATTCCGAGGCAAGAACGTGATGCTGGTGGATGATTCCATCGTCCGTGGCACCACCTGCAAACAGATCATCCAGATGGCCCGCGAAGCCGGGGCGAAGAACGTCTACTTCTGCTCGGCAGCGCCGGCTGTGCGTTACCCTAACGTCTACGGCATCGATATGCCGAGCGCTCATGAACTGATTGCCCACAACCGCAGCACCGAAGATGTCGCCGAGCTGATCGGCGCCGACTGGCTGGTCTACCAGGACCTGCCTGATCTGATCGAAGCGGTTGGCGGTGGCAAGATCAAGATCGAGCATTTCGACTGCGCGGTGTTCGACGGCAAGTACGTGACCGGCGACATCGACGAGGCCTACCTGGACAAGATCGAGCAGGCGCGCAACGACGCCTCCAAGGTCAAGAACCAGGCGGTCAGCGCGATCATCGACCTCTACAACAACTGAGTTAGGAGCAGCGGCATGACACAGGAATGGGATGCCGGGCGCCTGGACAGCGACCTCGAAGGGGTCGCTTTTGACACGCTGGCGGTACGCGCCGGCCAGCATCGCACGCCGGAAGGTGAGCACAGCGATCCGCTGTTCTTCACCTCCAGCTACGTGTTCCGGACAGCGGCCGACGCCGCTGCACGGTTCGCCGGCGAGGTTCCAGGCAACGTCTATTCACGCTACACCAACCCGACCGTACGCGCGTTCGAAGAGCGCATTGCCGCCCTGGAAGGCGCCGAGCAGGCGGTGGCTACTTCCACCGGTATGTCGGCAATCCTCTCCACGGTGATGGCCCTGTGCAGCGCGGGTGACCACGTGCTGGTCTCCCAGAGCGTGTTCGGTTCGACCATCAGCCTGTTCGAAAAGTACTTCAAGCGTTTCGGTGTGCAGGTCGACTACGTACCGCTGGTGGATCTCGCTGGCTGGGACGCGGCAATCAAGGCCAACACCAAGCTGCTGTTCGTCGAGTCGCCGTCCAACCCGCTGGCCGAGCTGGTGGATATCGCCGCACTGGCCGAGATTGCTCACGCCAAGGGCGCGCAGTTGGTGGTCGACAACTGTTTCAGTACACCAGCCTTGCAGCAGCCGCTGAAGCTGGGCGCTGACATCGTCGTGCATTCGGCGACCAAGTTCATCGACGGCCAGGGTCGTTGCATGGGCGGTGTGGTTGCCGGGCGTAGCGAGCAGATGAAGGAAGTGGTGGGCTTTCTGCGCACCGCGGGGCCGTCGCTGAGCCCGTTCAACGCCTGGATCTTCCTCAAGGGCCTGGAAACCCTCAACCTGCGTATGCGTGCCCACTGTGCCAACGCGCAAGCCCTGGCCGAGTGGCTGGAGCAGCAGGACGGCATTGAAAAGGTCCACTACGCCGGTCTGCAGAGCCATCCGCAGCACGAGCTGGCCAAGCAGCAGATGAGCGGCTTCGGTGCCGTGGTGAGTTTTGAGGTCAAGGGTGGCAAAGAGGGCGCCTGGCGCTTCATCGATGCCACGCGACTGATCTCGATCACCGCCAACCTGGGCGACAGCAAGACCACCATCACCCATCCGGGCACCACGTCCCACGGCCGTCTGTCGCCGCAGGAACGTGAAGCCGCAGGCATTCGCGACAGCCTGATCCGGGTGGCCGTGGGCCTGGAAGATGTGACTGACCTCAAGGCCGACCTGGCCCGCGGTCTGGCGGCGCTGTGATCGACTGGTCGGTGAGCGACAGCAGCCATAACGGCCGCGTCGCGCTGGTGACCGGTGCGGCACGGGGGATCGGCCTGGGCATTGCGGCCTGGCTGATCGCCGAGGGCTGGCAGGTGGTGCTCACTGACCTCGATCGGGTGCGCGGCGCCAAGGCCGCCAAGGTGCTGGGAGACAATGCCTGGTTCATCGGCATGGATGTAGCCGATGAAACCCAGGTCAAGACCGGGGTGGCCGAAGTGTTGGGCCAGTTCGGTCGTCTCGACGCGCTGGTGTGCAATGCGGCCATAGCCGATCCGCACAACACCACCCTGGAAACCCTCAGCCTGGCTTACTGGAATCGCGTGCTGGCGGTCAACCTGGGTGGCCCGATGCTGCTGGCCAAGCACTGTGCGCCTTATCTGCGCGCTCACGGCGGGGCCATCGTCAACCTGGCGTCGACCCGCGCCGCTCAATCCGAACCCGATACAGAGGCCTATGCGGCCAGCAAGGGCGGCCTGTTGGCGCTCACCCATGCGCTGGCCGTGAGCCTGGGGCCGGAGATCCGCGTCAATGCCGTGAGTCCTGGCTGGATCGACGCGCGGGACCCGTCCCAGCGTCGCGCCGAGCCGCTGAGCGAAACCGATCATGCCCAGCATCCGGCGGGCAGGGTAGGGACGGTGGAAGACGTGGCCGCCATGGTTGCCTGGCTGCTGTCGCGCAATGCCGGCTTCGTCACTGGCCAGGAGTTCGTGGTCGACGGTGGCATGACCAAGAAGATGATCTACACGTAACACTGCTTTTTTGCCCTTTTTGAAAAAAACTTCAATGGGGGTATTGACTTAGGTTCGATACCTGCGTAAATTTCGCCACCTCAGCGAAGCACACGGGTGATTAGCTCAGCCGGGAGAGCATCTGCCTTACAAGCAGAGGGTCGGCGGTTCGATCCCGTCATCACCCACCACTTCCTGAGATGTTCCTGACCCGACACTTTCGCAAGAAGGTGTTACCAGAGAGGAACCGGACGCAAGTCCATATGCGCAGCGGTAGTTCAGTCGGTTAGAATACCGGCCTGTCACGCCGGGGGTCGCGGGTTCGAGTCCCGTCCGCTGCGCCACTTTTCTCCAGATCGGTTTAACGACCGGTTTGAGGT
>Ga0247820_10001032_pt1 | contig 15675 bp, 17 predicted proteins | sample 13C_Glucose_Day1_2_FD_192480 | JGI IMG/M metagenome (GOLD analysis project Ga0247820, IMG submission 192480) | Soil microbial communities from agricultural site in Penn Yan, New York, United States - 13C_Glucose_Day14 | ecosystem: Environmental > Terrestrial > Soil > Agricultural land | place...
GTCACGGAGGGGCGCGGGGCGGGTGCGGCGGTGTCGCCGGCGACGCGCTCCACCGTGAGCAGCAGTGCGCAGCCGAAGCCGGCCACCGCCGCGGCGGCGACGGCGAGCGCCAGGGCGGCCCGGCGCCGCCCCGCCGGGTGCCGGGGCGCCGGCGGCAGGGCGGTGGGGACCGGAGGGATCTCCTGGGTGCTGTCCTCGGATCCGGCGGGCGGCCGTCGCGGCGGCACCGACTCGTATCCGCCCCGCCCCTCCTCCTCGCACTCCCGGAACAGTTCCGCGAGGGCGTCGGTGCGGCGCGGGCGCAGTACGCGGATGGGTTCCAGGGGCGGTCCGGGTGGCCGTCCCGGCTCGGACGGTGTCGTCACATCGCTCTCCTTCCTTGCCGTGGGCGGGAGTTGAGCAGCTACGGCAGGAGATACGCGGCGCGGACGTCACCGGTTCAGGCTCACGTCCCCGCGACGCCGCGGAGGAAGCGGCGCAGGGACGCCGCCATGGCGGACACGAACGCCTCCCGGCCCGCGTCGTCCAGAGCGTCGAGGGAGAGGTACGGGTTGAGGTCCTCCAGCTCCACCAGCAGCAGCTCGCCGCCCGGCGCACGGCAGGCGTCGACCCGCTGGATGCCGTGGTCGAGGACGTTCCACTCGATGAAGCGCCGGGCGAACTCCAGGTCGTCGGAGGTGGGTTCGTACGGCTGGAGCTGCCAGCGCCGCGCGGGGTCGGGGGCGTGGAGGGCGTACTGGAAGGAGTGGTCGACGAAGTAGAAGGAGATCTCGTGGACGAAGTCGATGTACGGCTGCACCAGCACGTCGCCGTCGGCCGGGCCGCCGGCCTCGTCGGCGGGGACGACCCGCAGCCCTATGGAGTCGGCGCCCAGCCGGGGCTTGACGACATACCGGTCCGCGCGGGGCAGCCGGTGCAGGTCCTCCGGCCGGCCGACGGTGGGGATCACCGGCAGGCCCGCCTCGGTCAGGTCGAGCAGGTACTGCTTGCCGGCCATGTCGCCGCGGCCGTCGAGCGGGTTGTAGACCGGCTTGCCGGTCGCCGTGGCGTGCTCCCGGAAGGCGGCGTAGGCCTCCTGGTACGCCAGCACGGGACCGCTGTTGCGGACCACCACGGCGTCGAAGCCGTCCATCAGGGCGACGGCGTCCCGCGGATGGCACAGGGCGAGGTCGAAGTGCTCGCGCAGCCGGGAGGTGAGGAAGACGTCCTCGTCGCCGTAGCGGCGCCCGCGGGCCGGGTAGGCGAGGTCGGTGACGTACAGGACACGGGGGCGTGCGGGCGGCATGCGGGCTCCTCCGGGACGGCGCTGGCTCGATCATAGGAACGGGCCCCGCGGGCCGGCCCGGCGGTACTGAGTTCCGTCACGGGAGTGCACGGAGTGCCACCCGTGGCCGCCCGGTGCTACGTTCCGTGCATGAGCTCCAGCAACGCGGCTCCGGCCCGCGGTGACGACGCCGGGAAGCCGCCGATGCGGGACGCCCTGGTCGCGGCGGCGTTCCGGCTGTTCCTGGAGCGCGGGTACGAACGGACCACCGTCGACGACATCGTGGCGCTCGCCGGGGTGGGGCGGCGGTCCTTCTTCCGCTACTTCCCGTCCAAGGAGGACGTGGTCTTCCCCGACCACGAGCGGTGCCTGGCGGACATGGAGGCGTTCCTGGCGGCGGGCTCCGGCGACGACCAGCCGGTGCGCAGGGTCTGCGACGCCGCCCGGCTGGTGCTGCTGATGTACGCCGAGAACCCGGCGTTCTCCGTGCAGCGCTACCGCCTCACCAAGCAGGTGCCGGGCCTGCGGGCGTACGAGCTGTCCGTGGTCTGGCGGTACGAGCGCGCCCTCGCCGGGTATCTGCGGGCCCGTTTCTCCGGCCTCCGGGACGGCGTCCTGCGGGCCGATGTGATCGCGGCGGCCGTGGTGGCCGCGCACAACAACGCGCTGCGTTCCTGGCTGCGTTCGGACGGGAAGGGGGACGCGGAGGCCGCGGTGGACCACGCGCTGGAGCATGTGCGGGCCGCGTTCGGCGCCGGGCCGGCGGTCACGGCGGGCGGGGGGTCCGACGACGTGGTGGTGGTCGTCTCGCGGCGCGGGGCGCCCCTGTGGCGGGTGGTGCAGGAACTGGAGACCGCGCTCGGACGCGGGTGAACCTGGCTCTCCTAATTGAGGGTACGGAGTGCCTTTACGAGTGACACTCAGTGCCATACCCTGTGGCTGTGCACGGTGGCACGGCGCGGCGGCAGCCGCCTGCCAAGTGGCCGCGCGCGCGGGATTCCGGGCCGATTGCAGGGAGTTGACCAGCGTGTACCACCACTCAGGAAGCGTCGCTCAGCAGACAGCCGGCTCCCCGACGGGGGTTCTCGACCCCAAGGGCCCGGACCACTCGGACGCCATGCTCTACCAGCGCTGCACCTGGTGCGGCACCGCCATGTACCACCGGCTGCTGTGCCCGGTCTGCCAGGGCAGCGAGCTGCGCACGGAGCGCAGCGAGGGCGTCGGGACGGTCCGTCATTCCACGGTGCTGCACCGCAACACCCCGGCGGCGCGCAATGTGTCCCTGATCGAGATGGCCGAGGGGTTCGTGGTGCGCGGCCGGGTCATGGGGCCGCCCATCGGCATCCACGGCGGCGACCGGGTGCGGCTGTCGACGGCCAAGGACCCGGTGCGCGGCGAGCCGGTCTTCCAGCTCGTCGACGAACCGTTCCGGGCCTGGACCTGACGGCCGCCGGGCGCGGGCGCCTCAGAGCGTGACGCGGATGCCGACCGTGCCGGTGAGGCCGCGGCGCAGCCGGCTGCCCAGGAGGGTCAGCCGGCCCACCGGGCCGTACTTGCGGGCGATCAGCCGGCGGTAGCGGGCGGTGGTGGCCGGGTCGCAGATCTCCGCCGTGGCGGGGACCTGGTCACCGGTCGGGTTGCCGCGTACGTCGCACGGGCCGACGAGGACGTCGCCGCGCGCGCGGATCCGCTTGACCTTCCACGAGTCGGCGACGGTCCACACCCCGAGCGCGTCCCCGTCACGCACCACCCACACCGGAGTGGCGACGGGGGTGCCGTTCTTGCGGTAGCTGGTGACCAGCAGGTACTTCCCTGATCCGAGCCGGTCCGTCAAGTCCTCGTCCATGGGGGGAAGTCTACGCGCGCGGACGCCGCGCGACGAAGACGAGCTCCCGGCCCGGACGGTCGGGCGCGTCCCGTACCGGCCCGACCTCGTAGCCGTGTCCGGCGAGGTCCGCCTCGACCTCCTCCCGCTCGCGGAAGCGCAGCGTCGAGTCGGAGGTGAGGACCGCCCCGTCCGCGGCGAACACGTAGGTCGTGCGGAACGTCACCAGCGGGCCGTCCACCTCTGTCACCTGATGCCAGGTCTCGACCGTCCCGACGCCGGGCAGCTCCGCCCTGCGGTACGACTCCTCCCGGTTCCACCCCTCCCAGGCCCGCCGGGCCGGATCGCGGGTCTCGAAGACCAGATGTCCTCCGGGCCGCAGTGCCGCGTGGGCGCCCCGCAGGGTGCCGTGCCAGGCGTCGGCGCCGGCGATGGCCTGGGCGACGTTCGCCGTCATGGTGGCCAGATCGACGCGCAGCGGCGGCAGCGCCGTCGCGTCGCCCTCGATCCAGCGGACCCGTGCTCCGCCGGGCTTGCCCCGGGCCACGTCGAGGGACGCCCCCGCGGGGTCGACGCCGACGACCTCGATCCCGCGGCCGGCCAGGAGCAGGGCGAACACGCCCGTTCCGCAGCCGATGTCCAGCACGCTCCGGGCCCCGAACTCCTCCGCGACGGCCAGGTACGCGTCGAGATCGCTCCGGTCGGGGTCGAGCGGGTCGTAGACCGCGGCGAGCCGCGGAAGGCCGAAGGACTCGTCAGCCACGGACGCCTCCGGCCCGCTCCACGGCGGCGGCCGTCCGCCGCACCGCCTCTTCGAGCACCTCGGGTGAGGCGGCGAGGTTCAGGCGGGCGTGGCCCGCGCCTCCCGAGCCGAAGGGGAGGCCGGAGTTGAGGGCCACGCGGCCGTGCTCGAGAAACGCCTGGGCGGGATCGTCGCCCAGGCCGAGGGCCCGGCAGTCGAGCCAGGCGAGATAGGTGGCGTCGCCCGAGCGGTAACGGATCCCCGGCAACCGCTCGGCCAGCAGCGCGGCGAGCAGCCCGCGGTTGGCCTCGAGTCCGGCGAGCAGGGCGTCCAGCCAGGCGGTGCCGTCGCGCAGGGCGGCGGTGTGGGCGAGGATGCCGACATGGCTCGGGCCGTGGCCCACCTCCTCGGGCATCCGCGCCAGGTCCCCGGCCGCCCCCGGTCCCGCGACGGCGAGGGCGGCCTTGAGGCCCGCGAGGTTCCACCCCTTCGACGCCGACATCAGCGACAGGCCGCGCTCGCCTCCCGGCACGCTCAGGTACGGCACGAACCGCGCGTCGCCGACGACCAGCGGCGCGTGGATCTCGTCGGCGACGACGCGTACGCCGTACCGCTCGGCGAGGGCCGCCACGGCGGTCAGCTCCTCGGCGGTGTGCACGGTGCCGGTGGGGTTGTGCGGGCTGCACAGCAGGTAGGCGGCCCGTCCCCGGCCGGCCGTGACCCTCCGGAAGGTGTCCTCCAGGACGTCGAGGTCGATCCGCGCGTCCCCGCCCAGCGGGGCCTCGACGACCCGGCGGTCCAGGTTCCGGACGAAGTCGTGGAAGGGCGGGTACACCGGCGGGTTCACCACGACCGGGTCCCCGTACCCCGTGACCAGTTTCAGCATCTCGACCACGCCCAGCATGACGTCGGGCACGATCGCGGTGCGCTCCACGGCGAGCCCGCCCCAGTCCCACCGTTTCGCCGCGAAGGCGGCGAGCGCCTCGGCGTAGGCGGTGCCGGCGGGATAGCCGGTGTCGCCGAGCTCCATCGCCTCGGTGACGGCGCGGACGACGGGTTCGGCGAGGGGCACGTCCATCTCCGCGACCCACAGGGGCAGGACGTCCTCGGGATGGGTGCGCCACTTCATGCTGGTGCGGCGCCGCAGGGTTTCCAGGTCGAGGGCGCGCAGCGGATTCGGTTCACCGGACGTCTCGTGCGGATTCCTGGTCATGTGCACACGATAGGGGCCGTGGTGCGCGTGGTCATCGAGGCGACGGGGCGGGCGCGGACGGGATCCGGTCGGCGCTGAACGCGCCGGGACCCGGCCCCGTATGGGAAGAGGGCCCTCGACTCGGGAGCGGCCCCGCGGTGTTCGCACCGTGCCGCTGAGGGTTCGGGAGTCATGCATGAGGCACGCACGACGACGGGTCGTCCGGCGAGTGACGAGGCTGGCGGCCGTCGGCGGACTCCTCCTGGGGGCCACGATGGTCACCCACGCCGTCGCCGGTGAGCCCGGAGCGCCCGCCGCTGTCCCGTTCTCCACCGCGGAGGAGACCACGCCCGGTCCCGGCGCCGTCGTGGTCGCGGAGCTCGGTACGTCCCGTACGGCGGGCAGCTGGATCGCCGGGGACGGCGCGACGGTCGTCGCGGTCACCGACGAGGAGGCGGCGGCCGAGGTGCGCCGGGCCGGCGCCGAGCCGAAGCTTGTGCGCCACAGCATGGACGACCTCAAGTCGGCTACCAAGAAGCTGAGTTCGGCGACCCGGGTGCCGGGCACGGCGTGGGCCATGGACTACCGGTCCAACCAGGTCGTCGTCCGGGGCGACAGCACGGTGTCGGCGGACGACTGGTCCGGCCTGACCGAAGTCGCGGACGGCATCGGCGACTTCGTCCGCATGGAACGGAGCGGGGGCGTCTTCACCACCCGTGTCAACGGGGCGCAGCCCATTCTGTCGACGGCCGGCCGCTGCTCGGCGGGCTTCAACGTGACGGACGGGAAACGGGACTTCGTCCTGACGGCCGGGCACTGCGGGCCCGAGGGGTCGGTCTGGTTCGCCGACGACCGGGCCAGGCAGGAGGTGGGGACGACCGTCGCCGGAAGCTTCCCCGGGGACGACTACTCGCTGATCCGGTACGCCGGCGGCCGGGCGGGCGAGGGCGCCGGAGTGGTGGCGGTCGGCGACGGCAAGGGAGTACGGATCACGGGGGTGGCGGATCCGACGGTCGGCCAGCGGGTGTTCCGCAGCGGCAGCACCAGCGGGCTGCGGGACGGGGAGGTGACGGCGCTCAACGCGACGGTGAACTATCCGGAGGGCACGGTCAGCGGGCTCATCGAGTCCAATGTGTGCGCGGAGCCCGGGGACAGCGGCGGTCCGATGTTCTCCGAGGGCGTCGCGCTCGGTGTCACCTCCGGCGGCAGCGGTGACTGCCGGACGGGCGGGACGACGTATTTCCAGCCGGTGACGAAGGCGCTGGCGCGGCTCGGTGTGCGGCTCATCGTGGCGCCCGAGGAGGACGGCGGTGCGGCGGCCCCCTCCCCCGCCCCGTCCCGGACCGAGGGCGCCGCGGCTCCGGACGCGGCCTCGCCGGGGTCGTCGACCGCGGTGCGGGGCATCCTCCCGGAGCCGTCGACTCTGCTGTCCCGGCTGGCCGACCCCCGGAGCGTCGGGCCCGGCCTGCTGGTGATCGGCGGCAGCCTGGCCGCCCTGGTGGCGTCGCGCTGGATACGGGCGGAGCAGGACCGCAAGGCCTACCGCCGTCAGTACTCGGCGACGTGGGGGTGAGCGTACGGCGGGCGGCGCCGCCGACGGGACGGATGCGGGCGGACCGGTGGCCCGCGGAACGCCGTGTCCCGCGGGAGCCGGGGCCGGTACGAGAAGGGCACCCGTGCGGTCGCGGGTGCCACGGGGACGGGACGGCGAGGCGGCCGGGGGCCGCTCAGGCGGCCTGCGGGAGGGCCGAGGCCCACTCCTGGACCAGGCGCCGGTACTCCTCGCGCTGTTCGACGCTCAGTGTCCCGCCCGACCGGAGCCACAGGGCCCGGATCTCCTCGTTGACCTCGGCAGCCGATCGCTCGGAGGAGGGTTCAACAGTGGTGGACATGTCGTGAAGCATACGGGGCCCGACGTGAAGACGCTGTGAGTAATCGCACGCTCATGGGACATTTCCGACAGTGTCCCTGCTCACGTCCATCTGCCAAGTCACGTGGGCGAGTTCACACATCGGTCAGCCCCGTCCCACCGCGGCGGGACGGGGCCCCCGGGGCCGGTCAGGTGCCCGGCTTGCGGCCGTACACGTAGACGTCGTCGCCGGTCTTCAGCAGCGACCAGTACTTCTTGGCGGCGGTCTTGGTCATGTTGACGCAGCCGTGCGAGCCGGGCGGGTTCCACATGCTGACGCCCACCGAGTGGAACGCCTGGCCGCCGTCGAAGAACTGGCTGTAGGGCATCGGCACGTCGTAGATCGTCGAGACGTGGTCGATGTTGCGCCAGTAGACCTTCTTGAGGCCGGTGCGGGTCTCGTACCCGTCGCGACCGGTGCGGACCGGGACGGGTCCGTAGACCAGCTTCTTCCCGTCCTGGATCCAGCTGAGCTGGAGCGTGAGGTTCACGCAGGCGATACGACCCTTGTTCGTCGGGCATTTGCCCGACTTGTTCGGGTTCTTCCCCACGGCCTTCTGCTTGTTCATCAGGTCCATCACGCCCCAGGTGACGGGGCCGGCGTACCCGATGTTCGGCGTGATGCCGTGCTTGGTCTGGAAGGCGCGGATCGCCTTGCAGTCGGCGGAGGACTGCTTTCCGTCGACCGGACGGCCGAGGAACTTCTCCACCTTCTTCTGGTACGGCCCCGTCGAGGTGGTGCAGCTCGCCGCCTGCGCCGGGGTCGCCCCGAGCGCGAGTGTGAGCGGAGCCACCAGCGAGGTGACCCCCAGGACGACGGCACTCCGTCTACGTATGTCCCCCATGGTCTGTTTTGCCCTTCCGCAGAGGTGAGCGCATGGCGTGCGCACTCTGCCAGGTAGACGACCCAACGGGAAAATCGGTTGTAGGGGGCGACAGGACTGTTACGCGGACGGCTCGCCCGACCCCTCCGCGCGCAGCGCCTGCCGGAACCCGGTGTTGACCGCGGTGATGCCGCCGTCGACGACGAGGGTGGTGCCGGTGATCCAGGAGGCGTCGCGGGAGGCGAGGAAGGCGATCGCGGCCGCGATGTCCTCGGGCTCGCCCACCCGGCCCAGGGGGTAGAGGCGCCGGGCCGCTTCGAGGTCGTCGTCCCTGCCCGCCCAGGCGCGTGTGCGGATGGTCCCCGGCGCCACCAGGTTGACCCGGACCCCGCGCGGCGCCGCGTGCCCGGCGAGGGTGCGGGTGAGGGAGCCCAGACCGGCCTTGGCGGCGCTGTAGGCGTGGTTGCCGAAGTCCTGGAGGCCGTTGACCGAGCCGACGCACACGACGGCGCCCCGGCCGGAGGCGGCGAGGTGCGGGAGTGCGGCGCGGCAGCAGCGGTACGCGCCGGTGAGGGTGACGTCCAGGTCGGCGGCCCACTCGTCGTCCGGCTCGTCCTCGAAGCGGGGCGCGTCCGCGGTGCAGTGCGCCGCGTTGTTCACCAGGACGTCGAGCGAACCGAAGGCGTCCACGGCGTGCGCCACGGCCGCCTCGACCGAGGCCCGGTCGGTCACGTCGCAGGCGAAGGCCTCGGCGCCGGGCCCCCGCCCCCGCAGCGCCGACGCCGTCCTCTCCGCCTCGTCCAGGTCCACGTCGGCCACCAGGACCCGCGCCCCCTCCCGCGCGAAGCGCAGGGCGGTGGCCGCGCCGATGCCGCGTGCCGCCCCGGTGATGAGAACCCCGTACCCCTCGAAGCGCCGTGTGTCCGTCGTCATGGGGTGAAGGTAGCCGCCCGGTGATCACGGCGGCAGGGGGCGGACGGGGATCAGCGGTAGCCGGTCACGTCGGCCGGCCTGCCCGCGTCCTGGACCTCGACGAGATAGCGCCAGGCGTCGGGGCGGCTGCCGTCGAGGTCGGTGAAGCCGTACTCCCGGGCCAGGCCGCCGCTGGAGAGGGAGGTGCCGTTGAAGCGGGCCGCGTCGGGGTCGGCGGCGAGCGCCGCGACGGCCCGTCCGACATAGCGCGGGGTCTCCGAGATGGCGAAGTGGGGGACCTTCTCGAGGGCGTCGCGCCAGTTGTCCTCGCGTACGCCGAAGTGGTCGAGCATGATCTCCGAGCGCATCCAGCCCGGGGTGAGGGCGACGGCCGTGGCGCCGCGCGGGCCGAGTTCGTGGCCGAGGGCGAACGCCATGCGCAGCACGGAGGACTTGGCGAGGTCGTAGAAGAAGGAGACGCGGTAGTTGTCGCGGTTGTAGTCGGCGGTGCCGTCGGTGACCTCGACGACGAGTCCGCCGGGGTTGCGCAGCAGCAGGGGAAGGGCGTGGTGGCTGGTGATCGCGTGCGTCTCGACCGCGAGGCGGAGCAGACGCAGTCCCTTGTCCAGGTCGTGCTCCCAGACGGGCGCCTCCCAGTCGAAGAGGGTCTCGCCGCCCCAGATGTCGTTGACGAGGACGTCCAGGCGGCCCTGTTCGTCGGCGATCCGGCCGACCAGCGCCTTCACCTGCCCCGGATCGAGGTGGTCGGCCGGCACCGCGATGCCCCGGCCGCCCGCCTCGGTGACCAGGTCGGCGGTGTCCTCGATGGTCTCGGGGCGGTCGTACTCGGAGCGGCGTGCGCGGGTGCTGCGGCCCGTGACGTACACGGTCGCACCCGCCGCTCCGAGTTCCACGGCGATGCCGCGCCCGGCTCCCCGGGTCGCCCCGGCCACCAGCGCGACCCTTTCCTTCAACTGCTCCGACATGTACGGCCTCCCGTCACCGGCTCTCTGCTGTCGCTTCGAGGGTGGCGGGTAAGCCGGACATCTTCTGTCACCTTTTCGCGCCGGTCACCCGGGCGGGTCCGCTCAGTGGCCCCGGGCGATCCATTCCTCCAGGTGCGGGGCCTCCGCGCCGATGGTGGTGGGGTCCCCGTGACCGGTGAGGACCTTGGTCTCGGGCGGGAGGGCCAGCAGCCGGTCCCGGATCGAGTCGATGATCGTCGGGAAGTGGGAGAAGGAGCGGCCGGTGGCGCCCGGACCGCCCTGGAAGAGGGTGTCGCCGGTGAACACGGTCGCCAGCCCCGGGTCGTACAGGCAGACCGCGCCCGGCGCGTGCCCGGGGGTGTGCAGCACCGTGAGGTCGGCGCCGGCGGTCTCGATCACCTGGCCGTCGACCAGCCAGGAGTCGGGGTCGCGGTCCGGGTGGGTCTGCTTCCACAGCGGCAGGTCGTCGGGGTGCAGCCAGATGGTGGCGCCGGTGCGCTCGGCGAGGGCGGGCGCGGCGTCGATGTGGTCGTTGTGGGCGTGGGTGCACACGATCGCCGTCAGGCGCCGGTCCCCCACCGCCTCGGCGATGGCGTCGGCGTCATGGGCGGCGTCGATGACGATCGCCTCGTGGTCGTCGCCGACGATCCACACGTTGTTGTCGACGTCCCAGGTACCGCCGTCGAGGCTGAACTGCCCGGAGGTGACGAGTCGTTCGATGCGGGCGGTCATCACAGCACCACCACCGAACGCAGCACGTCGCCGCGGTGCATCCGCTCGAAGGCCTTCTCCACCTCGTCGAGCTGGATGGTCTCGGTGACGAACGCACCGAGGTCCAGGCGGCCCTGGAGGTGCAGGTCGATCAGCATCGGGAAGTCCCGGGAGGGCAGACAGTCGCCGTACCAGGAGGACTTCAGGGAGCCGCCGCGGCCGAAGACGTCCAGCAGCGGCAGTTCGAGCTTCATCTCCGGGGTGGGCACGCCGACCAGGACGACCGTGCCGGCCAGGTCACGGGCGTAGAAGGCCTGCCGGTACGTCTCGGGGCGGCCCACGGCGTCGATGACGACGTCGGCGCCGAAGCCCCCGGTGAGTTCGCGGATCGCCTCGACCGGGTCGGTCCCGCGGGAGTTGACGGTGTGGGTGGCGCCCATGGAGCGCGCGGTCTCGAGCTTGCGGTCGTCGATGTCGACGGCGATGATCCTCGCCGCGCCGGCCAGCCGGGCTCCGGCGATCGCGGCGTCCCCGACGCCGCCGCAGCCGATGACGGCGACCGAGTCGCCCCGGCCGACCTCGCCGGTGTTGATCGCGGCGCCGATGCCCGCCATCACCCCGCAGCCGAGCAGTCCGGCGACCTGCGGGGAGACCGCGGGGTCGACCTTGGTGCACTGACCGGCCGCGACCAGGGTCTTCTCGGCGAACGCGCCGATGCCCAGGGCCGGGGACAGCTCGGTGCCGTCCTTGAGGGTCATCCTCTGCTTCGCGTTGTGGGTGTCGAAGCAGTACCAGGGGCGTCCGCGCAGACATGCCCGGCACTTCCCGCACACCGCACGCCAGTTGAGGATCACGAAGTCACCGGGCGCCACGTCGGTGACGCCGTCGCCGACCGCCTCGACGACGCCCGCGGCCTCGTGGCCGAGGAGGAAGGGGAAGTCGTCGCTGATGCCGCCCTGCTTGTAGTGCAGATCGGTGTGGCACACCCCGCAGGCCTGGACGCGGACGACCGCCTCGCCGGGCCCGGGATCGGGCACGACGATCGTCTCGATCCGCACCGGCTGGTCCTTGCCGGGGGCGATCACGCCGCGTACTTCCTGCGCCATGCTGCTGACTCCTTCTTCGGCCAGTGGTTCCCTACGACCCTACGCGCGAACGATCGCGGGTGCCGACCGCCGTGCGGCAGGCCCGCCCCGGCGACGTAGCCTGAACGCTCCGTCCGACGCCGAGGGGGGCGACGTGAGCATCACGACCGAGGAAACCGGACCACCCGCGTGGCGGCTGCTTCTGGGGTACGTCCGGCCGCACCGGTGGGCCCTGCTGGGCGGCGCCCTGCTGTCGCTGATGACCGGGGCGACGGGGCTGATGCTGCCGCTGGTGGCGCGGGACCTGATCGACGACCTCGCGGACGACCGGGCGATCACCGGCGCGCTGCTGCTGATGTCGGCGCTCGTCGTCGCCAACGCCGTCCTCGGGGCGCTGGGTTCGTACGTGCTGCGGCGCACCGCCGAGTCGGTGGTGCTCGGGGCGCGGCGCTCGCTGTCGTCGTACCTGCTGCGGCTGCGGATCACCGCCGTGGACCGCAGTGAGCCGGGTGACCTGATGGCCCGCATCACCTCCGACACCACCCTGCTGCGCGAGGTGACCACGGACTCGCTGGTGGGTCTCGGCACGGGCGGTCTGACGCTCCTGGCGACCGTGGCGCTGATGGGCTTCGTGGACCCGGTGCTGCTGGGGGTCACGCTGGGCGTGATCGCGCTCGCGGGCACGGTGCTCGGGGTGATCGTGCCGCACATCAACCGGGCCTCCCGGCAGGCGCAGGACGCGGTGGGACTGATGGGCGCCTCGCTGGAGCGGGTGCTCGGCGCGCTGCGCACGGTGAAGGCGTCCGGCGCCGAGCCGCGGGAGGAGCGGGCGCTGCACGACGCCGCGCAGGAGTCCTGGCGGCAGAGCGTGCGGGCCGCCAAGTGGTCGGCCGCGGCGGGCAACACGGCCGGGCTGGCGATGCAGATCGCGTTCATCACCGTGCTCGCGGTGGGGGGCGCGCGGGTGGCGACGGACGCCATCGACGTCGGGACGCTGGTGGCGTTCCTGCTGTTCGTCTTCTATCTGATGTCGCCGATCCAGCAGGTCGTCGGCGCGCTCACGCAGTACCAGACGGGCAGCGCCGCGCTCGCCCGTATCCAGGAGGCGCTGCGGCTGCCCGCCGAGCCCGCGGACGGGCCCGCCGCACTGCCCTCGCCCGGCGCGGCGCCCGCCGCGCTGGCCTTCGAGGACGTCCGCTTCCGGTACGCCGACGACCTGCCGTACGTCCACCACGGAGTGACGTTCACCGTGCCCGCCCAGGGCATGACGGCGTTCGTCGGCCCGTCCGGAGCGGGCAAGACCACCGTGTTCTCGCTGATCGAGCGGTTCTACGACCCCGGCTCCGGCGTGATCACGCTCGACGGGCGTGATCTGGCCGACTGGGAGCTGTCGCGGCTGCGGGCGTCGATCGGGTACGTGGAGCAGGACGCGCCGGTGCTGTCGGGCTCGCTGCGGGACAACCTGCTGCTGGGCAACCCCGAGGCGGACGACGGCACCCTGACGCGGGTGCTGAAGACGACCCGGCTCGACGGGCTGGTGGCACGGCTGCCGGACGGGCTCGACACCCTGGTCGGGCATCGCGGCACCAAGCTGTCCGGCGGTGAGCGGCAGCGGGTCGCGATAGCCCGCGCCCTGCTGCGCCGGCCGCGGCTGCTGCTGCTCGACGAGGCCACCTCGCAGCTGGACGCGGTCAACGAGGCGGCGCTGCGCGACACGGTCGCCGACGTGGCCCGTACGACGACGGTCCTGGTGGTCGCGCACCGGCTGTCCACGGTGACGGCGGCCGACCGGATCGTGGTGATGGACGCGGGCCGGGTCCGGGCCGTGGGCACGCACCGGGAGCTGGTGACCGCCGATCCGCTGTACGCGGAGCTGGCGGCCACCCAGTTCCTGGCGACCGCCGAGTGAGCGGCGCGGGCGGGCCCGGCGGCCGGGCTTGCCTTGCCCGCCGGGCCGGAGGACGCTCGTAGGGAGAGGCCGTTGCGGCCCGCCGGAGTTCCGGGCCACGGCCTCGGAGGAGGTGGGTCATCATGACAGCCGCGGCACGCCCCGTCTTCGGCACCGACACACTGCGCCGGGGCATCGAGGCGGACACATCGGCGAATCTGGTGTCGCTGTACGCGGACGACGCGGAAGTGCGCCTCGTGGACCGCAACGCCCAGCCCAGCCATCCCAAGGTCCTGCACGGCCGGGACGAGATCGCCGCCGTGCTGGACGACGTGTACAGCCGAGACATGACGCACAAGCTGGAAGCGTGCGTGGTCCAGGGCGACCACGCCGCCTACTGCGAGAGCTGCCAGTACCCGGACGGGGTGCGGGTGCTCTCGGAGTCGATGCTCACCCTGCGGGACGGGAAGATCACCGGTCAGGTGATGATCCAGGCCTGGGACGAGTAGGCACGACGGCGGTGAGGTGATCAGCGGATCCAGGCCCGGTACTGCATCACCTCGCCCGCCCGCACACCGTACTCGGGCTGATCGGCGGTGAAGGTCTCCTCCAGGCCGAGGACGGCGCCGTCGGACGGGTCGAGGATCAGCATGTGGCGGATTCCCGGGGCGCCGTCGTACACGTAGGCCTGGCCGGGCCGGCCCAGCCGGTCCGTGACCCGGCCCGTGGGGCGCAGTCCGTCGGCCTCCGCCAGGAGCCGGGTGAGCGCGGCCGACTCGCGTGCGCCGAGCGTCCAGTTGTCCAGCAGCTGAGCGGCGGCGTCCAGCAGTTCGGGGGTCGTCCGCAGCGGGTCGTACGCCGTTTCGGCGAGGTAGGCGCGCAGCCGGGTGGAGTCGTGGGGCGGGTGTGCGGCGGGCGGGGCGTCGCTCCAGCTCGGCGGGAAGGTCCGCCGGCCGATCACCCGCCCGTCGCCGACGAGTCGGGGCTCACCGCCTTCGTCGGTGAGGACGGGGCGGCCCTGATGACGGGGGTCGGTGGCCACGACGAGTTCGGTGTGCCGGCCGTCGGGGGTCCAGCGCACGATCCGCTCCTGGGGCAGGGTGACCGGCGGCTCGCTGTCGCTCATGCCCAGGCTCCACGACTGCACGTGCGTCCCCCTGCGCGCCGCGGGGGCGTCCTCGGCCCCGGCGGCGGTGGCGGCCCGCTCGGCGAGCCGCTCCAGGGGGACGGGCGTGGAGTCGGCCACGACGGACAGCGGGCGGGGCGCGGCGATCGCGGGCGTGGCCGCGGGGCCGCCGACGAGGAGCACGGGGACGAGGGCGGCGACGGCGGCGACGGCCGTGAGGGCCCAGGCGAGCCGGGGTCGCCGGCCGGCGGGCAGCAGCGGTCGCCGGCCCGTACCGGGGTCGGCCAGCAGCCGGGCGAGCCGGCGTTCCGCGTGGTCGCCGAGGGGGCCGTCGCCGAAGCGGTGGCCGTCGTCCGGGACCGGGTTGGCGCGGCGCAGCAGGTCGAGTTCGTCAGTCATGGCCGTGGTCCTCGGAGGCGTTCGCGTCGGCGGGTGGGGGGCACAGTCGGTCGATCTCGGCTCTCAGCCGCCGGCGGGCGCGGTGCAGCCGCATGGCGGCGGCGCGTCTGCCGCAGCCGAGGACGACGGCGACCTCCTCGACGCCCAGTTCCTCCCAGGCGGTCAGCCGCAGCACCTCCTGGTCGCCCGGGGAGAGCCGGGCCAGCGCGTCGTGCACCCAGTCGCCCGGCGTCTCCGTGCCGGGTCCCGCCACGATGTGCCGGCGATGCGCGGTGTGGTCGTTGCCGAACCGGTCGACGAGCCGCCGCCGGCGCCCCTGCCCGCGCACCGCGTTGGCCAGGCAGTTGCGCGCCACGCCGTACAGCCAGGGCAGCGGGGCGGCGGGCAGGTCCGCCCTGCGCCGCCAGGCGACCGTGAACACGTCCGCCACCACTTCCTCCACCTCGTTCGTACGCCCGTCCAGTCGCCGCGCGACATAACGGCTGACCGCCCAGTAGTGCTCGCGATAGGCAGCGGCGAAGATCTCGTCGTCGCTCATGTCCCGTCCGTGTCCGGCTCCCCCGTGATCGTCACAGCCGTGCGCCGTGATCCACGTCGCATCCCCCGAGTGTGATCGGCGGGCGGCGCGCGGACACAGACGGGGCGTGAAAAGCATCAACGGACTCAGGGGCCGCAAGGGCCTGACGTGGCTGACGACCACGGACCACAAGACGATCGGCACGCTGTATCTGGTGACGTCGTTCGCGTTCTTCGTCATCGGTGGCGTGATGGCGCTGGTCATGCGCGCCGAGCTGGCCCGGCCGGGTCTGCAG
>Ga0247820_10001034_pt1 | contig 15621 bp, 13 predicted proteins | sample 13C_Glucose_Day1_2_FD_192480 | JGI IMG/M metagenome (GOLD analysis project Ga0247820, IMG submission 192480) | Soil microbial communities from agricultural site in Penn Yan, New York, United States - 13C_Glucose_Day14 | ecosystem: Environmental > Terrestrial > Soil > Agricultural land | place...
GGGCGACTTGCCACGGCGCCGCTTGCCTCTAAGAGGTAGGGTCTGACAGCCGGGGGGCGATGATGAACCAGAATGTGAAATTGTGGCTGCGTGCGGCCAATCCCTTCACGCCGCCGCGCGGCATGGCCGAGGCGCGGAGGGCGGCGCGGGTGGGAGCGGTGGCCTTGGGGATCGAGACGCTGGCGTCTGCGATCTCGAGTATTCGAACCATGGCTGATCCCGGCTACATGCGGGACTTGATGTCGCAGCAGTTCGCGCAGATGCAAATACCGGCCAAGGAACTCGAGTTCCAAATGGCGATATTCGATGCGATGCGACCCATGATGGCGATGCTCAGCCTCGCGGTGGTCGTGCTGATGGCCACGGTCGCTGTGGTGCAATGGCGGCAGATGACACGCAGTATTCCCATCGCCATGCTGCTGTTTGGCGCCTACTCCATCGTGACGACGATCGGTGTGCTGGCGTTCGGGTTCTTTCCGAAAGGCGCAATGGACGGCTGGGCGATGTTTAGTTGGGCGCTCTTCGCTATTCTTTCGCTGCCCGTGATCGCGTCCTATCGAGGCGCGACCGCCCTGGAAAAACTGAAACGGACCTACTGATGACCGTCACCATCTTCCACAATCCGAAATGCTCGACCTCGCGCAAGGCGCTGGAGTTGCTGCAGGAAAAGGGCGTTCAGCCGGTGGTGGTCGAATATCTGAAGACCGGCTGGGATGCGGCGACGCTGGACCGGCTGGCCAGGGAGACGGGCGTCGGTCTGGCGGGGATGCTGCGCAAGCGTGAGGCCAGGACGGGCGAACTGCTGGCGAGCGGGGCCTCGGACGACGTCATCCGCGCGGCCATGATCGCCGAGCCGGTCCTGGTCGAGCGACCCATCGTCCAGAGCGACAAGGGCGCCCGCATCGGACGGCCGGTCGAGAGCATTCTGGACCTTCTATAGGTTGAATACCGAGCTTTAGGCTCAATCCTCCCCCGCTTTGCAGGGGAGGATCGGCATTGGCTTAGCGGCTGCGATTCCGCCGCTGGCCGGGGCGGTCGCCGCCGGGACGGTCGCTTTCGCGGCGCCAGCGAACGGACAGGCTGGCGTCGCCTTCGCCGCCGAACTTGGAGCTGACCGCCAGATTGCGGCGGACCTGCCATTCGACGTTGACCGCCGCCCCGCCTTCGCCGCCGCCGATGATCTCCAGATAGACGTCGTCGGTGATGTAGCGGCCGCCGGCGACCGTCAGGCTGGAGGCCTCGCCGCCGAAGGACAGGCGGTCCAGACCCGCCAGTTCGCGCAGGTTGCCGATCACGTCGAAGCCGCCGCCGCCGGCGAGAGAGGCCACGGCCGAGGCCAGCTGGGCCGCTTCAAAGCCTGACAGTTGCGAGGCGGAACGGCCGAACAGGACCTGAGACAGGATTTCGTCCTGGGGCAGGGAGGGGGTCGAGGTCAGTTCGATCTTGGGCTGGGCCGCGGTGCCGGTGACCTTGATGGCGGCCGTCAGGGCCGGGTCTTCGCGAACAGCCGCCAGGTTCAGACGGATCCGCGCCGGATCGGTCGACAGGGTCACCGAGCCGCTGTCGTCGAAGACGAAGCGCTTGCCCGCGAACTCGTAATCGCCGCGCACGACGTTGGCGGTTCCGGTCAGCAGAGGCTGGGCGATGGTGCCGCGCACGCGGGCGTTGGCCGTCAGCTCGACATTCAGACCGCGTCCGCGCACGTGGATCTCGCGCCCGGTCAGGTTGAGGTTCAGACCGATCTGGGGGCCGCGCGCGCGGGTCTCGGTCTCGACCGGATCGCCGCCGGGGCGGTTGACCTCGACCACATCCATTTTCACCACGCCGTTGGAGCCCGGCAGGTTGGGAGAGATGTTCGCATCGTCGATGTCCAGGTCGCCGCTCAGCTGGATATTGCCGTCAGCGCCCCGCACAGCCGTGATCACGCCGTTGGCGCGGGCTTCCGCGATGTCATTGTCGATGACGCGGAACCGGGTCAGCTCCAGCCGCAGGGTGGAGCCCGAGCCCTGGCGCAGGCCCAGATTGCCGTTGCCGGTCACCGTGCCCTTGGCGCCGTCGGCCGCCTCGAAGCGTTCGATGACGGCCTGGCTGTCGTCGAAGCGGCTGGCCAGGGTCACGCTTTCAAGCCGCAGACCCGTGACGCTGTCGCGGAAGGCACCCTGGGTCAGATCCATCCGACCGTTCAGTCGCGGCTCGTTCAGCGTGCCGGCCAGGGTGGCGCGCGCCGCGACCTGACCGGACAAGGATTGGGCGCCGCCCAGGAACAGGTCCCAGATAGGCTGGATCTGGCCATTGATGGCGATCTGGCCCGACATGTCGCGCGTGCGGGCGACAGCCAGTCGCAGCGGCGCGGCCGAGGCCTCGACCGGCAGGCTGACGTCGGCCGAGGCCTGAACCGCCGTGCCGTCATTGGCCTGGGCCCGGATGCGCAGGACATTGTCGGTCAGATCGGCGCTCAGGGCGCCGTCCACGGCCAGGCCGCGCGGCGCGTCGATGCTGCGCAGCTGTTTCAGATCGACGTTGGCCGAGCCGTTCAGGGTGTCGCCCGAGCCTTGCAACGAAACGCGGCCGGTGATCTGGCCGCGCAGGTCGGGCGCCAGGGAGCCCATTTCGACATTGGTCAGGTCGGCCTGGATGGCGCTGCCCTGCTTGTCCTGACGCAGTTCGCCGGAGAGGACGCCGCCGCCGACGCCGAGATCGACACGGACCACGCGACCGTCGCCGTTCAGGGCGATGATGGCGGGCGCGCGGGTGGTGAAGGCGACCTCGCGCACGCGGCCGCCGCCGCGCAGGGTGACGGACTGGGCGGGCCCCTGACGCGAATATTCGCCCGTGCCGTTGAACTGGATCGGGGTGGCGCCGCCGACATCGGCGGACAGGGTGAAGGGCAGGCGCTCCAGCGTGCCCTGGCCCTTGAGCGACAGGTTGCGAACGACCCAGGTCGAACCGGCGAGGCGGACGTTGCGGCCGGTGACGTCCAGAACGGCGCTCTGATCGCCGCCGCCGTCGGTCAGGCGGACCCGGCCATTGGCCTCGCCGGATGCGAGGAAGGCGCCCTGACGCGCGGTGAAGGTCAGGTCGGCGCTGGAAGGATAGTTGTTGGACAGGGCGACGGCGCCCTGGGCCGTGACGCCGCCGGCGTTGAGGTCCACTTCGGTCAGGCGGATCTGCTTGCCGCCGAGGAAGAAGTTCCCCGAGGCGCGCGCCGGGCCATAGTTGGAGCCCGCGTTGACGACGACCCGGCCGTCCGAAGAGTCCGTCCCCTTGCGGAAGCTGAGGATCAGGTCGGCGTTGGTCAGGACCAGGCCGCCGGCCGCCACCTTGTCGAAGGCGGCGCGCAGGTCGGCGCGAGGCTGGGCCAGGGTGCCGGTCAGGGCGCCGTCGCCGGTCATGGCGCCGTCGATGGCCACGGGGCCGACGCCGAACGGTCCGCGTGCGTCCCAGTCCAGGGCCAGACGCATCTTGCCGCCCTCGATCAGTCCCTTGGCGCCCATGCGGCCGGCGGCGCCGGTCAGTTCGCTGCTGTCGATGGACAGGACGCCGTGGTTCCACGATCCGACGGCCTTGAGACGCGGGGTCTGGCCCAGAAGGCGATCCAGTTCCTCCATGCCGATGGCCATGCCCGAGCCGCGCCCGTCGAAGCTGAGCGTCCACGGCGTGTTTCCGCGCGCCTTGCCCGCCTGGATCGGGCCCTTGAACGAGCCGCGCGCGCCGGGACGGATGCGCGAGATGTCGGTGATGTCGGCCTCGCCGCGGAAGCTGAGGCCGCCGGTGATGCTGCGTCCGCCCGAGCCGGTCAGGGTCAGGGCCTGGCCGCGACCGTCGATCTTCTTCAGCACATAGGCGCCGTCGGTGGTGCGCGAGCCCTGCAGTTGAACCCGCGGTGTCGCGCCCAGAAGCGCGCCGATGACGCCGGCGGTCGAGCCGCCGACCGCGCGGGCGTCGGTGGTGATGTCGAACTGACCCTTGTTCACGGCGATGTCGAGCGGGCCCGAGATGCGGGCGGCGCGGTAGCTGGCCAGGTCGGCGTTCTGGAGACTGGCCGAACCCTGCAGGGTCCAGGTCCTGGCGTCGCCCTTGAAGACGCCGGTGTAGGTGGTCGCTTCGGCCAGGGTGAAACCGACCAGGCGGGTCAGCGACGGCGTGGTGATTGTCAGGTTGACGCCGTCAGGCGCGGTGCGGTCCTTGAGGCGGATCAGGCCGCGCGCTTGGGACTGGATGTTGTCGGCGCTGAGGGTCCAGGCGACGCCCTGGAAGCCCTCGCGGGTCCTGTCCGGCGTGGTGGCGAAACCGAAGCGGGCGGTGCGCCCGATGCGCTCGACGAAGGGGGTCAGCAGGTCCGAGCCCGAGAAGTCGGCGGCGCCGCCGATGCGCGCCCCGTCCTCGCCGTAGCGGCCCTTGACCGACAGGGGGATGAAGTCGCCGGTCTTGACCTCGACGTTGACGATCTCGCCGTTGACCACGGCGACGGCCGAGAAGGGCCTGTCCGGGGAGTAGCCCAGGGCTCCGGCGATGGGGCCGCCCTGGGCCTCGCTGGCGCGCAGGTTGACGCGCAGGTCTTCGGGCTTTTTGCCGATGACGGCCTTGAGCAGAAGATGGTCGCCCTTGCGGTTCAGGCTGAAGGCGTCGACGTTGACCACCTTGTCGCCCTTGCGGGGGATCTCGGCGTCGCCGCTCAGGGTCCAGCGACCATATTCCTTGGAGAAGTCCTCCATCAGTTCGACGTTGGCGCGGAACCTGTCGATGTCGACGGTGATGGCCTGGGGGCCGCCTGGCTCGGTGCGAGGCTCCAGCAGGGGACGACGGATGAGGCGGATCTGGTCGGCGCTGATTTCGCTGGCGTGGAAGCGGCGCATCAGCAGGGGCCAGTAGGACCAGTCTACGCGGACATTGGTCGCCTCCAGCCAGACGCCGTTCTGGTCCGTGACCGTGACGCGCTCCAAGGAGAAGTCGTCGAACAGGTCGCCCTTGAGACCCTCGACGTTGATGCGGCCATAGCGGCTGATCTTCTTGCCCGCGACGAAGCTGGTGATCAGCTCGCGTCCGGAATCCGAGACCAGATACATCCGTCCGCCGATCGCGAGGACGATGGTCAGGGCCAGCAGGACGGCGACCACGACGCCGCTGACGAAGGCGATCAGTTGCAGGCGCGTGCGCTTGCGCTTTTCCGCCCTGGCCGGGGTCTCGGCGGCGGCGTCCGCTTCGGATTCGTGAGGCGGGGGAGTGTCGGTCAAAACGCCTGGCCGATGCTGATGTAGAGCTGGAAGTTGGAATCACCCTCGCGCTTGTTCAGCGGGACGGCGATGTCGGCGCGCACCGGCCCGAACGGCAGCTTGTAGCGAACGCCGACGCCCGCGCCGTAGCGCATGTTGGTGAGGTTGGGCGTTTCCTGGAAGCCGATGGCGCCGGCGTCGACGAAGGCGACGGCCTGGAACTTGGCGCCGATGTCCCGACGGACTTCCAGCGAGGTCTCGAACAGCGACAGGCCGCCGCGCGGGGTGTTGTCGGGCAGGCGCGGGTTGATGCTCTGATAGGAGTAGCCGCGCACCGAGCCGCCGCCGCCGGAATAGAAGAGGCGGTCCGAAGGCACGGTCAGTTCCTCGCCGCCGATGATGGAGCCGATGCGCGCGCGACCGGCCAGAACGGTTTTGGCGCCGTCCTGCAGGGGCAGATAGGCGGTGGCCTGGCCCTCGGTCTTGAGGAACAGGACCGTGTCCTCGCCGGCCACCGCGGTCGGTTGGGCGGAGACGTAGAGACGGAAGCCGCGCGTGGGATCCAGAGGATCGTTCGAACGGTCCATGAAGGCGATGGCGCGACCGGTGACGATGGCCAGGTCCCGGTCGAAGGTGATCGGCGCCTGGGTCACGGGATCGAAGCGGTTCTCGGTGTACTGACCCGCATCGACGCCCAGGCCGTAGGTGAAGAAGGAGGTCTTCCCGATGCGCTGGGACAGGTCGGCGTTCAGCGTGATGGCGCTGCGATCATAGGCGTCGGTCTGTTCATTGACGACGTAGGACGACAGTTTCAGCGTCCGGCCAGGACGACGGAAGTGCGGCAGGGACCATTCGGCGCCGATGCGGCTGTCGATGCTGGCGATCCGGGCTCCGTATTTCAGGGTGTCAGCGCGACCGAACCGGTTGAAGCGGGTCTGGAAGACATCGACGCCCGCTCCTTCGGCCGTGGAATAGGTGGCGCCAGCTTCCAGCAGGCGGCGCGGCCGATCAGAGAGGCCGACGACGACGGGGCGCAAGCCCTCGGGCGTGGTCTGATCCTGGGGCGCCAGCGAGACGTTGACGCCGTCGTAGACGCCCGTGTCCAGCAGACGGCGTTCCAGTTCGGCGACGTCCTCGGGATCATAGCGGTCCCCGGCCGTCCAAGGCGCCAGGCCCGCGACCCAGGCGGGATTGGTCGGGCCGCGCGTCCGGACCTGCAGGCCGTCAAGACGCACCAGTGCGCCCGAGGCGATATTGAAGGTGGGCTGGACCGTGAAGTCGGCGTGATCCACCACCACGCGACGAGGCTCGGCCTTGGCGTCGGCATAGCCCTCGCGGGTCAGTCCCGCCACGACGCGGCCTTCAGCCGCCAGGATGTCGGCGGCGCGACCGGGCTCGCCGGGCCGCAGGGCCAGATCCTTGCGCACGACCTCTTCCGTTACGGCGTCGGGGGCGGGCGCGCTCCAGTTGATCCGGGTGTCGCCCAGGGCGAAGCGCCGGCCCGGGGTGATCGTCACCACGGCGACCGGCGCGTCCTCGCCCTCGACATCGTCCTGGAGGGTCGGTTGATAATAGCCCTCGGAACGCAACAGGGCCTCGGCCGCCTCCATGGCGCCGCGCGCGCGCCGCCGGGCTTCAAAGCGGTTGGCCGGGGCGGCGTCGGCGCGACCGACGGCCTGCTCCAGCTGACGACGCAGTTCGGCGTCCACCTCGCCGCGAATCTGGGCCTTGGGCACATCCGCGAGGACAGGGCCGCAAGCGATCCACAGCGCCAGTCCGCCAAGCAGGGGGGCGGCGAGAGGAAGATGAGGCCTCGACGTCAAACTGGAGCCTTGTTCAGAGCGTGGCGAGCGGCGCGAGGCCGTGATCTCGGCGGAATCAGTAGAACAGCGTATCGCTTTCAGGCTGGACCGTCTGTTCCGAGGTGCGGTTTTCCGGCGGGAGGGCGTCCACCGGCGGCGGGGCGTCGGTGGGGATGGGCGCTTCGGCCACGGCGGGGGCGGCCGAGTCTTCGGCCGCCGGCGCAACCGGCTCTTCGGTCTGGATTTCGACCGCCTCGTAGTCGCTCTCCTGATGCGGTTGGTCGCAGGAAGCGAGGAGGGCGGCGGCGCCGAGGCCGGCCGCCAGCAGCAAACGTTTTACAATCAACTGGTTCATCTGAGTTTCTTCCCCCTGTTGGGGTGGCAAACGCCGTGTGGGGCGCTGGGTTCCTGTCCCCTTGTTGACCGAAGGAAAATGAACCGCAACTGAACCTTTTACGTCACGCGCGGCGATGTGGGCTCGCTCCAGCCGTCCAGGGCCTGATCCAGGGGGCGGACGGGGCGTTCGGCGCTGACCGAAGCGGTCGCGACGGCAAAGCGGGGGGCAGGCGCGGGTTGGATGATTCCGGCCTCGACAAAGGTCCCTCGCGCCCGGTTGTGCGGGTGATCCGCCGCTTCGCCCAGGGTCAGGACCGGGGTGACGCAGGCCTCGGTTCCGGCGAAACGGGCGGCCCAGTCGTCACGGTCGCGCGCGGCGAACAGGGCGGCGAAGCGGGCCTGCAAGGCGGGCCAGTTCTCGCGATCAAACTGCGGCGCCTCATCCGGCGTCAGGCCCAGACCCTGGATGAGGGCGGCGTAGAAGCGCGGTTCCAGCGCCCCCACGGCGACGAAGCCGCCGTCACGACAGGCGTAGCAGCGATAGAAGGGCGCGCCGCCGTCCAGCAGGTTGGCGCCGCGCCGGTCGCTCCAAAGGCCGCGCGCGCGCAGGGCGTGAAACAGGCTGGTCAGCAGGGCGGAGCCGTCGGTCATGGCGGCGTCCACGACGCGCCCGCGTCCGGTGGTCTTGGCCTCCAGCAGGGCCGCCAGAACGCCGCTGACCAACATCATGGCCCCGCCGCCGTAGTCGCCGACCAGGTTCAGGGGCGGGGAAGGGGGGCGGTCGGCCGCGCCCATCGGATGGAGCGCGCCGGACAGGGCGATGTAGTTGATGTCATGGCCGACCTGATCCGCCATCGGTCCGGTCTGGCCCCAACCGGTGACGCGGCCATAGACCAGGCGCGGATTGCGCGCGGCGCAGACCTCGGGGCCGAGGCCCAGGCGCTCCATGACGCCAGGGCGGAAGCCCTCGATCAGGGCGTCGGCGCTTTCGATCAGGGCCAGGACCTTGTCGCGGTCCTCGGGTGATTTCAGGTCGACCGGAACAGCCGTGCGCCCGCGGTGCAGGACTTCGCCGCCGACATCGTCGAACACGGCGGCGGGGGCGTTTCCGCCGCGCGTCAGACGCACCACCTCCGCCCCCATGTCGGCCAGCACCATGCCGGCGAAGGTGACCGGCCCCAGGCCGTCGATTTCGATAATGCGCAGTCCGGCCAGAGGTCCCATGGCGCGAAGCTAAGGCGGAACGGCCGGGCGACGCCAGCCTGTTTCAGGCGACGGGGATAACCAGGGTCCGTACGATTTCCTCACAAAATGCGCATCTACCCGCGCTGCGGCCCTTGACCTCCATCCGCGAATGAACCAGAAACCGCCTCCGCAAACAGGCGCTGCGCCTGTCGGCGGGAAACCAATCCAAGTGGTTGATTTCAAAGAGTGTGCGCCCCTAGCTCAGTTGGTTAGAGCATCTGACTTTTAATCAGAGGGTCCTCGGTTCGAGCCCGAGGGGGCGTACCATCTCCCTTCTCCCCAGTTTAGATATCGGCGCCGAGAGTCTCGGGTCTTGCGGATGCTTGTCGCGCAGGCTGTCTTCGAGGCCCGTCAGCTTGTGGTCCAGCAAGGTGACGTGGCGGGTTTGACGCCGCGCCGGTGCAGTCGTCCGCTGATCCGCCAGGGCGCGACGTGCAAGCCTACGGCTTGGCTTGGGCGGGGGCCTCATGATCTAAGGGGGCATGCGCTTTCTTGCTCTTTCCGTCGTCGCCGCGTCCCTGATCCTGGCTGGCTGTAACGCCGGCGCCTCGGCGCGTGGGGGCGCGGAGCAGGTGGGGGCCGGGTTGGGCGACGCGGTGACGGCGCCTTTGGACGACCTGAACCTGCGCCGTCAGATGATCCCCACCGTCCTGCTGCAGGCCGAGAGCAATCCCTATGATCTGCGCAATCTGAATCACTGTCAGACCATCGCCGCCGAGATCGCGCGGCTGGACGAGGCCCTGGGACCGGACACGGATGCGCCGCCGTCGCAGGACGGCTCCTATGTGAGCGAGCGGGCGGCGGATGCGGCGGCGGGCGCCACGCTGGACGCGGTGCGGGGCGCGGTCACGGACTTCATCCCGGCGCGCAGCTGGGTGCGCCGTCTGAGCGGGGCGGACGCCCACAGCAAGCACGTGCAGTCGGCCATTCAGGCGGGGCTGCGCCGCCGGTCCTTCCTGAAGGGCGTGGGGATGCAGCGCAACTGCGCCCCGCCGGCGGCCCCGGCGGGGTTCGTCCCCCGCCAGACCCGTAATCAGGCCCGCAACTAGGCCTTCAGGTGCCGGGCGCGGAAGTCGCGCCGGAACTGCTCGAACCGGCCTTCGCTGATGGCCTCGCGCATGGCCGCCGTCAGGGCCTGGAAGAAGGCGATGTTGTGCCAGCTGAGCAGCACCTTGCCGAGAATCTCGTCGGCGCGGATCAGGTGGTGCAGGTAGGCCTTTGAATAGTCGTTGGAGGCGGGGCAGGGCACGCCCATGTCCAGCGGGTCCTGATCCTCGGCGAAGCGGGCGTTCTTGATGTTGATCGGCCCGTCCCAGGTCCAGGCCTGGCCGTGGCGCCCGGCGCGGGTCGGCAGGACGCAATCGAACATGTCGACGCCGCGATAAACCGCCTCGACCAGATCGATCGGCTTGCCGACGCCCATCAGGTAGCGGGGGCGGTCTTTCGGCAGGAACTCGGGGGCGAAGTCCAGAACCTCGCACATGGCCTCGTGGCCCTCGCCGACGGCCAGGCCGCCGATGGCGTAGCCGTCGAAGCCGATCTCCTGCAGGCGTTCCGAGGATTCACGGCGCAGGTTCTCATAGGTCGAGCCCTGCTGGATGCCGAACAGGGCCTGGGTGTCGCGCGTGCCGAAGGCGTTTTTCGAGCGCAGCGCCCAGCGGGCCGACAGCTCCATGCCCTGACGGGCGCGCTTTTCCTCGGCGGGCCAGGCGACGCATTCGTCCAGCTGCATGACGATGTCGGAGCCCAGGCGGTCGGCCTGGATCTGGATCGAGCGTTCCGGCGTCAGGACGTGTTTCGACCCGTCGATGTGGCTGGAGAAGGTCACGGCCTCCTCGGTCAGCTTGGAGATGCCGGACAGGCTCATGACCTGGAAGCCGCCGGAGTCCGTCAGGATCGGCTTGTCCCAGCGCATGAAGTTGTGGAGGCCGCCCAGGCGCTCCATCCGCTCCGGTCCGGGACGCAGCATCAGGTGATAGGTGTTGCCCAGGATGATGTCCGCGCCGGTCTGCCTGACCTGATCCACCGTCATCGCCTTGACCGTGGCGGCGGTGCCGACGGGCATGAAGGCCGGGGTGCGGATGTCGCCGCGCGGGGTCTTCAGAACGCCGGTGCGGGCGCGGCCTTCGACAGCGGAAATTTCAAACGGGAAGGGCAACAAAAACTCCGGGGAGAGGCAGGCTAGAGCAGGCTTTCCAGCATTTCGGCGCGCTGCAGGTCCTTGGGGCGGCCGAACAGGCGGCAGGTTTCGATCTGCTCGTTGATCGAGGGCGTGAAGACGGTGAAGTCCTCCAGCGCGATCGGCACGCGGGTCGAGAAGGTGACCGGGACCCAGTCGCCGCCGGCGCGCACGTCCATGTTGGCCATGACGTCCAGGGGCACGGGCGTCGTCAGGATCTGGCCGAAGACCTGGGAGCGGAACAGGCCCTCGCCCGGATCCTCGACCACCTGGCCATGCAGGGCCTCGATCAGGCGACGAGCGTCCCTGGGGCTGGCCATGATGTCTATGTCGGGCGCGCGCCAGTCGCGAAGGCCCCACAAGGTCATGGCGGCGCCGCCGAAGATCCACCACGGATCCTGCATCTCGCTCGCCGCCGAGGCGAGGATGTCCAGAGCGGCGGATAGATCTTCGGGCAGATCGTCGGTCATGCGTCCTTCCTGAACAGCAGGCTTCCGTCGCCATAAGAATAGAAGCGGTAGCCGCTGTCGATGGCGTGGGCGTAGGCGGCGCGCATGGTGTCCAGCCCGGCGAAGGCGCTGACCAGCATGAAGAGGGTTGATTTCGGCAGGTGGAAGTTGGTCATCAGCACGTCGCAGGCGCGGAAGCGGTAGCCGGGCGTGATGAAGATGGCGGTGTCGCCGTGGAAGGGCTGGACCACGCCATCCTCGGTCGTGGCGCTTTCCAGCAGGCGAAGCGAGGTGGTGCCGACGCAGACGATGCGGCCGCCGGCGGCGCGGACGGCGTTCAGGGCGGCGGCGGTCTGTTCCGAGACTTCGCCCCACTCGCTGTGCATCCTGTGGTCGGCGGTGTCGTCGGCCTTGACCGGCAGGAAGGTGCCGGCGCCGACGTGCAGGGTCACGGCGTGCGTGCTGACCCCGCGCGCGCGGATCGCGTCCAGCAGAGCCGGGGTGAAGTGCAGGCCCGCCGTGGGCGCGGCGACCGAGCCGTCATAGGTGGCGAAGACCGTCTGGTAGTCCTTCAGGTCGCGGTCGTCCTCGGGCCGCTTGGCCGCGATATAGGGGGGCAGGGGCATGACCCCGACGTCGCGGATGGCGTCGTCCAGCGCCGGGCCGGCCAGGTCGAACCGCAGGGTGATCAGGCCGTCGTCGTTCTTGGCCTCGATGACAGCGTCGAGGCGGCCCAGTTCGCAGGCGCCGTCAGCCTGTCGCCCGAAGCGCACCCGGTCGCCGACCTTCAGCCGCTTGCCCGGCTTCATGAAGGCGGACCAGACGTCGGGGGCGTCACGGTGATGCAAGGTGGCTTCGACCTCGACGGTCAGGGTCTCGCCCTCGGGGCCGACCCGCTGGCGCACGCCTGACAGGCGGGCGGGAATGACCCGCGTATCGTTGAACACCAGGGCGTCGCCGGGCTGCAGGAAGTCCGGCAGGTCGCGGATGATGCGGTCGTCCAGGGCGCCGTCCCTGACCACCAGCAGGCGCGCGGAATCGCGCGGCTCGGCGGGGCGCAGCGCGATGCAGTCATCGGGCAGGTCGAAGTCGAAATCGGAGGTCAGCATGAAGACGGGCAAAGGCCATGCCCGCGCCGCCGGGTCAAGGCGCACGGCGGTTGGCCTGTCTGTGCGAAGCGACTATCTGATCCGCAGTTCGCATGAAGGAAGACGACATGACCGATCGCTATCTGGACGACCTGAGCGTCGGCGAGAGCTGGACGGGCGAGCCCTTCACCATGACGGAGGACGAGATCGTCGCCTTCGCGACCCAGTTCGACCCCCAGCCCATGCACGTGGACAAGGCGGCGGCCGAGGCGGGGCGGTTCGGCGGTCTGATCGCCAGCGGCTGGCATGTCTGTTCCCGCGTCATGCGCCAGTTCGTGGACGAGGCCTATTTCGGCCAGACGCCGCTGCTGGGCATGAACGTCGACGCCCTGTGGTGGGTGCGGCCGGTGCGGCCCGGCGACACCCTGACGGTCCGGCGCGAGATCATGGACATCCGCCCGTCGAAGAGCCAGCCCGACCGGGGCGTGGTCCGCACCAAGACCTGGGTCACCAATCAGGACGGCGACCTGGCCATGAGCTTCGAGAACCAGATGCAACTGCCGCGGAACGCCGAAGCGCGGCTCTGATCCGCCCGCCGCGGTTGACCGCGCGCGTTCAAGGCTTCAAAGCCCCTTCATGCTTCAGAACCTTGAAACCCTGTCCCGTGAGGCCCGTTCGTGGCCGTTTGAGCAAGCGCGCAATCTGCTGGCCCACGTGCTCAAGAAACGGCTGTCGGACGCGGAGCGCGATGCGGCCAAGCTGCTGATCGACGCGGGCAAGACGGACGAGGCTCTGGCGACCTTCGAGGCGCTGAACCGGCCGGTGATCCTGGAGACGGGTTACGGCCCGTCCGGCCTGCCGCACATGGGCACGTTCGGCGAGGTGGCGCGCACGACCATGGTGCGCAACGCCTTCCGCGCCCTGACCGGCGACCACTGGCGCACGCGCCTGATCGCCTTCTCGGACGACATGGACGGCCTGCGCAAGGTGCCCGAGGGGGTGCCAAACCCGGAGATGCTGCGCGAGGACCTGCACCTGCCGCTGACCAGGGTGCGCGACCCGTTCGGCACGCACGACAGCTTCGGCGCGCACAACAACGCCCGTCTGCGCGCCTTCCTCGACAGCTTTGGCTTTGACTATGAGTTCATGTCCTCGACCGAGACCTATCGGTCGGGTCGGTTCGACGCGACCCTGCTGACCCTGCTGGAACGCTTCGACAAGGTCATGGGCATCATGCTGCCGACCCTGGGCGAAGAGCGCCGCGCCACCTATTCGCCCTTCTTGCCGGTCAGCCCGATCACGGGCCATGTGCTGCAGGTGCCGACGCTGGAGCGTAACGTCGAGCGCGGCACCATCGTCTTCGACGATCCTGCCGGCGGCCGTACCGAGGTGCCCGTCACCGGCGGCCATGTGAAGCTGCAGTGGAAGCCCGACTGGGCCATGCGCTGGACGGCGCTGGACGTCGACTACGAGATGTCGGGCAAGGACCTGATCGAGAGCGTGCGCGAGAGCGGCAAGATCTGTCGCGCTCTGGGCGGCACGCCGCCGGAAGGCTTCAACTACGAGCTCTTCCTCGACGTCGAAGGCAAGAAGATCTCCAAGTCCAAGGGCAACGGCCTGACGATGGAGGAGTGGCTGCGCTACGGCACGCCCGAGAGCCTGAGCTGGTACATGTTCCAATCGCCGAAGTCGGCCAAAAGCCTGCACTTCAACGTCATTCCGCGCGCGACGGACGACTATCTGTCCTTCATCGAGCAGTTCAAGACGCAGGAACCGGCCAAGCAGATCGACAACGCCGTCTGGCACATTCACTCGGGCCAGCCGCCCGAGAGCGCCTCGCCGGTGTCCTTCGCCCTGCTGCTGAACCTGGTGGGGGTGGCCAACGCCTCCAGCAAGGATCAGCTGTGGGCCTATTTCGCCAAATACCTGCCGGACGCCACGCCTGAGAACGAGCCCGTGCTGGATCGGCTGATGGGCTATGCGCTGAACTACTACGAGGACTTCGTGAAGCCCTCGAAGACCTATCGTCTGCCCGACGACAAGGAGAAGGCGGCTCTGCTGGACCTGGCCGGACGTCTGAAGGCCCTGCCGACCGACACGACCGACGGCGAGATCATCCAGGGCGAGGTCTATGCGGTGGGCAAGGCGCACGAGTTCGAGCCGCTGCGGGCCTGGTTCCAGGCGCTCTACGAGGTGCTGCTGGGCGCATCCCAGGGGCCGCGCTTCGGGTCGTTCGCGGCCATCTATGGTCTGTCGCAGACCATCGCCCTGATCGAGGCCGGGGCGAACGGCGAACTGGCCGCCTGATCGAGAATGGAGCCGCCGCGGGAAACCTCGGCGGCTTTTTCTTTGGGCGTATCGGCCTCAAGCAGCGCGAAGGGCGGTAGGCCAACGCCTAGGGGCCTCAAGTAGCGCGAAGCGCGGTAGGCCCTAACAAACATGAACCGAAAATAACGGCGAGGCCGGGGGAGCCTTCAGCTTCGCTGGCGCATTCTCCTCCCCACGACACTCGATGACAGGAGAGAGACATGTCGAAATTCTTCAAGGCGGGTCTGGCCGCCACCGCAATGTTCGCCGCTCTGGGTTCGGCCGCCGTGCCGATGACCGCCAGCGCCATGCCGCAAGCCAACGGCGTCACCAACTGTGACGCGCCGGGCGGCCGTCAGCGCGCCGGCGCCGCCATCGGCGCCGTGCTGGGCGGCCTGGCCGGCAGCCAGGTGTCCAAGAACGAGCGCGCCCTCGGCGCCGTGGTCGGCGCGGGCGCCGGCGCCGCCGCCGGTTCCTACATCGGCTGCAACCAGCAGCGCGCGCGTTCGGCCAACCAGGCGGCGGCCAACTCCTACCGCGCCACCTCGAACCTGCGCATCCGCACGGGTCCGGGCACGAACTATCGTCAGGCAGGCACTCTGTCGGCCGGCCAGCCCTTCACGGCCGTGGGTTCGCAGGGCGAGTGGGTCCAGATCGCCGGCGGCGGCTGGGTGAACGCCCACTACGTCGCGCCGAACTAAGGGCCTGAAAGCCTGATTCAAGGGGCCGTCTCGAAAGGGGCGGCTCCTTTTCTTTGGGCGCTATCGGCCAGTCGGCCTGCTTGAGCGCGGCTTCGTGCGCCGCCGGCCTTGGGCTACTGACTGACCCAGAGAATACGGGCCATCCACAGGATGTCGCGGCGGGGCAGGGCGCGGGGCGGATAGGCGGGGTTGATCGAGGCCAGGGTCACTTCGCGCGCATTCATCGCTGCGATCTCCTTGGCCAGGGTCTCGCCTTGAGCGGTTCGCACCGCCACCCGGTCGCCGCGCCGCACATCTGAAG
>Ga0247820_10001035_pt1 | contig 15614 bp, 18 predicted proteins | sample 13C_Glucose_Day1_2_FD_192480 | JGI IMG/M metagenome (GOLD analysis project Ga0247820, IMG submission 192480) | Soil microbial communities from agricultural site in Penn Yan, New York, United States - 13C_Glucose_Day14 | ecosystem: Environmental > Terrestrial > Soil > Agricultural land | place...
GGAGATCTCCTCGGGCCTGCTGACGCTGCGGCGGGCCAGCACCCAGTGCCGGCGGTCCTGGCGGTGCCAGGGCCGCAACTAGAGCGTGTCTCTTTGATCGGTTGGTCAGTTGATCGGATGTGTCCGTCCGGTTAGTGATCACAGATGCGATGTGGGACCGGATCGAGCCGCTGATGCCGGCCGATCCGGTCCGCGGCCGGCGGTGGGCCGATCACCGCCGAACCCTGGAGGCGATCGCGTGGAAATACCGAACCTGCTCGCCCTGGCGGGACCTGCCCGACGAGCTCGGCTCGTTCCAGACCGCCCACAAGCGGCTGATCAGATGGGCAGTGGACGGCACCTGGGAACGCATCCTGGCCGCGGTCCTGGCCGCGGCCGAGGGCGCTGACGACATCGGTTGGACCGTGTCGGTGGACTCCACCGTCTGCCGGGCTCACCAGCATTCCGCCGGTGCCAGGAAAAGGGGGCTTCAGACCGGGCCGAACCCGACGACCACGCGCTCGGACGCTCCCGCGGTGGCCTGAGTACGAAGGTCCACCTCGCCAGCGACAGCCGTGCACGGCCCATAGCCCTCCGCGTCACCGCAGGCCAGGCGGGTGACGCCCCGGCCTTCGTAGCCGTCATGGCCGCCATCCGCGTTCCGCGAAGCGGCCCCGGGAGACCGAGGACCCGACCCGATGCCGTCCTGGCGGACCGCGCGTATTCCTCCCGCGCGATCCGGAGTCACCTCCGCCAACGCGGAATCCGCGCTGTCATCCCCCAGCCCGCCGACCAGATCGGTCACCGTCTGCGGCGAGGCCAGGCCGGAGGCCGACCGCCCGCCTTCGACGCCGAGGCATACAAGCAGCGCAACTCAGTCGAACGCTGCATCAACCGGCTCAAGCAATGGCGCGGCCTGGCCATGCGAACGGACAAGCTCGCCATCGCCTACCAGGCCGCACTCCACCTCGCCGCGATCCTCATCTGGGCACGGCGATAGCCCGCTCAGCGATCGACCACCCAACGCGCGTCCGCAGGCCAAGAGCCCGTGCCAATGATGTGCTCAACGAGCCTGAATGCCTCACGGATGGGGACGGTGTCCTCATCCGGATACTCGTCGCTCTGCCCGTTGGGGAGGACGAACCCGTCGCTCGACCCCTCGGCTCCGGGGGCCACGGCATGCTCGCCGGGATCAACCTCGTCTTCGAGTAGCATCACCATCGCTCGCTCGGTATTCGTCACGAAGGCCAGCGACCGTCCAGACGAACTGGTCAGCCACGTCTCAAGCTGCCCGCTGTCGATCCTCGACCGAAGAGTCTCCAGCACCACCGCCGACGACACAGGGACAGGGCTGTCGTCATTGATCACCCAAGACTCGATCATGGGCACGACGATCTCACGGACGGATCCAAGAGACAGACCCTAGAAGGCTGATGAAGATCTTGGTGAGGGGCTGTCCGGCTGCAGCCGGTCGGCCCCTCTGGTCACCCGGTGGCTGGTGTGAGGTGCCAGTGGCCGCCTGTGTGGGTGAGGCCGAGGTTGATCAGGCGGCGGAGGTTGAGGGCGGCTGCTCTGGTGTGGAGCCAGGCGTTGTTGTTGATGGTGCCGCGGTAGCGGAGCCGGCGGTTGCCGTGGTGGGCGAGCCAGGCGACGGCACGTTCGACGGGTGGGCGCCAGCGGCGGTAGTCGGCCTGCCAGGCGGGGTCGGTGGCGGACTGGTGACGGGCCGCGGCCTGGAGATCGTGGTGCGGGCGGATGGTCAGGACGCGTCCGGCTTTGGCCGTGGTGCATTGCTCACGCAGCGGGCAGCCGGTGCACAGGTCTGCGAAGACGGCCCTGCGCTGACGGTGCCGGCCGCCGGGATCGGACAGGCCGACGGTGTGGCCCTGTGGACAGGTCACGGTGCTGTTGGTGGTGTCGATTGCGAAGTCGTCGAGGGTGAAGCCGCCGGGGACGGCCGGCCGCAGGGGTGCGGGTTTGAGGAACAGCCGGTGTCCGGCCTTTTGCAGGGCCTGACGGGCCTCGCCGGTGGAGTAGGCGGTGTCGCCGAAGGCGTCCACCGGCTCGTTCTCGTCGGCGAGTAGTTCCAGGCCGACGGCTGCTTCGTGGTGCTCCGGGCCGGCCCCGGGCCGCAGGGCGACGGCGGTGAATAACCCGGTCTCCGGCTCGACGGCGAGGTGGGCCTTGTACCCGTCCTGCTGGTGGGAGCGGGTCTTGTGGACGTGGCGGGCTTCGGGATCGACGGTGGAGACCATCCGGCCCGGGGCGGTTCCCCGGGTGATGCGCCAGCGTCCGTCGCGGCCGTCGGAGTCGTCGGCGGGCTCCACGTCCTGCCCGGCGACCAGGGCCAGAATCCCGAGCGCGTTCGCGGCCTTCTCGCCAAGCTCCTGCTCGGGCAGGTGCCCCAGCAGCCTGACCGCATCACCGACGAGAGCGTCGACCAGAGCCTCCCGGGCGGCCTGGTCGTTCCAGGCGATCTTCGGTTTGCCCGGATCGGTGTAGTCGTGGGCGGTGCACTGCACTGCGGCCACCTCGGCGCCGCCGGGCACCTCCCGGATCACCGCCCGGATGGCGGCGATGATCTGGGTGACGGTGTCCTGGGTGGCGACCGCGTCATCGAGCACGGTGGAATCGAGCGCCCGCCGGTGCTTGCCCTTGAGCACTCCGGTGGCCTGCACGACCTCCCGCACCGCCTCGAAGACCCGGTTCGGCCGGGCTGAGCGGGCCAGCCGGCGGCGGAAGTAGGCCAGCAGCGACGGATCGAACGCCGTGTCATGCAGGCCAAGCCCGCACGCGGCCTTCCACCGCAGGTCACACCGTAGTTCCTGGACCGTCTCGAAGTCCGACAGCCCGTGCAGGGCCTGCACTGTGATCGCAGCGGCCAGGATCTGCGGGGGCATGGACGGCCGCCCGTTCGCCGACGGATACATGTCCGCGAACATCACCGCAGGGAACAAACGGCCCCGGTGTTCGGCCAGGAACGCGAAAACACTCCCGACCGGGATCAACTCCCGGCAGGTTTCCCAGACATCCGGCCCGACCGTCTCCCCGACCCACTCCCCTTGCACCACAACACGAGTCTGGCCCCACCGCTGACGCGGCGGGGCCAGAACCCAACATCTTCATCAGTCTTCTAGTCGTCGACACCCGCGCCCGCTTCGGCTTCACCGCCGCGCCCGGCACCACCGACGACGCCCGCCTCCGCCACCTCACCCTCGCCCTGCCCCCGCAGCACGCGGCCCGCCTCTTCGACGCCCAGGACGCCGGCGAGCGGCAGCTGCGTGACCTCGCCGCCGAAGGCCTGGGCGAGGTGTACTTCCGCGACGGCGGCCGCCGTGCCCAGGGTTTGGAGGTGGAGTTCACCGATGTGGAGCACCTGGAGTTCGATCTGTAGAGCCGACTGCGCGATCAGACCGTGGGAGGCTGCGCAGCTGCGCATTCGGCTGTGTGGCTTCGCTGATCTCTAGGAACAGCGTTTGGCGACCGGTTCCGGAGGCAGTTGGTGATCACCTGGCTCACGGATCTCGGTGAGAAATGACGACACTGTCGTGTCCACGAACGTGGGACGGCCCGCCGCCCGTGAGGGCGGCGGGCCGTCAAGGCGGGGGCGAAGGAATTCACTGGCCTGCTGAAGCGCGGCTTTCGTCGTGTGTGGCTCCCGCACCCGATCGTGGGGATTCCCAGTGGACCCCGTAGGTCGGGACGTCGTCGGGTTCCTCACTCGCGAGGAGCGATGGTGAGCTGGAAGGCTCCGTGGCCGCCGCCCCGCATGCTCTCCATGTCGAGCAGATCCGCGCCGGCCCGGACGGAATAGACCATGAACGGTCCCCTGCCCGCGGGGGCGCCCTCGGCGGCGCTGATCCGGTACTCCACGATGCGGGTGCCGCGGGCGGGCAGGTTCCACGCGCCCGAAGCGCCCATTCGGGGGTTGTAGTCGTTGGCCACGCGCAGCTCGACGGGGTGCCAGTCGCCGTCGGGGGCCTCGCGCCGTTCCACCGTCAGCTGAGGCGACCGCTCGCCGCCACCCTCGACCTGCGCGGACAGCGCGATGTCGGGGAGTGTCTCGCCGGTGGTGTTGCAGAGCTTGACGAGGACGGTCTGCGGTTCGCCGCCGGGGTGGACGGTGAGGTCTTCGCGCGGGCCGACGGCCATGGTGATCAGGTCGCCGCGGGTCTTTTCGACATCGGTGAGCTGGGGACAGGGCTGGGCCCGGAAGGCCGCGAACCCGGGGTTCGGCGGGCTTTTCACGGCTGCTGGAGCGCTGGGCGTCCGGGTTGCCGGCGTCGAAGCACCGGGCGAGGAGTTGCCCGTGGCGCCGTCTGCCGGGGCTGGCGGCCCGGCGCAGGCGGTGGCGAGGAGCATCACCGTCCCGGCCACGGCGGCGGCGGAACCGGCCCTGCGTCTGTCCGCGTGCACGGATGCCCCTTCTCGTGGATCACTGGTTGATGATCACGACGCTCGAAGGCCGCTCATGGTTGCACCGTGAGGAAGGTGCCGTGACCGCCCCGGAGACGAGCGTGCCGGCCGGCTCGATCAGGTGGTCCATCCCCGCCGGCCGACCGCGCAACCGGCCGCGGTGCCGGGCTCGTTGCATACCTGACGCACCACCCGTGCGCGCCTGTTGCCCCAGATGGCCGCTGTGGACGGGGACTCGGTGGGCGCGGCACCGTAACGGGCGCCGTCGGCGGGCCGTACCTGCTCAGGCGCGTGCATCCCCACCCGGTATTCGGCCGGGTTCCCCATCACCGTCGGGGAGTTGGAGCAGGCAGGGATGCCCCCGTGGTAGCGCCAACCTCGGGCGACTGCCGACGCGGGCGGAGCGGGGCGACGATCTTCTGGCCGCCCGGCGGCAGGAGGCGTACCGGCACGGCGTGGTCCTCGAGGGGCGTCCTCCCGTGCCCCCGGCCGCGGCCGGACGGGAACTGCCCGTGAGCAGCCCGCGCCGTGGCTGCCGTCCTACGCTGCGGAGCGGAGCACGCCGCGCTTGAGGGCACGGATGAGCCACTGTTCGTCGATGCGCACCCCCGTGTAGGCGGTCATGAGGGCGAGGGCCCGTGCCTCGTGGGAGGAGGCGTGGGCGTGGTGGCCGAAGCGGTGCAGCCACTCCTCGAGCCATGGGTCCTGGGGGTAGTCGGCGGGCTCGGACTGGCGCACCCGGCGGCCGTCGGCCCAGCAGTACACATAGCAGGAGCCCTTCGGGTTGAAGAACACGGTGGCCAGCCGGGTGCCCGCCGAGATCCGGGCGCAGACGGAGTCGGACGACGCCGCGGCGCCGATCAGCACCGCACCGCCGTCGCGCCGTGCCACCCACGCCGCGAAGTCGAAGTCCATCGGCGAGTACGCGGGCTCCCCGTCGTCCTCGTCCTCGTTCTCGTCGTCGGCCCAGGCGGCGTATGGGTCCTCGACCATCTCCCTGAAGGGGCTGGCCGTGAGCGGGCACCGCGCCGGTTCCCCACCGAGTCGTTTGTTCAGCTCGTCCTCGTCGAGGTCTGCGACGAATGCCAGGTCGAGTCCGGCCCAGTATCCCGCCCACTCGTAGGAGGCGATCAACGCGTCCGCCCGGGTCTGCCGGTCCCGTTCCGCCACACTGACCGGCGGCGCTCCGGCCAGACCGGCAAACAGGTCGGTGAGCGGCCCGGCGAGGCCCAGGCGGCCGGGAGAGCGTCCCGCGATGGCCGGACGCCATGGATCGGCCCCCGCCCGCAGCAGGGCCTCGGCAGCGCTCCGGTTGCCCCAGCGCACGGCTTCCCACAGCGGCGTCGCCCCCTCTGCGTCCGCCGCGTCGACGTCGGCCCCGTGCGCGACCAGGACGTCGACGACGTCACCCGGCGCATCGGAGGTGACGGCCTCGTGCAACGGCGTCGCACGGAGCCCGGACGACCGCGCGTTCGGATCGGCGCCGGTGACCAGCCGACGACGCACCTCGGCCGGATTAAGCCAGTTGAGCGGCGTCATGCCCCACGCATCAGACATGCGATTCCTCTTCGATGGTGTCCGGGACCCGCCGACGAGACAGCCCCCAGCCTGCAGACGAGGTGTGCCGGCGACGTTGCTGCCAGGACGAAGGAACTCATCGGTTGCCTGTCAGGGGCGGCCGGACGGTTGGTGATGATCACTGGTGGACGGCACCGTAGCCGGGAGGACTGACAATCCGGGCTCCTCATCTCCCCGGCACACGCGGGCGCCGTGGCCGATTGCCCATGTCTCCTGGTGTCGCACGGTCGTTGATCCCCGCGCCCGAAGGGTCCGGCCCGATCACGCCGACGCGTCCGGGTCCGCGCGAGGGGGCACCAGTTTCCCGGACAGACCGACGGGTGAATGCTCCACCCGGTGCCGCGCCCGACGGCGCACCACCTCAGAAAACGCGTCCGGTGCACCGGCCCTGACGTTGCCGACTCGGACCTGCACCGCGAGAGCAGGTGGGGGCCTCCGCCCGGCCGGCGGCCCCGGCAAAACGGGCTGCCCCCTCTTGGTCCGGGGGCGGTGAGCGGCCGGCCCGGCGGGGCCGTACTGTTGCCCGGTGATCCGTCGTGCCGCTGGTCGAGTCGCACCGACGCCGCCCCTGGCCAGCGGGCTGCTGGACGGCTCGATGGCGGGCCGGTCTCGTGGAGGTCGAACCACCCGTGTGGACCGAAGCCGTCGCGGCCCTGCCCGGCACGACCGTCTTCCCACCCCTGCTTCGCAGGCGCCGCTGCTGCGCTGCGCCACGGTCCTCGGCCGTCCACTGCCCGCGGACCTCGCTGCCCTGCTCCGCGAGAGCAACGGCATCGAGGGCGAGTACGGAGCCGGGCTCATCTGGTCCGCCGAGCGCATCGTCTCCGAGAACCGGGCCCGTCGCGCGGACAGTGGGTGCGCCGCCCTCTCCATGCCGTTCGATCCGCTGCTCTTCTTCGCGGACACGGGCAACGGAGACCTGTTCGCGCTCCTTTCCGGGCTTGGGCGGCCCGACGTATTTATCTGGAACCACGAGAACGACAGCCGCACCTGGGTGGCACCGAGCCTGGCCGAGTACCTCGAGGGGTGGCTGACCGGGCGGATCACGGTGTAGCACCACGCCTCACGGCCCGCCGGCCCCCGATGAGATGATCCGGCACTGTCACGTTGGCTGGCGGGGTGGAATGATCTTCGGGTTGATCATGGTGGAGGGGGTTGTCCGTGGGCAGTATGCCGCCGTCGTACCAGGGGCACCGGTACCCGGTCGAGGTGATCTCCCACTGCGTGTGGCTGTACTTCCGCTTCCCGTTGTCATTCCGTGAGGTGGAGGAGCTGATGCTGCAGCGCGGCGTCATCGTGTCCCACGAGACGGTCCGCCGCTGGTGCGCCAAGTTCGGTCAGGCCTACGCCAACGCGCTGCGCCGCCGGCGTGCGAGGCCGGGCGATAAGTGGCTCCATCTCCAGCTCCCGGATGCGCTTGTTCTTCTCGCTCATCTCCCGGCGCAGCCGCTCCAGCTCCTCGCGCTCGGCCTCCCGCACACGCCCGCCCGACGCGGGCCGGTCCGACGACGTCGTTCCGTTACGGCGCCACCGCGAGACCCAGCTGTGCAGGGTGCCCGGGTTGATGCCGAGCTCCTCGGCGACGTCCCCGGCCGGCTTCCCGGTCTCGATCACGATGCGTACGGCGCCCTCACGGAACTCGGCGTCGTACGGCGGCTTCTTCTTGGACCCCATGAGCCCCAACTTCCCCTGCAATCACGGGCTCTACGCTACGAGGGTTGGTCAAGTTCGGCCTGGAGGCACTGTCCCTGTTCGTCTGCCGCTTGCGCGGTACGCCGCACAGGGCGAGAAGATCGTCCATCATGTTCTCGAACAGGGGCAGATAGTCGTCGAACGACGAGGCAAAGTGTCCGTAGACGGCCATGCAGAGCAGTCCGTAGATCTGCCGCCAGCACGTGATCATTACCATCGCGACACCGACTGGGTAGTCGTGCTGCACGAGCCGTCCGTAGGCCGCCACCTGCGACCGGAGGCGGGGTTCCAGCTCTTGCTCCGATGGGTACGGCAAAATACCCCGACGCCACAGCTGCGTGAACGTCCGGCCGAACAGGCCGCCCAACTCTCGGATCAGCACCTGGTCGACATGACGTCCAGTGGCGACCAACCGTGCGTGGCCGGCGCCCATGAGGAGATCGAACTCACCGGGGTTGGCGACCGACCAGTCCAGCACTGCCCGGGTGGCCGCGTAGAGCTGGCCGCCGAAGTCTTCCGGGTCCATTGCTCCTGTCGCCTTCGCCACGGTCGCCACGAAGTCCCGCGTGACGGCTTCGTAGACAGCAAGGGTCAGACCGGGTTTTCCCTCGAAGTACCGGTACAGCGCCGGTGGAGTGACCCCCACTGCCCGAGCCACCGCGGACAAGCTCAGGGCCTCAACGCCCTCCGAGGCAATGAGCCTGCGTGCGGCAGTGAGCGCTTCGCGTTCCAGTTCGGCGCGCAGGCGCTCGCGGCGTGACGCTGGCTGGGCAGAATCCTCCTCGATGGACGGTCGCATACTCACCTCTCTGATGCTTCGAACGCAGCAACTCTGAGCGGAGTTCGCGTAGTTGACGTGTCACACGAGTTGCGGCGACACCATGTTACGTGGTTAATAGTCTTCACTCTGTTTGCAACTATCACGTCATCTGGCGCTGCGGAGGGATGGCCATGAGTAGTTGGTGCTCAACCTGGCGGCGACGGAGGCTGCCCCGCTGCCTGCTCGCTGGCCGCCGCACCGTTCGCTCCAACGTTCGCGTGGCCCACTCGGAGAGTACTGCCCATCACTAACGTAAGTCGCTGCCGTCTGAAGACGCAGGATCCGCAGACACCTCGCGTTCGGCAGTGACTGTCCGTCGGGTGGGCAAGACCCCCCTACACCCCTGACACCTCTGGACATTGAATTGACTGGGAGGTGCACGAAAGTGCGCAAATGGATCTTCGGCGTGAGCGGCGGGCTGCTACTCATCGCCGTAGTCGTCTACTTCGTCGTCGGCAATAGATCAGATTCGGACACCGACTCGGCGAAACCCCCAGGGCAGCAGGAACTGCCATACCGGCCAGGAAAACCAGTTCCCGCCCAAGTTGCCGACGTCGTACAGGACTTGGTGGCCGATGACGTGCAAACCCAACGAGCGGCGCTCACCCCGGAGTGGGAGAAGGCGCTGCCGCCCGGCCGGCTCCTGGCCAAGGGCTCGCGTCTGGAGTTGCGGAAGAACAGCTGGCACGAAGAGGGCGGCTACGCCAATGCCCAAGCCACGCTTAAGAAGCCCGGTGAGTCGGCGCAGCGCGTCCTACTGGCGTTCGCCCAACGGGATGGCGCCTGGCAGATCACCCTCGCGGAGGAGATCAAGTGATTCTTCCCCACGGCAGAGCCCGCCTCCTGATCCTCTGTACCGCTCTCACGCTGCTCGTCGGCCTCATCATGGTCAGCCCAGCAGCAGCCGCTCCGAGCAATTGCACCAACAACAGAAGCCTCAAGCAGGTGACCGACGAGCCGGTAGCGAACACGATGCCGGTCCTCTTCGTCCACGGCATCAACGCCGGTGCTGACACCTGGGATGGGCCGGTTGGGTCGGACTCCGAGGACTCCTTCCCCCGTAAAGTCGCCGACCTTTCGCGCGTCTCTGCCTTCACCTTCGACTACAAGCCGGCCCAGCCCGAGTGGGTGACCGACCCGCGCATCGGCCCCACACTGCGCCTCGCCATCAACTGTCTGGCCCAGGCTTCCGGCTACAAGGTTATGGTCGTGGCCCATTCCATGGGCGGCCTTGCCACGCAGTACGCCGTTTCGCTCCCCAACGGCCGATCGGGTGGCAAGACCTGGCAGGACGTCGCCGAAGTGATCACGATCGGCACGCCGACACGTGGCTCGATCACGGCTTCTCTCCTCCATCATCTCCCCGTAGCGGCCGCCAGAGCCCCGGCCCTTCGCTCCATCGAGGGCATTCTCGGCGTCTGCGCGCTGTATGGGCGAGTGAACGACGACAGCATGTGTGGGATTGTCGACATGCTCCGCTCACCTCAGGGACGCGCGCTCGCGTACGAATCCGAGGACATCAAGAAGTTGCCGCCATGGCCGAAAGACCTGCCGGTCCGAGCGATTGCCGGCGACATCAAGCTCAGCTTGAACTCCGTCTTCGGAGTGACCTCCCTTCCGGAAGCCTCTGTCGGTGACCTCGCAGTATCCCTGGGTTCCGCAACGGCGTACACCAACAAGACTGGCACGCCCCGTGTCCTCACCTGCAGGAACAATCAAGTTCCCCTTCGCGTACTGGGCAGCGACTGCAACCACGTGAACGTCAAGACGCAGCCCACCGTCGTCGCGACGGCGATCAAGCAGATCAAGCGCGTGCAGCGGGAGCAGACCGGTCTACGAGCTCCTGAACTCGCTTACGCCAGCGGCAATACCGTCAGCCTGTGGACGGACGGCAAGGCCAAGGCCCTCGCCACGATCCCTACTGGCTATCGAGTGCAGCAAATCGCCTGGTCGGGCAGCGGTCTCTCCATCGCGTGGACGGCCACGAAGGGCAACGGATCAGCATCCAGGGTCTACCTCGCGCGCCGAGGACGCGGAGAACCCCCGGCGCACGCACGCATCCACGAATGGGAATGCAACGATTGCTCCACAATCGCGTTTCGCGGCGAGGAACTGGTGTCGGACGGCGCGTCGACAGCCGAACGGGCGGCTCTGTGGAGTTACCCGTCATTGGGAGAGCCTCGGAAGCTGGCTCCCGTGAGTTCACTCCGGCCGATCGACGGTTGCTTCGGTCCGGCCTGTGGTCGCCTTGACCTGCTCGGCCCCGGCCCCGACGGCACCGTCAGCGCCGCCTACATCGATGCGGGTGGAAACTTCACTGGCGTCGGAACGCTCTACCGGATTGACGCGCAGGGCCGCGTTGACCGGCTCGACGGCGCCGATGGCAGTGGCCTCCTCGGCACCGTCCCGATCCTGAGCCCCAGACGAGAAAAGATCGCGATTACCTGGTTCGGCCACCTCAGTGCCTGTGAGGAGTACTCCGGCGTCTCGGTGTTGGACCAGACGAGCGGCCAGGTCACTCAGCCCCATCTGCCTGACTTGCCAGGAAATGTGTGGCTCGTGTCATCGTGGTTCGACAGCAAGGGCCAACTGCACGCCGCTTTCAGGTCGGATCAGGGCTGTGAGAACATCGACGATCAATTCGACTCGAATGGACAGCGCATCCACCGATGGGGGGCCACCCACGTCTACCGACTCATCGGGGGACGCTGGGTTGAGACAAACGAGGCCCCCGTTCTTGCCCGCGAGGTCCACCGCGGTGGGAGGACAGCGTCCCTGCTGGGCACCCCGCCAGATACCGCGCCGGCCGGGCTCGCCGAGGGGCGGCTTGTCGCGCAGAATGCAGCCAACAAGACAGTCGATGTAGCACAGAAAGCCCATGCGTTCGCATGGCGACCATAGAGCCCATGAGTTGATAGCCCGACACCTCTGGACGGTCGTGCCAGCGTTTCGGCGACTGGCACGACCGTCCAGAACAGAATTTCAATGGAGACACGAGGTTTCACTCTCTCGAGCGAGGCACGCGGGGAGTCTGCCACCTCGCCCGTGTGTCGGCGTCGGCTGAAATCGTGATCCGGTTTGGGCGGTGGAATCCTTGACCCGGTTGGTGTCGGTTGGTGGTGTGTCAGTCGTTGTCGGTTGTGTCGGTGGGGACGCGTCCGAGTTCGCGTCCTCGCATGCGGTAGGAGTCGCCCTTGAGGGAGTGGACCTCGGCATGGTGGACCAGGCGGTCGATCATGGCAGCGGCGACGGTGTCGTCGCCGAAGACCTCGCCCCAGCGAACTGGGGCTGGCACTTGTTCCTCATGGGGTGGGTGCCCGGCGACCTGGCCGTTTCAGGGGTCTGAGTGTCTCTTTGATTGTCTCGCTGACAGCGTGGTTTTGTAGGCGCTACCTTCATTCGTCAGGTGCGAGGAAGGTGTGCCCGGTGGTGGAGTCGCGTCTGCGGGTGATAGAGGGCCGGACGGTGCCCGAGGCGCCCGTTGCCTGGGATCCGTGGGAGTTCCAGGCCCTGTGTGTGGAGGCGTTCGTGGCCTCCTGGCGGGCCCGGGGGTTCAGCCCGGTGACAGTCGACAACGACATCGGCCTGCTGGAGCGGACGTTGAAAGCCCTGGGACGGCCGGCGTGGGATGTCACGCCCGAGGACATCGACCGCGTGGTCGGCGGCCTGGCCGTGGATGGGCGGGCGCCATCCACCCGCCGCGGATACGTCCAGATCTTCAAGGGATTCCACCGGTTCCTGCAGGCCCGCAAAGCCATCGAGATCGAGGCCGCGTTCGGGGTCCGGCTGGTCTGCCCGGTGGACGAGTTCAACGCCTCGCGGCATGTCGGCGACGACTCGCCGGCCCTGCTGCCGCCGCCGACTCCCGAGCGGGTCGGGGAGTTCTTCGACTTCCTCAAGGCCCGGATCGCTACCGCCCGCAAGTACGCGCCCGCCGCCCGCGACTATGCGCTTTTCCGGACGCTGTATCACGCTGGCCTGCGTTCGGAGGAGGCATCACTCCTGGATCGCCCGGACGTCCACTTCGGCCGCGGCCCGTTCGGCAAACTGCACGTGCGCTTCGGCAAGGGCGCCCACACCTCCGGGCCCCGTCCGCGCTGGGTGCCCATGCTCGACCAACTGGACCTGATTCTGCGCTGGTTCCTCGACGACGCCCGCGGGAAGTTCCCCGACTCGCCCGCGCTGTTCGCCGACGAGTCGGGTGGCCACCTGCACCAGGGAACTGTCCGCAACCGCCTGCGCTATCTGATGGAGCTGGAGGGCCGTCCGGTCGCCGACCGGTTCAGCCCGCATGCCTTGCGGAGGGCCTGCGCGACCCACAACTACGAGCGCGGAGTGGACCTGGTGGCCATCCAGCAGCTCCTTGGTCACTGGACTGTCAGTTCGACCATGAGATACGTACGGCCCTCGGCCACGTTCATCGAGGACGCCTACCGACGCGCCGTGACCAGCACGCTCGGCGAGCTCACCGGGGAGGAACCCACGCCGTGAACATCAGGTGGAAGCTGCGGATGGCCGCCGCCCAGCGCGAGATCTGGACCGGCGCCCAGCTGCGGCGGCTCCTGGCCGAGAAGGCCGGACTGGAACTGTCCTCCGCATCGGTGTCGGCCCTGTTCACCAAGGAACCTTCGCAGGTGAAGATGTCCACGCTCGCAGCGTTGTGCACCGCGCTGGAATGCACCCCCAACGACCTGATCGAGGTCGACACCACCCCCGTCGAACGCCCTGCGGCTCCTCCGCAACCGGCAGCCGACCTGCCCCGGGCCGCCTCGGCCCGAGGCAGGTCCATGCCGCCGATCTGACCGACGGAGTGCGGGCGAGACATGGGAAAGAGGCAGCGGGACTGTGTAGGGTGCGGGGCGCCGGTCGGCTTCATCGACCGGCAGCACTGCTGCCGCTGCACGGCCCGGATGAAGGACGAAGCCGCCCGCGCCTCCTGCCCCGCCTGCGGGAGGTCACGCGTCCTGCAGGCCGACACCGGACGGTGCATCACCTGCTCGCGGACCTGCCCAAGCTGCGGGCGCCCGGTCCGCTCACCGTCCGCCAGCCACTGCGGGATCTGCCGACGCGAAGCCGCCCGGCAGGCTGCGAAGCGGCTCTGCCCTCGCTGCCAGCGGCCCGGCTTCCTGCAGACCGGCACCGGATGGTGCGGCCACTGCTCGCGACGGCGGCAGGCCAAGCAGCCCCCGCGGGAGTGCGTCGGCTGCGGCCAGGTGCGGCGCCACGCCGGACACGGACTCTGCTCAGCCTGCTGGCAGAAGCACCCTGACCGCCCCTTAATCGCCGCCGAGAACCTGGCATCCCGGCTCGCCGAGCCGGTGCCCTGGCTCGGTGACTTCGTCGGGCATCTCGCCGACCGGCACTGCGTGAGCCGTGCCTGCACCATGATCAGCACGCTGGGCAGGCTGCTGAACGACGAACACCCCAACCACCCCCAAGCCCTCCTGGACCGTGCCCGCCGCCCCGGCCGTTCGATGGGCTCCCTCGCCCGCGCACTCGAAGCCTTCCTTACTCAGCACGGCCTCGCCCTTCCCACCGACCAGGCGCAACGGCTTGCCGCCGGACGCCGACGACGCCGCATCGACGCCATCCCGCTCCCGTTGCGACCGCCGGTGCAGGCGTTCGCCGAGTCCATGCTGCGAGCACGCGAGCGCGCCAGGAAGGCCGGCACCCTGCCGCGCACCGACAGCACTATCGAAACGGCCCTGGCCATCGTCCGCGACCTCGCCCGCTTCCTGACCAGCACGCGCAACAAGCAGGACTGGGCCCTGACCGACGTCCACGACGTCGAAGCCTTCCTGGCGACCATGCCCAAGGCCCGTCAACGTCGACTGACCGTGCTGCGGCAGTACTTCCGTTTCGCCCGCTCCCGCAAGATCGTGCTTATCGACCCCACTCTGGGAGTCAAGGCCAAGGGCCCGTCGGGGTTCAGCGGCACCACCGTCGCCGTCGACCAGCAGCGACAGCTGTTCCGCCGCTGGACCACCGGCACCGACGCGCACCCTCACGAGGCACTGCTCGGACTCCTGGCCCTCCTCCACGCGGCCTCCAGCAGTGAGGTCCGGCTCCTGCGACTGGACGACCTCGATCCCACCAACCGCACCATCCGCCTGGGCAAACGGCCGCATCCGGTGCCCATGGACCCGGTCAGCTGGTCGGTGCTTCAACGCTGCCTGGTCCACCGCGCGGACTGGGGCACCGACAACCCCTACGTGATCGTCACCCGGATCACCAAGACCGGCCAGGCACCGGCCTCAACCGCTTATGTCAGCCACCTCCTGGACCCTTGTGGCATCCCACCCCGAACCCTGCGGAGCACCCGCCTTGCCGACCTGGTAAACACCCTCGATCCCAAGCTCGTCGCCGCAGCCCTCGGCATGGACCCCGAAGGCGTCATGATCTACCTCGCCGATCACGTCGACGCCGGTCGGCTCGCGCAGCGCAAGGGGAACGCACCGGGGGCAGGCACTGCGTGACCGGCACAATGTCCCGGTGACCCTCTTTACCTGCGCGAACTGCGAGCACCCTCTCACCTGCGATCTGCAGGAATCACAGGCCGCCCCGGCCAGCGATCACCTGTCCGACCATCGCATCGCCGACCCGCGGGTGGCGCAAGGCACCTATGCGATCAACTACGACGCCACGCTGTTCATCCTGCATCCTGACGACGTGCCAGGCACCGCTCTGCATCCCGACTCAGGACGTCGTGGCGGCTGCTGCGGACTTCACGGCCAGGACGGTCCCAACCTCGTCTGCGCAGATTGCGGCGCCGAGGTTGCCACCAAGGAATCGGACTGCTGGACCGACAACCTGGTAGCGCTGATAGCCACCGCAGTCGTCAGCAGCACGGAATCTCCATCTGGAACCTGTTGACTTTCGGCGCCACCTCGCACACGTTCGCCGGAACATGTGCGCTTTGCTGAAGGTCTTGTTCGAGGTCAGGATGATCGAGCCCTTCTCGTAGCGCTTGGAGATGACCTGGAAGACCAGGTTCGCCTCGGCTCGTTCGAGGGGCTGGTAGCCGACTTCGTCGACGACGAGGACGCTGGGCCGCAGGTAGGTGCCGAGCTTGTTCGTCAGACGGCCGGCGGCTTCGGCGGTTTTGAGGTTGCGGACCATGTCGTCGAGG
>Ga0247820_10001038_pt1 | contig 15611 bp, 15 predicted proteins | sample 13C_Glucose_Day1_2_FD_192480 | JGI IMG/M metagenome (GOLD analysis project Ga0247820, IMG submission 192480) | Soil microbial communities from agricultural site in Penn Yan, New York, United States - 13C_Glucose_Day14 | ecosystem: Environmental > Terrestrial > Soil > Agricultural land | place...
GCGGCGTCTGGCGCGGCGACGCCGCTGCGGACCTTCCCGGGCTGCCGCGCGTGGTCGAGGTCTTCGCGATCGCCATGTCGCTGACCCGGTGGGAGTCCGACGCCGCCGCGACCGGTTGAGACCGGACTGAAGCCCTGCGGAGGCGCCCCGCGGTCGAATACGCAGGGGTCGCGGCGCGACTCACTCGCTGGGGGTGATGAAGCCGATGACGGCCGGGCTGGACGCTGTGGGAACGCAACGAGAGGAAGTCGGTCATGAGGCGTTCGACGCTGGAGCAGGCGTTCGGTCAGCCTGCGGGAGAGGCGGCCGACGGCGCGATGGAGGCCGAGCAGCGGTGACCTCCTCCGCGGGAGAGAAGCGGATGACCGTCATCCAAGCGACGTTCATCGGCGTGGGGTCCATGGTCGGCGCCGGCATCTTCGCCCTCCTGGGTGCCGCCGGGGCCGTCGCGGGGTCCGCCGTGTGGGTGTCGTTCCTGGTGGCGGGCGCCATCGCCGGGCTGCAGGGGTACTCCTTCGCGAAGCTCGGATCGGTGTACCCCTCCGGGGGCGGGATGCTCACCTACCTGTCCAAGGGGTTCGGCGAGGGCCACCTCACCGGCATCACGTCGTGGCTCTTCTACACGACCGCCGGAATCGTGACCGCGATGGTGGCCAGCTCGTTCGGCGGCTACGCGAGCTCGGTGCTGACCGACGACGACCCGACGTGGACCAAGGTGTTCGCGGTCCTGGTCGTCGTCGTGATGGCGGCTCTCAACGTCGTCGGCTCCTCGGCCGTCGCCAGGGTGCAGTCGCTCATCGTGAAGGTCGTCCTGACCATCCTCACGGTGTTCGCGATCACCACCCTGGTCAACATCGACCTCAGCCTCCTCGCGCCGTCCGGCTACCCGGGCTGGCGGGAGATCATCGCGAGCGTCGCGCTGACGTTCTTCGCCTTCCTCGGCTTCGGTGTCATCACCTTCACGGCCAAGGACCTGCCGGATCCGGCGAAGCAGCTCCCGAAGGCGATGTACCTCGCCCTCGGGATCGCCACCACGGTCTACGTCGGGGTGTCGCTGGGGGTGTTCGGGACGTTGACCGCGGACCAGGTCGTGGCGTACGGACCGACCGCCCTGGCCGAGGCTGCCAAGCCCACCCTCGGCCAGTTCGGCTACGTCCTCATGGTCATCACAGCGCTCTTCTCCACGGCGGGGGCCACCAACTCCGGCCTCTACCCGGCGACGGGGATGACGCAGCACCTCGCCTCGGTGGGGCAGTTCCCCCCTGCGCTCGGCAGGACGGTCGGTCGGCGGAAGGCAGGCGTGGGCCTGCTGCTCCTCGCGGGCATCACGCTGGTCTTCGTCCTGCTGTTCGACCTGAACAAGATCGCCTCGATCGGCAGCGCCGTCGCACTCCTCGTCTTCTCGATGGTCACCGTGGCACACCTCAAGCTCCGTCAGGAGACGGGCGCCAGCGTGGTCGTGCTCGCCGTGGCACTCGTCGCCACCGTGGGGACGTTCCTCGTGTTCTGTGGGACCACCCTGGTCGACGAGCCCGCGACGGCCACCGCCCTGGTCGCCATCGTGGTCCTGGCCACGGCGGCCGACCTGGTCTGGAAGAGCAGTCGCGACCGTGTCGGGAGGACGACGTGACCGCCCACACCGCCTCTCACAGTAAGGTCCGCCCATGACCGCACACCTGCGCCCCCAGCCCCGCCACATCGGGTTCGCCGTGGCAAGCATCCTGCTCCTGGCCCTGACGGGCTGTTCCGGCGACAGTGGGGAGTCCTCCCTCAAGGCGGCCCAGGCCAAGGTGACGTCCAAGGAGAAGGCGCTCACCGAGGCCGAGGCTGCCGCGAAGGCAGCCGCAGCCGAGTTCTGCACGGCGAGTACGACGTACGTCACGGCCATCGACCGGTACGGCGACGTCCTCAACGACACGGCCCCGACCGTCGGTGACGTCAAGGAGGCCGGGAGCGACCTCGCGCAGCCGGGGGAGGACGCACAGAAGGCGGCCGGAGCAGTGGCCGACACCCGCAAGGGCGTCGACACGGCGGAGCAGGAGCTCGCGGATGCGCAGGCGGCCCTGGTGACGGCCCAGGCCTCGGCCTCCGGCACGACCCCCTCGGCGGCACCGTCGAGCAAGAGCCCCAGCCCGTCGCCGACGCCGGCCAGCGTCACGCGCGTCCAGGAGGCGCAGACCGAGCTCGCGGCCGCCCAGGCGGGGATCGCCGACCAGACCCCGCTGGCGCAGGCAGCCGAGCAGTTCAACGCCGCCGCCGTGGCCCTCGAGATGGCCTGGCTCCAGCTCATCGGCGACAGCGGGTGCCTCAGCGACGCCCAGCAGGACAAGGCGGCCAAGACGGTGGGCACGTACACCACAACGCTGCAGCAGGCCCTCGCGGACGCCGGCTACTACGAGGCCGAGGTCGACGGCGTCTACGGGCCCAAGACGGTGGCGGCGGTCGAAGCGCTGCAGAAGGCCAACGGGCTCCCGCAGACCGGGACCCTCGACAAGGCGACCGAGAAGGCCCTGCGCTCCGAGCTCGCTGCCAAGGGAGGCGCAGCGGCGCAGGAGGAGACGGCGTCGACCGCCGCCGTGCAGCAGACCCTCAAGCTTGCCGGCTACTGGGACGGCCCCGTCGACGGCCAGTGGACCGACGCCCTCACCGCCGCGCTCGAGGAGCTGCAGAAGGACCTCGGGGTGAAGGTCACCGGCACCGTCGACGCAGCCACGATCGCGGCCCTGGAGAAGGCCATCGCCGAGGCGGGTGCCGCCCCCTCGGCCAGCCCGTCGGCGTCGGTCAGCCCGGAGCCCACGGCGAGCAGCTGACGGGCAAAAGGCCCACGGCGAGCAGCTGACGGGCCAAGAATCGTAGCGGGTTCGGTGCTGCGCCACGGGTCACGGTGCAAGGACGGTGGTCCTACGACCAACGTGCACTTGTCGGTCGTCCTCCCCTCACTGAGGGTGAAGGGCGCGCGGGTCCTCCCGGGCACCGACAAAGGAGTCACTACATGCCACGCACAGCGAACATCGTCAGGATGGGGGTGCTGGCAGCCGCACTGGTAGCCGTCACCTCTGCGACGGCACCGGCGCAGGCCGCGTCATCGGATGGCTGCGAGAACGGCGGCTTCCGGCTGGTGAACCTGGCCACCGGGGCCACCGTCGCCCAACCGGGGGAGGACCGGATCCGCACCACGATCCCCGCCGCGCAGTTCGGGTCCACGTTTGCCGTTCGCGGCCGCTACGCGCAGTTCGACGTGCGTGCCAACGACTTCGCCGTGCTCAACCAGGCGTTCACCGGCGCGGCCAACCCGCTCGACATCACCGGGGGACGGTTCACCCCGGTCTTCGCCAGCAAGGTTCCGGACCACCGCGGGCTCGTCCTGAGCAGCGCCATCTCCGTCGAGCTCGACGAGGAGAGCGTCGAGCTGTCGCGCACCGGCACCGGTCTGTCGATGAAGATCCAGGCCAAGGACTGTGCCCAGGGCGGGATCTTCCAGATGGAGCCGGAGCGCAGCGACGGTACCCGCACCCGCGTCATCCACACGCTCGCCCAGTCCACCACCCCCGGGCTGACGCCGTTCTACTTCGACAACCCGAACTTCCGGGCGCGGGTCGGGCAGTTCCTCGGCGACGACTGCACCAGCATCGTGACCGGCCCCCCGAGTACGTTCTGCGTCCAGGTGGGCACCCGGGTCAACATCGCCAACGACCTGTCTCGGCGTTTCGTGGCCCGCGACAGCTCCCAGGTGGCTGACCGCGTGCCGCAGCCCGCGTGCAACACGGCCACCCCGGTGACCCCGAGCGTCCGGCACTGCGGCGGGATGTCCGTGTGGGACGTCGCCAGCGGTGGACGGCTGGGCTTCGTCACCGGTGAGGACGCGACCGAGGTCGCCAACCCGCCCACCGACTGCACCAGCCAGTGCCAGGCGCAGAACCAGGTGCGCGGCCGGCTGGCCGTCCTGGGCCACCCGTTCCCCGTTCCCGCCGGGAGCCGGCTGGTGCCGAGGACTGCCGCGGTCCCCACGTCCTGACCTCGACGTCCTGACCACTCCGACGTCGCCCGCAGCGGGTTCTCGCCCGCTGCGGGCGTCGCGCGGCGGGCCCGCTGGGGTCATGATGGGCGCCAGGAGGTTGGCATGGGCGGATTCGACCGGCTTCAGGAGGCGCTGCCCGCCGCCCTCGCGGCGAACGTGCCGGGCTCCGGGTGCGACCACGTCGTCGTCGCGATGGCGTCGTTCAGCCTGAGCGAGTCGCTGTTGGCGCACTACGGCGAGCGGATCCCCGCGATGGAGCACCGCTACCTCAACGCCTCGCTGATGCTCAACCGGATCGACACCGACATCGTGTTCGTCTGCTCGATCCCCCCGGGCCCCGAGGTGCTCGAGTACTACCGCAGCCTCGTGCCCCCCGACGTCGCCGCCCGGATGCGAGCGAAGGTGCACGTCGTCGCGGTCGACGACCCGTCTGCGCGCCCGCTCGCCGAGAAGCTGCTCGACCGCCCCGACCTGTTGGCCGAGGTGCGCCGCCTCGTCGGTGGGCGCACCGCCGTGATCGAGCCGTGGAACGTCACCGAGCCCGAGGTTGCGGTCGCCCTCGAGCTCGGCCTGCCCATCAACGGCAGCGCTCCGGACCTGCGGTCGGAGGCGTTCAAGAGCGCCGGGCGCCGGCTGTTCCACCGCGCCGGGGTCCCCGTACCGCTCGGTCGCGAGGACGTGCACCGGGTCGACGACGTGGCCGCCGCCGCCGAGTGGATCAGGGCGTCACGCCCCGACGTCGCGGCGGTGGTGATCAAGCACGACGACAGCGGGGCCGGCGACGGCAACTTCGTGCTCGCCCTGCGCGACGAGTCTGGCACCGCTCGGGATCCGCACGAGGTACTGGCCGACGTCGCCGCCCTGCCCGACTGGTTCCTCGGGGACCTCGCCACCGGTGGGGGAGTCGTCGAGGAGATGGTCGTGGGCGACCAGCTGCGCAGCCCCAGCGTCCAGATCGACCTGATGCCGGGTGGCGAGGTGCAGGTCCTCGCCACCCACGACCAGGTGCTCGGTGGTCACCACGGGCAGGTCTACCTCGGATGCCGGTTCCCCGCCGACCGCGCGTACGCCGCGGACCTCGCCCGCCACGGGGACGCCGTGGGGCACGAGCTGCAGTCGCGCGGCTGTGTCGGTCGGATCGGGGTCGACTTCATGGCCGCCCGCTCGGGGCAGGGCCCGTGGTCGGTCACCGCCCTCGAGGTCAACCTGCGCAAGGGCGGCACGACGCACCCGTTCTCGGCGCTGCGCAACCTGGTCCCGGGTCGCTACGACGCAGGGTCGGGCAGCTGGGTTGCCGACGCGGACGGCAGGACCCGGGCCTACCGCTCCAGCGACAACGTCATCGACCCGTCGCTGGCCGAGCGCAGCCCGCAGTCGGTCATCGACGCCGTGCGGGACGCGGGGTTGCAGTTCGACAGCGCCACCGGCACCGGGGTCGTGCTGCACATGCTCGGCTGCCTCGCCGTGGACGGTCGGTTCGGCGTCACGGCGATCGGCCACACCGCGGACCACGCGGACGAGCTCTACGTCGCGACCCTGGCCGCCGTGGTGCCACGCGGGGCGGCGGCGGTGGAGCTCACCCGTTGATCCGGCGTCAGAGCACCGAGGCCATCCTCCGCACGGCGTCCTCGAGGATCTCCGGCGAGGTGGCGAAGTTGAGCCGGGCGAACCCGCGCCCCGCTTCGCGGCCGTAGTTCGGTCCCGACCCGAGCGCCACGCGCCCCCGCTCGCGGAAGGCCCGCGCCGGGTCGTCGCCGAGCCCGAGGTCGCGGCAGTCCAGCCAGGCCAGGTAGGTCGCCTGCGGCGCCCGCCACCGCACCCCGGGCAGGTGCTCGGCGAGCAGCCGCCCGAGCAGCGCGCGGTTCGCGTCGAGCTCGCCGACGAGCTGCTCCAGCCAGCCCCGCCCGTCGACCATCGCCGCCACGTGGGCGATCGCGCCGATGTGCGACGAGCCGTGCGTGTTCACCTCGTGCAGGCGCCGGAAGTCGTCGACGGCGCCCGGCCCCGCCATGGCCAACGCCGACTTCAGGCCCGCCAGGTTCCACCCCTTGGAGGGCGAGAACACCGAGTAGCCGCGTTCGGCCCCCGGCACGGTGAGGTACGGCGTGAACCCGGCGCCGCCGGCGTACACGACGGGCGCGTGGATCTCGTCGGCGACCACTCGCACCCCGTGCTCCTCGGCGAGCGCCGCGAGTGACTCGAGCTCGGCGGGGGAGTGCACGGTGCCGGTCGGGTTGTGCGGGTTGCAGAGGAGGTATGCCGCCCGCTCGCCTCCCGCGGTCGCCGCCCGGAACGCCGTGCGCAGCGCCTCGGGGTCGAGCCGTCCCTCGGGGGTCAGCGGGGCATCGAGCCGGCGGCGACCGATGGCGTCGACGAAGCCGAAGAACGAGTCGTACACCGGGGGCGAGACCACGACCGGCCCGCCCTCGTCGGTGAGCAGGCGGAGCAGCTCGGCAGCGCCGATCATCACGTCGGGAACGATCATCGCGGCCGAGGTGTCGATCTCCCAACCCCACTCCTGCTGGGCGTAGCGCGCCACCGCCGCGGCGTAGCGCGGGCCCCACCCGTAGCCGGTGTCGCCGCGCCGCACGGCGGCCGACACGGCCTCGGCGACCGCCGGGCACGGCGCGGCATCCATCTCCGCCACCCACAGCGGCAGCACGTCGGGCGGGTAGGCCACCCACTTGACACTGGTGCGGTCGCGGCGCAGCTCGGCCACGGTCGCGCCGAGCACGGGAGTCGACATGCCGCCACCCTAGGGCCGCCGCACCGAACCACCTGTCAGCGGACCTCCAGCCCGACCGCATACAGTGGCGACCATGTCGACGGGGGCGCCCGACCAGCAGGTGAGCGACCGGGTGCTGACGGTGCCGAACGCACTGTCCGCCGCCCGGCTGCTCGGCGTACCCGTCTTCCTGTGGGCGATCCTCACCGAGCACGACGGCCTGGCCCTGGCCCTGCTCTTCCTCGCCGGGCTCACCGACTACCTCGACGGCATGATCGCCCGCAAGTACAACCTGGTGTCGCGGGTGGGTCAGCTGCTCGACCCGGTCGCCGACCGGCTCTACATCGTCTCGACCCTGCTCGGACTCGCCTGGCGCGAGATCATCCCGTGGTGGCTGGTCGCCGTGCTGTTCGCCCGCGAGCTGTTCATGGGCGTCGTCGTGCTCATCGCGAAGCGGCACGGCTGGGTGGGCCTCCCGGTGCACTTCGCCGGCAAGGCCGCCACCTTCAACCTGCTCTACGCCTTCCCGCTGCTGCTCCTCGGTGAGGGCACCGGAACGCTGGCCACGATCGCCGAGCCGGTCGGCTGGGCGTTCGCCTGGTGGGGCGCCGCCCTGTACTGGGTGGCCGGCATCCTGTACGCCGTGCAGCTGCGCCAGCTCATCGCGGCGGAGGAGCGGACGGTGCCCGCATGAGCCGCCCCGCACCGATCGACCGACGGCCGGACGCGTCGATGACGCTGCTGACCTCGATGCTCCAGCGACCGCTCGACCCGAGCTACGCCGCCGCCGCCGACCGGCGCGAGGCGCAGGGACGGCCGCGGTCCACCTCGCTGCGCTCACCCCTGCTCGTCATCGCGACGGTGCTGATCGGGCTCCTCGTCGGCGTCGCCTCCTACACCCTCACGACGGCCAACAAGCCCCGTTCCCAGGCCCGCGCCGAGCTCATCGAGCAGATCCAGGACCGCCGCTCGCAGGTCGACGCGATGACCTCGCAGGCCACGACCCTGCAGGGTCAGCTCACCGATCTGGAGACCGAGCAGCTGGGCAATGACGCCTTGGCCAACCGGACCCGTGAGCTCGCGACCGCGGTCGGTGCCGTCCCGCTGCACGGCCCGGGGTTCACGCTCACCCTGGACGACGCGCCCGCGTCCGGGTCGGACGACGCGGCCGAGGGCGGCCAGGCCGACGAGGGCAGGGTGCTGGCCAAGGACCTCCAGTACGTCACCAACGCCCTGTGGGAGTCCGGCGCCGAGGCGGTCAGCATCAACGGCAAGCGTCTGACGGCGACCTCGGCGATCCGCTTCGCCGGGTCGGCGCTCGTCGTCGACTACCGGCCGCTGACCCGGCCCTACGTGGTCACCGCCCTGGGTGACCCCAAGCGCTTCCCGGCGGCCTTCGCCGACGGCGCCGGCGGCACCTACCTGTCCACCCTGCGCAGCACCTTCGGCATCCGGGTCGACACCGAGGTGTCCGACGACCTCACCGTGCCTGCCGCGGTGGGGCTGACGACGCGCTACGCCCGCAGCGGGGATACTGGTGACGCCACTCCGTCACCCGGCACCACCCCCTCGCCGACCGCCAGCTGAAGAAGAGGAGCCCGCTCGTGATCCCGGCCATCGGCCTGTCGCTCGGCATCATCATCGGTCTGCTCCTGCAGCCCGCGGTGCCCGTGTGGCTGCAGCCGTACCTGCCCATCGCCGTCATCGCCGCGCTCGACGCGGTGTTCGGTGCGGTGCGCGCGATCCTCGACGGCATCTTCGACGACAAGGTCTTCGTCATCTCCTTCCTGTCCAACGTCATCGTCGCGGCGTTCATCGTCTTCCTCGGCGACAAGCTCGGCGTGGGCGCCCAGCTCTCCACCGGGGTGGTCGTGGTCCTCGGCGTGCGGATCTTCTCCAACGTCGCCGCGATCCGTCGCCACCTCTTCGACGCATGACCGAGACCCCGCGCGAACCCGACGAGCCGGTCCAGCCCCCGCCCCCGGCTCCGCGCGGCATCGAGCCCTTCCTGTTCGACGGGCTCCGCCCCCGCGACGACGACAGCGCCGACGGCGCCGCGAGCGGACCCGGCCCGGCCGACAGCCCCCAACGGGCTTGGCACCGCCTGCTGCGGGCCGGCTCCCCACGCGCCACCCGCGCCAACGTGCTCGCGATGGTGCTCGCCGGGGCGCTGGGCTTCGCGATCATCGCCCAGGTGCGCCAGACCTCGCTCGAGGGCCTGGAGAACCTGCGCGAGGACGAGCTGGTGCGCATCTTCGCCGGGGTCGACCAGGACGGCGAGCGGCTCGCCGACGAGATCCGCGGCCTGCAGACCTCCCTCGAGCTGCTCAAGAGCCAGTCGACCAACGAGGCCGAGGCGCAACGCGCCGCCCGTGAGCGGCTGGAGGCCCTCGGCATCCTCGCCGGTACCGTCGCCGCCGCCGGCCCCGGCATCGTCCTCACGGTCAGCGACCCGGACAACAAGGTCGACGCCCCGACCATCCTCGACACCGTGCAGGAGCTGCGCGATGCCGGCGCCGAGGCGATCCAGATCAACGGGGAGCGGGTGGCGGCCGACACCTGGTTCGCCGACACCGAGAACGGGCTCTCGGTGTCCGGCTCCGAGGTGCGCCCGCCCTACGTCATCAAGGCCATCGGCGACGCGAACACGCTGGCCGGAGCGATGGAGATACCCGGCGGGGTCACCGCCACCGTCCGACGGGTCGGCGGCGACACCGACGTCCAGATCGAGGACGAGGTGAAGGTCGACGCGTTGCTGACCCCGACCTCGCCTCAGTACGCTCGGCCCGTACCCACCCCCACCCCCTGATGGGTCGCCCGCGACCCGACCAAGGAGCGACATGAGTGAGCTCGAGTACCCCGCCGGCCTGCGGTACACCGCCGAGCACGAGTGGGTGCGCGCCGACGGCGACACGGTGCGGGTGGGGATCACGTCGTTCGCCCAGGAGGCCCTCGGCGACGTCGTGTACGTCAGCCTCCCGGCGGTGGGGGACGCCGTCGTCTCGGGGGACACGTGCGGCGAGGTCGAGTCCACCAAGTCGGTCAGCGACCTCTACGCCCCCGTCTCCGGAGAGGTGACGGCCGTGAACGCAGCGCTCGACGCCACCCCTGAGCTGGTCAACTCCGACCCCTACGGCGAGGGCTGGATGTACGAGCTGCGCGTCTCCGACGCGGGCGTCCTGGACACCCTGATGGACGTCGACGCGTACACCGCGCAGCTCTCCTGACATCCTTGGGGTCAGACCACCGGAAAGGGTGGGCCAACGACGGTGCCGTGATCTAGGGTTTGACCCTCGCGGGACACCGACGACGGAAGGCTGACAGCGAATGAGTGACGAGCGCGAGGACCCTCGAGGCCCTGAGCCGACGACGATGCGGCTCCGGGCGGTCGCGGGCGCCGAGCCGACCGAAGCGGTGCACGAGAGCGACCACGTCCTCACCAAGTCCGACCTCGCGACCGTCGAGGCGCTGCGGCCGGGCACCGCACTGCTCGTGGTGCTGCGCGGCCCGAACACGGGCGCGCGCTTCCTGCTCGACGACGACGAGGTGATGTCCGGCCGCCACCCGGAGAGCGACATCTTCCTCGACGACGTCACCGTCTCGCGCAAACACGCCATCTTCCGCCGCACCGAGAGCGGTTTCGTCGTACGCGACGTGGGCTCGCTCAACGGCACCTACGTCAACCGTGAGCTCGTCGAGGAGGTCGTCCTGAAGACCGGCGACGAGGTCCAGATCGGCAAGTTCCGGCTCGTCTTCTACGCGAGCCAGGTCGCAGCGTCACGGTGACCACCGAGGCCGGGCGGCGCCTCACCGTGGGTGCGGTGGTGCGCGACCTGTCCGAGGAGTTCCCCGACGTCACGATCTCCAAGGTGCGCTTCCTCGAGGCCGAAGGGCTGGTCACGCCCGCCCGCACCGCGTCCGGTTACCGCCAGTTCACGCCCGAGGACGTCGAGCGGGTGCGCTACGTGCTGCGCGCGCAGCGTGACCACTTCTGGCCGCTGCGGGTCATCAAGGACAACCTCGAGGCGATCGACCGTGGGCTGGCCCCCGGCGACGCCGGCGACGGACGCCCGCGGGCCCCGGCTCCGGTCCCCGATCCCGACGTGCCGGATGCCGTCGACCTCGCCGCCCGCCGCGACCTTCGGCTCACCGCCGCCGAGCTGGCCCGGGCCACCGGACTGGCGCCGGCGGAGGTCGCCGACCTCGCGGCGCACGGCCTGCTGCGGCCCGACCCGTCCGGGCTGTACGACCAGGCCGACCTCCAGGTGGCCCACGCCGCAGCAGGCCTGGGCGCCTACGGGGTCGAGCCGCGGCACCTGCGCGGCTTCCGGGCGGCCGCCGACCGCGAGGTGGGTCTGGTGGAGCAGGTCGCCGGCCCACGCAGGGGCGCCGACGCGCAGCGGCACGCCGCCGAGGTGGCCCACCTGTGCCTCGCCCTGCACGCCGCACTGGTGCGTGGTGGGCTGTCCGGCCGCGCGGGCTGACCCACCTGCAGGCGGGCGGGGTACGGTGACGCAATGAAGGTCCTGGACGTGCTCGGGGTGCGGGTCGAGTTGCCGACCAACCAGCCGATCGTGCTGCTGCGGGAGCGCGACGGTGACCGGTACCTCCCCATCTGGATCGGGGCGGCGGAGGCGACGGCCATCGCCTACGCCCAGCAGGGTGTCGTACCGCCCCGGCCGCTGACCCACGACCTGCTCCGCAACGTCATCGACGAGCTCGGGCACGAGCTGACCCGGGTGCGGATCGTGGCGCTCAAGGACGGCGTCTTCCACGCGATGCTCGACATCGACGGGGGAGCGGCGGCCGGCGGCACCGACATCGAGTCCCGCTCGTCGGACGCGATCGCCCTGGCCCTGCGGGCCGGTGCCGAGATCGTCGCCGAGGAGGACCTGCTCGACGAGGCCGGGGTCGAGATGGCCGAGACCGAGGACGACGAGGTCGAGAAGTTCAAGGAGTTCCTCGACCACGTCTCGGCGGACGACTTCGACACCGAGGCCGACACCGACAGCTGAGGGCCACGACACGCCGGTGAGCGTGCGGACTCAGGGTCGTTGACCCGAGTCACACCTGCCCCTAGCGTCACACCTGTCACACCCGTGGCGAGTAAGTGACGTCGATGTCATTCGTGGGCGTACAGTCGCACCAGCAGGTCGATCAAGGAGGTACACGTGGTCTCCACCGGAGAAGCGCGGCAGTCCGGGGGTCACCCCGTGCCCGCGCAGGGCGTGTTGTTCCAGGGCGACCTTCCCGAGCTCGACGAGGAGGCCGGCTACCGCGGCCCCACCGCGTGCAAGGCGGCCGGCATCACCTACCGCCAGCTCGACTACTGGGCCCGCACCGGTCTGGTCGAGCCCTCGGTGCGCCCCGCCGGCGGGTCCGGCACCCAGCGCCTCTACGGCTTCCGCGACATCCTCGTGCTCAAGGTCGTCAAGCGACTGCTCGACACCGGCGTCTCGCTGCAGCAGATCCGCGGGGCGATCCAGGTGCTGCGCGCCCGCGGCGTCGACGACCTCGCCCAGATCACCCTGATGAGCGACGGCGCCTCGGTCTACGAGTGCACCTCGAACGAAGAGGTCATCGACCTGCTGCAGGGCGGACAGGGTGTCTTCGGTATCGCGCTCGGCAAGGTGTGGCGCGAGGTCGAGGGCGAGCTCGCCTCCCTGCCCAGCGAGCGGGCCGAGCACGAGGTCGACGCGACCCCGCAGCCGGGCGACGAGCTCGGCGCCCGTCGCGCCGCGCGGCTGGCCTGAGCCCCGACCCACCGGGTCCCCGGTGGTAGATTGGCGCCCGCCGCTCACACCGTGTGGGAGAGACCTCGACGCAGTTCGCCGGGGCGCCGAAGGGGCAAACCTCCCCGGAACCTCTCAGGCGCAAAGGACCACACGGGACAGGCACCTCTGGAGCACCCGGCCCCCGCCGGTCACGTGACAGAGGGGGAGGCGTCGACGCCGTCTGCCCTCCAGGAGCCCCCCGTGAGCATCCCGACCACCGACCTGCCAGCCTTCGCGGCCCGCCACATCGGCCCGCGCGAGGACGACGTCGCCGCGATGCTCGAGGTCGTCGGCCGCAGGTCGCTCGCCGACCTGGTCGACACCGCCGTCCCCGGCGGCATCCGCGGCGCCGAGGCCCTCGACATCGAGCCGGCCGCCTCCGAGGCCGCCGTGATCGAGGAGCTGCGCGAGGTGGCCGCCCGCAACCGTCGGGTCACCTCGATGATCGGGCTCGGCTACTACGGCACCCTGACCCCGGCCGTGGTGCAGCGCAACGTGCTGGAGAACCCCGCCTGGTACACCGCCTACACGCCCTACCAGCCGGAGATCTCCCAGGGTCGGCTCGAGGCGCTCCTCAACTTCCAGACCGTCGTCAGCGACCTCACCGGGCTGCCGATCGCGGGCGCGTCCCTGCTCGACGAGTCGACCGCCGCGGCCGAGGCGATGACCCTGATGCGGCGCTCGAGCAAGGCTGCGGCCGATGCCGTGCTCCTCGTCGACAGCGAGGTCTTCCCGCAGACCCTCGGGGTCGTGCACACCCGGGCGCTCCCGCTGCGCATCCCGGTCGTCGTCACCGACCTCACCGGCGTCACGACCGCCGACGAGCTGCGCGAGGCCGCCGGGGGCGCCGAGGTGTTCGGCGTGCTCGTGCAGTACCCCGCGATGGGCGGCACACTGCACGACCTGTCCGCACTCACGGCCGCCGCGCACGACGCGGGGGCGCTCGTCGCGGCATCCGCCGACCTGCTCGCCCTCACCCTGGCGACCCCGCCGGGGGAGTGGGGGGCCGACGTGGCCGTCGGCACCACCCAGCGCTTCGGCGTGCCGATGGGCTTCGGTGGGCCCCACGCCGGCTACCTGAGCGTGCGGCAGGGCCTCGAGCGCACCATGCCCGGGCGGCTCGTCGGCGTCTCCGTCGACGCCGTCGGGGCACCGGCGTACCGCCTGGCGCTCCAGACCCGTGAGCAGCACATCCGCCGCGAGAAGGCGACGTCCAACATCTGCACCGCCCAGGTGCTGCTCGCCGTGATGGCCAGCATGTACGCCGTCTACCACGGCCCGGCGGGCCTGCGCGCGATCGCGCTCGGCGTGCACGCCCATGCGGAGGCGTTGCGCGACGCCCTGCGCGAGGGTGGCGTCGACGTGGCCGACGGCCCGGTCTTCGACACCCTGCGCGCCCGGGTGCCCGGTCGAGCGGGCGAGATCGTCGACGCGGCGCTGGCCGCCGGGGTCAACCTGTGGCGCATCGACGACGACACCGTGCAGCTCAGCGTCGACGAGACGACCGGCCTGGTCGACCTCGGGCGGGTCGCCAAGGCGTTCGGGGTCGTCGCGCCCGAGCACGTGCGCGTCGCGAAGCCCTCGTGGCCCGACGCGCTGGTGCGCTCCTCCGACTACCTGACCCACCCGGTCTTCTCGGCCCACCACTCCGAGACCGCGATGCTGCGCTACCTGCGCCGGCTCGCCGACCGCGACTTCGCCCTCGACCGCGGCATGATCCCGCTGGGCTCGTGCACCATGAAGCTCAACGCGACCACCGAGATGGTCGCCGTCACCTGGCCCGAGTTCGCCCAGGTGCACCCCTTCGCCCCGCACGAGCAGACCCGCGGCATCCGCGGCCTGGTCGACGAGCTGGCCGGCTGGCTCTGCGAGATCACCGGCTACGACGCGGTCTCGCTGCAGCCGAATGCCGGGTCGCAGGGTGAGCTCGCCGGGCTCCTCGCCATCGCCGCCTACCACCGCTCCCGCGGCGACGACCAGCGCACGGTGTGCCTCATCCCGAGCAGCGCGCACGGCACCAACGCCGCCAGCGCCGTGATGGCCGGTCTGCGCGTCGTGGTGGTCAAGACCGACCCGATCACCGGGAACGTCGACCTGGACGACCTCAAGACCAAGGTGGAGGCGCACCGCGACACCCTCGCGGCGATCATGGTGACGTACCCGTCGACGCACGGCGTCTTCGAGGACACCATCACCGACCTGTGCGCGCTGGTGCACGACGCCGGCGGCCAGGTCTACGTCGACGGCGCCAACCTCAACGCCCTCGTGGGGGTGGCCCGGCCCGGCAAGTTCGGGGCCGACGTCTCGCACCTGAACCTGCACAAGACCTTCTGCATCCCGCACGGCGGCGGTGGCCCGGGTGTCGGCCCGGTCGGGGTGCGTGAGCACCTGTCGCCGTTCCTGCCCAACCACCCGCTCGACCCGGCGGCCGGGCCGGAGACCGGGGTCGGCCCGATCTCGGGCGCGCCCTACGGTTCGGCGAGCATCCTGCCCATCTCGTGGGCGTACGTGCGGCTGATGGGCGGCGCCGGCCTGCGCCGCGCCACGGAGGTGGCCGTGCTCAACGCGAACTACGTCGCGGCCCGGCTGCGCGAGCACTACCCGGTGCTCTACTCCGGCCACGACGGGCTCGTCGCGCACGAGTGCATCCTCGACCTGCGCGGCATCACCAGGGACACCGGCGTCAGCGTCGACGACGTGGCGAAGCGGCTCATCGACTACGGGTTCCACGCGCCGACCATGTCGTTCCCGGTGGCCGGGACGCTGATGGTCGAGCCCACCGAGAGCGAGGACAAGGGCGAGCTCGACCGGTTCTGTGACGCGATGATCGCGATCCGCGGCGAGATCGACGAGGTCGGCTCGGGTGCGGTCGGGGCGAACGAGAGCGTGCTGCGCGGCGCACCGCACACGGCCCAGGCCCTGGCCGGCGAGTGGGACCACCCCTATGACCGGACCGCCGCCGCCTTCCCCGAGGGCGTCGACCCCACGGCGAAGTACTGGCCCCCGGTGCGGCGCATCGACGGTGCGTACGGCGACCGCCACCTGGTCTGCTCGTGCCCGTCACCGGAGGCTTTCGAGGACTAAGCCGCCGGCT
>Ga0247820_10001039_pt1 | contig 15604 bp, 16 predicted proteins | sample 13C_Glucose_Day1_2_FD_192480 | JGI IMG/M metagenome (GOLD analysis project Ga0247820, IMG submission 192480) | Soil microbial communities from agricultural site in Penn Yan, New York, United States - 13C_Glucose_Day14 | ecosystem: Environmental > Terrestrial > Soil > Agricultural land | place...
GCTCGACGCCGTGCTCGCGCTGGAGACCGAGCCGAACCGCCAGCGTCGGGTGGCGGCTGCCGGTGGCATGGCGGCCCTGCTCGCCGACCTCGTCGCCCGCACGACGGACCTCGAGGGCTGAGCCGGCCGACCTGCCCGCCAGACGCCTCAGCCCTCCGACGCGGGCTCGCGCAGGAGCCACCAGCCGGCCGTCCAGGCGGCCGCACCGGCGATGAGCTCCACGTGCAGGTCGGCGATCGCCACGGCGATCATCGTGGTCACCGCGACCGAGCTGAATCCGTCCAGCGCCATCAGCGACTGACAGCCTCGGTCGACGACACCGCGGCACGGCGTCGCGCGTCGAGGGCCGACGAGCGGCGCGAGAGCCGCTGGTCGAGCAGTGCCGCCGCCTCGGTCGTGCGTCCGGCCATCGCCAGCACGTGCACGAGGGTGTCCTCGACGACCTCGCGCTGGGCCTTGCTGCCGCCCAGGGGCGCCATCGTCGCCACCACCGCGGTCAGGGTCACGGCGGCGGCGTTCCACCGTTCCTCGACGACGTCGACGAGGCCGGTGCACAGCGGTACGACGACGTCGCGGAACACGCGGTCGTCGCTCCGCCCGGCGTGACCCGCCAGCTCCGCCAGCGCCGGGGCGTCGCCGTCCGCGGCGAGCAGGACGGCGCTGTGCATCGCGGCGAACGGGGTGGGGGGAGCGGTCAGCCACTCCGCGGGCGCGTGGGTCCGCACCTCGGCGACCGGGAGGTCGTCGGTCCACGCCCCGGTCACCCGGCCGCGCCACAGCAACGACCCGCTGTCGACCACGACCCGGCTGCCGCTGACGACCGACGGCGCGAGCTCGCGGGCGTAGCGGCGGCGCACGGCCTCGACGTCGTCCTGCATCAGCTCGTGGAGCGCCGCGTGCCAGGAGAAGTGGGAGCGGTGGTTGGCCTCCGGCCCCCGGGAGCGGATCCACTCGTCGAGCCACGCCAGCCCGGTGACGTGGTCGCCGGTCTCGTAGTAGACGTGGGCCCGCGCGTGCACGGCGTGACCGGACGCGGGCTCGACGGAGAGGGCGTAGGAGGAGAGGTCCTCGGCCTCGGCCCAGCGCTCCTGGTCCTGGCGGACGAACGCCAGCTGGCCGGCGTACCACCAGTCGTCGCCGTAGCTCCGGCCCAGCGACTCGACGAGCTCCGCGGTCTGGCTCCCGCTGGTGAGGCCGCCGAAGGCGACTGTCGGCACTGCGACGCTGACGGCGAGGGCGTCGCGCGGGAAGAGCCGTACGTGCCGGAGCAGGGCCGCTGCGCCGGTGGCCTCGTCGGTGCGCAGGCGGGTGGTGACGGCGTCGAGGAAGGACGCCTCACGGTCGTCGAGGTGGCGATCGGCCGCGGCCCGGTGCGCGGCCTGCAGCGACGTGCGCCAGTGGGTGTTGGTGCCCCACTCGTGGCCGAGCAGCGCAAGCGCGGCGTGGGCCTGGACGAAGCCCTCGTCGGCCGTGACCGCCTCGGCGAGGCCCTCCTCGACGCCGTCCTGGAGGCGGAGCAGCCGGCCGAGCGCGGCGTTGTAGCGCTCGGCGGCGTCCTGGCTGGTGGAGAGCGTCAGGCCGTAGGGGTCGACCGGCCGGCGGCGTGCCTCGCCGTGCAGCGACCGGCTGACGATGCGCGCGACGTCGTAGGCCTGCTCCCGGATCTCCGGCATCGCGGTGGACTCCCACAGGTTGCCGCGGCGGAGCGAGCCGACGGCGAGGAAGGGGAGCGTGTCGGGAAGGGTGCCGAGGATCCGGCCGTCGTCGGCGGTGTCGATGCCGAGGCCTGCCGGGCCCGGACGCACCAGGCCCGACTGGGCCAGGCGGGTCAGCAGCGGGTCGGCGGCGATGGAGCCGACCGGGCCGGTGCAGTTGACGACCGCCGCCACCCGCAGCGTCGTCCCGTCGTCGAGGGTGACGTGGAGGGCCGAGGCGTCCGTGCGTACGGCGGCGAGGGTGCCGCGGTGGCGCACGAGCCGGCCGGCAGCCGCGACCGCGTCGAGGCGGCGTGCGGTGGCCGGCGCCATCCGGTGCCGGTGCACGTCCCACCCGCGGGCGTCCTCGGCGATGAAGCGGCGCTTGTCGGCCTCCGACAGCCCGCGCCACAGCTGCGAGGTGACGGGGCGGAGCCCGTCGATCGCGGCGCGCCAGTCGCCCGTGCTCTCCACGGTCTCCTCCACGTGCGCCACGAGCGTCGAGCGGAGGGTGTCGAGGCCCTGGGTGCGGGTGATGCCCGGCGGCGGTGGCACCGGGGGAGTCGTGGGCAGCACGTGGGCGTGCGGCACGGCGTCGGTGCGTGACACCACGTGGATGGTGCGGTCGGGACGGTCGGCGCTGATCGCCAGGTCGACCATGGTCAGGCCGGAGCCCAGCATCAGGACGTCACCGACCTCGGGGATCCCCTGTGTCCACGGGTCGGCGACGAGTCGGTGGTCGGCCGCGAGCTCGGCCGGCGCCCAGCCGGTGCCCGGGCGGCTGCCGGTGGCGAGGACGACCGCTCGTGCCGCCAGCCGCTCGCCGTCGGACAGCTCGACGACGAACCCGTCGCCGTGGCGGGCGACGTCGACGACCTCGGCGTGGCGTCGTACGAGCCGGGCGTTGCCGGGGAACTCCGTCGCGGTGGTCAGCAGGCTCTCGACGTAGCGACCGAAGGCCGCCCGCGGTGCGAAGTCGTGGGGCTGGAAGGTCGGGTCGTGGTGGTTGCGCAGCCAGCGGAGGAAGTGCTCCGGGTCGCGGGGGAACGCGCTCATGCCCGACGCCGGGACGTTGAGGAGGTGGCGCTCGTCCGCCGTGGAGTAGGCCTGGCCCCGACCGGTGCTGGGCGTCGGGTCGACCAGCTCGACGCGGAACCGCGACGAGAGGGCTGTCACCAGGTGGGTGGCCACCAGGGTGCCGCCGGCCCCCGCTCCCACCACGACGACCCGACAGTCACCCTCGTTCGTCTCCACGACGCACTCCTCCCATAGTCAACCGAGTTACTGCACAAAAGGTAACAGCGATGCTCGCCCGGACCGAGTCGGGGGATCGGCGTGGCGTCGCGCGACTCACGTCGCTCGGCGCATCACCACCCGCGGGAACCCCGCCGACGTGGCGTCGGTGCTCGCCGCCAGCTCGAATCCGGCGTCCTCGAACAGCTTGCGGGTGCCGACGTAGGCCATCGTGAGGTCGACCTTCCGGTCACCGTTGTCGACCGGGTAGCCCTCGACGACCGGTGCGCCATGGCGGACGGCGTACGCCACCGCTCCCGCCAGCAGCACGTGCGAGATGCCGCGCCCCCTGTGCCCGGGGCGGACCCGGATGCACCACACCGACCAGGCGGGCTGGTTGTCGACGTGCGGGATCTTCGTCGAGCGGGCGAAGGGCAGCTCCGCCCGCGGGGCGACCGCGGCCCAGCCGACGACCTCGTCCCCGGCGTAGGCCAGCACGCCCGGCTTGGTGCGCCGGCGGGTCAGCGCCTCGACGTACGCCCCGCGGTCCGGCCCGGCCAGCTCGCGGTTGTCCTTCGCGGGGATGCGGTGGCTCAGGCACCAGCACACGCTGGACGTCGGGTTCTTCGGTCCGACCATCGTGCGCACGTCGTCGAAGCGCGCGTGCGTCGCCGGGTGCACGACGAACCCGCCGGACCTCACGAGGGGCATGGTGGACATGGCGCCACGGTAGACGGCGTGCTGGGCGAGACCGGTTGAATGAGGACATGGACGCGGCAGCACCGACGATGCGCAAGATCGGCCTGCTCGGCGGGATGAGCTGGGAGAGCTCCGCCCTCTACTACGAGGTCATCAACGAGGCGGTTCGCGACCGCCTCGGCGGCTACCACTCGGCGCGGGTGCTGATGGCGTCGGTCGACTTCGCCGAGGTCGAGGCGATGCAGGCGGCAGGGGAGTGGGAGGCCGCCGGCCGGCTGCTCGCCGCCGAGGCCGCCGCGCTCGAGGCAGCCGGGGCGGAGTGCGTCGTGCTCTGCACCAACACGATGCACAAGGTCGCCGCCGCGATCGAGGCGGCGACCGCGGTGCCGCTGATCCACATCGCGGACGTGACCGCGGCGGCCGTCCGCGCCGCCGGTCTCTCACGGATCGCGCTTCTCGGCACCAGGTTCACCATGGAGCAGCCCTTCCTGCGGGACCGGCTCGCCGCCCACGGTGTCGAGGCGCTCGTCCCACCGGGCAAGGACCGCGAGGTCGTGCACGAGGTGATCTACGGCGAGCTCGTCCACGGGGTGGTGCGCGACGCGTCGCGGGCGGCGTACGTCGACATGGTGCAGCGGCTGGTCGCCGACGGCGCCGAGGGGGTCGTCCTCGGCTGCACCGAGATCGAGCTCCTGCTCGGGACGGACGACGTCGACGTGCCCGTCTTCGCGACCACCCGCCTTCACGCACTGGCGGCCGTCGACTTCGCCCTCAGCTGAGGACCGGGTCCCGGACGGTCAGGCCGGGTGAGCCCGCACGTGCTGCGGATGTTGCCCTCGCTTGCCGCCGCCAGGGGCCAGGACCGCCGCACGTGTCCGAGAAGTGGCCCTCGATCGCGGCAGTCGGGGACAACTTCTCGGACACGTGTCCGCGGAGATCAGGCCTGAGCCGGCCAGAGGGAGTGGTAGGCGTTGATCGCCGGCTGCCCACCGAGGTGGGCGTAGAGGACGTGCGAGTCGCTCGGGATCTCGCGCGCGGTCACCAGGTCGACCAGGCCGGCGAGCGACTTCCCCTCGTAGACCGGGTCGGTGATCATCGCCTCGAGCTGCGCGCCGAGCGCCATCGCCTCCATCGTGGACTCGACCGGGATGCCGTAGAGGTCGCCGGCCCACCCCTCGAGGACGGTGATCTCGTCGTCGCGCAGGTCGCGGCCGAGCTCGATCAGGTCGGCGGTGCTCCGGGCGATGCGGGTGACCTGTTCGCGGGTCTTCTCGAGCGTCGCGCTCGCGTCGATGCCCAGCACGCGGCGGCGTACGCCGGTGAGGTCCTCGAGCGCCGCGAAGCCGGCGATCATCCCCGCGTGGGTGGACCCGGTGACGGTGCAGACCACGATCGTGTCGAAGGTGACGCCCAGCGCCTTCTCCTGCTCGGCCACCTCGAAGGCCCAGCTGGCGAAGCCCAGGCCGCCGAGCCGGTGCTCGCTGGCGCCCGCCGGGATGGCGTACGGCGTGCCGCCGGCCTCCTCGACCTCGCGGATCGCGTCCTTCCACGAGTCGCGGATGCCGATGTCGAAGCCGTGGGGATCGAGCCGCGAGTCGGCGCCCATCATGCGGCTGAGGAGGATGTTGCCGACCTGGGTGTTCGTCGGGTCGTCCCACGGCACCCACTTCTCCTGCACCAGGCGGCACTTCATGCCGAGGTGGGCGGCGACGGCGGCGACCTGCCGCGTGTGGTTGGACTGGTAGCCGCCGATGGAGACGAGGGTGTCGGCGCCGCTCGCCAGCACGTCGGGGACGATGTACTCCAGCTTGCGCACCTTGTTGCCGCCGAAGGCGAGGCCGCTGCTGACGTCCTCGCGCTTGGCCCACACCTGCGCCCCGCCGCCCTTCGCGGCGAGGTGGTCGGACAACCGCTTCAGGTGGTGCACCGGGGACGGGCCGAAGGTGAGCGGGTGGCGCTCGAACTGGTCGAGGATCATCGGGTCTCCTGCTGGTCGGGGATGAGGTCGGCGAGGTTCTGCCAGGTACGGAAGGCGAGGTCGGCGGCGGCCTGCGCGTCGCCGGCGGCGCACGCCTCGACGAGGCGGTCGTGCAGCACCACGGACTGCTCGCCCGCGTGGGAGGCGAAGCGGCGTCGCTCGAGGCGGCGCACGACTGGCCCGAACTGGTCGAGCACGGTCGTGAGGGCGCGGTTCCCGGAGACCTCGACCGCGATCCGGTGGAAGTCGTCGTCGGCCGCCAGCGCCGCGTCGGTGTCGTGGGCGTCGATGGCGGCGGCGAAGCGGAGGTTCGCGGCGCGCATCCGCTCGACGTCGTCGTCGGTGAGCCGGTCGACCGCCTCGGCCACTGCGAGGCGGTGCATGGCGACGACGACGGCGTGGGCCTCGCGCACCTCGGTGAGGTCGATCTCGGCGACGACCGTCGAGCGGCCGGGCGCGGACCGCACGAGCCCGGTCTCCCCGAGCCGCAGCAGCGCCTCACGCACCGGCGTACGGCTGACGCCGAGCCACGCCGCCAGCTCGGTGTCGCGCACCACCTCGCCCGGCGCGAGCGTGCCGTCCACGATCGCGTCCCGGAGCCGGTCGTGCACCGAGTCGCGAAGCAGGGTGGTGCGCAACGGAGCGCGGTCGAGGGGAATCGGCATGCAATATATTGCACATCGGAGGCTGCCGGTGGTCAAGGGGTAGTCCAGTGCGGAATGGTCGTGATCCGGGCCTCGACACGACCATTCCTCACTGGACTACCCCGGCCGGACAGCCATTCGTCACTGGACTACCCCCCGCAGTGGTGCAGACGACGACCCGCCGGCTCGGGCAGGGTGGGCAGGTGCTGACCGTGATCGTGGCCCTGACCGCCAACACCGTCCTGGCGATCCTGAAGAGCATCGTCGCCGCCGTGACCGGGTCGGCCTCGATGGTGGCGGAGGCGGCCCATTCCTGGGCCGACGCGGGCAACGAGGTGTTCCTCGTCGTGGCCGAGCGGAGGTCCGAGAAGCCGGCCGACGACCGTCACCCGCTCGGCTACGGGCGCGAGGCCTACGTCTGGTCGATGATCGCGGCCTTCGGGCTGTTCGCGGTCGGCGCGGCGGTGTCGGTCATCCACGGCGTCCAGTCGCTCGGCGCCGAGGAGGAGGAGGCCGACTACCTCTGGGCGTACGTCGTGATGGGTGCGGCGTTCGTGCTCGAGGGCATCTCGTTCCTGCAGGCGCGGCGCGAGGTGGGACGCCGGGCCCGGGAGGCCGACGTCAGCGGGGCGCGCTTCCTGGACCGGACGTCCGACCCGACGTTGCGCGCGGTCTTCCTCGAGGACACCGCGGCCCTGCTCGGCATCGTGATCGCGGTCGCCGGCCTCGCGCTGCACCAGGCGACCGGGGACCCCGTCTACGACGCGATCGGGTCGATCCTCGTCGGCCTCCTGCTGGGCTGGGTGGCGGTCTACCTCCTGCGCCGCAACATGGCGTTCCTCGTCGGGCAGGTCGCCGATCCCCGCATCTACGACACGGTCCTGGGCTGGCTGCGCGAGCGGCCGGAGGTGCATGCGGTGAACACGCTGCACCTGGAGTACGTCGGTCCCGGGCGGCTCTTCCTCGTCGGGTCGGTCGACCTCGTCGGCGACCAGGTCGAGAGTGCGGCCGCCGAGGAGCTGCAACGCCTCGAGGACCACCTCGAGGAGCGCCCCGAGATCGCCCGGGCCGTGCTCTCGCTCGCCGCCCCGGGGCGCCCCCCGAGCGTCGGACACGTCTACGGGAGGACGCCCGGGAACAACGAGGATGGTTGAGCGTTGAACCAGTCATGAAGAAGATCGGGTTCCTCAACTTCGGCCACTGGACCGACTCGCCGCAGTCCGCGGTCCGGACGGCGTCCGACACCCTCCTGCAGTCCATCGACCTCGCGGTCGCGGCTGAGGAGCTCGGCGCCGACGGTGCCTACTTCCGGGTGCACCACTTCGCCCGGCAGCTCGCCTCGCCCTTCCCGCTCCTCGCCGCCGTCGGCGCGCGCACCAGCAGGATCGAGATCGGCACCGGCGTGATCGACATGCGCTACGAGAACCCGCTCTACATGGCCGAGGACGCGGGGTCGGCCGACCTCATCGCCGGCGGCCGGCTGCAGCTCGGCATCAGCCGGGGATCACCGGAGCAGGTCGTCGACGGGTGGCGGTACTTCGGCTACGCACCGGCCGAGGGTGAGGACCAGGCTGACATGGCCCGCCGCCACACCGAGGTGCTGCTACAGGTGCTGGAGGGCGAGGGGTTCGCCCAGCCGAGCCCGCGCCCGATGTTCCCCAACCCACCCGGCCTGCTGCGGATCGAGCCGCACTCCGAGGGCCTGCGCGACCGGATCTGGTGGGGAGCCGCGTCCGACGCCACCGCCCGCTGGGCGGCCGAGAAGGGCATGCACCTGATGAGCTCGACGCTCAAGGCCGACGAGACGGGGGAGCCATTCCACGTCCAGCAGCGCAAGCAGATCGAGGTCTTCCGCGACGCGTGGCGCGAGGCCGGCCACGAGGGCGAGCCGCGGGTGTCGGTGAGCCGCTCGATCATGCCGATCACCACCGACCTCGACCGGATGTACTTCGGCCACGAGGGCACCAGCTCCGACCAGTTCGGCCAGATCGAGGCCAACCTCCGCGCGGTCTTCGGAAGGACGTACGCCGCTGAGCCCGACGTGCTGGTCAAGGAGCTCGCCGACGACGAGGCGGTCGCGGCGGCCGACACCCTGCTGCTCACGGTGCCCAACCAGCTCGGCGTGGACTACAACGCCCACATCCTCGAGTCGGTGCTCACCGAGGTCGCTCCCGACCTCGGCTGGCGCTGACCTCCACTCGCACCACCCCGAACGCAGTTCTCGAAGGAGCAGTCACATGGCACGCATCACCGTCCTGGGAGGAAGCGGCTACGCCGGCGCCGCCGTCGTCGCCGAGGCCCGCAAGCGCGGTCACGAGGTGACCTCGGTCAGCCGCTCGGCTCCGGCGGCACCGGTCGACGGCGTCGACTACGTCGAGGGCTCCGTCCTCGATGCCGGCGTCCTCGACCGCGTGACCGAGGGTCGCGACGTCGTCGTCAGCGCCGTCTCGCCGCGTGGCGACATGGTCGGCAAGGTCGAGGGCGTCGTGACCGACCTGGTCTCCCGCCTCGCCGGCACGCCGACCCGCCTGGGCTACATCGGCGGTGCGTCGTCGTTGCTGACCGAGGAGGGCGGCCCGCGCCTGTGGGACGTCTCGAAGGACCACGTCCCGGACGAGGTGCGGCCCGAGATCGAGACGGGCCTGAACGCCCTCGCCCAGCTCGACGAGAGCCCGGAGTCGCTGGACTGGTTCTACGTCAGCCCGCCCGAGGAGTTCGGCTCGTGGCTCGGCACGTCGTCCACCGGCGGCTACACGCTCGGCGGTGACGTCCTGCTGCGCAACGCGGACGGGACGTCGACGATCTCCGCGGACGACCTCGCCCTGGCGATCGTCGACGAGATCGAGGCGCCGGCCCACCACCGGAAGCGCTTCACGGCGATCAGCTGACCCCGACGGGTCATCCGCGTTGAGTACGCGGTCCCATGCCCGGTGCGTGCCCCGCGAGGACGCTCGGACGCATGGGATCGCGACCCCGGACGGGGGCACCACGGGTCAGGGTCTGGTACGCCCGCACGATGCTGCTGGTGCTGCTCGTGCTGGTCACCACCACGCTCGACCACTGGTCGGCCGCGGACGACGGCGACAAGGCGTGTGCTGTCCAGGTACGTGAGGCGTCACCGGACGTCGTACGACGCATCGCGACGCCGTTCCACGGACTGGTCCAGCGGGGCGGCACGGTCAACGATGCGAGCTGCGTCAACGAGGTGGCCGTCGCGGGCGTCGCACGTCCACGCTCGGTCGAGGACGTCCGCGCGGCGCTGTCCTACGCCCGGGAGCACGACCTCAAGGTCGCGGTCGGCGGCACGCGGCACAGCATGGGCGGGCAGGCGTCGTACCCCGGGGGCCTGGTGCTCGACATGACCGACCTCGCATCGGTGGCGGTCGATGCTGACCGGGGCACGGTCCGTGTGGGTGCCGGCGCGACGTGGAAGCGGGTGCTGGAGGCGCTGCACGAGGAGGGGCTCTCCGTCGGCGCGATGCCGGGCATCGACATCCTCAGCGTCGGCGGCACCGTCTCGGTCAACGCGCACGGCGCGGACTTCCGCACCGGCAGCCTGGCCCCCACGGTCCGCTCCCTCCGGATGGTGCTGGCCGACGGCAGCGTGCACACGGTGAGCCGGGAGCACGAGCCGGAGCTGTTCCGGGCCGCCATCGGCGGCTACGGGCTCTTCGGCGTGATCGTCGAGGTCGAGCTGGACACGGTGCCCGACGAGGTCTACCGGTTCGAGCAACGGCTGGTCCCGACCGCCGACGTCGCCCGCGTCCTCGAGGACGAGCTGGTCCCCGACGACGACGTCCGGATGATGTACGGCCACCTGTCCACCTCGCCCGGCAGCTTCCTGGAGGAGGTCATCCTCTACACCTACCGCCGCGTCGACGGCCCGGGTGTGAGCGTCCGGCCCCTGGCCGCCGACCAGGACTCGCGCGTGGCACGCCTGGTGCTCAACGTCGCCCGCACGGGAGGGATGGGCCAGCGGGTGAAGTGGGCGGCCCAGCGGCACCTGCTCCCGCACCTGCGCCGGTGCGAGACCTCCCGCAACGCGGCGCTGCGCGCTGCGGAGGCGTGCATGGTTGACCGCAACCAGGCGCTCTACAACGGCCTCGGCCTGATCGACAACGAGGTGACGCAGTACACCGACGTCCTCCACGAGTACTTCCTCCCGCCGGACGAGCTGCCCGCCTTCCTCGCGGCCGCCCGCGACGAGCTCCGCGCCCACGACGCCCAGCTGCTCAGCGCGTCGATCCGGTCGGTCGAGAAGTCTGAGACGCTGCTCAGTTATGCACCCGAGCACCGGCTCTCGGTCGTGCTCTACATCAGCCAGGAGGTCAGCCCGGCGGGTCACGCCGACATGGCCGACCTGACCCGTCGCCTCGTGGCCCGGTCACTCGACCACGGCGGCACGTTCTACCTGCCCTACCAGCAGCACTACTCCCGCGCAGACATCGAGCGCGGATACCCGCAGGTCGGCGAGTTCTTCGCGACCAAGCAGGCCCACGACCCCGACCTGCTGTTCATGAACAGCCTCGCCGAGAGGTACGGCGACGAGCTGGCGATCAGCTAATGGGTGCGGCCGCCCGCAGCTTCTCCAGCAGCGGCCCGGCCGCCTCGCCGAGGAAGCGGTCCTGGCCCTCGTCGCCGATCTGCACCAGCGCGACGTCGGTGAAACCGGCGTCCCAGTAGGCCGAGACCGCCTCGACGATCCGGTCCAGGTCCGGCCCGCACGGGATCGAGTCGGCGACGTCCTCGGGGCGGACGTACGTCGTCGCCCCGGAGAAGCCGGCCGGGGTGGGCAGGTCCGCGTTGACCGACCAGCCGCCGCCGAACCACCTGAACTGCTCGTGCGCACGAGCCACCGCAGCGTCCTCGTCGGGGTCCCAGCAGATCGGGATCTGCCCGACGGCGCGGGCGTCGCGCCCGACGCGCGGGGCACCCTCGACCTCGTTCCACGACTCGACGATCTCGGCCTTCGGCTCGACGGCCACGAGGTGGTCGGCCAGTGGCGCGAACCGCTCGATGGCGCGGTCGCCGGCGACGGCGACCCCGATGTCGACCCCCTCCTCGGGGAGGTCCCAGATGCGCGCGGAGTCGACCTGGAAGAAGTCGCCCCGGTGGTCGACCAGCTCGCCGGTGTGCAGGGCGCGGATCACCTCGATCGCCTCGGCCAGCATGTCCTGCCGCTCGGCGATCGCCGGCCAGCCCTCACCGACGACGTGCTCGTTGAGGTTCTCTCCGCTGCCCAGGCCCAGGGTGAAGCGCCCCTCGGCCAGGATCTGTAGCGTCGCGGCCTTCTGCGCCACGACCGCGGGGTGGTAGCGCAGTGTCGGGCACGTCACGTAGGTCATCAGGCCCACGCGCTCGGTCGCGTGAGCCACCGCGCCGAGCGTCGTCCAGGCGTACGGCGCGTGCCCCTGCTCGGTGAGCCACGGCGAGAAGTGGTCGCTCATCACCTCGAAGTCGAAGCCGACCCGCTCGGCGGCAAGGGCGTACGACACCAGCTCCCGCGGTCCGCTCTGCTCGGTCATCAGCGTGTACCCGAAGCGCGTCATCCTGCGAAGGTAGCGAGCGGCCAGGCCATACCCCCCACCCGATCAGGTGAGGTGCCGAGCGCATGTGGCCCCCGCTGTGGGGCACTGCGTGGGGGAGGAGGTGCCCATGACCCACGCGAAGGACACCAAGGAAGACGGCCAGGAAAACGGCCAGGCCCCGACCGACCAGGACGGCAACGAGGGCCAGGTCTCCGAGACCGCGTCGGAGTTCGGCGAGCAGATCAGCTCCGGCGACTCCGTGGCCGGCCAGCCGGACCCGCACCCGGGGGAGGTCGACGAGGGGGCGCAGGGCCCTGACGCCATCCCGGACGACCCGACCGGCGAGCACCCCCACAAGCCCTGAACCGAGGAGAGCCCCGTGACCTACCAGGTCGGATACTTCGTCGGCAGCCTGTCGTCGACGTCGATCAACCGCACGCTGAGCAAGGCGCTGATCGCGCTGGCCCCCGACGACATGGAGTTCACCGAGATCCCCATCGGCGACCTCCCCCTCTACAGCCCCGACTTCGACGCCGACTACCCGCCCGAGGGGCGGGCGCTCAAGGACGCGCTGGCGGCGTGCGACGCCGTCCTCTTCATCACCCCGGAGTACAACCGGTCCATCCCCGGCGCGCTGAAGAACGCCATCGACTGGGCGTCGAGGCCCTGGGGCCAGAACTCCTTCGACCACATGCCCGCCGCCGTCATCGGCGCGTCGGTCGGCCAGATCGGCACGGCCGTCGCCCAGCAGAGCCTGCGGGCCGTGCTGAGCTTCTGCAACGCTCGGCAGATGACCGCGCCCGAGGCGTACATCCGGCTCGAGCCCGGCGCGATCGACGACGACGGCGCGGTCGCGGACGAAGGGCTGCAGAAGGTGCTCACCGACTTCATGGGGGAGTTCCGGACCTACACCGAGCTGGTGCTCACGGTCCTGCCGCGCCCCGAGGGGTGAGGCGGTGTAGGAAGGTCCCATGAGCAGACCAGTGATCGTCGTCGTGGGTGCCGGTCCGGGCGTGAGCGGGTCGGTCGCGCGCCGCTTCGCCGACGAGGGCTACGACGTCGCGCTCCTCGGCCAGGACCAGGGGATCCTCGACGAGCTCGCCGCGGACCTCGACGCCCGTGGCGCGACCGTCGGCCACGCGTGCGTCGACGTGACCGACGAGCAGGCCACGCGCGACGCCGTACGACGCTTCGGTGAGCACACCGGACGCATCGACGTCCTCCACTTCAACCCCAGCGCCTTCCGTGAGGAGGACCCGCTCACGCTCACGGTCGCCGGCCTGCTCGAGGACGTCGCCCTGGGCGTGGGCGCGCTGCTGACCGTCGTGCAGGCGGCGCGGCCCTACATGTCGACCGGCGGGCGGATCAGCGTCACCGGCAGCATGGCGGCCGACGAGCCGTGGGAGCGCGCCGCCTCGCTGGGGGTCCAGAAGGCGGGGGTGCGCAACCTCGTGCACAGCATCGACAAGACCCTGGCCGACGACGGGATCCGCGCCGTCTCGGTCACCGTGCGTGGTTCGCTGGCGCGCGAGGGTGCGTTCACGCCCGACCGGGTCGCCGACGCGATCTGGGACGCGGTCGCGACCGACGATGCCGGCTGGCGCAGCGAGGTGCCGTACTCCGGCTGACGCTCAGCGCTTGCGACCCAGGAGCAGGTAGGCGAGGGGGCCGACCGGCTGCACCGTGAGGGCCGGCGCCCACAGCAGCTTCGGTCCGCGCACGAGCTCCGCCGGGCGCTGCTTGAGGTCCTTCGCGCACCACGCCGTGACGGCGACCTCCACGATCCCGGCCACGGTGACGAGCTTCTTCTGCAGGGGCGTCAGGTCGCCCCAGGACTTCTTCTGTGCCATGACCGCAACCTACCGGGCGGGTGCAGGCCGCTCAGGCGCCGCTGAAGCCGTTGAGCAGCAACCAGAACACGATCACGCCGACGAAGGCGGCCAGCAGGCCCCACCATGCCCCGGTCATCGCCCGGCGACCGGGTGAGGCGCCCTCGCGCGCCAGTCCCGGCAGGGCGACGGTGACCGCCGCGCCGACGGCGGCCATGCCCAGCAGCTGGACCGGCACGATCCAGTTCTCGGTGCCCTGGTCGTCGAGGACGAAGGCCGTCGCGGGCAGGCTGAGCATGCCCAGGACGACCAGGGCGACGATCCCGACGACGCGCTCGGCGGCTCTGCTCATGGCCGCACGCTAGCGGTTGGCGGAGCGGGCCGCCTCAGGCCTCCTTGGCGACCAGGGTCAGGACGTCGTACGTCGCGACCGGCTCGTCGTCCTGGTTGGTCACCAGGGCGTCCCAGCGGACCTCGCCGTAGTCGGCCGAGGAGCGCGGGGTGACCTGCTTGACGGTGAGGGTCACCCGGATCGAGTCGCCCGCCTTGACCGGGGTCAGGAAGCGGAGGTTGTCGACGCCGAAGTTGGCGAGCACCGGCCCGGGGGCGGGGTCGACGAACAGCCCCGCCGCCATCGAGACGATGAGGTAGCCGTGGGCGACGATCCCGCCGAACAGCGGGTTCTGCGCGGCCGCCTCGGGGTCGGTGTGGGCGTAGAAGGTGTCGCCGGTGAACTCCGAGAAGTGGTCGATGTCCTCGCGCGAGATCACCCGCGGCTCGGACGCGATCGTGTCGCCGATCCGCAGCGTCGCCAAGGAGTGGCGGAAGGGATGCTCGGGCGTCTCGGTGCGCTGGGACCCGCGGGTCCACCGTCCGGTGATCGCGGTGAGCATGTCGGGGGAGGCCTGGATGGCGGAGCGCTGCATGTGGTGGAGCACGCCGCGCACGCCGCCGAGCTCCTCGCCGCCACCGGCGCGACCGGGGCCGCCGTGGACCAGCATCGGCAGCGGCGAGCCGTGGCCGGTGTTCTCCGGGGCGTCGTCGCGGTCGAGCACGAGGATGCGGCCGTGCCACGGTGCCAGGCCGAGCACCAGGGTGCGGGCGACCTCCGGGTCGTGGGTGACGACCGAGCCGACGAGCGAGCCCTTGCCGCGGGCGGCGAGCGCCACGGCCTCGTCGAGGGAGTCGTACGACATCACCGTCGACACCGGGCCGAAGGGCTCGACGTCGTGCGGCTCGACCGCTCCGGCGCGCGCCTTGAGCAGGACCGGCGCCATGAACGCGCCGCGCTCGCCGTCGCCCGCGAAGCCGGTCGTGGCGCTCGGGTCGCCGAGGACGACGTCGGCCGAGGACCGCAGGGCCTCGACGGCCTTGCGGACCTCGTCGCGCTGGCCGAGCGAGGCGAGCGGACCCATCCGCACCGACTCGTCGTCCGGGTTGCCGACGGTGATCGAGGCCAGCTTCGCGGCGATCGCGTCGGTCATCTCGTCGGCGACCGCGGACGGCACGATGACCCGGCGGATGGCCGTGCACTTCTGTCCCGCCTTGGCGGTCATCTCGGTGACGACGCCCTTGACGAAGAGGTCCCACTCCGGGTCGTCCGACGCGACGTCGGGTCCGAGCACGGAGCAGTTGAGCGAGTCGGCCTCGACCTGGAGCTGCACGCCACCGTGGAGCACGGAGGGGTGCTGGCGCAGGATCCCGGCGGTGTGCGCCGAGCCGGTGAAGGCCACCGAGTCCTGGACGCCGAGGTGGTCGAGCAGGTCGCCGGCCGACCCGGCGAGGAGCTGGAGCGAGCCCTCGGGGAGGATCCCCGACTCCACGATGCGGCGCACCACGAGCTCGGTCAGGTAGGCGGTCTGGCTGGCGGGCTTCACGATCGACGGGAGCCCGGCGATGAAGGCCGGCGCCAACTTCTCGAGCATGCCCCAGACGGGGAAGTTGAAGGCGTTGATCTGCACGGCGACGCCGGGTCGCGAGGTGTAGACGTGCTGGCCGA
>Ga0247820_10001043_pt1 | contig 15561 bp, 16 predicted proteins | sample 13C_Glucose_Day1_2_FD_192480 | JGI IMG/M metagenome (GOLD analysis project Ga0247820, IMG submission 192480) | Soil microbial communities from agricultural site in Penn Yan, New York, United States - 13C_Glucose_Day14 | ecosystem: Environmental > Terrestrial > Soil > Agricultural land | place...
CTGCTGGTCCAGCCGGCCGCGACAGTGATCAACACCAGAACGGCCGGCTGGACCAGCAGGAGGGCCGTCAGGGCCGCATCGGAGAGCGGCGGCGCGTTCGGCAGGTGCCGGATCTGCGCGATGGCGATGCCGAGGGTCGGGATGAGCGACAGGCAGCCGAGGAGTCCCAGGCCGCTCAGGGCCAGGAAGGGTCGGATGAACCTCATGGATCCGCCAACGGATCGATGCGGCCCGGCGCCACCTGCAGCAGGTCGGCCCGGCCCGCCAATTCGGCGAAGAGGCTCGGGTCCGCGCCGGTCATCCAGACCTGCCCGCCCAGGGCCTCCAGGGCCTCGAACAGGCCGGCGCGGCGGCGGGGATCGAGATGGGCCGCGACCTCGTCGAGAAGCACGAAGGGCGCGATGCCGCTCATGTTGCCGACAAGTCGGGCATGGGCCAGCACGAGGCCGATGAGCAGGGCCTTCTGCTCGCCCGTGGAGGCCATGCCGGCCGGGATGTCCTTCGGCCCGTGGCGCACGAGCAGGTCGGTGGCCTGCGGGCCCACGAGGGTGCGCCCGGCGGCCCGGTCGCGCGGGCGCTGGTCGCGCAGGATCGCCCGGTAGCGGTCCTCCGCGTCGACCGCCGGAAGCGTCGACACCAGGGCGTCGATCTCGCCCTCCAGGCCCATGGTTGCGAACGGGAAAGGGGAAGAATCCTCGCGGGTTTCCTGGATCATGGCCGAGAGCCGTCCGACGGTCTCCTGGCGCGCCGCCGCCACCGCGATGGCGAGTTCGGCGACCTCGCGCTCCAGGGCGTCGAGCCACAGGCGGTCGTCGGGATTCTCCTCCAGCACCCGGTTGCGGGAGCGCAGCGCGCGCTCGAGGGCATTGACCCGCGTGCCGTGCTCCGCATCGACCGCGAGCACCAGTCGGTCGAGGAAGCGGCGGCGGTCCCCGGCGGGTCCCCGGAACAGCGCGTCGAGGTCGGGAGTGAGCCAGACGATGCGCAGGTGTTCGGCAAAGGCCGCGGGCGAGGAGGCCGCCATGCCGTCGATCCGGCAGATGCGGGAGGCGCGGGCCGTCTCGCCCTGCGGCTCGAGTCCCGTCCCGAGCCTGTGCTCCCCGTAAGGAGTGTCGAGGGCGACCGAAATGGCGAAGGAACCGGCCCCGCCCTGGCGCGCCATGTCGGCCAGTTCCGCCCGCCTCAGGCCTCGGCCCGGCATGAACAGGGAGATGGCCTCCAGCACGTTGGTCTTGCCGGCCCCGTTCTCGCCCACAAGGGCGACGAGCGGGCGCGACACCGCGAGGTCCAGGCCCGCATAGGTACGGAAATCCTGGAGGATCAGGCGGGTGATTCGGGAGGCCGCGAGGGGAGTTGAGGACATGTCGGATCTCGGCCCCTTCTTTCCGGGAGGCGGGCCGAAAGATCAAGCGGATTGGTGTCGATCAAGCAGAACAAGCACTGCCATTCCGGGGCCGTGAAACCGGAGCCCGGAAGCCATAGCCGCTGACATTGCAGAACGAGACGGGACGCTGATCGCCTCGTCCTGGGACGCTGGTGTTTATGGGGTCCGGGTTCGGCTCTTGCGAGCCGCCCGGAATGACGGCGGAGCCTTAGACCCGCATGGGCATCAGCACGTAGAGCGCGGAGGCACCCTCGCGGTCCTGGACCACCGTGGGCGAGCCCGGATCGGCAAGCTTGAAGAGGGCGGTATCCCCGTCGAGCTGGGCCGTGATGTCGAGGAGGTAGCGGGCGTTGAAGCCGATATCGATCGGCGCCGCGTCGTAATCGACCTCGATCTCCTCCGTGGCGCTGCCCGAATCCGGGTTGTTGACGGTGAGCGTCAGGCGGCCGTCGTTGAGCGCCAGCTTCACGGCGCGGCCGCGCTCCGACGAGATGGTGGAGACGCGGTCCACCGCCTTGGCGAAATCGCTGCGCTCGACCACCAGCAGCTTGTCGTTCCCGCTCGGGATGACCCGCTGGTAGTCCGGAAAGGTGCCGTCGATGAGCTTGGAGGTGAGCACCACCCCGTCGAAGGTGAGGCGCACCTTGGCGGAGGAGAGCTCGATGGTGATGTTCTCCGAGCCGTCCTCGACCAGCTTGACGATCTCGGCCACCGCCTTGCGCGGCACGATCACGCCCGGCATGCCGTCGGAGCCGGCGGGCGCCGGCAGCTCGACCCGGGCGAGGCGGTGCCCGTCGGTCGCGACCGCGCGCAGCATGGTGCTTCCGCCCACGTCGATGGTGTGGAGGAAGATGCCGTTGAGATAGTAGCGGGTCTCCTCGGTCGAGATCGCGAACTGCGTCTTCTCGATGAGGCGCTTGAGGTCCGTGGCCGCGAGGGTGAAGCGGTGCGGCAGGTCGCCGGCGGCGAGGTCCGGGAAATCGCTCTCCGGCAGGGCCTGCAGCATGAAGCGCGAGCGGCCGGAGCGGATCTGCATCTGGCCTGTGTCGCCCGTCATCTCGAGGGAGACCTGCGAGCCGTCCGGCAGTTTGCGGACGATGTCGTAGATCATGTAGGCCGGCACGGTGGTGGAGCCGGCTTCCGTGATGTCGGCCGGGATCGTCTCGGTCACCTCGATGTCGAGGTCGGTCGCCTTCAGGCGCAGCAACCCGTCGCCCGCGCGCAGGAGGACGTTCGACAGGATCGGGATGGTGTTGCGCCGCTCGACGACGCGGTGCACATGCCCGAGCGCCTTCAGAAGAGCGGCGCGCTCAACAGTAACTCTCATAGTCCCAACACCCGTTTTCGTTGGAATTCTTGGCTCGACCGCCCGGCGGGAGCCAAGCGGGACAGCGGGGCAGCAAGAGTGGCGGGTGTTGCCGGAGAAAGCAAGGCCGTGCCCGGCCTTCCCCGCCAATCCGCCATCAAAGGCTTGCGATGGCTTATTCCTGCAGCATGCGCTTCAGGAGCTCGACCTCGTCGGAGAGGGCATTGTCCTCGCCAAGCGCCTTCTCGATCTTGCGCACCGCATGGAGCACGGTGGTGTGGTCGCGCCCGCCGAAGCGGCGTCCGATCTCGGGCAGGGAGCGCAGGGTGAGCACCTTGGACAGATACATGGCGATCTGGCGCGGGCGCACCACGGCCGCCGTGCGGCGCTCCGACAGGATGTCCGAGCGGGAGACGTTGTAGCGCGAGGCCACCAGCTTCTGGATGTCCTCGATCTTGACCCGCTTCGGCTCGCGGTTGCGCACCAGGTCGCGGATCGCAGCTTCCGCCGTCTCCAGGGTGATGGCGGACCCGGTGAGGGTCGCGTGCGCCAGGAGCCGATTGACGGCACCCTCCAGGTCGCGGCCGTTCGCCGTGATGGCTCGGGCGACGTAGGAGACCACGCTCGGGCCGACTTCAAAGGTGGGATGGACAGTCTTCAGGGACTCGATGCGCGTGGTGAGGATCGAGGCGCGCAGGGCCTCGTCCAGGGCGCCGACCTCGACCACGAGGCCGCCGGCGAGGCGCGAGCGCACCCGCTCGTCAAGGCTCTCGAGATCCGCCGGCGGGCGGTCCGCCGCGACGACGATCTGCCGGCCCGCATCGATGAGGGAGTTCAGGGTGTGGCCGAATTCCTGCTGGATCTGCTTGCCCTGGATGAACTGCACGTCATCGATGATGAGCAGGTCGATGCCTCGAAGCCGCTCCTTGAAGGCGAGCGATGTCTGCGCCTTCAGGGAGGCCACGAAGCCGTACATGAAGCGGTCCGCGGTCAGGTAGATCACGCGTCGCCCCTGGGACCGGACCGCGTGGCCGACGGCGTGCAGGAGATGGGTCTTGCCGAGGCCCACGCCCGCATGGAGATAGAGCGGGTTGTAGATCACCTGGCCGTTCTGGGATTGGGAGACCCGGTCGGCCGCCGCATGGGCCAGGGCGTTGGAGCGCCCGATGATGAAGCTCTCGAAGGTCAGGCGCGGATCGAGCGGCGCGCCGCCGAGATCCGAAGCCTCTCCGCGCGGCTCGGGGGCCGGGGCCATGAAGGGTTTGGAAGCGCCCTCCGGAGGAGATCCGGCGAGGGTGGCCGCCGCCGGCGCGGCCGGGCGGGTGGGCTCGCCGGCGCGCCGCGCGGGCGCCGCCTCGCGGCCCAGGGTGTTGCGCACCCCGATGACGACGCGCTCCACGTCGGAGGCCTCGGCCCGGTAGATCGCCAGCACCCGGTCTGAGTAATGGGACTCGATCCAGCTCTTCAGGAAGCGGGTGGGCACGGTCAGATAGGCGCAGCCCTCCACCACGGCGTCGAGCTCGAGGCGCCCGAACCAGCTGGCGAAGATGTCCTCGCCCAGCTCGGCCCGCAGCCGGCGCTTCACCCGTGTCCACACGTCCGATGCCGTCTGTTCCGCCGAAGGTTCGACACCTCTCTCGTCCGGAGCCGAAAAGGTGCGGTGGTCTTCACTGCGTTGCATCAATATCCCCTCCAGGAGGTCCGTCCGAAAAAGGGTTCGGACCCCAACGCCACTGCCCGTTTTGAACGCCGGAGACACAGATGTCCCACGGGAAGCCAAAACGTGGCGCCCCCAATTGTACTAAAGATTTTTTGCTTTTACGTAAGACGAGGCAGCTCGATCGAGCTATCCCCTTAATGCCCTCTCAAGTCTTTCCAAGTGAACCCTGGGCGAGGGACAGACTTTCTTTTGCTTTTCAGACGCGTGTAACAACGCCCTGTCCTCGTGTGTGAGCTCTATACGTCGGCACTTGAGTGGATAACTTCCCGGCGGACCGTCGAAGTGGATTGACCTTACACAGGGGGTCAGGGGGGTGCAACACGGAGAAGTGGGAGCGTCGGGCGCTGGGGAGGCTCGGAAGGCTCCACAGGGCCGTCCACAGCTTTTCACCGAAAGCCATAAAGTCCTGACTCTTCAACCGATTCACTGTTCCATCACAGCTTGTCCGCAGCTGTGCAAAAAGAGTTTTCGCGTAACGTTGATTCAGGTTTGATTCGGGTCGAGTCGAGGCGGATAAGGATGCTTCGCGAAGCTTTGCCTGCTAAGATATTGGTTAAGCTTCGTTTTTCATGCGCAGTTTTGATCGCTCTCCGGCGGCGTCTCACCCCTGGATCGGCCGCGAGAGTCAAGCGCTTATGTGGATAAATCGGGCGTTCATCCGCCGGGTGGAAAACATGAAAAAACCCGGCCTTTCGGGCCGGGTCTAATCAATCTTGATAGGAGTGGCGCGAGGCCGCTTCTTTAGGCGCTCAGGGCCTTGATGCGATGAGCGAGGCGCGACACCTTCCGCGAGGCGGTGTTGCCGTGCAGGATGCCCTTCTGCGCAGCGCGCATCATCTCGGGCTCGGCGGCGCGCAGGGCGGCCGCGGCCTCGGTCTGGTTGCCGGCGGCGATCGCCTCCTCAACCTTGCGGATGAAGGTGCGCATGCGGCTGCGGCGCGAGCGGTTGATCGCGGTGCGCTTCGCGATCTTGCGGGTCATCTTCTTGGCCGACACGGTGTTGGCCATGGCCTAACCTCGTTCTCTAAAATCCGATGCGACGAGCCTGGCTTGAGAAAGCCCCGCGGCGATCGGTTGATTGCATGGAAACCGAAGAGCCCGCGGATCGCGCGGGCTCATGTGTGGCCGGCTTATAGCCGTGGGACGGCTCAGCGTCAACGCCGTGAAGCCTTTGCGCGTCAAAAAAGCGCCTTCAGGCCCTGCCGCCAGGGATTGGCGGGGTCGAGGAGCAGCCTCAGGGCCATTAAGCCTGAGACCACCACCAGCAGCGGACGGATGAGCCGACTGCCCAGCCGCATGGCGAGGCGCGAGCCGATCTGGGCCCCCAGGAGCGAAGCTCCCGCCATGGCGATGCCCACGGGCCAGACCACCGCTCCGGTCGCCGCATAGAGAAAGAGGCTGCCGAGGTTGCTGGCGAAATTGAGCAGCTTGGTGTGGGCCGTCGCCCGCACGACGCCGTAGCCGAGGAGTGTCACGAAGGCCAGCATGTAGAAGGAGCCGGCGCCCGGCCCGAAGATGCCGTCGTAGAAGCCGATCGCCACCGGGGCGGTCAGTCCAAAGGCGAGGGCCGGCATCCGGGCATGGGCGTCCGCGTCCCTGATTCGCGGCGAGAGGGCGAAATAGACCGCGATGACGATGAGCAGGACCGGGATCAGCACGTCGAGCACGGGCCGCGGCAGGAACTGCACGCACAGGGCCCCGGCGACGCCGCTCGCGAAGGCGATCAGCGCGAAGCGCCCGGCGGAGCGCCACTCGATCAGGCCCTTGCGGCCGAAGGTGTAGGTGGCGGAGGCCGCCGCGACGGAGCCCTGGACCTTGTTGGTGGCGATGGCCTGCGCCGGGTCGAGCCCGGCGAGCAGGAGGGCCGGCACCGTGAGGAGCCCGCCGCCGCCGGCGATGGAATCGACGAAGCCAGCCAGGAAGGAGACCGCGGTCAGGACCGCGATCATGTCGACGCCGATGTCGCCCACGGCCTATCGGTCTTTGAAGTCGGGCGCGCGCTTCTCGACGAAGGCCGCCATGCCTTCCTTCTGGTCGGCGGTGGCGAACATGGCGTGGAAGACGCGCCGCTCGAAGCGGATGCCCTCGGCGAGGGACATCTCGTCGGTGCGGTTGATGGTTTCCTTCGTCATCATGGCGATGGGCAGCGACATGGACGCGATGGTCTCGGCGGTCTTGAGGGCTTCGCTCAGGAGATCCGCCGCCGGAACCACGCGCGCCGCGAGCCCGGAGCGTTCCGCCTCCTCGGCGCCCATCATGCGTCCCGTCAGGCACATCTCCATGGCCTTGGCCTTGCCGATGAGCCGGGTCAGGCGCTGGGTGCCGCCCATGCCGGGCATGACGCCGAGCTTGATCTCGGGCTGGCCGAACTTGGCATTGTCGGCCGCGATGATGAAGTCGCACATCATGGCGAACTCGCAGCCGCCCCCGAGGGCGAAGCCCGCCACCGCCGCGATCATGGGCTTGCGCCGACCCGCCACCCGGTCCCAGCCGATGAAGAAGTCGTCCATGTAGGTCTGCGGGTAGGAGAGGCTCGACATCTCCTTGATGTCGGCCCCGGCCGCGAAGGCCTTCTCGGACCCGGTGATCACGATGCAGCCGACATTCGGGTCCGCCTCGAAGCCGTCGAGAGCCTGGTTCACCTCGCCGAGAAGGGCGGAGTTGAGCGCATTCAGGGCCTTGGGCCGGTTGAGGGTGATGAGCCCCACCTTGCCGCGGGTCTCGACGAGAATCGTTTCATAGGCCATGCGCCGCCTCCTCCATGGAGGCCCACCGGTAGGCGAGGCCGGGAGGCTCGGCAAGAGGGAAAAACGCAGGGTCCTCTGCGTCGGATGCAGGCTCAGGCAGACACCGCCCGGCGATAGAGATGCCAGGTGGCATGCCCCAGGATCGGCAGCACCACGGCGAGGCCCAGGAAGAGCGGCAGGAACCCGACGACCAGGGAAGCGGCGACGACGAGGCCCCACAGGGCCATCGTGCCCGGATTGACGGCGACCACCTGGATCGAGGTGCGCACCGCCGTCGCGGCGCTCACATTGCGGTCGAGGAGGAGCGGGAAGGATACGACGCTGACGGCGAGCGCCACCGTGCTGAAGGCGAGGCCGAGAAGGTTGCCGACGACGATCATGGTCCACCCCTCGCGCGTGGCGAAAACCTGGGTAAGGAAGTCGCCGAGCGAATCGGGCTCCCAGGCGCCGAAGGCCGTGCGATAGAGCAGCCCCGCCGTGGCCAGCCAGGCGATGAAGACGATCAGGAGCAGGAGCCCGAGCGTCACGATGGAGCCGACGACGGGCGAGCGCAGCATGGCGGCCATGTGCGTCCAGGCGAACGCGTCCCCGGCCTCCCGGAGCCGGCTGAGCTCGTAAAGGCCGATGGCCGCGAAGGGACCGACGAGGGCGAAGCCCGACATGATCGGGAAGAGGAGCGGCATCACGTCGTAGCCGAGGATGGTCCCGGCCAGCACGAGGCCGAGGACCGGATAGATCAGGACGATGAAGAAGGCGTGCGTCGGCATCGCCTTGAAGTCGTCGATCCCGTCCATGAGGGCGTCCCGGAGATCGGCCGGACCGATCCGGCGCACGAGGGGCTCGTCCAGCGCCGCGCCGGTGCCGTGAAGGGCGTGAGGTTTCGCCATGGACCATTCCTCCCGAACCTGCGTTCAGGCGGATGCGGGCCAGCATCGAGCGGCGCGCCCTGGCCCCCGCAGGCCGCCGATCAGGTGGAGCCGCAACCTGCCATCGACGGGCGGACTCTACGCCTTTAAGGCGCAGCTGTCATTTCTGGCAGTGGGGGCAGTAGAAGGTGGAGCGACCGGACTGGACGAGCCGGGACACCGTTCCCGTGCAGCCGGGCGTCACGCAGGCCTCGCCCTCCCGGTCGTAGACCCGGAAGGAATGCTGGAAATAGCCGAGCGTCCCGTCGACCTGGGCATGGTCCCGCAGGGTCGAGCCGCCCGCCTCGACCGCCTCGCCGAGCACGTCGCGGATGACCTCGGCCAGGCGGCTCGCCTTCTCGGTGGGCCGTCCCTCCTTGGTCGCCAGCGACCTGGCCTGCGCCTCCGGGTGGAGGCCGGTGCGGAACAGGGCCTCGCACACATAGATGTTGCCCAATCCCGAGATCAGCCGCTGGTCGAGGAGAGCCGCCTTGAGGGGCGTGCGCTTGCCGGCGAAAAGCCGCGCGATCGCCTCGCCCGAGAGCTCGTTGCCGAGGGGCTCGATCCCCATGCCGGCGAAGTGCTTGCAGGTCTCGATCCCGGACCGGGGCACGAGGTCCATGAAGCCGAAGCGGCGGGCGTCGTTATAGGTCACCGTGGCGCCGTTCGAGAGGCCGAAGACCACATGGTCGTGGGCGCTTAAGGACCCGTGCTCGTGGTGGAACTCACCCGGCATCGCCGTCTCGCCGCCCTTCGTCACGAGGAAGCGGCCGGACATGCCCAGATGCATCACCAGCACCTCGCCGGAGGACAGGTCCGCCAGCAGGTACTTGGCCCGGCGGCCCAAGCCCGTCACCTCCTGCCCCTCGAGCCGCTCGGCGAAGCGGTCCGGGAAGGGAAAGCGCAGGTCCGGCCGGCGTTGCGCCACCGTGGTGAAGCGCGCCCCCACCATGACGGGCTCGAGGCCGCGGCGAACGGTTTCGACTTCAGGCAGTTCAGGCATCAACCATCTCTTCGGTTCCGAGGCCTCCTTACATAGCCTTCCGGGCCTTCATCCGCTATGGATCGCGACAACGGCGCATCCTGCGGAAAAGCGGACCCGGTTTTTCCGCAGGATGCGCCTGCCACAAAGGCGACGAGAGGAATTTTTGGCCCATGACCGACGAGAAGACCCATTTCGGGTTCCAATCTGTGCCGCTCACCGAGAAGCAGGGCCGGGTCAACGAGGTCTTCCACTCCGTCGCGGGCCGCTACGATCTCATGAACGACCTCATGTCGGCGGGACTCCACCGGCTTTGGAAGAGCGCGCTGGTCACCACCCTGCGTCCGCCGCGGGACCGGCCCTTCCGCCACCTGGACGTGGCCGGCGGCACGGGGGACGTGGCCTTCCGCATCCTGGAGGCGGGTGGGCCGCAGACCCACGTGACGGTGCTCGACATCAACGGCGAGATGCTCAAAGTGGGCCGCGAGCGGGCCGGCCATGCTTATGACGGGCGCATCGACTTCGTCGAGGCCAATGCGGAGGAGCTGCCGCTCGAATCGAAGACCTACGACGCCTACACCATCGCGTTCGGCATCCGGAACGTGCCGCGCATCGATGCGGCGCTTCGCGAGGCGCACCGGGTCCTGAAGCCCGGGGGGCGCTTCCTGTGCCTGGAATTCTCCAAGGTGGACGTACCGGGCCTCGACCGGATCTACGACGCCTATTCGTTCAACGTCATCCCGAAACTCGGGCAGATGGTGACGGGCGACGCCGAGTCCTACCAGTACCTGGTCGAATCGATCCGCCGCTTCCCGCCCCCCGCCGCCTTCGCGCGGATGATCGAGGAGGCCGGCTTCAAGCGCGTCACGCACCGGACCCTCACGGCCGGCGTCGTCGCCATCCATTCCGGTTGGAAGATCTGACGTGATCGGCAGCCTCGTCCATCTCGCCCGCAATGCCCGCGCCGGGCTCATCCTGGCCCGCGAGGGCGCGCTGGCGCTCGTCGATCCGAGCGTGCTCCCGCCCTCCGGCCGGGCGGCCTTGCGCCTGGCGCGGCTGATCGAGCGGCCCGGCGCCGGAGACGGAGCGGCACGCCTCTCGGCGGCCCTGACCCGGCTCGGCCCTTCCTACGTGAAGTTCGGCCAGTTTCTGGCGACGCGCCCCGATATCGTCGGCGTCGCGGCCGCCCGCGACCTGGAGCGCCTGCAGGACCGGATGGCGCCCTTCCCACGGGCCGAAGCCGTTCGCATGATCGAGATCGCTCTCAGTCGGCCGATCGACGTGCTCTTCCTGGAATTCAGCGAGCCGATCGCGGCCGCCTCCATCGCCCAGGTCCACAAGGCCACGATCAGGACGCCCGAGGGCGTCGAGACGGTCGCCGTCAAGGTGGTGCGCCCGGGCGTGCGCGAAGGCTTCGCTCGCGACCTCCAGGCCATGCGCGCCGCGGCCCGGCTCTTCGAGCGCCTCGTGCCCGATGCCCGCCGCCTGAAGCCGATGGAGATCGTCGAGACGCTCGCCCGCTCCGTCTCGGTGGAGATGGACCTGCGCCTCGAGGCGGCGGCCGTCTCGGAGCTCGCCGAGAACACCAAGGACGATCCGGACTTCCGGGTGCCCAAGCCCGAATGGGACCTCACGGCCCGAGACGTGCTCACCACCACCTGGATCGACGGCATCCGCCTCAACGATCTTAAGGCCATCGAGGCGGCGGGGTTCGACCGGGTGGCGCTGGGCCGGGCGGTAATCCAGTCCTTCCTGCGCCATGCGATCCGCGACGGCTTCTTCCACGCCGACATGCACCCGGGCAACCTGTTCGTCGACCCGACCGGGCGGCTCGTCGCCGTCGATTTCGGCATCATGGGCCGGCTCGGCATGAAGGAGAGGCGCTTCCTGGCCGAGATCCTGCTCGGCTTCATCCGCCGGGACTACCAGCGGGTGGCGGAGGTGCATTTCGAGGCCGGCTACGTGCCGCCGCATCATTCGGTGCAGGATTTCGCCCAGGCGATCCGCGCCATCGGCGAGCCGATCCACGACCGGCGCGCCGACGAGATCTCGATGGCGAAGCTGCTGACCCTGCTCTTCGAGATCACCGCCCTGTTCGACATGGCGACGCGCATCGAGCTCGTCATGCTGCAGAAGACCATGGTGGTGGTGGAGGGCGTCGCCCGCAACCTCGACCCGCGGCTCGACATGTGGACCACCTCGGAGCCGGTGGTGCGCGAATGGATCGAGCGCCATCTCGGGCCCATCGGGCGCATCGAGCAGGCGGGCAGCGGGTTGTGGACGCTCGCCGGCGTCGTCGGAGACCTGCCGGAACTGGCCCTCCGGGCGGAGCGCGTGCTCAACCAGCTCGAGGACGTGACCGCCAGGGGCGTCTCCCTCGACCAGGACAGCGTCGCGGCCATCGGCCGGGCGGAGGCGCGGGGCAACCGGTGGAGCACGGCGGCCTTGTGGATCATCGCGGCCTCGCTGATGATCATGGTGATCGGAAGGTTCTGACGATGGCGCTCTCGGGCAAACGGATCCTCCTCGTCATCGGCGGCGGGATCGCGGCCTACAAATCCCTCGACCTGATCCGCCGCCTGCGCGAGCGCGGCGCTGCCGTCCGCTGCATCCTGACGGCGGGCGCTCAAGAATTCGTCACGCCGCTCGCCGCTTCCTCGATCTCGGGACAGCGGACCCACACGGATCTCTTCGACCGCGAGGACGAGGCCGATATCGGCCATATCCGCCTGGCCAGGGATGCGGACGCCATCGTCGTCGCGCCGGCCACCGCCAACCTGATGGCCAAGATGGCCGGCGGCCACGCGGACGATCTCGCCTCGACGGTGCTGCTCGCCACGACCCTGCCGATCCTGATCGCGCCGGCCATGAACGTGCGCATGTGGCTGCATCCGGCGACCCAACGTAACCTTGCCACCCTGCAGACCGACGGCGTCCGCGTGGTCGGGCCCAACGAGGGCGCCATGGCGGAGGCCGAGACCGGCCCGGGCCGCATGTCCGAGCCCCTGGAGATCGTCGCGGCCCTCGAACGGCTTCTGGCGCCGTCCGGGCCTCTTGCCGGAAAGCACGTGATCGTGACCTCCGGGCCGACGCACGAGCCCATCGACCCGGTGCGCTACATCGCCAACCGCTCCTCCGGCAAGCAGGGCCACGCCATCGCGAAGGCGGCGGCGGAAGCGGGCGCCAGGGTGACGCTGGTCTCCGGCCCCGTCGACCTGCCGGATCCCGCAGGCGTCACGACGGTTCACGTGGAGAGCGCGCGCGACATGCTTGCCGCCGTGGAGAAGGCGCTTCCGGCCGACATCGGCATTTTCGCGGCCGCCGTCGCCGATTGGCGCGTGGCCAATGCGGGCGGGCAGAAGATCAAGAAGAACGGCGGCAAGCTCCCGGAGCTGGCGCTCGCCGAGAACCCGGACATCCTGGCCACCATCGCCCACCGCAACGAGGGCCGCCCGCCCCTGATGGTAGGATTCGCGGCCGAGACCGAGAACGTGATCGAGCATGCAAGGCAGAAGCTCGCCAGGAAGGGCTGCGACCTGATCGTCGCCAACGACGTCTCGGCGGCCACGGGTGTCATGGGCGGCGACCGGAACACGGTGCATCTCGTCGGCCCGTCCGGCGTCGAGACCTGGCCGACCCTGGATAAGGCGGAGGTCGCCCGCCGGCTGGTGGAGCGGCTCGGCGCCTGGACCGGAGGCGCCACGGGATGAGCCACCCGCTTCGCATCCGGCGCCTGGACCACAACCGGGACCTGCCGCTGCCGCGCTACGAGACGGCGGGCGCCGCCGGCATGGACCTGGTCGCCGCCAATCCGGCGGATGCCCCCGTGGTGCTCGCGCCGTTCCAGCGCGCGCTCGTCCCGACCGGCCTGGTGATCCAGCTGGAGCCCGGCTACGAGGCACAGGTGCGCCCCCGGTCCGGCCTTGCCCTCAAGCATGGGGTGACGGTCCTCAACGCGCCCGGCACCATCGATGCGGATTATCGCGGCGAGGTGCAGGTGCTCCTCGTCAATCTGGGCCAAGAGCCATTCACGATCACCCGCGGCATGCGCATCGCCCAGATGGTGGTGGCGCCGGTGACGAGCGTCGAGTTGGTGGAGGTCGAGGATGTGGACGAGACCGCGCGCGCCGCCTCGGGTTTCGGGTCGACCGGGCTGGTGAGGAATTAGCCCATGAACTTCCTCTCGCGCCGTTCGCTGCTGGCCATCGCGGCCGTCACCGACATCGCCCTCCACGCACGCCCGATGCCGGTCTCGGCCAAGGCGCTCGCGGCGCGGCACAACCTGCCGCCGCGTCATCTCGAACCGGTCCTCCAGGCCCTGGTCCGTCATGGACTCCTGAAGGGCGTGCGCGGCCCCCGCGGCGGCTACGAACTCGCCCGGGAGAGGCGGCGGATCACGGCGGGCGACATCGTTCGCGTGGCGACCATCGCCATGGACGAGGACACCGCGTCCCCGCGGCCCGAGTCGCGTCTGTCGGAGCGGGTCATCGAGCCCCTCGTGAAGCGCGGAACCGAAGCCTTCCTGGCGGAGTTGGATCAGGTCACGGTCGAGGATCTCTGCCATCAGGCCCAGGCGGAGGCCGCCGTCGGGCAGACGGTCCCGGCTGATTTCACAATCTGAAATGTGAAACTAGGCAATTATCGACAATTCCCGCAAAAAGGAATAAAGATCTCCCGTCTTTCGAGGAGGATCCCATGGCTGACACGCTCAACAAGCCGGCCGATGCAAGCACGAAGCCCGGCCGCGGCCGCATCTACGGCTCCATCACGGAGACCATCGGCAATACCCCGCTGGTCCGCCTGAACCGCCTGCCCAAGGAGCACGGGATCGATGCGGAGATCCTCGTCAAGCTCGAGTTCTTCAACCCGATCTCCAGCGTCAAGGACCGCATCGGCGTCAGCATGATCGAGGCTATGGAGGCGGAAGGGCGCATCAAGCCGGGCGACACTCTCGTCGAGCCGACCTCGGGCAATACGGGCATCGCGCTCGCCTTCGTGGCGGCGGCCCGCGGCTACCGGCTGATCCTCGTCATGCCGGAGACCATGTCGATCGAGCGCCGCAAGATGCTGGCCTATCTGGGAGCCGAGCTCGTTCTCACACCCGGTCCGATGGGCATGAAGGGCGCGATCGCCCGGGCGGAGGAGATCCTGCAGGAGATCCCGAACTCGGTCATGCCGCAGCAGTTCAAGAATCCCGCCAATCCGGAGATCCATCGCCGCACGACCGCCGAGGAGATCTGGAATGACACCAACGGCCAGTTCGACGCCTTCGTGGCCGGCGTCGGCACCGGCGGCACGATCACAGGCGTCGGCCAGGTAATCAAGCCGCGCCTGCCGAGCATGAAGGTCTTCGCCGTGGAGCCGGAGGATTCCCCGGTCCTGTCCGGCGGCCAGCCCGGACCGCACAAGATCCAGGGCATCGGCGCAGGCTTCGTGCCGGACGTGCTCGACCGCTCCGTCATCGACGGCGTGGTGACGGTGGGGAATCAGACCGCCTTCGACATGGCCCGCAAGCTCTCCAAGCTCGAGGGCATTCCCGGCGGCATCTCCACCGGTGCGAATGTCGCGGCGGCACTCGAAGTCGCGGGCCGTCCCGAGTTCAAGGGCAAGCGCATCGTCACGGTCGCGCCCTCCTTCGCGGAGCGCTATATTTCGAGCGCCTTGTTCGAGGGCCTCTGAGGCTCGACGCGCACGTCATCCGATCAAGGCGGCTTCGGCCGCCTTTTTCTTTTGGTCAAAAGCTTTTGAGCGAGGTTCTCCCAAGCGTGACCAGAACCTCTCCGGCTCCGCCGTGTTCTCCCTGAAAGCGACGTTCAAGGAGTTCGACATGGCCGAGAGACACGTTCCCCATTCGTTGAAAGACCGGACGGCGGATCAGATCCGCAACGAACAGCGCGGCGGGAACGACAACCCGGTTGATCCGAACCGCGACGGCGGCCCCGAGGCCAACGCCACCATGCGCCGCGTCTGGGACGAGCCCGGTGGCGAGGCGCACGCCTTTCGCAACGCCCAAAAAGGCGCCGGCGGCAAGGCGGACGATCACAGCGGTCTCACGGCCGCCGAGACGCCGGAGGCCACGAAGCACCTGAGCGATGCGAGCCTCGGCCCGGACGACAAGGACGCCACCGCCGAGGCGATCGAGCGGGCGACCGCCGTCACCGGCAAGGACAAGGGCTGATTCCATGCCCAAGAAGAACGACAACATCGTCGGCCAGGCCGAAGGTCCGCCCGTGGCCGGAGGCCGCCAGACCAAGCAGCAGGCCGAAATCGTGAAGCAGGAAGGCGGCGGCCTGACGGATGCCGAACGCAGCGCGAAGGCGAAGGGCCAGTCCCAGACGCCCGGCAATCCCGCAATCGGCGGTTCGTCCGGCGGCCATTCCGACCAGATGGGATCCCGTGGCGCCCAGGAAGACCGCAAGGTCGCCGACGGCCTCTATGAGACGGAGCGCGCCGGGCGGGGCGGCAATCCATCCGCCGAGCGCAAGCACCGTCCAGACTGAGTTTCACGACGTCACAG
>Ga0247820_10001045_pt1 | contig 15558 bp, 9 predicted proteins | sample 13C_Glucose_Day1_2_FD_192480 | JGI IMG/M metagenome (GOLD analysis project Ga0247820, IMG submission 192480) | Soil microbial communities from agricultural site in Penn Yan, New York, United States - 13C_Glucose_Day14 | ecosystem: Environmental > Terrestrial > Soil > Agricultural land | place...
GCCCCTGCCCCTGCCCCAGCGGAGGGCGGCGCAGCGAGTGCGCTCGGTGCCGCGGCGGCCGGTGGCGGAGCCAGCGCCGCCAGCCTCATCGCGCTGGCGCAGCGGCTGCACGACGAGCACGTCGGCGAGGGTGAGACCACCCGCGACCGCCTCATCGCCGAAGCCCAGTCGCAGCATGACGAGCTCATCTCCAAGGGCCAGGCTCGCCACGACGAGCTGCTTGCATCGGCACAGTCCCGCCACGACCAGCTGATCAAGGAGGCGACGACCAAGCACGAGCAGCTGATCACCGAGGCTCGCGAGCGGTCCACGGGGATGCTGGCCGAGGCACAGCAGAAGAAGGCACAGATCCTCGAGGAGCTCGGCCGCGAGCGGGGCCTGCTCGAGAAGAAGATCGAGGAGCTGCGCGGGTTCGAGCGTGACTACCGCGCACGCCTGAAGTCCTACATCGAGGGCCAGCTGCAGCAGCTCGACCACACGGGCGGGGAACTCGACCCCTCGCGCCAGGGATCGGACGCCAACAAGCAGGGCTGACCGTCCACCTGCAGTCGCCAGCAGGGCGCCGACCACGAGGTGGTCGGCGCCCTTGGCGTTTGCGCCCAAGGTCAGGGCGTTTTGCCGTTGAGTACCGGGGCGTGAGCGCTTATCCTCACCGCACCTGACGCGCTCGTGTGGGCGGGTGCGCTGCGACTCAAGGGGTCCGGGATGGCGGCACGAACGGCGCGAGCCGTGAAGACAGGCACGGCCAAGAAGACCGTCGCGGCGAAGAGCGCCCCTGCCGCGAGGAAGACGGCCGCCAAGAAGACCACGGCTGCGAAGAAGACCACGGCTGCGAAGAAGACGGCTGCCACGAAGACCGCTGCGAAGAAGACCTCCTCCGCGAGGAAGGCGACCTCCACCGCGAAGACCGCCGCTGCGCCGAAGGTCACGGCTGCGCAGAAGACCACCGCGAAGAAGACCACCGCGAAGAAGACCACCGCGAAGAAGACCACCGCGACGAAGACGGCGCCCGCGACGAAGACACCCGGCAAGCCGACAACAGCGACGAAGACACCTCGCAAGGCCACAACAGCGACGACGAAGGCCACCACCACGGCCGCACCCGCGAAGACGACCGCGACAAGGGCGGCCGCGACGAAGGCGGCCGCGACGAAGGCGGCCGCGACGAAGGCGGCCGCGACGAAGGCGGCCGCCGCGAAGAAGACCGCACCGACGACGAAGACCGCGAGCAGGACCACGGCAGCGAGGAAGGCGCCGCCCGCAAAGAGGACCGCCTCCACCAGCGCCGCGACCGCGGCCACGAAGGCCAGAGCACAGAAGAGAACCCCGCAGACGGCAGCCCCGGGTAACCGGGGGTCTGCCGCGAAGACGGCTGCTGCCGCCACGGGCGCCTCCGCACAGGCGGGCGCGCCAGCCACGAAGACCGCACCGGCCACCAAGGCCCCGGCGAAGAGGACAGCCGTGAAGCAGACAGCCGCGAAGAAGACGACCGCGAAGAAGACCGCGGCGCTGAACAACAGCACCGGCCAGCCGCGCCCCGCGCACACGCTGCGCGTCCGGGACGACGAGTCGCCGTGGACCGCGAAGGAGCTGCGCGAGGTGCGGACCAGCATCGAGGCGGACGTCGCCCAGCTGAGGGAGGAGATCCGGGTCGCCGAGGCCGACCTCGTCGGGCTCATGCGTGACGCCGGCGACGGCGCGGGGGACGACCAGGCAGACGCCGGCGCCAAGACCTTCGAGCGCGAGCAGGAGATCTCGGTGGCGAACAACGCCCGCGAGATGCTCATGCAGAACCTTCACGCCCTCGAGAGGCTGGACGACGGCACCTACGGCATCTGCGAGTCGTGCGGCAACCCCATCGGCAAACTTCGCCTTCAGGCCGCTCCTCGTGCGACCCTATGCATGCCATGCAAGACGAAGCAGGAGCGCCGCTGATCGCTGCGCACGACGAGTCCAGTCCACCTCTACCCCCGCGCACCCACCGCGCACGCCTCTTCACCGTCCTGGCGGGCACCGCTGCGGCGGTGCTCGTGCTCGACCAGCTCACCAAGTGGTGGGCGCTGCAGTCCCTGAACCCGGGGGAGCCCGTGAACGTCGTGGGCTCCCTCATCCGGCTCAACCTCATCCGCAACGCGGGTGCAGCGTTCTCGATCGGGCACGGCGCCACGTGGATCCTCACCCTCATCGCGTGCGGCGTCCTCGTCTTCATCCTGGTGACGGCCCGCCGACTCGGCAGCACGGCCTGGGCCTGGGCGCTCGGTCTCCTGCTCGGCGGGTCCCTCGGCAACCTCCTCGACCGGCTCCTGCGAGCGCCCGGGCCGGGCCGTGGGCACGTCGTCGACTTCATCGACTACTTCGGCTGGTTCATCGGGAACGTCGCGGACGTCGCCATCGTGGGAGCGGCCGCCGTGATCGGCGTGCTCGCGATGCGCGGTATCGGCGTCGACGGGACGCGTCCCGAGCACGGCCGGCACGAGGCGGACCGGCATGGCTGACACCCGCACCCTGTTCGTTCCCGACGGTCTCGAGGGGGAGCGGGTCGATGCCGCCCTCGCCCGCCTTTTCGGCGTCTCCCGCACCAAGGCCGCGGACCTGGCCAAGTCCGGGGACGTCCAGATCAACCACCAGCCCGCCGGCAAGTCCGACCGAGTGGCGGCGGGTGACCTGCTCGAGGTGACGCTGCCGGCCGTCGAGTCCAGCCCGTCCCTCAAGGTCATCGCAGAGCCGGTGCCGGGGATGGGCATCGTCTACGACGACGACGACTTCGTGGTCGTCGACAAGCCCATCGGGGTGGCAGCACACCCGAGCGTGGGCTGGACCGGTCCGACCGTCGTCGGCGGCCTGGCCGCAGCCGGCTACCGCATCGCCACCTCGGGCGCGAGCGAGCGCCAGGGCATCGTCTCCCGCCTGGACGTCGGCACGAGCGGGCTCATGGTCGTCGCCAAGAGCGAGTCTGCGTACAGCAGGCTCAAGCACGCGTTCCGCTCGCGCACGGTCGACAAGACGTACCACGCGCTGGTCCAGGGCCTGCCCGACCCGGTGGTGGGGACGATCGACGCCCCCATCGGGCGCCACCCCAACTACGACTACAAGTTCGCGGTCATGGAGAAGGGCAAACCCAGCGTCACGCACTACGAGGTCCTGGAGGCGTTCCGGGCGGCCTCCCTGCTCGACATCCACCTCGAGACCGGCCGCACCCACCAGATCCGCGTGCACTTCGCCGCGCTGCACCACCCCTGTGTGGGCGACCTGACCTACGGCGCCGACCCCAGGCTCGCCGCGCGGCTCGGCCTGGAGCGGCAGTGGCTGCACGCCGTCGGGCTCGGGTTCGAGCACCCGGGCACGGGGGAGTACGTCACCTTCACCAGCCCCTACCCCGAGGACCTCCAGAGGGCGCTCGACCGGCTCTGAGAGGCGCCGGTATGCCGCAGGGCCGGCCCTGCGGCATACCTCACCATGCAGGTGCACGAGTTCCTCGCCCCGGGTCCCACCCTGTCTTGACCTCCCCTGGGGTCAGGGGCCTGGGCTCGTCGCCTCAGCGCGTGGGCTGTCCCCACCTGCCATTCCCCGAGGACATCGCTCAGAGGCGCCTCGTCGCCTGGTCAGCGTCGGTGTCGGGACCCTGACCTCCCTGCCCGACGGCGGCCGACGGCACCGTGACCTCACCGTTCGGTGTCGGTGCCGGTCCCATCGCCTGGCGCCGCGCTGGGTGACCGTCCTCCGGGGTGACGTATGCCGCGGGCCCGGCCACGCGGCATACCCGCTGGGTTTTTCGGGTGGCCCGATGGACCGGCACTTCACCCGACAACCCCTCGGGTGAGGCGAGCGATTCTCGGGTGAGCCCATGGTTGACACGCCGCGTAGGCGACACTCGGGGCGACACGCCCAAGGGTGTCGGCGGCGGCGCTTATGATCGTCCACGATGTCAGCACAGCCCGCCTCCAGCTCGTCCAAGGACAGCTTCGTCCACCTGCACGTCCACACCGAGTACTCCATGCTGGACGGTGCGGCGCGCATCGACGACCTGTTCAGGACGGCGGCCGAGATGGGCATGCCGGCGGTCGCCACCACCGACCACGGCTACGTCTTCGGCGCCTACGAGTTCTGGTCGAAGGCCCGCAAGTACGGCGTGAAGCCGATCATCGGCGTCGAGGCCTACCTCACGCCGGGGACGCACCGCACCGACAAGACGCGGGTGAAGTACGGCGACGGTGGCCGCGACGACGTCTCCGGCTCGGGTGCCTACACCCACATGACGCTGCTGGCCAAGAACAACAACGGCATGCACAACCTCTTCCGCATGTCGTCGCTGGCCAGCCTCGAGGGCTACTACTTCAAGCCCCGCATGGACAAGGAGCTGCTGCAGACCTACGGGCAGGGCCTCGTGGCCACCACGGGCTGCCCGTCCGGCGAGATCCAGACCCGGCTGCGGCTTGGGCAGTACCGCGAGGCCATGCAGGCCGCCTCCGACTTCCGCGACATCTTCGGGGCGGAGAACTTCTTCTGCGAGCTGATGGACCACGGCCTCGGCATCGAGCGCCAGGTGCAGAAGGACCTGCTCCGCCTGGCCCGCGAGATGAACCTCCCGCTGGTCGCCACCAACGACCTGCACTACACCAAGCCCGAGGACGCCACCGCGCACGGCGCCCTGCTGTGCGTGCAGTCCGGCTCGACGCTGATGGACCCCAACCGGTTCAAGTTCGACGCCGACGACTTCTACCTCAAGAGTCCGGCCGAGATGCGCCATGTGTGGCGCGAGCTGCCCGAGGCCTGCGACAACACCCTGCTCATCGCCGACATGTGCGACGTCTCCTTCACCGAGGGCGAGGGCCGGTTCATGCCGCGCTTCCCGTGCCCCCCGGGCGAGAACGAGGAGTCGTGGTTCGTCAAGGAGGTCGAGAAGGGTCTCCTCGAGCGCTTCCCCGACGGCGTGCCCGACTACGCCCGCAAGCAGGCGGCCTTCGAGATCGAGGTCATCGCCAGCAAGGGGTATGCCGGGTACTTCCTCGTCGTCGCCGACTTCATCCAGTGGGCGAAGAACAACGGGATCCGGGTGGGCCCGGGCCGCGGCTCCGGTGCAGGCTCCATGTGCGCCTACGCCATGAAGATCACCGACCTCGACCCGATCCCGCACGGTCTGATCTTCGAGCGGTTCCTCAACCCCGAGCGCATGTCGATGCCCGACTTCGACGTCGACTTCGACGAGCGCCGGCGTGGCGAGGTCATCAGGTACGTGACGGAGAAGTACGGCGAGGAGCGCGTCGCCCAGATCGTCACGTACGGCACCATCAAGGCCAAGCAGGCCGTCAAGGACGCCTCGCGTGTCATGGGCCACCCCTTCGCCATGGGGGAGAAGCTGACGAAGGCGATGCCGCCGGACGTCATGGGCAAGGGTGTCCCGCTGTCGGGCATCTACGACCCCCAGCACCCCCGCTACGGCGAGGGCGCGGAGTTCCGAGCGCTCGTCGAGTCCGAGCCGCACGCCAAGGAGGTCGTCGAGACGGCCCGCGGACTCGAGGGCCTGAAGCGCCAGTGGGGTGTGCACGCCGCCGGCGTCATCATGTCGAGCGAGCCGCTCATCGACCTCATCCCGATCATGCGCCGCGAGCAGGACGGCCAGATCATCACCCAGTTCGACTACCCGAGCTGCGAGACGCTCGGCCTGGTCAAGATGGACTTCCTCGGCCTGCGCAACCTCACCATCCTCGATGACGCCATCGAGAACATCGCGATGAACCGCGACGAGGAGATCGACCTCGACGCGCTGTCCAAGGACATGACCGACAGGGCCACCTTCGACCTCCTCGGCCGCGGTGACACCCTCGGCGTCTTCCAGCTCGACGGCGGCGGCATGCGCACCCTGCTGCGCCTGATGCAGCCGGACAACTTCGAGGACATCTCCGCGGCGCTCGCGCTCTACCGGCCGGGGCCGATGGGTGCGAACTCCCACACGAACTACGCCCTGCGCAAGAACGGCAAGCAGGACCTCGACTACATCCACCCCGAGCTCACGGAGGCGCTCGAGCCCATCCTGGGCACGACCTACGGCCTGATCATCTATCAGGAGCAGGTCATGGAGATCGCGCAGAAGCTCGCGGGGTACACCCTCGGCAACGCGGACCTGCTCCGCCGCGCGATGGGCAAGAAGAAGAAGGAGGTCCTCGACGCCGAGTACGTCAACTTCGAGCAGGGCATGCTCGACAACGGCTACTCGAGGGAGTCGATCAAGACCCTGTGGAGCATCCTCCTCCCGTTCTCCGACTACGCCTTCAACAAGGCCCACACCGCCGCCTACGGCCTGGTCTCGTACTGGACCGGCTACCTCAAGGCCAACTACCCGGCCGAGTACATGGCGGCTCTGCTCACCAGCGTCCGCGACGACAAGGACAAGTCGGCCCTCTACCTCGGCGAGTGCCGGCGCATGGGGATCAAGGTGCTCCCGCCCGACGTCAACGAGTCGGTCGCCAACTTCGCTGCTGTGGGTACCGACATCCGCTTCGGCCTCGAGGCGATCCGCAACGTCGGGCGCAACGTCGTGGATGCCATCGTGGCCGCCCGGGAGGAGAAGGGCCGCTTCACCTCGTTCAAGGACTTCCTCTCGAAGTGCCCGGCCGTGGTGTGCAACAAGCGCACGGTCGAGTCGCTGATCCGCGGCGGCGCGTTCGACGGGATGAGCGAGACCAGGCAGGGACTCGCCCGCGTCCACGAGGACTACATCGACCACTTCATCGACATCAAGCGCCAGGAGGCGATCGGGCAGGACTCGCTCTTCGGCGGGTTCGGGGACGACACCGGCGGCGACGCGTTCGAGGTGTCGGTGCTGCCGCCCATCCCGACGACGGAGTGGGACAAGCAGACCCTGCTCGGGTTCGAGCGCGAGATGCTCGGCCTCTACGTCTCCGACCACCCGCTGTTCGGCATCGAGCACGTGCTCTCCCAGCACGCCGACACGTCGATCGCGTCGCTGACGGGGGAGGACGGCAAGCCCGAGGGCTCCACCGTGCAGATCGCCGGGCTCATCACCGGACTGCAGGTCAAGCGCACCAAGAAGGGTGACCTGTGGGCCATCGTCACCGTGGAGGACCTCGAGGGCGCCATCGAGTGCCTGTTCTTCCCCTCCGCCTACATGACGGTGTCGACCATGCTGGGCCACGACAAGGTGGTCGCGGTCAAGGGCCGCGTCAACCGGCGTGACGACGCGGTCTCGATCTACGCCTCCGACCTGATCCTGCCCGACATCACGGACGGCCCGCGGGGTCCCGTGGTCGTCACCATGGAGACGACTCGGGCGACCGCGGGCAAGATCGAGCAGCTCAAGGGCGTCCTCAACTCACACCCTGGCTCCACCGAGGTTCACGTCCGCCTCAGCCAGCCGGGACGCTCCGTGCTCATGAAGCTCGACGACAGCTACCGGGTCAACGCCACGGAGGCGCTCTTCGGCGACCTCAAGGTCATCCTCGGGTCGCGCTGCCTGTCCGGCTGAGGACAGCCCCCCTCGAGACCGGGCCCGGCACACGCTCCGGCGGGGCGCCGCGGTCCGCGGTTCTCCCGGTCCGCGGTTCTCCCCGGTCCGCGGAGCGCCGCGGACCGGACGGCTGGAACCGACGGGAAAACGCTGTGTCACAGCGCCCCGCGGGGGCATGGCGTCGGCTACTGTGACCCCCGTTGCGGGGGGCTCTTCTGTCAGAGGTCGGCTTCTCGACAGCCGTTCTGTTACCTGAGTGGCGCATCCTCCGGGTGCGTCGCGACCCGGCACGACCTGCCGTCCACCAGGAGAGTTGATGACCAAGACACACCTGCGCGCCCTCGGCGCGGGGCTCGCTGCAGCCGCCATCGCGGCCACCCTTGCCTCAGCACCCGCCTCGGCGAAGCCCGAGCCCGCACCGGCGCAGAAGCCCAATGCGACGACGGTCCAGCTGCTGTCGTTCAACGACTACCACGGCCACCTCGAGGCGACCGATGGTCCGCTCAGCAAGGCGCAGGACCCGAGCCAGACGCCGGTGGGCGGTGCCGAGTACCTCTCCAGCAAGCTGTCCGAGCTGCGCACCAAGGTCGGCGACGAGGCGAGCCTGACCGTCGCGGCGGGTGACCTCATCGGTGGCTCGACGTTCCTCTCGGGGATGTTCCACGACGAGCCCTCCGTGGAGACGCTGAACACCATGGGTCTCGATGTCAGCAGCGTCGGCAACCACGAGTTCGACGAGGGGACCGACGAGCTGCTGCGCATGCAGGCCGGCGGCTGCCACCCCCAGGACGGCTGCTACTTCCCCGATGAGCCCTACAAGGGCGCGCAGTTCGACTGGCTGGCCGCCAACGTCGTGCGCAAGGACAGCGGCGAGACGCTCCTGCCCGCAACTGCCATCAGGACCGTCAACGGTGTCAAGGTGGGCTTCATCGGCATGACGCTGGAGGCCACCCCGACGTTGGTCAGCCCTGCCGGTGTCGCCTCGGTCGACTTCAAGGACGAGGTCGAGACCGCCAACCGGCAGGCGGAGCTGCTCGTTGCGAGCGGCGTCAAGTCCATCGTCGTGCTGCTCCACGAGGGCGGCTACCAGAGCGGCACGATCAACGGCTGCGAGGGCATCTCCGCGCCGATCGCCCAGATCGCTGCGCAGATGACGGCCGAGGTCGACCAGATCGTCTCGGGTCACACCCACCAGGGCTACATCTGCTCGCTCCCCGACCCCGAGGGCAACCCGCGCCTGGTGACCAGTGCTGCCGACTACGGCCGGGCCGTGACCGAGACGACCCTGACCATCAACACCCGGAGCGGCGACGTCATCCGGGAGCGGTCCAGCGCGGTCAACCACCTCGTCAACCGCGGCACCAAGGACCCCGCGCAGACGGAGATCATCGCCAAGTGGAACACCCTCGCAGGGCCGCTGAAGGCGAGCGTCGTCGGCACCCACACCGAGGACATCCTCGGTGACTCCAGCGGCAACCGCGGCATCGAGACGCCCATGGGCGACGTCGTCGCCGACGCGATCCTGTGGGGCACCGAGGGTGAGAAGGGTGGCGCGCAGATCGCCTTCATGAACGTCGGCGGTGTCCGCGAGGACCTGCCCATGGCCCCGAAGTACGGCGAGGCCCCGGGTCAGATCACGTTCGCCGAGGCCTTCGACATCGCACCCTTCGGAAACCTCCTCAACACGCTCGACCTGACGGGCGCCCAGATCGAGCAGGTGCTCGAGCAGCAGTACCAGCCGATCGCGTCGCGCGGCTCCCGTCCGATGCTGGCGCTCGGCGTCTCCGAGGGCTTCACCTACGAGTGGGACGCCAGCCAGCCGCAGGGCTCGCGGGTCGTGAACGGGTCGATGATGCTCAACGGCCAGCCGATCGACCTGAACGCCACCTACCGGGTCGGCACCCTGAGCTTCCTGGCGCAGGGCGGCGACGCCTTCACGGCCTTCACCGAGGGAACCAACCTTCTCGGCGGTCCCGAGGACCTGGCCAACCTCGTCGACTACTTCGAGGCGCACCCGAACCTCACCGCTCCCGACAGCCGGGTCGCTGGTCTCTGACCAGTTCCGCCCACCCGGACAGAGGGGGTCGCACCCACCAGGGTGCGGCCCCCTCTGTCTTCCCTGCCCGGGGTGTATGCCGCGTCGTGCGCCTGGCGCAGCACTGCTGGGTCGGTGCCCGCCCGGCTTCCTCGCGGCATACAGTGAGCGCCATGCCGACGCCGCCCGCAGCGCCCCGCCGAGAGCACGTCCGGACCCACCACGGCGACACGGTCGTCGACCACTACGAGTGGCTCCGCGACAAGTCCGACCCTGAGGTGATAGCGCACCTCGAGGCCGAGAACACCTACGCCGAGCAGATGACCGAGCACCTCGGGCCGCTGCGCCAGGCGATCTTCGACGAGATCAGGTCCCGGACCCAGGAGACCGACCTCTCCGTCCCCGTGCGCAGCGGCGACTGGTGGTACTACACCCGCACGTTCGAGGACGCGCAGTACTCGGCCCACTGCCGCTCTCCCCTTCAGCCGGGCGGGAGTCGGCCCCAGCCGGAGCCGGGGACGCCCGTCGACGGCGAACAGGTGCTGCTCGACGGCAACGTCGAGGCGAAGGGCCACGAGTTCTTCTCGCTGGGTGCGCTGTGTGTCAGCGCCGACCACCGTTGGCTGGCCTACGCCACGGACACGGAGGGAGACGAGCGGTTCGACCTGCGCATCAAGGACCTCTCGACGGGGGAGGTGGTCGACGACGCGGTGACCGGCATTGGCTATGGCTGCGCGTTCTCCCTCGACGCGCGGCAGGTGTTCTACCTCCGCGTCGACGAGGCCTGGCGTCCGTTCCAGCTGTGGAGGCACGAGGTCGGCAGCCCCGCCGACCAGGACGTCCTGGTGTACGAGGAGGGCGACCCCAGGTTCTGGATGGGCGTCGGCGTCTCACGCGACGACCGCTGGCTCATGCTCGGCATCGGTTCGAAGACCACCTCGGAGATCCGGCTGCTCGATGCGGCCGACCCGACGGGCGAGTTCCGGACGGTGGCACCCCGGCGTGAGGGTGTCGAGTACGAGGTGGAGCCTGCCAGCGACAGGCTCCTCATCATCCACAACACCGACACCCCCGACTCCGACCTGGCGTGGGCGCCCCTGACGTGCTCGTCGCACGAGGAGTGGCAGCCGCTCGTGGGCTCGCAGCCGGGAGAGCGCTTCCAGGGGATCGACGCCTTCGCCGACTTCGCGGTCCTGTCCCTGCGTCGCGATGGGCTGACGGCGCTGCGCGTCCTGCCCAGGGAGGACGGCGCCGGCTCGGGCTTCGGCACGGGGCACGAGCTGCCTTTCGACGAGCCGGTCTACCAGGTGGGGCTCGGGGACAACCCCGAGAGCGAGACCGGCACGATCCAGATCGTGTTCGAGTCGATGACCACTCCGAAGACGGTCCTCGACTACTCGGTGGAGACGCGGGAGAGCGAGGTCCTCAAGCGCCAGCCGGTGCTGGGCGGCTACGACCCGGCGGCCTACGAGCAGCGGCGGGAGTGGGCCGTTGCCGAGGACGGCACCCGCGTGCCGATCTCGCTGGTCTACCCCGCCGGTGCCGTCCCGGACGGCACGCGGCCCGGGCTCATCACGGCATACGGCTCGTATGAGGCATCGTCCGACCCGTATTTCTCCGTTGCCAGGCTCTCCCTCCTCGAGCGCGGGTTCGTCTACGCCATCGCGCACGTGCGCGGCGGGGGAGAGATGGGTCGCGCGTGGTACGACCAGGGGAAGCTGCTGCACAAGAAGAACACCTTCACCGACTTCGTCGACTGTGCCGCGCACCTCATCGACTCGGGCTGGGTCGCGCCGGATCGGCTTGCGGCAGAAGGGGGTTCAGCGGGCGGGCTGCTCATGGGGGTGGCCGTCAACCTGGCGCCGGAGCGGTTCCGAGCGGTGCACGCGTCCGTGCCGTTCGTCGACGCCCTCACCACGATCCTCGACCCCAGCCTGCCGCTGACGGTCGTGGAATGGGAGGAGTGGGGCAACCCGCTCGAGGACCCGGAGGTGTACGCCTACATGAAGGAGTACACGCCCTACGAGAACGTCCGACCGGCGCAGTACCCCGCCATCCTGGCCACAACGAGCCTCAACGACACCAGGGTCTACTTCACCGAGCCGGCCAAGTGGGTCGCTGCGCTGCGGGCGACGGTGACCAACGACCCCGCCGAACGGCCGGTCCTCCTGCGCACCGAGATGGTGGCAGGACACGGGGGGCGCAGCGGGCGCTACGACGCCTGGCGCCAGCTTGCCTGGGAGTGGGCGTTCCTCATCGACCAGGTCGGCGCAACGTGACGGATACGTCCACTCCCTGACGGATCCGGCCAAAAAGCCACCGTTCGTGCCATCCTCGGGTCTACGCTCGGCGTTGGTGCTACGGGCCGGAGGGCGGTTGGCGGTGGAGCAGGAGACGGTGGTGACCACGTCCCATCTCGCACGCACCTGCGACTGGTCCACCACCGCTCTCGGGCCACGTCACACGTGGGCCTCCGCTGTGGAGCACGTCGTCGCCGTGCTGCTCGAGGCACCAGTCCCGATGTGCTACCAGCACGGCCCCTCGCTGGCCATGGTCTACAACGACGCCTTCGCCACCCTGCTGGGCCACAAGCACCCTGGGGCGTTCGCCATGCCGACCCCGCAGGTGGTCTCCGAGGTGTGGGACCAGCCCAACGTCGGGCCGGCGTTCCAGGCGGTGCTGGACCTGGGGGAGCCCTTCCTGGAAGAGGGTGTGCGGCTGCGGTTGCGGCGGGGCCGGGACCGCAACCACGACGTGGATGTCGGCTACTACCTGCGCGCCGGGTCCCCTGTGCGGAACGAGGCCGGGGAGGTCCTGGGGGTCCTGCACATCGTGCTGGAGACGACGAAAGGCGTGGAGCGCATCCAGGCGGTGGCCGGCCTGGCCTCGTCGCTGGCTGTCGCGGTGACCGTCGACGACGTCTGCAAGGCCGCCCTGCACCACGCGCTCGCCGGTCTCCCGGCCGTTGATGCCATGATCTGCCTGCCGCCGAGCAACGGGGGCGCCTGGCGCACGTCATGGTGCCGCCCTGACGAGGTGTTCTCGCCCGGCGAGGAGCGACTGCCTCTGGTCTGGTCCGACCTCCAGGGTCCAGAGCTCGCGCGCGTTCTGCAGGCCCTGGACCGCGGACGCGTCGAACAGGACGGGCTCGTCGTGGTCCCTGTCCCCATCGACGGGAGGCAAGGGGCCCTGTGCCTCCGGCTGGACGGTCGGGCGCTGCCCGCCGATGCGGAGACCGTGCTGCTCTCGTCGGCGGCCCTCGTCGGGCAGGCAGTGGCCAGGGCCCAGCTGTTCGACCGCGAGCGGACGACCGCTGAGATGCTCCAGCGAGCTCTGCTGCCGCAGACCCTGCCCCAGTCCTCGTCCTTCACCCTGGCCGGCCGCTACGAGCCCGTTGCCACGGGGGCCGTGGTGGGGGGCGACTTCTACGACGCCTTCCCGCTTCCCGATGGACGCATCGCCCTGGTGATCGGCGACGTGGTGGGGCGGGGTGTCGCGGCCGCCACGATCATGGGCCAGATCAGGGCCGCAACCCGGGGGGCCGCGCTGTCGGATCCGAACCCGCAGTCCGTGATGACCAGCCTCGACACGCTCGTCGAGGGGCTGGACGACCTGTGGCCCGCGTCCGTTGCCGTGGGCCAGGGCGGCGCGGACCAGCTGGGCAGGGGACTCGGCGGTGGCTTCGGCGGGGAGCTCTTCGTCACGATGCTGTACGGCCTCCTCGACCCGTGCACGGGCGACCTGACGTTGGCGAGCGCGGGGCACTGCGCCCCCGCGGTCGTGTCCCGGTGGGCCAACCCGCCGGGACGGGCTTCGCGCACCGCGCCAGGCGTGGGCGTCGGCAGCGGTCCGGACCCGAGAGCTGGCGGGCACCGTGCCGATGACGTTGACACGTCTGGGACTTCACGCTCGCGCATCGTTGACCTCGAGGTGGGGCCTCCGCTGGGTGTTGGCGGGAGCCGGCGGGTGCGCTCTCTCCGGCTGGGGCCGGGGGAGATGCTTCTGGCGTTCACCGACGGGCTCCTCGAGCGCCGGACGCAGCCCTTTGACCAGAGTGAGCAGCGCCTGCTCGACTTCCTGGACACGCTGCGGTGCGACAGTCCTCGCAGCGCCTGCCAGCAGGTGCTGGAGGCGATGGGCGCCGACGGGGCCTTCGAGGACGACTGCGCACTGCTCGCGGTGGGCCGCACCTCGGTAGAGCACCACAGCGTCACGCTCGTCGTGCCGCCGGCACCCGAGGCGGTGCGACCGGCTCGCGAGTGGGCGCGCATGCAGCTGGAGGAGTGGGGGATCGGGAGCGGTCCCCAGTTCGCTGTCGTCACAGGACTTTCGGAACTCGTCACCAACGCGGTCCTTCACGCGGGGACGGATGCATACGTCACGCTGGAGCTCGACGGTCCTCGGCTGACCGTCACGGTGAGCGACACGGGCAGTCGTGGGTCGCCGCAGGTGGTCGATGTCACCTCCGCGGGCACGCGCGGCCGCGGCCTGACCCTCGTGCAGTCCGTGAGCGACGCCTTCGGGTCCTATCCGAGCCCCACGGGGTCCACGGTGTGGTTCGAGGTGGACGTCGAGCTGGCCGAGCGGGTGGGTTCCGGCGGCTGACCTGTGCCTCCGGCCGCTGACGACATGCCCGGTCAGGCGGGGTCGCTGACCTGCCCACCGTCCGCGGCGACGGCACGCCGCGCCTCCTCGAGGTCACCGAACGACTGCGTGCGCCCGCCGTGCTCCAGTGTGAAGCCCACGACGTAGTCACCGCGGATCCTTGCCACTTCACGGCCGGCCGCATCACTGACGATGTACATCCCGGCCCGGCGTCCCGACACGGTCACATCGACCTCGGAAGAGCCCACTTCGCTGTCGTCGCCGGCACGTCCGTCGGCCAGCGCTGCCGGATGCTCCGGGCCGAACGGGTCGCCTGCGTCGTCACGTGCCACGACTGCGGTGTGCTCCGCCGAGCGCCGTGGACGTAGGCGCGCGACTCGCTTGCTGAGCTGCATGGTGGGTCCCCCTGTCTCGATCGCCCCCGGCCCCCACGCGGCACATGCTGTCCGCGCCGCCCAGCGACCTTAAAGAAATAGTAAAGAGAGAGTAAAGGGAAGGGAAGGGGCGGCGTCTGCCCCCGTGCTGGAGGGCTGGACGGCCTGAGATGTCCCGGGCGTGCAGACGGGCCGCGTTCCCGTGCGGCAGGCGCACCACGCTGGCGTGGACCATGCTGGGGGTATGCCGCGCCCGCGGCACGCGCGCGTCGCAGCGCGCCCTGACGGAGGTGAACCATGGGATTCCTCGACCGCATACTCGGCCGCAGCTCCCACGAGCCGGCCCCTCATCCGCCGCCCGCCCCGCCGCAGTACGGTGCGGGCCAGGGCCCCGGGTCGGCCGAGGACCAGCGGGCCATCGCACGGTACCGCTACCTGCTGCGCACCGCACCGCCGGACCAGGTCGAGCAGGCGCATCTCGAGGCCTTCTCCAGGCTCACGCCCGACCAGCGCGAACAGGTGCTGAGTGAGCTCAGCCGCGAACTGCCCGCTGGCGAGCGCCTCAGCACGAGCGAGCCGGCTGCCATGGCCCGGGCGGCGACGCGCGCCGAGATGCGCGACCCCGGGTTCATGGAGCGCACCCTCGGAGCGCAGCGACGCGGGGGCATGGGCGGCATCGGGGTGGGTGGCATGTTCGCGGGCTCGATGCTCGGAACCATTGCGGGCGTGGTGGTGGGCTCGGCCATCGCCGAGAGCCTGTTCGATGGGTACGCGGAGTCGCCTGAGGCGCAGGAAGATCCCACCACCGCCGAGGGTGGAGACGGCTCGGGCTCTGAGGCTGCCGACACCAGCGGTCAGGACGCCACTGGCGCGGGAGGCGACTACGGCGGGGGTGACTACGGCGGCAGCGACTACGGCGGAGGTGACGTCGCCGGGGGTGACGTCGGGGGTGGCTTCGGCGGGGGTGACTTCGGCGGGGGTGACTTCGGCCTCTAGCTTGGCGCCTACACGGGCCCCGAGCGTCTCCCAGCTCTGACCGGTTCTGCGGAGTGCGCTTCAGCCGTCCGACGCCGTGATGA
>Ga0247820_10001047_pt1 | contig 15535 bp, 13 predicted proteins | sample 13C_Glucose_Day1_2_FD_192480 | JGI IMG/M metagenome (GOLD analysis project Ga0247820, IMG submission 192480) | Soil microbial communities from agricultural site in Penn Yan, New York, United States - 13C_Glucose_Day14 | ecosystem: Environmental > Terrestrial > Soil > Agricultural land | place...
CGTGCTGATGCACCTGCGCTCGCGCAAGCCGGTGCAGGACACGCTGACTGCAGTGCGTCTGAAGCAGCCGGTGGCCGACTGCGGCTGCTCGCTCGCGCGCAACGCCGAGCAGCACCTGCGCTCGCGACTGCGCCTGGCGCAGCTCTACCGCCCCGAATGGCTCGCCGAAAGTGCGGCGATCGCGCGCGAATGCACCTTCTCGCTCGACGAACTGCGCTACGAGTACCCCGCCGAGATCGTGCCCGAGGGCACCACCCCCATCGCCCACCTGCGCGCGCTCACCGAGGCCGGCGCGCGCGAGGCGCGCTACCCGCAGGGCGTGCCCGCGGCCGTGCGCCTGCAGCTCGAGCGCGAGCTCGCGCTCGTCGAGGAGCTGCACTACGAGGCGTTCTTCCTCACCGTGCACGACATCGTGCGCTTCGCGCGCAGCCGCGGCATCCTCTGCCAGGGCCGGGGCTCGGCGGCCAACTCGGCCGTCTGCTATTGCCTCGGCATCACCGAGGTCGATCCGACGCAGACGGTGCTCCTCTTCGAGCGCTTCATCTCCCGCGAGCGCAACGAGCCGCCCGACATCGACGTCGACTTCGAGCACGAGCGGCGCGAGGAGGTCATCCAGTACATCTACGCCAAGTACGGCACGCACCGCACCGCGCTGGCCGCCGCGCTCGCCACCTACCGCACGCGCGGCGCGGTGCGCGACGTGGGCAAGGCGCTGGGCCTCGATGCGCAGGTGGTCGACGCGGTGGCCAAGTCGTGCCAGTGGTTCGACGACCGCCAGCGCATGGTCGAGCGCTTCGTGGAGATCGGGCTCGACCCGGCCTCACCCGTCACCCGGCGCTGGCTCGAGCTCACCGCCACGCTGCATGGCTTTCCGCGCCATCTCTCCCAGCACAGCGGCGGCTTCGTGATCGCACGCGACAAGCTCTCGCGCCTGGTGCCGATCGAGACCGCGGCGATGGAAGACCGCCGCGTCATCCAGTGGGACAAGGACGACCTGGAGTCGCTCGGCCTGCTGAAGGTGGACGTGCTGGCGCTCGGCATGCTCACCGCGCTGCACCGCTCGATCGATCTCTTCAACCGATGGCACGGCACGTCCTGGACGATGCAGCACATCCCGCGCGAAGATCCGGCTACCTACGAGATGATCTGCCGCGCCGACACCGTCGGCGTGTTCCAGATCGAGAGCCGCGCCCAGCAAAGCATGCTGCCGCGCCTGAAGCCCCAGCGCTTCTATGACCTCGTGATCGAGGTCGCGATCGTGCGGCCGGGGCCGATCCAGGGTGGCATGGTCCACCCCTACCTGCGGCGGCGACAGGGGCTGGAGCCCGCCGCCTCGCCGAAGCCCGAGCTGGACATCGCGCTCGCGCGCACGCTGGGCGTGCCGATCTTCCAGGAGCAGGTGATGCAGATCTGCATGATCGCCGCCGGCTTCTCGGGCGGCGAGGCCGACGAGCTGCGGCGCGCGATGGCGGCCTGGAAGCGCAAGGGCGGCGTGCACCGCTTCGAGCGCCGCATCTTCGAGGGCATGGCCGCGCGCGACTACCCGCCGGAGTTCGCCGAGGGCATCTTCCAGCAGATCCTCGGCTTCGGCGAATACGGCTTCCCGGAAAGCCACGCCTACAGCTTCGCGATCCTGGCCTACCTGAGCAGCTGGCTCAAGTGCCACGAGCCGGCCGTGTTCCTGGCGGCGATGCTCAACTCGCAGCCGATGGGCTTCTACGGGCCGTCGCAGCTGGTGCAGGACGCGCGGCGCCACGGCGTGCAGGTGCGGCCGGTGGACGTGACGGCGAGCGACTGGGATTGCACGCTGGAAGCGCCCTCGCCCCAGCCCTCTCCAGCAAGCGGGAGAGGGAGCCCGGCGGTGCGGCTGGGGTTGCGCATGGTTCAGTCGTTCACGCAGGCGGCGGCCGAGCGGCTGGTCAAGGCCCGTGCGGAGCGTCCCTTCGCCAACGTCGAAGACCTTGCCCGCCGCGCCGGCCTCCCGCCGCACGAATTGCAAGCCCTGGCCCACGCCGACGCCCTTTCAGCACTCGCCGGCCACCGCCGGCAGCAAACCTGGGTCGCCGCGGGCCAGGAAGCGCCGCCGGCGCTGCTGGCCGACGCACCGGTGGGCGAAGCCGCCCTCGCACTGCCCGAAGGCCCCGAGGGCGAGCAGATCCTGTTCGACTACGCCACGCTCGGCCTGACGTTGCGTCGCCACCCGGTGGCGCTGCTGCGCCCGCGCCTGAGCCGCCGAGGCTGGCGCAGCGCCGAGGAGCTGGCGCGGTTGCCCGACGGGCGGGCGGCCTGGGCATGCGGCATCGTCACCGTGCGCCAGCAGCCCGAGACCGCCCACGGAACGATCTTCGTCACGCTGGAGGACGAGACCGGCTCGGTGAACGTGATCGTCTGGCGCCATGTGCGGGAGCGGCAGCGGCAGGCGCTGCTGGCGTCGCGGCTGCCGGCGGTGGCCGGCCAGTGGCAGGCGCGCGACGGCGTGTCGCACCTGGTGGCCCGCCGCCTGGTGGACATGACGCCCTGGCTCGGGCGGCTGGACACGACGGCCCGCAACTTCCATTGATGGCTATAATCCCGGGTTCTTTGCTGGCCTACCCCTTTGGGCACCCCAATCAATGACGACGATTCGAGTCAAAGAAAACGAGCCGTTCGACGTGGCCCTGCGCCGCTTCAAGCGCACGATCGAGAAGCTGGGCCTCCTCACCGAGCTGCGTGCACGCGAGTTCTACGAGAAGCCCACAGCCGAGCGCAAGCGCAAGAAGGCCGCCGCGGTGAAGCGCCACTTCAAGCGCGTGCGCAGCATGCAGCTGCCCAAGAAGATGTACTGACGGGCCCCGGCCCGGATCGCATCCGAGGAGCCCGAGCGGCCATGCCCGCTGCGGGCTCTTGGTTTTTGCTGGAGACCTCATGAGCCTCAAGGACCGCATCACCGACGACATGAAGGCCGCCATGCGCGCGAAGGAGGCCGACCGCCTGTCCACCGTGCGCATGCTGCTGGCCGCCATCAAGCAGCGCGAGGTCGACGAGCGCATCGTGCTCGACGACACCCAGCTCGTGGGCATCGTCGACAAGCTCATCAAGCAGCGCAAGGACTCCGTGGCGGCCTTCCAGCAAGCCGGCCGCACCGACCTCGTCGACAAGGAAAACGCCGAGATCAAGGTGCTCGAGGCCTACCTGCCGCAACGCCTGTCGGCCGACGAGATCACGGCCGCCGTGGCGGCCATCGTCGCCGAGACGGGCGCCGCGGGCCCGGGAGACATGGGCAAGGTGATGGGCGCAGCCAAGGCGCGGCTGGCCGGCAAAGCCGACATGGCGCAGGTCTCCGCGGCCGTCAAGGCGGCCCTGTCCAAGTAAGCTGTCATGTCATGACCGACCTTCCCGTCTACTCGATCGCGCCCGACGTCTGCGTCGCGCCCCAGCTCCAACCGGCCGCCATGGCCGAGGCCGCGCGCGCCGGCTTCCGCAGCGTGGTCAACAACCGCCCCGATTTCGAGCACGACACCGACCAGCCCACGAACGAGTCCATGGAGGCGGCAGCCCGTGCCGCCGGGCTGGAGTACCGCTTCCTGCCGGTCCAGAGCGCCTACCAGACGCCCGAAGAGATCGCCGCGTTCGCGAAGCTGATGGAAGAGCTGCCCCGGCCCGTCCTGCTCTTCTGCCGCAGCGGCTCGCGCTCCGCGCGCCTCTACCAGCAAGCCAAGGCGCTGTAGGCGCCAATGACAAAGGCCCCTCGCGGGGCCCTTGTGTTGGGCAAGAGACGTTCAGAGCTTCTGCTGCTGCATGAAGTCGTCGAAGCGGCCTCCGCGAACCGGAACCACAGGTTCTGGCCGCGCCGAAGGCAGCGTAGTCGTCGTAGATCTTCTTCCAGGCCGGGTTCTTGCCATTCAGCTCGCTGTACAGGGCCATAGCTTCCTTGAAGGCCGCGTCGAGCACGTCCTTCGGGAAGCGGAACAGCTTCACGCCCGAGCCGACGAGCTGCTTGAGCGCCGCCGGGTTGCGCGCGTCGTAGCGCGACTGCATCACCAGATGCGCGTGCGAGGCCGCCGACTCGATGATGGCCTTGTTCTCGGCCGAGAGCCCTTCGAACGCCTGCTAGCTGCCGGCCACCTTCATGCGTTCGACGAGCAGCGAGCCGGTGGTGCGCGTGCCCGACGTGTAGGTGTCCGCGCCGACGGCCACGATGCTGCGCAGCATCTCGCGCAGGTTGCCCGCGACGGTGACCTCCTCCACCGGGTGGACGATGCGGCCGTTGTCCACCCAGAAGCCCGCGGCGCCGCGCGAGTAGTCGCCCGTGACGTAGTTCACGCCCTGCCCCATCAGCTCGATCACGAAGAGGCCGCGATGCAGCTTGCGCAGCATCGCCTCGAGGTCGTCGCCGGGCGCAGTGCGCCGGCTCGTCAGCACGAGGTTCTGCGAGCCGCCCGCATTGCCCGTGGTGTGCAGGCCGAGCTTGCGCGCCGAGTAGCTCGACAGGAAGTAGCCCTGCACCACGCCGCCCTCCACCACGCTGCGCGGCCGCGTGACCACGCCCTCGTCGTCGAACGGGGCGCTGCCCTTGCCCTTGGGGACGTGCGGATCTTCCCGAAGGTCGAGGTGGTCGGCCAGCACCGGCTTGTTCAGGCATTCGAGCAGGAAGCTGGCGCGGCGGTACAGCGACCCCCCGCTCGTGGCCTGCACGTAGGCGCCGAGCAGCCCCGCAGCCAGCGGCGACTCGAACAGCACCGGCACCTCGCAAGTGGGCACCTTTCGCGAATCGAGCCGCGACAGCGCACGCTCGGCGGCATAGCGGCCCACTGCCACGGGATCGGCCAACTGCCCGGGATCGCGCATCGAGCTGTACCAGGCGTCGCGCTGCATGCCGTCGCCGCGCCCGGCGATCGGAGCCACCGACAGCGAATGCCGCGAGCTCGCGTAGCCACCGCGGAAGCCGCGCGAGTTGCCGGCCCAGAAGTGCGACTGCTGCGCCGACACCGCGGCGCCTTCGGAGTTGGTGATGCGCCGGTCGGTCGACAGCGCGGCTGCCTCGCACTGCTGGGCGATGCGCGCCGCCTCCGCCGCGTCGACGGCCCACGGGTGGAACAGGTCCAGGTCGCGCGCGACGTCGTCGCCACGCGCCAGGTCGGCGTCGTCGGGCAGGCCGGCCGCCGGATCCTCGGCCGTGAAGCGCGCGATGTCGTAGGCGGCCTGCACGGTGCGCTCCAGCGCGTCGCGCGAAAAATCGGACGTGCTGGCGTTGCCGCGGCGCTGCCCGATGTACACGGTGACGCCGATGGACTTGTCGCGATTGCGCTCGACGTTCTCGACCTCGCCCTTGCGCACCGACACCGAGAGCCCCGTGCCCTCCGACACCTCGGCGCCGGCATCGCTCGCGCCGAGGCCGCGGGCGATGGCGAGGGCGTCGTCGACGATCTGCTGGAAACGCTCTCGCGGATAGGCAAAGCCGGATTCAGGCTGGTTCATGGGGTTCGATTCAGGAGGCTTGGAGGCGAGAACTATCATAACGATCGACCTTCGCAGCCCCATGCCCGACTCCCACCCCAACGCCACTCCCGGCGACGCCGACCGCCCGAGCAAGACGCGCCTGAAGCAGCAGGCGCATGCGCTGCAATCGCTCGGCGAAGCGCTGGTCGCGCTGCCGGACGACCGGCTGGCCGCCATGCCGATCTCCGAAACCCTGCTCGACGCGCTGCGCGAGGCGCGCAAGGTGCGCTCCCACGAGGGCCGGCGGCGCCATCTGCAGTATGTGGGCAAGCTGATGCGGCAGGCGCCCGAGGAGGCGATCGACCGGCTGCGCGACGCCGTGTCGGCGCTGCACCTCGGCGGCGCCCAGGACACCCTCGCGCTGCACCGGGCCGAGCGCTGGCGGGCCGAACTCGTGGCCGACGACGATGCGGCCACGCGCTGGCTGGCCAAGCACTCCGACGCGGACGCGCAGCGCCTGCGCAGCCTCGTGCGCGCCGCGCGCAAGGACGCGGCCACCCCGCCCGAGCAGCGCCACGGTCGCGCCTACCGCGAGTTGTTCCAGTTCCTGAAGGAGGCGATGGCTGCCGATGAGTGACTTCGACCCCGTGCGCATCGGGCTCGTTTCCGTGAGCGACCGCGCGTCGGCCCGCGTCTACGAAGACAAGGGCATCCCGGCGCTGCAGGACTGGCTCGCGCGAGCGCTGCGCAACCCGGTGACGTGGGAGACGCGCCTGATCGCCGATGACCAGGCCACGATCAGCGCAACCCTGGTGGAACTGGTCGACTTCGCCGGCTGCCACGTCGTGCTCACCACCGGCGGCACCGGGCCGGCGCCGCGCGACGTGACGCCCGAGGCGACGCTCGCCGTGGCGCACAAGGTGATGCCGGGCTTCGGAGAGCAGATGCGGCAGATCAGCCTGCAGTTCGTGCCCACCGCGATCCTGTCGCGGCAGGTGGCCGTGATCCGCGGTGGCGCGCTGATCGTGAACCTGCCCGGCCAGCCGAAGTCCATCGCCGAGACCTTGCAGGGGCTGCCCGATCGCAACGTGCCCGGCATCTTCGCGGCCGTGCCCTATTGCGTCGACCTGATCGGCGGCCCCTACCTCGAGACGGACCCGGCCGTGTGCACGGCGTTCCGGCCGAAGTCGGCCATCCGCACGCCGCTTGGAGTCTGCCGCGCAGACTCCAAGCCCGCTACTTGACGAGCCGGTTCAGCGCCTCGGCGTCGAAGTGCTCCGAGGTCTGCGCATCCTGCGGCACGCACTCGTCAGTGGGCAGCTCGCGCGAGCGCACCGAGAGCTTTTCGATCGCCTGCCACAGCAGGGCGATCTGGTGCTCGTGGCCGGAGGCGTTGTCGATGAGGCCCTTCATGGCCTGCGCGACGGGGTCGTCGCCCTGCGTCACGCCGTAGGCGGAGAAGCCCATCTTGGCGGCGGCCGCCTCGCGCACGGCATCGGCTTCGGCCCGGATGATGCGCGCCGGGTTGCCGACGGCCGTGGCGCCGGGCGGTACCGGCTTCACGACCACGGCGCCCGAGCCGACGCGCGCGCCTTCGCCTACCGTGAAGCCGCCGAGCACCTGCGCGTTGGCGCCGACGATCACGCCTCGCGCGAGCGTGGGGTGCCGCTTGGCGCCCTTCGCGAGCGAAGTGCCGCCGAGCGTGACGCCCTGGTAGATGGTGCAGTCGTCGCCGATCTCGGCCGTCTCGCCCACGACGATGCCCATGCCGTGGTCGATGAACACGCGCCGGCCGATCACCGCGCCCGGATGGATCTCGACGCCGGTGAAGAAGCGCCCGATGTGCGAGACGAAGCGGCCGAGCCAGCGCAGCCCGCGCGACCAGCACCAGTGGGCGCGCCGGTGAAAGATGAGCGCATGCAGCCCCGGGTAGCACGTGAGCACCTCCCACGACGAGCGCGCGGCGGGGTCGCGCTCGCGGATGGTGGCGATGTCTTCACGCAGTCGGGCGAACATGGTGCGGGACTTGGGGTGTGCTTCAGTGTAAGCGGCCGGGCGCACGGGCGCAGGGTGCCGCTCGGTGGCGCCGAAAGGCGGTTCGTAAGTGTCCACGCGTTCTCTTCCCAAGTCTTTGGGGCGACGATAGGGCTGCGTCGCCGCAGGGTCGATCCCGCGCCTCGGGGGAACGCCCGCCCGATCAGGACTTCGACTTGGCGACCGCGCGCGCGATGCCGCGCAGGATGTGGATTTCCTCCTCGGTGAGCCGTGCACGGTTGGCGAGCTGGTTCAGGCGCGGCATGAGCTTCTTCGGCGCGGCGGGGTCGAGGTAGCCGATGCCCACCAGCACCTCTTGCCAATGGGCGAGCGCGCCCTGCACGGCCGCGACGTCGGCCGCGAGCCCCTCGGGCGCTCGGGGCTGCACCTCGAAGCCGCCGAGCGCCTGCCGCCAGTCGTAGGCGATGACCTGCACCGCCTGCGCCAGGTTCAGCGAGCCGTACGCCGGGTCCGCCGGGATGCTGAGGCAGGCGTGGCAGCGGTACACGTCTTCGTTGGCCAGGCCGTGCCGCTCGCCCCCGAAGACGAACGCCACGCGTTGCGGCGCTTGCGCCAGCGTCTCGAACAGGACGCGCGGAGCGTGCGTGGGCGGGCCGAAGTCGCGCGGCGTCATGGCGGTGGCGCAGGCGAACGCGACGCCGTCCAGCGCGTCGGCCAAGGTGTCCGCGATGCGTGCACGCGCAAGCACGTCGGCCGCGCCGCTGGCCATCGCCACGGCCTCCTGGTGCGACAGCACGTCCGCGAAGCGCGGGCGCACGAGCACCAGGTCGCCGAAGCCCATCACCTTCATCGCGCGTGCAGCTGCGCCCACGTTGCCGGCGTGGCTCGTGTGCATCAGCACGAAGCGCGTGGGGTCGGGGAACACGGGCGGCTAAAATCGTGGGCTTGGCGGCGATTGTCACCGCCGCGCTCTTTGTCCACCGCCGGCTCCCCTCCTCCTTTGCGTGCCCCACCCATGCCTCCAGCCTTGCACCCCATGCTCAACATCGCCGTCAAGGCGGCCCGCGCGGCGGGGGCGATCATCAACCGGGCGGCTCTCGACCTGGACCTGCTCAAGATCAGCAGCAAGGGGCCGAACGACTTCGTGAGCGAAGTCGACCAGGCGGCCGAGCAGGCCATCATCGACATCCTCCTGCAGGCCTATCCCGGCCACGGCATCCTGGCCGAGGAGTCGGGGCGCGCGCACGGCGCGAAGAACAGCGAGTTCGTGTGGATCATCGATCCGCTCGACGGCACCACCAACTTCCTCCACGGCTTCCCGGTCTATGCGGTGTCGATCGCGCTCGCGCACCGCGGGCAGGTGCAGCAGGGCGTCGTCTACGACCCGACGCGCAACGACCTCTTCTACGCCTCGCGCGGTCGCGGCGCCTTCCTCAACGACCGCCGGCTGCGCGTGTCCAAGCGCACGCGCATGGACGAAGCGCTCATCGGCACCGGATTCCCTTTCCGCAAGGGCGACAACTTCAAGCGCTACGTGAAGATGTTCGAGGAAGTGATGCAGAACTGCGCCGGCCTGCGTCGCCCCGGGGCCGCCGCTTTGGACCTGTGCTACGTGGCCGCCGGCTACTACGACGGCTTCTTCGAGACCGGCCTGAACCCGTGGGACATCGCGGCAGGCTCGCTGATGATCACCGAGGCCGGCGGCCTGATCGGCAACTTCACCGGCGAGGCCGACTACCTCCACCAGCGCGAGGTCGTGGCCGGCACGCCCAAGGTGTACGGGCAGATGGTGCAGATGCTCGCGCCCTACAGCCGCGTGATCAAGGCCGATGCGCCGGCCGACGCCGCCCCGCCGGCGGTGCCGGGCGAGGAAGCCGCGCCGCGCAAGAAGGCGCCGGTGCGCATCCGCAAGATCGGCCTTTGAGCCTGCGCCTGACGGCCCGAAGCCAAGCGCGCATGAACGCCCCCGCGACGGAGTTCGGCGCCCACACGCCGATGATGGCGCAGTACCTGCGCATCAAGGCGGAGCACCCGGACACGCTCGTGCTCTACCGGATGGGTGATTTCTACGAGCTGTTCTACGACGACGCGCGGCGCGCGAACCGGCTGCTCGACATCACGCTCACCACGCGCGGCCAGAGCGCCGGCGAGCCGGTGGTGATGGCCGGCGTGCCGGTGCACTCGCTGGAGACCTACCTCGCCAAGCTCATCAAGCTCGGCGAGGCGGTGGCCATCGCCGAGCAGGTCGGCGACGTCGCCACCGCCAAGGGGCCGGTGGAGCGCAAGGTGGTGCGCGTGGTCACGCCCGGCACCGTCACCGACAGCGAGCTGCTCGACGAACGTGCGGACACGCTGCTCGTGGCGCTCGCCCGGCGCCATTCGAGCTGGGGCCTGGCCTGGCTGGCGCTCAGCAGCGGCGCGCTCGGGCTCACCGAGTGCGGCGAGCGCGAGCTGGCTGGCTGGCTCGCCCGCCTGGGCCCGGCGGAGATCCTGGTCGATACCGACGAACTGCCCGCGACCGTCGGGCAGGCCGGCGCGGCCGTCACGTCGCGGCCCGCGTGGCAGTTCGACCCCGCACTCGGTGTGCGCAAGCTGTGCGAGCTGCTGGGGGTGGCGAGCCTGGCCGGCTACAACGCGCAGGATCTGCCCGCCGCCCACGCCGCCGCGGCCGGGCTGCTCGCCTTCGCCGAGCACACACAGGGGCGCGCACTGGCCCACGTGCAAGGCCTCACCGTACAGCGCGCCAGCGACCTGCTCGACCTGCCCCCGGCCACGCAGCGCAACCTCGAGCTCGTGCGCACGCTGCGGGGCGAGGACGCGCCCACGCTGCTGTCGCTGCTCGACACCTGCCGCACCGGCATGGGCGGACGCGCGCTGCGCCATTGGCTCACGCACCCGATGCGCGAGCGCGCCACGGCGTCCGCGCGCCACGACGCGATCGACCGCCTCATCGGCGCCGGCTTCGAGGGGCTGCGAGAGCGCCTGCGCGCGATCAGCGACGTCGAGCGCATCACTTCGCGCATCGCGCTGCGCCACGTGCGCCCGCGCGAGCTGGCCGGCCTGCGCGCGACGCTCGACGCACTGCCCGCGCTGCGCGGCAGCGTGCCGGCCGGCAGCGCCCTGCTGGACGAGCTGGTGCGCGCGCTGCAGCCCGACGAACGAATCGCGGCGCAGCTGCGTGCAGCCGTCGCCGCCGAGCCGGCCGCTCTGCTGCGCGAAGGTGGCGTGATCGCCGACGGCTTCGACGCCGAGCTCGACGAGCTGCGCGGCATCAACGACCACTGCGACGCGTACCTGCTCGATCTCGAGGGCCGCGAGCGCTCGCGCACCGGCATCGCGAACCTGCGCGTGCAGTACAACAAGGTGCACGGCTTCTACATCGAGGTCACGTCGTCGGGCCTGGACCGCGTGCCGTCCGACTACCAGCGTCGACAGACGCTGAAGAACGCCGAGCGCTACATCACGCCCGAGCTCAAGGCCTTCGAGGACAAGGCGCTTTCGGCGTCGGAGCGCGCTCTGGCGCGCGAGAAGCGGCTCTACGAGGAGCTGCTCGACGCGCTGCAGCCCGCGCTGGCTGCGCTCGGCGCCCTGGGGCGGGCGTTGTCCACGCTCGATGCGCTGGCGGCGCTGGCCGAGCGCGCGGCCACGCTCGGCTGGTGCCGCCCGCAGTTCTGCGGCCATCCGTGCCTCGAGATCGAAGCCGGGCGGCACCCGGTGGTCGAGGCGCGGCTGCGCGAGACGAACGGCGAGTTCGTTCCGAACCACTGCCGGCTCGATGCGAAGACGCGCATGCTCGTGATCACCGGTCCGAACATGGGCGGCAAGAGCACCTACATGCGCCAGGTGGCGCTCACCGCGCTGCTCGCTGCGATGGGCTCCTTCGTGCCGGCGCGCAGCTGCCGCCTCGGGCCGATCGACGCCATCCACACCCGCATCGGCGCCGCGGACGACCTCGCCAACGCGCAATCCACCTTCATGGTCGAGATGACGGAGGCCGCGGCCATCATCCACGGCGCGACGTCGCAGTCGCTCGTGCTGATGGACGAGATCGGGCGCGGCACCTCCACGTTCGACGGCCTGGCGCTGGCCTCGGCCATCGCGTCGCACCTGCACGAGCGCAACCGCGCGTTCACGCTCTTCGCCACCCACTACTTCGAGCTCACGGCCTTCCCCGAGAAGCACGACGGCGCGCTCAACGTGCACGTGAGCGCGGTCGAGGGCGGCGGGCGAGACATCGTGTTCCTGCACGAGATCCAGCCCGGCCCCGCCAGCCGCAGCTACGGCGTGCAGGTGGCTCGGCTGGCCGGCATGCCGCCGGGCCTGGTGCGCCAGGCGCGCGCGACGCTGGAAGCACTGGAGGCCCAGCAGCGGGCGGGACAGGCGCAGGTGGACCTGTTCGCCACGCCGGCGGCGCCGCCGGCCGCGCCCGACAGCGATGTCGAGTCCGCGCTGAGGACGATCGAGCCGGACGCGCTCACGCCGCGGGAGGCGCTGGAGGCGCTGTACCGGCTCAAGGGCCTGCTGGCCCCGGGGCGCTGACGCGCCGGGGCCGTGCGCCGATCACGCCAGGCCGAGCGACCGGGCGACCATCATCACCTTGGCGACGTACGTGGGGTCGCCGGTGCCGACGGGGGTCGCGTCCGGGTTGTGCAGGTCGACGCCGTACGGCCCGGAGTTGTAGCCCCGCAGCGCCAGCGCGGCGTTGCCGCCGAACTGGCCGAGCAACTCCTTCATGTACATCGCGCCGGCCATGATGTTGTCGGCCGGGTGGTTGATGTCGCCGCCGCCGAAATTCCAGAACTCGTTGGGCCCGAGTTGCATCAGGCCGCCTCCCGGGGTGAACGGGCGGCCCTTCGACTCCTGCCAGATCATGGCCGCGATGAGTTCCGGCGGCACCCCGCTCTTTTCCGAGGCGGCCTGGATCTCGTCGCGGTAGGTGGCCATCACCTGCTGCGGCGTCATGTCGCCATTCGACGAGTGGTTCATCGCCGGGGGGTACGGCCCGCCCTGGGCTGCGGCGCGATAACTGGAACTGACGGCAACCATGCAAGCTTCCTTTCTGAACGTTCGTGAGGATGTCTGCATGATGTTCCTTGAGGGACTGCGGCGTCGGCGGGGGCCCGAAGCCGCTGCCCGCCGCTGCGAAGCGCGGGCCGCTCCTGCTCCTGATACGCTGTGCGGCGCCTTCTCTTGGAACCGCCATGACCTATTGCGTCGGAATCCGGCTGGATGCCGGGCTCGTCTTCATGTCCGACTCGCGCACCAACGCGGGGCTGGACCAGTTCAGCACCTTCCGCAAGATGATGATCTACGAGAAGCCGAACGACCGCTTCATGGTGCTGCTGTCGGCCGGCAACCTGTCGATCTCGCAGTCGGTGCGAGAAATCCTTCAGGTCGAGAAGATCGACGCCGGCGAGGAGGAGCCGATCACCATCTGGAACGCGAAGAGCCTGTTCGACGCCACGCGCGTGCTCGGCAGCGCGGTGCGCCGGGTGTATCGGCAGGACGGCCTGGCGCTCAAGGCCGCCGGGATCGACTTCAACGCCACGATGGTGTTCGGCGGGCAGATCAAGGGCGAGGCGATGCGCCTGTTCCTGGTGTATGCCGCCGGCAACTTCATCGAGGCCACGCGCGAGACGCCGTATTTCCAGATCGGCGAATCGAAGTACGGCAAGCCGGTGCTCGACCGCATGATCACGCCGGCCACGCCGCTGAACCAGGCGGCCAAGTGCGCCCTCGTGTCGATGGATTCCACGCTGAAGTCCAACCTCACCGCCGGCCTGCCGCTGGACCTGCTCGTCTACTCGGAAGGCCGGTTCGAGAGCGACCACGTGATCTGCATCGACGAGCACAACCCGTACTTCCAGATGATCCGCACCACGTGGGGCCAGAAGCTGCGCGAGGTGTTCTCCGGCATCGAGGATCCGCGCTGGGAGGGAGGAGACACCGAGCACCCGCTCATGGTCCGCTCGGGCCGCTACGAGCCGATGCGCAAGATCCACCATCCGGGTGAAAAGATAGTTTGAGCCCGACTCCGATCGTCTTCTCGCACGCGAACGGTTTTCCGGCCGGCACCTACGGGGTGCTGTTCGAGGCCTGGCGGCGTGCCGGCTTCCGGGTGCACGCGATCGAGCGCATCGGGCACGACCCCGACTTCCCGGTCACGAGCAACTGGCCGCACCTGCGCAACGAGCTCGTCGGCTTCATCGAGCGGGAGGCCGGCGGCCCGGCGTACCTGGTCGGCCACTCGCTCGGCGGGCTGCTGAGCGTGCTGGCGGCCAGCCGGCGGCCCGATCTTGCCCGCGGCCTCGTGATGATCGATTCGCCGCTCATCACCGGCTGGCGCGCCCATGGCCTGCAGGTGTTCAAGGCGACCGGCCTCGTGCGCCGCGTGTCGCCCGGCAAGGTGTCGCAGCGGCGGCGGTTCGAATGGCCGTCGCGCGAGGCCGTGCACGATCACTTCGCGGCCAAGCACGCCTTCGCGCGCTGGGATCCCCGCGTGCTGCGCGACTACGTGGCGGCCGGCTTCGAGGAGCGCGGCGGCCGCACCCGCCTCGCGTTCGAGCGCGAGATCGAGACGCGCATCTACAACACGCTGCCGCACCACTTCGCGACCGTGCTCCGGCGCCAGCCGCTGAAGTGCCCGGCGGCGTTCATCGCCGGCACGCAGTCGGTCGAGATGCGGCAAGGGGGCGTCGAGGCCTCGCGCCGGCTCGCGAAGGAGCGCTTCGCGTGGATGGAGGGCACGCACCTGTTCCCGATGGAGCGGCCCGACGAGACCGCGGCCGAGGTGCTGCGCCTCATCGGGACGATGGACTGAGGCGCCGGTGCACGGCCACCACGAGGGCAAGGCCCGCCGCCCACAGCGCAACGCCGGCCGGCTCGGACAACGAAGCGGACGCATGGCATGTTCTCCCGCGGCGACCGTCAACTCTAGGACTGCAGCGGCGCCCGACCATGCTGCGCTCGCGGGGTCGTGCGGGCACCGGGTTTGCCATGCCAGCGCCGGCGCGGGCGCGCACCGACCCCCACCTATAATCGCGCTTTACCACCACGGCATTCGTCACGTCCTGCCCGGGCCGAGAGGGTGCTGCATGACATGACCAAGTTCGTCTTCGTCACCGGCGGTGTGGTGTCCTCTCTCGGCAAGGGCATCGCGTCTGCATCCCTCGCCGCGATCCTCGAGTCGCGCGGCCTCAAGGTCACCCTCATCAAGCTGGATCCGTACCTCAACGTGGATCCGGGCACGATGTCGCCGTTCCAGCATGGCGAGGTCTTCGTCACCGACGACGGCGCCGAGACCGACCTCGACCTCGGGCACTACGAGCGGTTCATCAGCACCCGGATGAAGCGCAGCAACAACTTCACCACCGGCCAGATCTACAAGAGCGTGCTCGAGAAGGAGCGCCGCGGCGACTACCTCGGCAAGACGGTGCAGGTGATCCCGCACGTCACCAACGAGATCCAGGAGTTCATCAAGCGCGGCGCCGGCTACGGCCAGCCCGACTCGGTGGACGTGGCCATCGTCGAGATCGGCGGCACGGTGGGCGACATCGAGTCACTGCCCTTCCTCGAGGCGGTGCGCCAGATGAGCCTGCGCATGGGGCCGAACCACACCGCGTTCGTCCACCTCACCTACGTGCCGTGGATCGCCGCGGCCGGCGAGCTCAAGACCAAGCCGACCCAGCACACGGTGCAGAAGCTGCGCGAGATCGGCATCCAGCCCGACTCCTTGCTGTGCCGGGCCGACCGCGTGATTCCGCCCGACGAGCGCGACAAGATCTCGCTGTTCACCAACGTGGCGCTGCAAGGCGTCATCTCGATGTGGGACGTGGACACCATCTACAAGGTGCCCCGCATGCTGCACGAGCAGGGGCTCGACGAGCTCATCTGCATGAAGCTCCAGTTGCTCACCCGCCCGGCCGACCTGCGGCGCTGGGACAAGCTCGTGCACGAGGTGGAGCATCCGCAGCACGAGCTCACCATCGCCATGTGCGGCAAGTACACCGACCTGTCGGATTCGTACAAGTCGCTCAACGAAGCGCTGCGCCACGCCGGCATCCACAACCATGCGCGTGTGCGCATCGAGTACGTCGATTCGGAGTCGCTCAATCCGCACACC
>Ga0247820_10001048_pt1 | contig 15506 bp, 17 predicted proteins | sample 13C_Glucose_Day1_2_FD_192480 | JGI IMG/M metagenome (GOLD analysis project Ga0247820, IMG submission 192480) | Soil microbial communities from agricultural site in Penn Yan, New York, United States - 13C_Glucose_Day14 | ecosystem: Environmental > Terrestrial > Soil > Agricultural land | place...
GAACAGGGCGGCGTTCACGCCCTCGGTCTTGTGCGCGATCAGCCAGGCCAGACGCCGGGCGCGGGCCGGATCGTTCCGGTGCAGCATCGGGTCCTCGGCGAACAGGTCGCAGCCCATCTCCAGCACATAGTCGAAGTCCAGCTTCTCGAAGCGTCGCACGTCATGGCTCGGGGCCGGGCAGGCCTCGTCCAGATCGAAGACGACGTCGTTCAAGAGAAACAGCATGGGCCGTCCACCGCTACCCAGGCCCTTCTGGCCCGATGAGACCGGTTTACGACCGTCTCGCTTGCGGTCCCGTTCACGAACGCGGTGAACAGGACGGTTACCATTATTCTTGGGCCTATCGCGCTTCGCGCTGCCGCTTCTTTCCTCCCCACTTGTGGGGAGGGGACCGCGTAGCGGTGGAGGGGGCGACGCGACGGCGGCAATTTGAAACGCAAACTTGGACAGGGCGCCGCCGCCCCCTCCGTCACGTCGCCTTCGGCGCCGCGCCACCTCCCCATGGAATGGGGAGGAAGACGGGCGCGCTCTATTCCTCCTGCACCTTCTCCGTCAGGAAGTGCCGACCCTGCCGGTCCTCGATCTCCACGACCCAGAGGTCGGGGTCGTAGCGGCGCTGGCGTTCGATATAGGCGTCCAGTTCGCTCTCGCTTTCGCTGACGACGGGCTGAATCCACAGGGGCTCGCCGTCCTGGCCGGTCGCCTCCGTGTAGAGGCGGGCCGTGCGGTCTGCGGTGTTGTAGGCCTTGACGATCACGGCCCCGCCGCGCGCGTCGCCCTTTTTCACCACGGTGGCGTAGGCGCCTTCCAGTTCGGCGCGGCGGATCAGGGCGCCGGCCCAGACGTCGGTGGAAAGAAGCAATTCGCTAACCCTGATTGGACACGGGACCGGAACCTTGCGGCTCTAAAGTCGGACGCATGAGGATAGGCCTTTCCCCCCGATCCGCTAGCAGAATGCTGGCCGCGACGGCCCTGCTGGCGATGCTGGCGGCGCCGGGCGGCGCGGCGCGTGCGGCGGTGACCGACGCCTTCTACGATCGTGTCTTCATGCTGGCCGCGCATCAGAAGTGCGACCTGTTCGAACCTCAACTGATCATCGCTCTGGACGCCGCGGCCTTGCAGGCGCGCAATGCGGCGCTACGGGCGGGCGCGCCTGCGGGCGACCTGACGGCGGCGGCGGCGCGGGCCCGATCCAGGGCCTCGCGCACCTCTTGCGACGACAGTGATCTGGGCCGGGTGCGGGCGCGGGTCGAGGCGGGCTTCGCCGGCTGGTCGCGCGCGGCGCGGATGAGTTTCCCTGGCGACCGCGCCGTCTGGCGCGGCGACCGCTATGAAAGCCGGGAAACGGGCTGGCGTCTGGTGCAGGACACCGCCACCGGCGGCTCGCCCGTGCGCTTTGGTCTGGCGGGAACCGGGCCGACGGCGACGACGCCGGCGGCGGTGGTCTCCTTCGTCGGGCGGCCCCGGCCCTATGCGGCGCGACTGGCGATGCGCGACCGCCGGCAGGCGCCCCGGGTCTGGCTGACCGGCGGCGGCTTGCCGCCTGAATCCGCGCGGCAGGTCTTCTTCGCCGCCTCGGCCCGATCAGCGCCTGTCGGCCTTCTGAGCGAAGGCGCGCGTCAGGGCGAAATCTGGACCTTCCCGGCGGGGACGCTCGACGCCCTGGCCCAGTTGGACCCGCGCGAGACCTTCGTCATCGAATTTCTCTTCCGCGACGACAGCGTGGCCGAGGCCCGCTTCGAAGCCGGCGATTTCGCCGCCGCTCGCGCCTTCCTGGCGATGGGCGCGATCTAGGCTGTTGTTGGACGCCGTCGAAGCCCGCCGAGGTCAGGTCGCCATTTCGGCGATCAGGCGCTGCTTGAAGGCGTTGGCGTCTACCGCCGCGCTGAAATAGAAGTTGTCGCCGCTGGCGTAGAACCAGCCGTCGCTCGGGCGTTGCTCCAGCCAGGCGATCATCCGGGCGCGGGCTTCGGGGCCGCGATCCGAGGTGCTCATGGCGATGATCTTGCCCTTGGCGCGGGCGTGTTCAAGCGGCGTCAGTCGTTTCATGGGCCGCTCTAAAGGGTGGTTCGCGGACCCCGTCGAGAGGGCGTCCCGGGTTCTCAACAGGTGATTGCGGACGGCGTGTTCGGGACGGGGCCTGGTCGATCTGCGCCGCGCCGTCTCGGAAGCGTCAGTCATGAGCGCCTTGGGGGCGGGGACCAGATGTATTGACATTTGAGTAAATTGGTGGACTTCATGGCGATGCGATGGGGTTCCCGGAAAGGCCCTGATCGTACCGGCCGGACGCGTCTGACCTGCAGGGCGCGTCGACGGATCGTGTGATCCCTCGACCTTGGCCCGCCCCGGTGATCCCGGGGCGGGCTTTTCTTCAGCCGAGACCATAGTGCTCCGCCAGGGCCTGAAGGCCGTGCTTCAGCAGGGTCTTGCCCTGTCGGCGACGCAGGGACAGGTCCTGCTCGGCCAGTTGCAGCGACGCGCCGTGTATGCAGACGCGCTCGACCATGGCGCGAAGGCGCGAACCGCAGGCGGTCAGGGCCGCTTCAACGCGAGCCGAAGCCGCCAGGGCGCGGTCGCCCGGCTCCATCCCGGCTGAGCCGCCGCCCGATCCCGAGCGGGGCAGGGCGTCCCAGCGCATGGTCAGGGACGGGCCGCTGAGGGCGATCTCGCCGTCCGCCCGCAGGCGTTCTCCGGCGACGACCTCGGCGGGGGTCAACCAGGGGCGGCCCGAGGCGTCCTTGCGCCGGGCCAGCCAGGCGACGGGGCTTTCGCCCAGATTGGCGCGGCGCAGGGTCATGCGCCCGTCGGCCTCCATGACCGGGCGTTCGCCCTCGATCAGGCCGGGGCGGCCCGGCGGCGGCTTGGGCGACAGGGAGGCGTTGGCCGCGGGCGTCGGGCGGGGCAGCCAGCCGCCGCCGTCGCGCCGCCTCAGGCCCGGCCGTTCGACCAGGGCGCGAAACGCCGCCTCGTCCAGGGTCAGCACCACCCGCCCGCGCCGGTCGCCGCCCAGCCTCAAGGGATAGGCTTCGCCCGATTGGTCCAGCCAGGCGCCGGGCCGGTCCAGCAGGGACCGGGCGCGTTCCAGCATACGCTTCCGGGGCAGGCTCATCGGGCGGCTCCCAGGGCGAGGGCCAGGTCGACGGCGGGCAGTTCAGAGACGGCGCGCAGGCCCGCCTCCAGGCCGTCCATCACCGCGTCGTAGCGGTCGTCGTCGCGCGCGTCCTCGGCCCAGCGGCAGGCGGTCGAGGCCGTGGCCCGGTTCAGGCCGAAGGCGTGGCCGACCCGCTCCAGCGGCCAGCCATAGGAGACATGGGCCAGATACATGGCCGACCAGCGGGCGCGGCAGGCGCGTGGACGGGTCCGCTCGCGCCGCAGCATCTCGCTCGCGGGCACCCCGAAGGCGTAGGCCGCCAGATGCAGGGCCGCGTCGGCGCGGATGCGGTCGCCCTCCGTCACCGGCACGCGATAGGGCTCGGCCCGATAGGATTCCATGTCGTCAGTTGCTCCCGAACGCTCGTTTGTTCTCCCATCGTGCAGTAGGCCGAGGGGTGGGTTAGGAATCTTGTCCTAACGAACGTCAGAATCGGTCGCTTCGCCTTGTCCGGCGCGGGATCGGCTGTGGAGCAAATGGATGCGCGGCGGGGGATGATGCGCGCGTCAAGGGGGCAAGACGCGCCACATGGTTAATAAATTAACGAATCCTTGACTCCGGACTCTGGACGGCGATTCGCAAATCACCTTAGGCGTTCCATATCGGGACCCGTTAACCCTTCTTAAGGTTTTGACCCGTTAACGTTGGAACAAGGTTACCTGGCCGTCGCTCCCTTGGCGGCCGAACCAAAGCTTTGCCTGGAGGGGCATGAATGCGCGTCCTGCTGATTGAAGACGATCACGCCACGGCCCAGAGCATCGAACTGATGCTCAAGTCGGAAGGCTTCAATGTCTATACGACCGACCTGGGTGAAGAAGGCATCGATCTGGGCAAGATCTATGACTACGACCTCATTCTGCTGGACCTGAACCTTCCCGACATGAGCGGCCTCGAGGTTCTGCGTCAGCTGCGCGTCGGCAAGATCAATACCCCGGTGATGATCCTCTCGGGCAGCCACGAGATCGAGACCAAGGTCAAGACCTTCGGCGGCGGCGCCGACGACTATCTGACCAAGCCCTTCCACAAGGACGAGCTGATCGCGCGCACCCACGCCGTGGTCCGTCGCTCCAAGGGTCACGCCCAGGCCATCATCCACACCGGCGAGATCGCCGTGAACCTGGACGCCAAGACGGTCGAGGTGGACGGTCACCGCGTGCATCTGACCGGCAAGGAATACCAGATGCTGGAGCTGCTCTCGCTGCGCAAGGGCACGACCCTGACCAAGGAAATGTTCCTGAACCACCTGTACGGCGGCATGGACGAGCCCGAGCTGAAGATCATCGATGTCTTCATCTGCAAGCTGCGCAAGAAGCTGGCGACGGCCGCCGGCGGCAAGCACTACATCGAAACCGTCTGGGGCCGCGGCTATGTTCTGCGCGACCCGTCGGAAGGCGCGATCAACGTCGCCGCCTGAATGACGGCCTGAGCCTCCACTCAGGTTGGATATTGAAGCGCCCGCCGGGAAACCGGCGGGCGTTTTGTTTTCTTGGCCTTCTCCCTCAAGGAGAGAAGGAAGACGCGACCGCGTGGAACATGGGATTGGCCCGCCCGCCTGCGTCGAACAGCAGGGGGCTGTCCTTGCCGTCGTCCTCGGAGCCGCGGCGCAGCCAGCTGTCGGTGTCGCGCACGCCCCAGACGGTGAAGGCGAACTGCTGGGCGCGGGGCAGGGCCATGAAGGCCTCGGCCAGTTCGGCGACGCGGGCCGTCTGCTGCTCGATCCTTTGGCGACGAGGCTTCAGGTCGAACAGGCGGTTGCCGGTGCGCAGCGAGGCGTCCAGTTCGGCCACGTGAACGGGCAGACCGAACTGGGCCAGTTCGCGGATGAAGGCGGCGCTCTGACCCCTCGGGATGTCGATGTCGAGGTGGCTCTGCGTGCCCAGGCCGGTGACCGGGGCTCCGGCCTTCAGCAGCCGCTCGACCAGCCGCAGATAGGTGGCGCCCTTTACCGGATTGTTCTCAAGGTCGTAGTCGTTGAGGAAGAGCACCGCCTCGGGCGCGGCCGCCTTCGCCTGTTCGAAGGCGCGGATGATGTAGGCGTCGGTTCCGCCCAGGCCCTCGCTCCAGACGCAGTCGCGCAGGGCCTTGCCGTCGTGGGTCACCGGCTCGTTGACCACGTCCCAGCCGACGACCTGGCTACGCCAGCGCCCGGCGACGGCGGCGATATAGCGGTCGTACTCGGCGGCGAAGCGGGCGCGGTCGCCGGTCAGGGCTTTGAACCAGGGATGGTCCTGCGCGTACCAGATCAGGGCGTGGCCGAAGAGGCGCAGGCCCAGGTCGCGGGCGAAGTATGCAATGCGGTCAGGCGCGTCGAAGCGCAGCGAGCCGTCGTCCTGGAGGATGTACTCCATCTTCATCTCCCACTCGGGCGTGAGCTGGGAGAAGTGCTCCGACACCAGGCGGAACCAGGCCTGATCCGACAGCTGGCCGGTCATGCAGACCGTGCCGACGGGGAAGGGGACGAGGGACTTCAGCGGGCGCACCGGGCCGCTGGGAAGGACGGCGGCCTCGCCGGGACCGCAGGCCGCCAGGGCGACGGGGGCGGCGAGGAAGGCGCGGCGGTCGATCATCGGGCCGCTCTCTTCCCCACGCGTGGGGAGGGGGACCGCGAAGCGGTGGAGGGGGCGGCGCGACGGTTGGCGTTGAAATGCGATGAGGATAGGGCGGCGTCGCCCCCTCCGTCACGGCCGCTGCGCGCCCGCGCCACCTCCCCATGAAATGGGGAGGAAAGGCGGTTAACCCCCCGCACGGCGCCTCAGGCCCATTTCGTCGAAGGCGGCGGTTTCGCGCTTGGCGGCGGCGATCAGCCTGTTCAGACGGGTGGTCTCGGCGACGTGCTCGAACTTCTTCAGCTCCTCGAAGGCGCTGGTCAGGGCGTCGCGGGCGCCTTCCTCCTCGGCGGAGACGGCGGCGACCACGCCTTCAGCGTCGGCGCGTTTCAGCGCCCAGCCCTTCAGATAGGCCTGCAGCATCATGCCCGAAGCGGGATCCAGACGAGCGTTCTGGCGCTCGATCTCGACCTCGGCGTCCAGGACGGCGACGCGCATCTCGGCCTCGGCCTTGCGAGCCGCGACCTCGGCCAGACGCTTCTGCAGCGTCTCGACCTCGTAGTTAGAGATGCGGATCAGGGATTGGGCCCAGGCGGTCATGGCGTCACGATGCGGTTGCGGGGGTTAATACTTTGGAACGACGGTCGGCGAAGGCCCTAGGGGGCGGCCATCCCCTGGTTCAGGATGGCCTCCAGCCGCACGAAGCTCTCGTCCAGACTGGTGTGGTCGTCCTTGTCCTGACCGAGGAAGTCCTCGAGCGCGGGGTTCAGGGCGATGGCGCGGTCGACGATGGGGTCGGCTCCGGTGCGATAGGCGCCGATCTTGATCAGCTCTTCCATGTTGGCGTAGGCCGACAGGCACTGGCGGGCGCGGCGGTTCAGTTCACGCTCGGGCGGGGTCTGACAGCCGGGCAGGGTCCGGCTGACCGACTTCAGCACGTCGATGGCGGGGAAGCGGCCGCGTTCGGCGATCTTGCGGTCCATGACGATGTGGCCGTCCAGGATACCGCGCACGGCGTCGGCGATGGGTTCGTCATGGTCGCCGCCGTCCACCAGGACGGTGAACAGGGCGGTGATCGGCCCGGCCTCGGTGCCGTCGGGGCGGATCGGACCGGGGCCGGCGCGCTCCAGCAGCTTGGGCAGTTCGGTGAAGACGGTCGGCGTATAGCCCTTGGTCGTCGGCGGCTCGCCCGCGGCCAGACCGATCTCGCGCTGGGCCATGGCGAAGCGGGTGACGCTGTCCATCAGGCACAGGACTTCCAGCCCCTGATCGCGGAAGTATTCGGAGACGGCGAGCGTCATATAGGCCGACTGGCGCCGTTTCAGCGCCGGCTCGTCCGAGGTGGCGACCACGACGACGGCGCGGCGCAGGCCCTCTTCGCCCAGGGTCTCCTCGATGAACTCGCGGACCTCGCGGCCCCGCTCGCCGATCAGGCCGACGACCACGACGTCGCAGGTGGCCTGCTTGGCCAGCATGGACAGCAGCACCGACTTGCCCACGCCCGAACCGGCGAAGATGCCCAGGCGCTGACCCCGGCAGGTGGTGGTGAAGACGTCCATCGAGCGCACGCCCAGATCCAGCCGCTCGCCCACCCGGCCGCGCGAATGGGCCGGCGGCGGCGAGGCGCGCAGGGGATAGGGCGCCGGGCCTTGCGGCAGGGGGCCCAGGCCGTCGATGGGCTGGCCGAAGGCGTCGATGATGCGCCCCAGCCAGGCGGTCGTCGGGCGCACGCTGGCGGCCGTGTCGATGATGCGGATGTCGGCGCCGGGGGCCACGCCCTCGACCGGACCGAAGGGCATCAGCAGGGCCTTGGCGTCGCGGAAGCCGACGACCTCGGCGGGCAGGGGGGGCTGGCCGCGCCGCTCGATCTCGGCGCGGGCGCCGACCGCCAGTCGCGACAGGCCGCCGCGGGATTCGATCAGCAGGCCGCTGACGCCCGCCACCTTGCCGGTGACGACCAGCGGGTCGATCGCTTCGACGGCGGCGACGAGATTACGCAAGCGGGGCCCCTCAGGCTGCGTCGGATCGAGAAGGCGGAGCCTTCTGACCGCAGCCCACAAAAATGCATCCGTTAACGAATGGGCCATCGTGGTTAACGAGCGGTGAAGCCGGGCTACGGGAAGGCCCTTATGCTGCACCGCAGGAAAACTAAGGTTTCAGATTTTACATTTCGGCCCTGTGGCGCGTCATCACTCAAGTCTTTCGCTGGGGAGCAGACTGGATGTTCGGCAAGGGTCGTCAGAATCGTGTGGAGGAGCAGAAGCTCCATGATCTCGACAGCAAGATGGCCGCGATCGGCCGGTCCCAGGCCCTGATCGAGTTCGATCTGGACGGGTGCATCCTGGACGCCAACGACAACCTGCTGAAGACCATGGGCTATTCTCTGGATGAAATCCGGGGCCAGCATCACCGCACCTTCATGGATCCGGAGGAGGCGGCCAGCCCGGCCTACGCCGCCTTCTGGCGCGACCTGAACGACGGGCGCTTCGTGGCCGCCAAGTTCCGCCGTCTGGCCAAGGGCGGGCGCGAGGTCTGGCTGCAGGCCAGCTACAACCCGGTCATGGGGCCGGACGGGCGGCCCAGCAAGGTCATCAAGCTGGCGGTGGACATCACCGAGGCGGAACAGGCGTTCGCCCGCCGCGAGGCCGACCGCCTGAGCGCCGAGGCGGCGCAGACCGCCCTGGTCGAGGCCCTGGCCGGCAGTCTGGCGCGTCTGTCGGACGGCGACCTGACGGCCCGCATCGAGCGCGAGATGAGCGGCGCCCACGGCCGGGTGAAGGACGACTTCAACAACGCCGTCGAATGCCTGGGACAGACCCTGGCCCAGGTGCTGCACTCGGTGGCGGGGCTGCGCGGCGGCTCGGATGAAATCTCCAGCGCCTCGGACGACCTGTCTCGCCGCACCGAACAGCAGGCGGCCTCGCTGGAAGAGACCGCCGCCGCCCTGGACGAGATCACCGCCACGGTGAAGCGCAGCGCCGAGGGCGCCCGTCAGGCCGCCGCCGTGGCGGGCGAAGCGCGGGGCCAGGCCGATCGCTCGGGCGAGGTGGTGCGCGAGGCGGTCGCCGCCATGGACGGCATCCGCAAGAGCTCGGACCAGATCAGCGACATCATCGGCGTCATCGACGAGATCGCCTTCCAGACCAACCTTCTGGCCCTGAACGCGGGGGTCGAGGCGGCGCGGGCGGGGGACAGCGGGCGCGGCTTCGCCGTGGTCGCCTCGGAAGTGCGGGCTCTGGCTCAGCGTTCGGCCGAAGCGGCCAAGGAGATCAAGACCCTGATTTCGGCGTCCGCCGCCGAGGTGGCGCAGGGCGTCAGGCTGGTGGGCGAGGCCGGCGCCTCGCTGCACGCCATCGTCGGCAAGGTCAGCGAGATGGATGCCCTGGTGGCCGAGATCGCCGCCTCGTCCCAGGAACAGTCCTCGGGTCTCAGCCAGGTCAATGCGGCGGTGAACCAGATGGATCAGGTCACCCAGCAGAATGCGGCCATGGTCGAGCAGAGCACGGCGGCGGCGCTCAGCCTCAAGACCGAGGCGGAGGGTCTGGCGCGGCTGGTCGGACGCTTCCGCACCGGACAGGCCGGGACGCCGCCCGCCCTGGAGGATCAACGGTCGTGGCTGCGCGCCGCGGTCGCCTGATCCTCTAGAAGACGCGCTGGATCGCCAGCCGCATCACGACGGCGAGGATCAGGCCGAAGATCAGGCCGACGGCGAGGTTGCCGACGGGCGTGCGCAGGCAGGCGATCAGGGTCTTCACGATCGTCGGGCCGTCAGGCTGGCGCGCCGGGTTCGGCCAGGGCCTGGCCCTGACCTCTGGGCGCCGTCAGCACCGCGCCGATCGACGCGGCGATGATGCAGCCGATGGCCAGCCATTGCATCGGGCTGAGCTGTTCATGCAGCAGCACCATGCCCGCCATGGCGCCGATGGCCGGCTCGACGCTGAGCAGGACGCCGAAGGTGCGCTTGGGGATATGGCGCAGCGCGATCATCTCCAGCGAATAGGGCAGGGCGCTCGACACCAGGGCGACGCCGAGACCCAACAAGAGGACCGAGGGGGCCAGAAGCGCTGCGCCCGCTGTCGAGACGCCGAAGGGCAGGATGACCAGGGCGGCCGTGCTCATGCCCAGGGCCACTGACTGACCCGCGTGCATGTGCGACAGACGCTTGCCGAAGACGATGTAAAGCGCCCAGCACAGGCCGGCGAAGGCGGCGTAGCCGACGCCGACGGGGTCCAGGCCCTCGACCCCGCTCCAGATCGGCAGCAGCATGGCCAGACCGGCGACCGCCAGGCCGACCAGGGCGAAATGCACCGGTTTGCGCGAATGGATCAGGGCGAGGGTCAGCGGGCCGCTGAACTCGATGGCGATGGCCAGACCCAGGGGAATGGTCCGCAGGGCCATATAGAAGCTGAGGTTCATCAGGCCCAGAACCAGGCCGTACAGCAGCACCCGCCCGGCGTCGGCGCGCGCCAGGCGGAAACGCCACGGCCGCCAGACAGCGACGAGGAACAGGGCCGACAGGCCGACGCGCAAGGCCGCCGTTCCCTCGGCGCCGACCAGGGGGAACAGGCCCTTGGCGAAGGAGGTGCCGACCGCCAGCGACACCATCCCGCCGACCAGGGCGAGATAGGGCAGGGCGGCCGAAAGGCGCGGCGAATTCAGGTGAAGGGTCGGGGAGGACATCGGCCGGGAACCTAGTGAAAAGCCGTCTGTGTTTCTCGCTGAAATCTGCTGATAGAATGCAAGAAAACAGCGTCAGAGTGAATTGGGATGCAGGAAACGTTCGTCCTTGATGGCTTCGACCGTCGGTTGCTGGACCTGGTGCGGCGCGACAACCTGCAGCCGGCGCGGGTGCTGGCGGAAAAGGTGGGGCTGTCGGAATCGGCGGTGTCGCGGCGCCTGCGGCGCCTGCGCGACGAGGGCGTGATTGTCGCCGACGTCGCGGTGATCGACGAGGGCCGGCTGGAGCGCGCCCTGACCATGCATGTCCTGGTCGAGATGGAGCGCGAGGGCACCGCCGTGCTGGACGCCCTGATCGAGAGCCTGACCGCCCGGCCCGAGGTCCAGGCCGCCTGGTATGTGACCGGCGAGACCGACTTCGTCCTCTATGTCCGCGTGCCGACCATGGAGGCCTATGAGGTCTTCACCCGCGAGGTGCTGAACGACGACGCGCGGGTGCGGGCCTTCAAGACCCTGATCTCGATCCGCGAGGTCTTGCCCTTCGACCCGGCGCGGCGGGGGTTGGCGCGCCGGCCCTGATAGCCAGGCTTAACCGGCGCGCAGAATTCCTGTGCGGCATGATCTTGCCTGACGCGTATAAGGGCTGTCACTTAAGCTGAACTCGCCGCTACGGAGCGCTCCCCATGTCCGACACCGCTTACGACGCCAGCCGCCACACCAAGGCCGGACGCGGCCGGGTCTATGACAGCATCGTCGACACCATCGGCGACACCCCCCTGGTGCGTCTGCCCAACCTGACGAAGGAGTTGGCGCCCAGGGCGACCGTGCTGGCCAAGCTCGAGTTCTTCAACCCGATCAACTCGGTCAAGGACCGCATCGGCGTGGCCATGATCGAGGCCCTGGAACAGGCCGGCAAGATCAAGCCGGGCGCGACCCTGATCGAGCCGACCTCGGGCAATACGGGCATCGCCCTGGCCTTCGTCGCGGCCTCCAAGGGTTACAAGCTGATCCTGGTCATGCCCGAGAGCATGTCGATCGAGCGCCGCAAGATGCTGGCGCTTCTCGGCGCTGAACTGGTGCTGACCCCGGCCGAACAGGGCATGAAGGGCGCGATCGGCATGGCTCAGGACCTGCTGGCCCGCACGCCCGGCGCCGTCACCCCCTCGCAGTTCGAGAACCCGGCCAACCCGGCCATCCACGAGGTCACCACGGCGGAAGAAATCTGGGCCGATACGGCGGGCGCGGTGGACATCGTCATTTCGGGCGTCGGCACCGGCGGCACCATCACCGGCGTCGGCCATGCCCTGAAGCTGAAGAAAGCCTCGGTGAAGATGATCGCCGTCGAGCCGACCGCCTCGCCGGTCCTGTCGGGCGGCGCGCCCGGCCCGCACAAGATCCAGGGCATCGGCGCGGGCTTCATTCCGCCGGTCATCGACACCGGCGTGATCGACGGCGTCGAGCAGGTGTCCAACGAAGACGCCTTCGACATGGCCCGCCGCGTGGCGCGCACCGACGGCGTGCCGGTGGGCATCAGCTCGGGCGCGGCCCTGGTCGCCGCCTTCCGTCAGGCGGCTCTGGACGAGAACGCGGGCAAGACCATCGTCGTCGTCCTGCCCGACTTCGCCGAGCGTTACCTCTCCACGGCCCTGTTCGAGGGGCTGTAGGCGGCTTCCGTTTTCCTCCCCATTCCATGGGGAGGGGGACCACGAAGTGGTGGAGGGGGCGCTGCCGCCCTGTCCTCTGTTGGCGCCTCAGGCATTCACCGCTGCGCCGCCCCTCCGTCACGTCGGCTGCGCCGCCGCGCCACCTCCCATGGAATGGGGAGGAAAGACGGTTGCGCCCTCACGCGCGGTTAACCGGCTCGCGCTAGAGTAGAAGTCATGTCCAGTCCGGTTGTCAGTTCAGACGCCGACGTCCCCCCTGCGGCGTCGAAGGCCCGCCAGACGCTGTTGCGGCGGCTGGCGGACGTCGTCTGCCTGCCCGCCAGCCGGATCAACGCCTTTGAACGCGCGGTGACGGGCGACCTTCTTGTCGACATGCTGAGGCTGGCGCCGGTCGAGGAGCGCCGGCGGGTGGCGGTCCGTCTGGCGCCCCTGGCGGAACTGCCCGACAGCCTGGCGCGGCTGCTGTTGCGGGACGAGCCGTCGGTGGCGGGGCCGCTGATCGAACAGTGCGCCTCGCTGACCGACGTGGACCTGATCGGTTGCGCCCGGGACGCCGGAATCGAGCACCGGCTGCTGATCGCCGAACGGCGCGGCCTGTCGGAGGTGGTGACCGAGGCCCTGCTGAGCCTTGGCGAGGACGCCGTCGTCGAGGCCGTGCTGAAGAACAGGACCGCTCGCCTGGCCCAGGGCGCGATCGAGGGCGTGGTGGCGCTGAGCCGTCAGAATCGCGCCCTGTGCGCGCCCCTGTTGCGTCGTCCCGAACTGCGCCCCTCAGGCGCCTATGTCATGTTCTGGTGGTGTGACGCCGAGGAGCGCCGCACCGTCCTGCAGCGGTTCGCCGTCTCACGTGAAGTGCTGCAGGAGAGCGTCGAGGATCTGTTCGCCGCCGCCGCCGCCGAGGGCTGGTCCGACCCTGTGGCGCGCAAGGCCCTGCAGTTCATCGAGCGGCGCCAGCGAAACCGCGCCGCTATCGACAAGAGCCCCTACAGCGGCCTGGAAGCCGCCGTCGCGGCGGCCGGCCAGGGCATGACGCGCGAACTGGTCGGCGAGATCGGCTATCTGTCGGGGATCAAGCCCCTGACCTCGGCCAAGATCATGGGCGACGCGGGCGGCGAGCCCCTGGCCATCCTGTGCAAGGCCACGGGTCTGTCGCGGCTGGATCTGCAGACCCTGTGGCGCGCCATGCGCCGGCCCGAGCTGACGGTCGACGGCGAGGTCCACCCCGACTGGGAGCGTGTGCAGATCACCTATGAGATGTTGGCGGTGGATCGGGCGCAGACCGTCCTGCGTTACTGGAACTGGTCTCTGTCCTCGGCGCTGACCCCAGCCCTGCTTCGGGCTATTCGCGAGGGCGACGACGAGCTGATCGACGAATACTCCGCGCCTGAGCGCGCCGCCATGCTGGCGCTTGCGGATAACTTTGGTCGCTGAGTCGCGACGACTGATCTCGCGGCAAGATCAGTAGAGAAACTCGCCGTTTCAATGACGCCTTGTGCTTGCATTGCTTTCATCGCGGAACATCCGTATGAAACTGCACAGCGGCGGATCGGGTCTGATCAGTCGAATGCGTTTGGCTCCTGAAACAGGCTATCCCCCATGGAAGAAAAACCCGAACTGCTCGAAATGACCGCTGACATCGTTTCGGCCTATGTCAGCAACAACACCGTCTCGGCCGACGCCGTGCCCGGTCTGATCGCTCAAATCCACGCCGCTCTGTCGGGCGTGTCCTCGGCGCCGGTGGAAGCCGAGCCTGAGCCCAAGGAACCGGCGGTTCCGGTGCGCAAGTCGATCACGCCTGACTTCCTGATCTGCCTGGAAGACGGCCGCAAGTTCAAGTCGCTGAAGCGCCACCTGCGCACCAAATACAACATGAGCCCCGAGGAATACCGGGCCAAGTGGGGCCTGCCCAAGGATTACCCCATGGTCGCGCCGAACTACGCCAAGGCGCGTTCGGACCTGGCCAAGCAGATGGGCCTGGGCCAGGGCGGCCGCAAACCCGCCCGCGCCGGTCGCGCCAAGAAGTAGGTCTGGCCCTTCGAGGTCGGATGCAGCGCCCGTCCTCCGAAAGGAGGGCGGGCGTTTTTTGTTCTGCAGCTCCCTCTCACGGCGGGAGAAGGCTTGAGCGCACGAGCGCCGAAAGGCGGTCGTTCTAGCGCGAAAGGGCGAGGGGCTAAGAGGCCAGTCGGCGTAAGCCGGGGCGTAACGGCTCATGCCGACTGAAGGCGTCGGCCCTCATCCGGCCCTTCGGGCCTCCTTCTCCCAGCGGGAGAAGGAAGGAATCAGGCCGCGTGCATGGCCTTGCGCATGCGCCAGAAGCGCAGGGTGCGCTGGGCGGCTTCCTGGGTCAGGTCGTTGTACATGCCGGCGTAGGCGCGGGCCTTGCCCATGGCGTCGCCGTCGGTGTTCAGCAGGACCACGGCGTAGGTCAGGAACAGGGCGCGGTCCAGATCGGCGGCCTTGCAGACCACGGCCAGGGCGTCCAGTTCGCGCCGGTCGATGATCTGGCGGGCGGTGTGGAAGTCGATCTCGGCCAGCTGCGACAAGGCGATCAGGAAGGAGGTCCGGCTGCCCGAGCGCAGGAAGCGGGCCAGGACTGTCGGGGTCAACTGGTTGGCGGCGCGCAGTTCCTCGACATAGGCCAGGCTCTCGGCATAGTCGGGCGGCAGGGCGCCGTCGTCGGTGGCGACGCGGGTGCGGCCGGCGGCCAGGGCGCTTTCCAGCAGGGCGGGGTCCATGCGCGCGTTCTGCTCCAGAATACGCTGACGCAGACGGGCCTCGACCTCGAAATACATCTCGTTGAGCAGGTCGGGCGGCAGGTTGGCGCGCTCGACGGTCGGCGCGTGAAGGGCGGGGTTGACGCGGGCGCGCTCGACGGCGGCCTCGCAGGCGGCGCGCGAAAGCTGGGCGCCTTCATTGCCGAGGAGCACGCCCAGGGTCTCGTCGTCGCCGCGCTCGACGATGGCGTCCGACACGGCCTCGGAGACTTCGGCGCGCTGGCTGACGGCGCGAATATGGCCCTGGCCGCGTGAACGGATGACCTGGATCAGGTCGGCTTCGGTCAGGACGGGCGAGGCGCGCAGAACCGGCTGGGCCACATCCTCGGCCTCGTCGTTGGCGAGGCGACGGATCAACTGGATCGGCGCGTCGCTGACGGCGGCGAAACGCTCGGCCAACTCGGCGCGGACGGCGACCTCCATGGCGTCGGTCAGGTCGCTGAGCACCGTGCCGTAGAGGGCGTTTTCGGCGTCGTTGCGCTCGGGGTCGCCGAAGAAGCAGTCCGTCAGTTCGCGCAGAAGGGCGCGCCGCTTCTCACTGGAGGATTCCTTCGCCAGGGCGATCAGATCGGGCAGGCGCGAAGCGGTGTCGCTGGCAAGGGGGAGGGCGGCGCCGTCGCTCATGGCTGATCTTGGACTTCGGTGTCGGGAGCGGCCTGGAGGCGGCCGTTGGAATTGCGGATCAGGGCGGGCT
>Ga0247820_10001051_pt1 | contig 15490 bp, 18 predicted proteins | sample 13C_Glucose_Day1_2_FD_192480 | JGI IMG/M metagenome (GOLD analysis project Ga0247820, IMG submission 192480) | Soil microbial communities from agricultural site in Penn Yan, New York, United States - 13C_Glucose_Day14 | ecosystem: Environmental > Terrestrial > Soil > Agricultural land | place...
GATTGCCTACGCAATGAGGACGAGGGCTGACTTGACGCTGCGCCGTTGATGGTTGACGCTCGCGCGAGCCGAGGACTTTGCACGGAAAGCACATGGATTGTCGAGTCGTGAAATGGGCGCCGAGTCACCAATTCCGCCCCAGTCTTTGACTATCAACATGACCATTAAATCGGTATCTGTATTCCAACTTGGTCAAGACCGAACTGGGAATTTGCCCCCGATAGTTCTACCGAACTGCCGTGCAATCCGAGAGACCATCTCGGGCGATGCAGCATGGCAAATCGTGGACGGACACCGCACCCCCGGCTACATATGCAGGTTGAACTAGCCTACTCTGTAGGCATGGCGACTTCGTTCTCAAACGGTCTCAACGGATCCGAACCCCGGACTGGTAGGCGCAATCTCAAGGGCGACAGGCGCGAGCAAGCAATCCTCGAGGGCGCATATGAGATTCTGCGCACCGAGCCGTTACGGAACGTTTCGATTGATGACCTTGCCAAGCGAGCGGGTTTGTCGCGTTCATCCTTCTATTTTTATTTCGAATCTAAATGGCAGGTTCTTTCGGCGCTTCTATCGAGTGTGACGGCCGATGTGTTCACTGCATCAGCAATGATCTTCGAGCGACCTCCCGGGATTTCTCCGGAGGCTGCCATCGAGCATGCAGTATCGGAGGTCATGGTCGTGTGGGAGCGGCATGGACACGTCCTGCGCGAGGTCGGTGATGCAGCGGCGGCCGAACCCACTTTGGGGGCCCAGTGGGACAAAATACTGGGTCGTTTTGTCGATGCGGCGGCCGCTGCGATCGAGCGCGACAGAGTTGCGGGTGTGGCTCTTGATGGACCACCGGCTCGTTCACTGGCGGCAGCGCTCATTTGGATGGGCGAACGGAACCTGGGACTTATGAGCATGCGAAGCGAGAATGCAATTCGCACCGAAGACATGGTGGAGACGGTCACCACAGTGTGGCTTAGAACGGTATTCGGTTTGGAATGGAGAGGCCGCTCGAAGAGCGATTAGTTCGGGTCGTTCAGAGCAATCGCAGCGAACTGGTTAAAAAAAACCGGTTCGCTGCGATCGATTTGTTCTATTCAGCTTTGTCGCGCATGGAAAATGCGGACTTCAGGAAGTGGGTTCTCTTCCAGTCGAAGATAGGTCGAGTTGTTACTGTGGTTGATCGGCGGCCATCTTTGCCATGTTCAGTCCCGGCATCAGCATATGGCCACCGTCAACGTGCATCTCGAGTCCGGTTGTCCAACGAGACTCGTCGGACGCAAGCCACAGCACCGCTTCGCTCATGGCAAGTGGTGGCAGCAACCCGACATCGCGAAGGGCAGACCAGTACTTCGCGCCTTCGAGGTCTTCTTTCACGCCCTGACCGGGGCCTTTACCTGCACAGAGATCATATCCACCCTGCCAGTCGAGGGCTGGAGTATCAGTCGGCCCCGGGAGCAAGATATTGACTCGAATTCCGTACTGACCAAACTCGAGCGCAGCGCTTTTCGCCAGCCCTATTACGCCGTGCTTCGACGCGACATAGTGGGCGTAATGGGGTGACCCTTCCACGCCGTTGCCGGAAGAGGTCACGATGATCGAGCCGCCGCCCCGTTCCGTGATCGCCGGCGACACTGCCTTCAAGGTGCGCCACACCCCGGTGATATTGACGTCTAGAACAGCGGTGAATTCGTCTTCAGGGATGTCGTGGAACGGGTGTACGGTCCAGATCCCGGCGTTGGCGACCGCAACGTCCAGACCACCGAATGCCTTTACGCCGTCAGCAACCAGTTTGTCGAGCGACGACTGCTTCCGGACATCTCCCTCGTGTGCAATGATTCGTCGTCCCAGTGCTTCGACCTCTTTGACGGTGATCTGGAGGTCATCAGATGATCCGGTCGGATACGGGAGTCCGGTGTCCGGCGGACAGTCGATGGCGAGGATATTGGCGCCCTCCTCAGCGAGCCGGATTGCGTGTGCCCGTCCCATTCCACGTGCCGCACCTGTTACCAGGGCGACCTTTCCGTCCATGCGTCCCATTGGTCTCTCCTCTTGTGAGTGTGCATCGGATTGGTTGTGCCTCCCGGTGATCGGCGTACCGGGTACCGGGTGACCACTTGTGTTCGTTGACTTGCCTAATGGCGGTGCAGTTCTGGCCCCGGTTTCTCCCCCACATTCACAAATGGTGGAGGCCGTCGGGAGGCAACGTTCGCAGCGCTACGGTGTGCTTTCCGTCGGGGTGATGAGCTGTAGCAGTATGTCGATTCCAGGTGGCTCGGTCCATACATGCTCTGAGTCGGCGATGATGAAAGGAGCTCCGATCGGGTCCGGTCGTCCGGGCCCGCGGATCGTGCATCCAGCGAGATCGAGTTCGCTCGTGTTTCCGTCGAACCGCAACGCGATGTGGTCGAGCTTTGCCGAGGCTCCGCCCAGCGCGAGATCGAGAACGTCCGGATCGTCGATGGTGTAGAGCTCGACATTGGCCGACGCTATCGCGAGAAACGTCGCGCGGATGGCGAGAGAGGGTGCCTGGAAAGTGTGCGCGATGCTGACGTTGAATCTGCTCTGCCAATGTGTGGTGGCCAACTCGAGATCGCGGACGAGTATCCCCACATGATCCAGCCGCGGAGTGCTGTCTTTTCGAGCATCGTCGGAAGGCGAGGATGGGGAGAGATCGATCATCGTCATTGGTGCCTCGCGGCGACGAAATGAGGGGACACGCCCGTTCGGGGTTCAGTCCAACGTTGGGTGACGACCTTGGACTTGGTGTAGAAGCGATATGCATCGTAGTTGAGCCCGTCATCGCCGAACCGCGAGTCGCCCCAACCTCCGAATCCGAACCAAGAGATCGGAACTGGAATGGGAACGTTGATCCCGACGCTTCCGGCCTGGACGCTGTGAACGAATCGGCGACCGGCCACTCCACTTGCGGTGAAGATGGTCGCACCATTGCCATATGGGCTGGCGTTCACGATGCGCAGTGCTTCGTCGAGATCATCGACGCGGACCACACTCAGGATCGGTCCGAACACCTCGTTCTGATAGAGATCGCTGTCGACGCTTACGTTGTCGACCAAGCTGGGGCCGATAAAATAGCCGGCGTCGGACGCTATGGTGACACGGCCGTCTACAACGACTTTTGCGCCTTGGCTAGGTGCCGCCTCCAACGCACCTCTGACTCGTTCGATGGCGACCTCTGAGATGAGTGGCCCCATGTCGGTGCCTTCGGCGTTCCCCGGTCCGGTACGGAAGGCGGTGGCCCGCTCCGCGGTCTTGGCAACTAGCTCGTCCGCGATTTCCCCGACCGCTACCGCGATGGGCACGGCCATGCATCGCTGACCGGCGGCGCCGTATGCGGCCGACGCCAGTGCGTCCGCCGCTGCGTCCAGGTCGGCGTCAGGCATGACGACCATATGGTTGTTCGCTCCACCCAGTGCCTGCACCTTCTTGCCGGCAGCGGCGGAACGGCTGTAGATCTCACGCGCAACCGGGGTGGAGCCCACAAAGGAAATGGCAGCGACGTCCGGGTGGTCGATCAGCGCGTTCACCGTGTCAACGCCACCGTGCACGACGTTGAAGACACCGTCGGGTAGCTCGGCTTCGGCGAGCAGTTGCGCCAGCCGCACCGAGGCGGATGGCACTCTCTCGCTTGGTTTGAGCACGAACGAGTTACCGCAGGCGATCGCGGCCGCGAACATTGACACCGGCACCATGATGGGGAAGTTGAATGGGGTGATACCAGCACACACTCCGAGTGGCTGGCGGAACGAGTATGTGTCAACTCCCCTGGAGACCTGTTCTGCGTACTCACCTTTGAGGTGCTGCACGACGGAGATCGCAACTTCGACAGCTTCCACAGAACGGGCGACCTCCCCTCTCGCGTCTGCGAGGGTTTTCCCCTGCTCCGAGGTGATGATCGATGCAAGCTCGTCACTGTGCTCGAGCATCAGGGCGCGGAAGCGGTGGAGAGTGGTCGCGCGGACGGGGGCCGGGGTCGAAGCCCAGGCCCCCGCAGCGCTTCGGGCGCTGGTTACAGCCGTGTCGACGACAGCAGCGTCGCCCAGCTCAACAAGCCTCAGTACGTGACCCGTGGCTGGATCGACAACCTCCGACCTCCGCCCGTTCGTCGAGCTGGAGGAGGTGCCAGCGATCCAGTGCGGCACCGTTGCAAGATGGACATCGTTTGTAATCACAGAAACTCCATAGTCACGAAGAGGCGAGTTGATGTTGCGGGCCGCTTAAGCTTTGGCGTCCCGGGGGTGCGGCAACTCGGGGAACATCTCCAAGCCATAGTTCGTCTTGAGATTCTCCACCTCTGCGGCTAGCTGCTCCGGAGTGCGCAATTCGCGATCGCGCGCTTCGTAGAAGTACTTGTCGATGCCGCCGCCGGGCTCGAATCCGCTGCTGTCGGGGCCCGGAACGAAGATCACGAGGATCCTCGCCTCTTCTCCGACTACCTCGTAGGTATGCCGCTGATCCTTGCGCCCCCAGACGAATTGACCCGCGCCGGCATTGTAGGACCCGGCTTCGGTGTGGATCTTGATTTCACCGTCCATCACGAAGAAGCCTTCCTCTTCGCGGTGATGGATGTGCCAGACCGGCTCGGTTCCGCGAACCCAGTTGGTCTCGATGATGATCAGCTGGCCATTGGTGCTTTCACCGGTCGCATGAATCCAGAAATCTACACCGGTCATGAAGTCGCCGGTCATGTTGAAATGCACATCGCTGCGGTGGGAGACGTAGCTCTCCCCGTCTCGGTTTGTCGTCGGCTGAATCTGGTCGACATCGGACTTCGTGACCATGAGGGCCCCTTTTTCGTTGCTTGCCGTGGTGATGAGTGACGTCACGGCTCGGACATTTTTGAGACTAGACTCACAGTCGATAAGAGTCAACACTCTGTCGGATTTCGACAAATCTGCAGTTCAAAGGGATAATCCGGGTGCAGGCCGACGCGCGGCCAGGCCACTGGTCCGCGCATAATCGACACAACGTTGACGAGGACCAACACTGAGTGCAAAGTTGGAACACCGACGTGCGACCCGACTAGTCGACGGTCGTACGCCCCTGACAGCAGCAATGGAGGAGACGACTGGTGAGTCCGCTACGAAAGCGCATAGGTGCCGCGACGAAGATCCGTGCAGGCCATTCATGAGCGATCTGCACCCTCAGGTACTCGAGTTGCTGGCGTCCCTGTCAACGAATCCACCGGCGCAGCCGTGGGAAGTGTCCATCACCGCGTACAGGGCGGTCGGCGAGAAATTGATCGGGTTGGCAGGTGATCTCAATCCACATTGCGACGTGAGGGACTTAGAGATTCCCCTTCGCGGGAGGGTCCTCAATGCCCGGAGTTACTCTCCCAAAGGCACAACCGGGGCAGCGCCGTGTGTCGTGTACTTCCACGGTGGCGGTTTCGTCAGGGGCAGCCTGGACTCTCATGACCGACTGTGTCGCGAGTTGAGCGTCCAGGGCGCTCTCCGCGTGATCTCGGTGGCGTACCGCCTTGCGCCCGAAAATACCTATCCGAGCGCTCACGCCGATGCGATCGAGTCGTTTTGCTGGGTGGCCGATCGTTCTGATGAACTGAGAATTGACGGCGAAGCACTGGCGGTTGCTGGAGACTCCTCTGGGGGGATGCTCGCAGCGGCGACCGCAGCGACTCTCAACGCACGTACAGACGGTGCGTCGGTCAAGGCGCAGGGACTTCTGTGCCCGGTGCTAGATCTGACCTTGAGTAGTGACTCTGTAAACAGATACGGATCGGCGCCTCTTCTTTCGCGTGCCGCACTCGAATGGTGTATCGATCAATACGTGCCCAACGTGTGGCTTCGAAAGTCACCGGAAGTCTCGCCGTTGTTCAGTATGAATCTGAACAACGCCCCGCCTGCGCTCATCATCAACGCAGAGATCGATCCAGTGTCAGATGATGCCAGTCGATACGCGTCTGAACTGCAAGCTTCGGGCGTCGCAGTCATCCAACACGAGTATGCGGGCATGCCGCATAGCTTCTTTCTACTCGCCGGCGTGGTGGACGAGGGAGAGCGTGCTATCACTGGCTTCGCGGAAGGGTTGTCTAGATTGCTGCGCTAGGTGATCTGGGTCGAGCAACTCGCTACGTCGTCATCACTCATCACATCGGCCCGGTTTCGCCATCACATCGGCCCGGTTTCGCTCAGAGCTGCGTGGCTTCATTTTGGCGGTCGATGCCACGCTTTCCAACTTCCCAACTTCACACGAAAGCGGGCTTCGCACGAAAGCGGCGGGCCGCACATCACAATTTCATGCGATGTGCGGCCCGCCGACTGTATTCCCGTTCCTCCTACTGCAGGGCTACGCGGAAGACCTGAAACTCGATGACGGGTCCTGGTGTAATTCGCCCTTGTCCCACGAAGATGGTCTGATTGACCCAGCCGTACCTATCGTCCCCGCACTCGAGGCGCGGAGTAGTGACAAAGTAGTGGTCGCCAAAGTTCGTGCTCGATTCCCCGCCGGTCAATGCGGCTGCGGCAGCTTCGGTCACCTCGACCAGGCCCTGGTAGCTCATGTAGATGACGGCACCGTCGTCGGTATGGAACTGAGCGCGCACATCCAGGCGCCCGAATCCGTCATCTCCAGCCAGAAGCCAGTCACCGCCGCCGATGGCTGCTGTACCGCTCAGTCGATCACCCTTTACAGTGCCGCCGGTAACGGGGAGGACCTGCCGCATTCCGTATGGTCCAGGACCGACGACCTGCGGCGCAGCGAGTTCTGCGGTGTACGAAAATTCCGGGATGAGCTTCACTTGCTTACCTCCAGGCCTGCGGCTGCCATCACCTGGGACATACCCTCGGCAATGACTTCGACGCCGAAGGCTTGTTCGACGATATTTGGATCGAAGTACTCGCGAATCAAGACCACCTTGCCGCCTCTGATTCGCATGTGCGTGCAATAGGTGTTCGCGTAGACGTTTCCGTTCTGCGTTACGGTCGCCTCTCCGTGTAGCTCAAGCACGAACAGCTCGGGATCAGTCGTGTCGTGCACAACCAACGAGTCGATCTTCAGGTCGGGCACGGACTTGAAGAACCAGTCGATGAAGTGGCCGATGAGTTGGCGGCCGGGGACGGTTTTCGCGAGCGGCTCAGGGGCGAACGGCATCTCCCAAACAGCATCTTCGGCGAACCAGTCCTTCCAAGCCTCCAGCGCTTTCCCGGTCGGCGGCCCGCTGTCGAGATCGCCCCAAAAACCATCCACTACCGCGCGATTTTCCGCTTGTGTACTCACAGCCGCCTCCTTGGTGGGCTCTGGCGACGACTGATGCGCCAGCCGCCGTAGCATCAAAGAATGCCCGTACTGTCGGCGATAGTCAACAGTGTGTCGACACCATTCGGCGACAGGCGCGCCAAGCCTTCACCGCAATTGTGGACGGTGTGTTGATTATCGACGACTGTGAGTCTAATCTCAGGGTGGTCGGCCCAAGGATCGACTGGACAGGATGCCCGCGAAGCCGCATTCCGGCGGGCTCGAGAGGCATTCCGCTTTGGGCATTTATGCGCCCCTTAAGGAGATGTGATGAGTACTTTGACCAACCGGCTCTACCGATTGCGGAGTCGCCCGGAGGGGGAAGTAACTGCCGATAATTTGGAATGGCTGGAAGAGCCGGTTGCCGAGATCCTTGATGGACAAGCGCTTATTCGAACGCACTACCTGTCGGTCGACCCCACAAATCGTGTGTGGATGAGTGCGATGCGTTCCTACATCCCCCCGGTCGAATTGAACGCCGTCATGCGCGGGGCCGGTGTGGGACGGGTCGTGGCCAGCCGACGGGACGATCTTCCTGTCGGCTCGTTTGTTGTGGGATTGACGGGCTGGCAGGACTATTGCGTAGCTGATGCAGCGAGTGAAGATATGTCATTCACCGTCCTACCTGATCCGCTACCGGCCCCCCTCCCCGCGTTCGTCGGGGTCCTGGGCCACACCGGAATATCGGCGTACCTCGGTGTCGAGTTCGGTGATCCTCGACCGGGAGAGACCTTCTTTGTATCCGCCGCGGCAGGAGCAGTGGGCTCTATTGCCGGTCAGCTCGCAAAGCGACGGGGGGCCCGAGTGGTCGGTATCGCAGGCGGCGCCGAGAAATGTCGATACCTGGTAGAAGAGTTGGGGTTTGACGCGTGTATTGACCGACATGCTGGTGACTGGCAGAAGCAACTCGACGACGCCACGCCTGATGGTATCGACGTGGACTTCGAAAATGTTGGCGGCGAAATCATGGACCACGTTTTCGGCCGACTGAACATCGGGGCACGAATAACGCTCTGCGGGCTGGTTTCCGAGTACAACGACTATAACGGCGATAACGCCCAACGCGGCCTGCGTAATGTCAGTCAGCTGCTCATGCAGAGGGCAACTTTGCGAGGGTTCATCGTTTTCGATCACGTGGATCGCTACGCAGAGATCATTGGACAGCTATCGCTGGCTCTCAGTGCCGGCACCCTGCGCTCCGCGGAGACCGTGGTCGACGGTCTGGAGAATGCGAGACATACTCTCAACCGCAGTCTCGCCGGCGAGAACACAGGGAAGGTCGTGGTCAAGGTGAGCACCGACTAACCGAAAGTTTCCGGGTTCACAGCGTCTGGCCGCTGATGCCCAGGTCCCAGGCCATGGCCGCGTAGGTGCAGGTGCCGCCCCTGCGCGAATCAAAGCGCCCGCCCACCGACGGAACTCTACGAACACCATTAACGGGTATCCACTCCCAGAGGTAGGAGAACCAGGAGGGGTCTTCGCATAGGACGTCAGTCTCAGTACACGGTTCCCACTACCTCGGGCAGGGCCCTGGTTGATGGCCGAGTTGGCGGGGGGATCTATTTTGCTACAGCCTCAGTAGTGCCGCGACTTTGCCTCGCCGACGGAAGTTACCTCGGTGAACTGCGAGACGCGGGCACCGGCGTGGCACTCGACTTCACCATTGACTGCAAGTCCGAGCAGGCAACGCAGAGATGGGCTGGCCAAATTCGGTACGCGACCAATCCCGCACGCAATAATCGTGGCCTCGCCGCTCGGCTCATCCGACCCGACGGCGTTTCGCCTGGGTTAGTGCCACCGCAGACCACGACGTCGACGACCGTGCCGCCAGCCCATGGTTGCCACCCTCGAGCAGGACAGCGTCGAGGTCCATTTGACGAGTCAAGTCTGTACGCCTGCAAGCGGCAGAACACCATGAGGCCGAGGTAATCGACTTCCGCACTGAGGATCATCCGGAAGGACTGGTGCGAAGCGGCACCAGGGGGGCTCGGGTGCGTTACCGCCAGCCGAGCAGGGCATCGCTAGACAGGTCAGTGAGGGTGAGGTGCGCCTGGCGCGACTTGACTGGGAGGTCTAGCCATCTACCGTCGCTTTCCTCGGGACCCCGCAACCCCACACCGGTCGCGTCGACCAGCAGGCTATGCCACGGTCGACTTCATTCTCAGCTCAACGCCGACCTAGATCGAAACCACGGAGAATTAGATGGATACCTACGACCATGCGTTGTTGAGCTTCGCCCTACGGTGGAGCGGCTATGGTGGCGGTGACTATTACATCTTCACTGAGTTCGGAATACCCCCCAAAATTTTCTACCAACGCGTGCTGTGGATGGTGGAAAAGCGGCTCGCCTCAGGCCTCGACCCGACCATAAGACAGCAACTTCGGGAACACTGCCTCGCGAAGTTGACTTCGTTTCAACAACCGCAATGACAGCTTAAAGCGAGACTGGCTGCCTGGCAGTCGCAGAAGGCCGCGCCCCGCGTCGCTCCATGTCACTCATGCTTTGTGAGCACTAGGGCGTGTTTCAGAAGTCGGTGGTGCGGAGCCACTGGTTGATGGCGGCGATGCGGACGGTGGCGGTGTAGCGAATCGCAAGCTTGTCGTATCTGGTTGCCACAGCACAATTCTGCTTGAGTTGGTTGATGCCGCACTCGACCGCGTGACGCTGCTTGTAATGCTCGGCGTCGAACGCTGGTGGCCGCCCACCGGACGAGCCGTTCTTCTTCCGGTTGGCTCCTTGGTCGGCCTTGGTCGGGATGGTCGCACGAACCCCGCGCGTGCGCAGGTACGTGCGGTTCGCGGCGCTGCTGTAGGCCTTGTCCGCGAGAACGCAGTCCGGTCGGTTCCGAGGCCGCCCACGACCGGGCCGCGGCACGCTGATCCCGTCGAGGACGGCGGTGAACTGCGGACTGTCACAGTGTGCACGCCGCCTCCGATGCGGCCTCGGCCCCGTTGGACTGGCGGCTGTTCCTGCCCGAGAGCTGGGACGATCGGTCGGCCACCGACCCGGATGCGGTTACGGCGATCACCGCCCGCAGGAAGCGGTTCGCGATCCCCGACACCGAGCATCACCGCACCAAGTGGCAGATGGCGATCGAGATGATCGACGAGCTGACCGAGTGGGGCCGGATCCCGCCGGCCTCGGTGGCGGACGCCGGCTACGGCGACGCACCGCGTTCCGGCTCGCGCTGACCGAGCGGGGCATCGATTACGTCGTCGCAGTCAAGGGCGCCACCAGTGCCTATCCCGGCGACGCGGTCCCCGAGACCACGGTCCACACCGGTCGCGGACGCCCGCCGACACCCCGCTACCCGGGCCCGGCCGCGAGCTGCAAGGACCTGGTCCGGGCAGCCGGTCGTAAGGCCCTGCGGACCGTGACCTGGCGCCACGGCAGCAAGACCGATCCGACCAATCCGACCGCGGCGATGCGTTCGCGGTTCGCCGCGATGCGAGTCCGCCCGGCGAACCGCGACATCCCCCGCACCGAGGACGGCACCCTGCCCGCGGTGTGCTGATCGCGGAATGGCCGACCGGCGCCGACGAGCCCACCGACTACTGGCTCTCGACCCTTCCCGAGGACACCCCGCTGCCCGAGCTGGTGCGCCTGGCGAAGATCCGCTGGCGCATCGAGCACGACTACCGGGATGAAAACCGGTCTCGGACTCGATCATTTCGAGGGACGCTCCTGGCTGGGCTGGCACCACCACGCCACCCTGGTCACCGCCGCACACCTGTTCATCACCACCCTGCTGCTGGCCGACCCAAAAGCGGGTGGGCAGGACTGACTCTCTACGGCATCGTGCGCGAACTCCAACGCGCACTTGTCCGTTGGATCGGTACCTGCCCACTCTGCCACCCTTCCCGACGTAACAAAGCAACACTAGGGCACGATAGTTTGAGTCCTTACACCCCTCCCGGCCACACCGTGGTCGGGATCTGCGGGATTCGCGCCACGCAACCACCCTGACCCGGTCCATCCGGTCGGGCCAGGAGTCGTCGAGGTGCCGGATCGTTTCTGCCACGTAGTCGACCGATCCAAGCTCGCGCGCTTCCTGCACGTAGCCTGTGATGAAGCCCCAGTCGCCGCGTCCGTGCACCGTGGGGGGGCGAGCCTGACCACCGATGTGTAAACATCATTCTCCTCGGCCAAGCGCCGCGCGAGGCGCTCGACCAAATGACGTGGCGGCTGCCAATCGTGCAGGTCGTGCACGTCCTCCTCGTTGACTTCGCGGCCGATCGGCAGGCCGGAGAGACCAGACGAGATGACAATCGGCCTCGACGAACCCGAGTACTCGTCAGCGGGCGGCAAGAGCGGCGCGGTCACTCTGGCCTGCGTGCTCCATGTGTGTGAAGTCGTGGTTGTAGTCCAGGTGGATGATGGCGTCTTTTCTATGCGCTACGACGCAAGCTGTCCACATCGTCGAGGTCACGTCGCAGAACCTCCACTTCCGAGGCTGCAAGCTTGCCGGCGGATGCGTCCGAGCGAGCCAGAGTGAGCACTCGGTGGCCTGATCGAAGCAGTTCGGGAACGATCGCCGAGCCTATCCAACCAGAGGTGCCCGTGACTAGAACACGCATGATGAGTACTCCTTGAGGGAATTGTTGCCGAATGCAGTTCACACTAACAAAGAATCGAACGACCATCCCATTCCGGAAATGCATGGCGTGCATGAATATTCGGCATTGGCTGTGACGGCGATCACGGTACTAACGTAACAATCTGGTAGCACGCAGCCCGATGAAATACAAATGTAGTCGAATCATCTGAAGTCGATAACAATAAATCCCGGGATCGGCGACTCGAAATTAGTCCGATTGTCAGAACTCAACTTTCGTTGATTGGTCGAATCGACCAATTCCCTACACCCTTCATAAAGCGCACCACGAGAAACACATTCTCGAATCATCTACTCAGGAGGTAGGTCCATGACCGAACTACGCGGCTTAGCAGGTAAGAACGTTCTCGTCACGGGCGGCGCGAAAGGGCAGGGGTACAGCCATGTACTCGCGTTTGCGAAAGCGGGTTGCAACGTCGCGGTTCTTGATGTGACCGAACCCATCGAAGGCGCCTATGCACTTTCGACACGCAAGATGCTCGATGCCACTGTAGAGGTAGTCGAATCGCACGGCGTCCGCAGTTTGGGTCTGCCTTGCGACGTAAGAGACGAGGAGCAGATTCGGGGTGCGGTTTCGGCCGCACTCGAGTTCTTCGAAGGTCGAATCGACGTGCTTGTGAACAACGCGGCCGTTGGGCTCGCGGGTTCCATACAGAACATCCGTGCCGAAGACGTCGACCTGGTGCTGGGCACGAACGTCCGAGGGCCCATTCTCGTAACCAAATATGTCGCGCCTGCAATGATCACCACCGGATCTGGCAAAATCGTAAACATCTCCTCAGGCGTGACGGGGGCCGGTGTCGCCAACCTCTCGCCCTACGTCGCGTCCAAGTATGCAGTGAACGGATTGACCAAAGCCTGGGCCACCGAACTCTCCGAATTCGGTATCAACGTCAATTCTGTCTGTCCCCCGACCATCCGACCGGGCGAAGGGCAAGGATCAGGAATGCTCATCGCCATGGCAACCGATTTCGGAATGACCGCCGACGAAGCCTACGAAGTGCTTTCGTCCCAGCAGAACCTGCCCGGATCAAAATGGCGCGGTGAGTCGCGGCACATCACCGACGCCGTCCTGTTCCTATCTTCCGACAACGCGGACCAGATCACTGGTCATGTACTCGAAGTCGACTGTGGAATGGCTACCCGATGACCACCGAGACCCAGGCGGTCGTGGTGCGACCAGTCCTGAATCGGCCACTTGCAGTGTTCCTGTCGATCGCCGTAGCAGTCCTGAGCCTGATCGTTCTTGCCGGTTGTTCCACAGTCGGTGGCTCGACGGACGCCGGGCCGCAGTCGGTCGTCCTGGATACTGCGATGATCGGGAGCGGGTTCGAGGGTGACTTCGACAGTCCACCAGCTTCTGGGCCCGAAGCGCAACGGGGAAAGACGGTTTGGTACATCTCTTGCGGCCAGTCCTACATCGCGTGTTCGAGGTCGGCAACAGACTTCCAACAAGCGGGATCGGCTCTGGGATGGAACGTGACGGTAGTGGACGGCAAGGCAGATCCCTCTGCTGCAGCCAATCTCATTCGTCAGGGGATCGCCGCCGGCGCTGACGGAATCGCGCTGATGACGTATGACTGCCCCGGCATCAAGAATGCACTCATCGAAGCTCGGACCGCGAATGTCCCTGTCGTCAATTTCGGTTCTATGGACTGCGATGACCCGGCGTTCGGGGGACGTGAGAAGCTCTTCACGGCGAGCTTGAACATCCGCGGCAGCGACAACCAGTGCGACTTCTGGACCAACTACGCAAAGGCCCGGGCAGACTATGCCCTGGCAGCACTGGGCGGGCAGCCGGGTCAGATCATCCACATCAACGAAACATCGCAACGCGGACACCAATGCGAGGCAGCAGGGTTCGTCGCCCAAGTCGGCAATAAATGCCCTGATTGCATTATCGTGGACACTCCATTCACATTCGCGCAGGTGCCGACGAAGGCCAACGAAATCTTCCGATCTGCGATAACCCGCAATCCGGAGGCCAAAGTTGTTTCCTTCCCGATGGATTCGCTCATGCAACTCGGGTTGCAGACAGTGCTGGACAGCTCGGGCAGGACAGACCTGACTCGTGTCGGTGCGGAGGGAGCACCGCCGAACCTGGAACTCATACGCGAGGGCAAACAAGATTCCGCCACAGTATTTCCCCTCGATTGGTACAATTGGGGCTTAGCAGACACCCTCAATCGACTGTTTGCTAATGACACTAAAATGCCCAGCGAGGGTGGAGGCTATATCCAGGTCGACAGGACGCACAACCTGCCCGCCGATGACAACGTCGAGTTACCGATCGATTTCAAGGCCGCCTACCAGAATGTCTGGAGTGGGGATCGTTGACCACGAACGGATCACCTGGCAGCACCCACGTTCCCGCGCTGAGGGTTCGGGGAGTCTCGAAGACATTTGCCGGCGTCTCAGCACTCGACAACGTTTCCTTCGACGTCGAGCACGGCGAAATTCATGCTTTGCTCGGGGGCAACGGGTCGGGCAAGTCAACGTTGATTAAGATTCTGGCAGGCGTGTATCAGGCCGATTCTGGTGGAACGCTGGAATTCAACGGGTGCGCGGTCCCCGCGCACTCGATGACTCCGGCATTCGCGCGACACAGCAATTTGCGGTTCGTCCACCAAGATCCAGGCCTGTTCCCCGAATTGACGGTCGCCGACAACATCGCCATGCGCAGCGGTTTTCCTACCCGTCTGGGCCGGATCCGCAAGTCGCTCATGGATACAAGTACGCGTCGGATTCTGGAGAGCTTCGACATCGACGCAAGGCCCGGGCAGCGTCTTGGAGAGCTACGTCCGGCTGACCAGACTATGGTCGCTATCGGTAGGGCACTGGAGCGTGAGGACGATGAATTGCCGTCCTTGCTGGTGCTTGACGAACCGACGGCGTCGCTTCCAGAAGACGAAGTGGGAATCTTGCTTTCGGCCGTCCGGCGTAGAGCCGAGGCAGGCCAGGGCATCATCTACGTTAGCCATCGAATCGACGAAGTGCTTGCCATCGCGGACACCGTGACAATCCTCCGCGATGGCCGGCACATCATCACTCAGCCCGCGAAGAACCTCAGCGAGTCGGAGCTGATTTCGCACATCGCCGGCCGCCCAATCGACTTACTTTTCGGCGAGCCAGCCAAAGCACCACCGGAATCGGCGACTGTGTTGACGGTACAAGGTCTGCGTGGCGGTCCGTTACGTGATGTCGCGTTCGACGTGCGTGGTGGCGAGGTATTGGGAATCGCGGGGCTTCTCGGTAGCGGTCGAACAGAACTTCTCCAAATGCTTTTCGGGGCCGTGAAGCGAGAAGCCGGGTCCATTCAGCTGATGGGTAGGGAGTTCGGAGCGGGTCACAGCGTGCGCACCGCCATGCAGAACGGCGTCGCCTTCGTTCCCGAGAACAGGTCGTTCGACGCCGCCTTCCCGGACACATCGGTAACGATCAACCTGTCGATGGCGCGCGTACGAAGCTACAGCAGATTCGGCCGCATCTCCCAGCGCCGAGAACACGAGGAAGCGAATACAGCTATCGAAGAATTCGCCATCCGTCCTGCCGATCCACGGGCGATCTTCTCAGCCCTTTCGGGCGGCAATCAACAGAAAGTTGTTCTG
>Ga0247820_10001052_pt1 | contig 15488 bp, 16 predicted proteins | sample 13C_Glucose_Day1_2_FD_192480 | JGI IMG/M metagenome (GOLD analysis project Ga0247820, IMG submission 192480) | Soil microbial communities from agricultural site in Penn Yan, New York, United States - 13C_Glucose_Day14 | ecosystem: Environmental > Terrestrial > Soil > Agricultural land | place...
GTCGAGCGGGCTCGCTTTCAATCCGGTCGTTCCCTATTCGATTGGAGATCGGGCACATCCGATGAATTGTTGGCATGCGACAGGACTGGCGCAATCCCTCTGCCAGATTCGTATCATTCTTCGCGTCTAGGTAGCCACATGCGTCCCGGCGCTGTCGCAATACTGAGCTCGAGCCCGTTCGTCGGCCGCAGGAGATCGCGATGAGCACTGCAGGGATGTCGTCCAGAGTGGTTGCCAGGTTGCTCGCCACCATGATCGCATTCGTGGCGGCTGCAACGTCGGCGGCACCGGTCACGCTGAAGATCGAAAGCTGGCGCTACGACGACCTGCCGGTGTGGCGTGACCAGATCATTCCTGCGTTCGAGAAGGTGCACCCCGGCATCAAGGTCGAGTTCACGCCCACGCCGCCGGCCGAGTACGACACGGTGCTCGATGCCCGGCTCGATGCGGGCAAGGCCGGGGACCTTATCACCTGCCGCCCCTTCGACGGTTCGCTGCGCCTGTTCAAGAAGGGTCGGCTGCTTCCGTTGAACCAGCTCGACGGCATGGCGAACTTCACGTCCATCGCACGCATCGCGTGGACTACCGACGACGGCGCGAACACCTTCTGCGTGCCCATGGCGTCGGTGATACACGGATTCATCTACAACGCCGATGCCTTTGCGGCCCTGCGCATCAAGGAGCCGGTGACGCTCGACGAGTTCTTTGAAGCGCTGCAGCGCATCAAGGCCGACCGTCGCTTCATACCGCTCGTGATGGGCACCAAGGACGGCTGGGAAACCGCCACGATGGGGTACCAGAACATCGGGCCGAACTTCTACCGGGGGGAGGAGGGCCGCAAGGCCCTGGTGTCGGGACGGGAGCGGCTGACGGACCCGCAGTGGGTCGAGCCCTTCCGGACCCTGGCCCGCTGGCGACCGTACCTGGGCGAAGGGTTCGAGGCGCAGACCTATCCGGACAGCCAGAACCTCTTCACGCTCGGCCTCGGTGCCATCTATCCCGCGGGATCCTGGGAGATTGCGGACTTCGAGAAGCAGGCGGCCTTCAAGCTGGGCGTGTTCAAGCCGCCGCTCAAGTCCAGCAAGGACAAGTGCTACATCTCCGACCACCCCGACATCGCGCTCGGCGCCAATGCGAGGTCACCGCACGCGGAGCAGGCGAAGGTGTTCCTGAAGTGGGTCGCTTCACCCGAGTTCGCGACGCTGTACTCGAACGCCTTGCCGGGCTTCTTCAGCCTGAACAGCACCCCGGTGACGTTGAAGAGCCGCCTTGCCAAGCAATTCGTCAGCTGGCGAGGCGAGTGCGATTCGACGATACGCCCGACCTATCACATGTTGTCGCGCGGCACCCCGAGCCTCGAGAACGAGTTCTGGCGCGTGGGTGCCGACGTGATCGAAGGCGCCATGAGCCCTGAGGCCGGGGCTCAGATGCTGCAAGGCGTGCTGCAACGGGCGTATCGCCCCTGAGGAGTTCCTCTCATGAAAAGACGTGCCTTCACCGGCGCGATGGGCGCTGCCTTGGCGGTCGGCGTGTCCGCCAGCCCGCGCAGCAAACCCGACGCTGCGCGCATCGTGGTCGGACAGTCGGCGCCGCTCACCGGGCCCGCCAGCGAACTGGGGCGCCAGTTTCGGCTGGGCCTCGAGTTGCACTTCAACCAGGTGAACGCGCAAGGAGGCGTCGGGGGCCGGCAGGTCGATCTGACGAGCCTGGACGACGGCTACGACCCGGACCGCTGCGTTCGCAATACCCGGGAGTTGATCGATCGCGGCGCGGTGGCGATGCTCGGCTACGTGGGCACGGCGTCGAGCCTGGCGGCGCTCCCGATGGTCACCGCCGAGCAACGGCTGTTCTTCGCGCCGTTCACCGGCTCCGAGGCGATACGAATTCCGTTCAATCCGATTGCGTTTCACGTGCGGGCGTCGTACGTGGACGAGACCAACGCGATCGTGAAGCACCTGACATCTGTCGGCACGCAACGCATCGGCGTGTTCTACCAGAACGACGGCGACGGCAAGGCCGGGTTGCTCGGCGTGGCACGCGCACTGAAGCGGCAATACCAATCGTCCGTGGGGCTCGGGTTCGTCGAGCGCAACGCGTCGGAAGTGGACGCGGCGGTGAAGTCCATTCTGGCGGGACGGCCCGATGCCATCGTGCAGATCGCCACCTACTCGTCGTCCGCTGCCTTCATCCGCGCGGCGCGGCAGGAGGGGTTCTCCGGCGTTTTCTACAACATCTCGCTGGTGGGTGCGCAAGCGCTGGCGCGAGAATTGGGGGCCGCGGCGCGCGGCGTCGTGGTGAGCCAGGTGATGCCGTTTCCGTTCTCGGCGAAGTCGCGTCTGTCGGGCGAATACCTGTCGCTCGGGCGGCAGGCCCTGGGCGACGCGTTCGAGCCGAGCTATGGAAGCATGGAGGGCTACGTCGCGGCAAAGACGTTCGTCGAGGGTTTGCGCCGCACGGGCCCCGACATCACAACACCCCGGATGATTGCGGCGTTCGAATCCATGACGGACGTGGACTTCGGCGGGTTCAGGGTGGGGTTCGAGCCGCGCAAGCGCAGTGGCTCGCGGTTGGTGGACCTGACCATCCTCACCGAGGAAGGGAAAACCCGATACTGAACGCCCGTCCCGCCGTGCGGTGATCCCGGCGGTCATTCGGCGTGCGCGGGAAACAGACGTCCTGGCGTTCATCTGGCGTTACCCGTTCGTGTTCGCGTCGAGCAATGACGGCAAGACGCTCACCCTGTGCATCGTCGGCCTGCTGGAGCCCATGCAGGCGCAGCCCGCACGGACGAGCTAGAGCTGCTCTGCCTGCCCCCGTACTCGATGCCGCACTTCAATGACGTGAAGGATCGCCTGTCGCATGCAGGGCCTCAAGCGGGCGCGCAAGGGGCGCGTGATTCCCCGGGGTAAACCCCCCGCGGGCGCGCGCGCACGGAATCCTAGAATGGCCTCATAACGCATCTATCTGTTCCTGGAGTTTCCTGCATGGCTTCAACCCGCCGCGGCCACGCCGCCGGTGCAGCGGGGGCCGCCGAGAGCGGTCCGCGCATACTGAAGAAATACCCGAACCGCCGCCTTTACGACACCCACACCAGCAGCTACATCACGCTGGCCGACGTGAAGGGGATGGTGCTCGAAGCGCAGGATTTCGAAGTGCGTGACGCCAAGAGCGGCGACGACATCACGCGCAGCATCCTGCTGCAGATCATCCTGGAGGAAGAGACCGGCGGCGTGCCGATGTTCTCCACCCAGATGCTCGGCCAGATCATTCGCTTCTACGGCCACGCCATGCAGGGAATGATGGGCGCCTACATGGAGAAGAACCTCCAGGCCTTCATCGACGTGCAGAACCGGCTGGTCGAGCAGAGCAAGGGCCTGTACGACGCCAAGAACTTCACGCCCGAGACCTGGGCCCAGCTCATGAGCGGGCATGCGCCCATGCTGCAGGGGCTGATGGGCAACTACCTCGAGCAGTCCAAGCAGCTCTTCCTGCAGATGCAGGAGCAGCTCCAGAAGCAGGCCGACACGCTCTTCACGGGCTTTCCGGGCACCAAGAAATAGACCGCGCGCGGCCGGGCGACAATCCGGCATGCCAGAAATCTCCGCCCCGAAGATCGGCTTCGTCTCGCTCGGCTGCCCCAAGGCGCTGACCGATTCCGAGCTCATCCTCACCCAGCTTCGCGCCGAAGGCTACGACACCAGCAAGACCTTCGCCGGCGCGGACCTCGTCATCGTCAACACCTGCGGCTTCATCGACGACGCCGTCAAGGAAAGCCTCGACACCATCGGCGAGGCCCTGGCCGACAACGGCCGCGTCATCGTCACGGGCTGCCTCGGCGCCAAGACCGGCCCCGGTGGCGAAAACGTGGTACGCGCCCAGCACCCCAAGGTGCTCGCCGTCACCGGCCCGCACGCCACGCAGGAAGTGATGGATGCCGTGCACCTGCACGTGCCGCGTCCGCACGACCCGTTCGTCGACCTCGTGCCGCCCCAGGGCGTGAAGCTCACGCCGAAGCACTACGCCTATCTCAAGATCAGCGAGGGCTGCAACCACCGCTGCACCTTCTGCATCATCCCCGGCATGCGCGGCGACCTGGTCTCGCGCCCGGTCGGCGACGTGCTGTCAGACGCCCGGCGCCTCTTCGAGGCCGGCGTGAAGGAACTGCTCGTCGTCAGCCAGGACACCAGCGCCTACGGCGTCGACGTGAAGTACCGCACCGGCTTCTGGGACGGCAAGCCGGTGAAGACGCGCATGCTCGATCTCGTGCAGAAGCTCGGCGAGCTGGCGCAGCCGCACGGCGCGTGGGTGCGCCTGCACTACGTCTACCCGTACCCCCACGTCGACGACATCATCCCGCTGATGGCCGAGGGCCTCGTGCTGCCCTACCTCGACGTGCCATTCCAGCACTCGCACCCCGACGTGCTGCGCCGCATGAAGCGCCCGGCCAACGGCGAGAAGAACCTCGAGCGCATCGCCCGCTGGCGCGAGCTGTGCCCGGAGCTCGTCGTGCGCAGCACCTTCATCGCGGGGTTTCCCGGCGAGACCGAAGCGGAGTTCGACCACCTCCTGCAGTTCATCGAAGAGGCGCAGATCGACCGCGCCGGCTGCTTCGCCTACTCGCCGGTGGAGGGCGCCGCGGCCAACGCGCTGCCCGATCCGGTGCCCGCGGATCTGCGCGAGGAGCGGCGCGAGCGCTTCATGGCCGCCGCCGAGGCCGCGTCCGCGCGCCGCCTGCAGCGCCGCGTCGGCGCCACCATGCAGGTGCTGGTGGACAGCGCGCCCGCGCTCGGCCGCAAGGGCGGGGTGGGGCGCAGCTACGCCGATGCCCCGGAGATCGACGGCACCGTGCGCCTGCTGCCGCCCGCCAAGGCCTCCAGGACGCTGAAGGCCGGCGAGTTCGCCAAGGCGCGCATCGTCGCCGCCGAGGGCCACGACCTGATCGGCATGCCGGTCTGACAGCGAGCGCAATCGATGGCCGACCGCCGCACCACCACGCTGATCCACCATCCGTACACCCCGCCGGCCGGCTTCGACGCCGTGCCGGTGGGCGTGCACAAGGCTTCCACCGTGCTGTTCGCCGACACCGCCGCCATGCGCGCGCGCGACTGGCGGCACAAGCGCGCCTACACCTACGGCCTGCACGGCACCCCCACCACCTTCACGCTCGAGGAGCGCATCGCCACCCTCGAAGGCGGCACGCACTGCGTGCTCACGCCCAGCGGGCTCGCCGCCATCACCATGGTCAACCTCGCGCTGCTGCGCCAGGGCGACGAGGTGCTGCTGCCCGACAACGTCTACGGCCCCTCGCGCGAGCAGGCGCGCGGCCTGCTCGAGCCGCTGGGCATCTCCCACCGCCTCTACGACCCGATGGACGCGGCCGCGCTGCCGGGGCTGCTGGCCGAGCGCACGCGGCTGGTCTGGCTCGAGGCGCCCGGCTCCGTCACGATGGAGTTCCCCGACCTGCGCTCGCTGGTGCGGGCCGTGAAGGCCCACGGAGCCACGGTGGCGCTGGACCACACCTGGGGCGCGGGCCTCGCCTTCGAGCCCTTCGCGCTCGGCGACGGCTTGGGCGTGGACATCTCCATGCAGGCGCTCACGAAGTACGCGTCCGGCGGCGCCGACCTGCTGATGGGCTGCGTCACCACGCACGACGAGTCGCTGCATCAGCGCCTCATGCTCGCGCACATGCGGCTCGGCCTTGGCGTCGCCGCCAACGATGCCGAGATGGTGTTGCGCTCGCTGCCGTCGCTGGCGCTGCGCTATGCCGCGCAGGGGGCCACGGGGCTGGCGCTCGCGCAATGGCTCGGCGCGCAGCGCGCCGTCACGCACGTGCTGCATCCGGCCCTTCCGGGCAGCGTGGGGCATGAGCACTGGAAGGCGCTGTGCACGCAGGCCGCGGGCCTTTTCTCCGTCGTGTTCGATGCTTCCATCGGGGCTGCGCGCGTCGATACGTTCGTCGATGCGCTGGAGCTGTTCCGCATCGGCTATTCGTGGGGCGGGCCGGTCAGTCTCGTCGTGCCGTACGACCTGAAGTCGCTGCGCGCGCAGCCGCGTTGGCAGGGCACGCTCGTGCGGCTGTCGATCGGCCTCGAGGCGCCGGAAGACCTGCAGGGCGATCTCGACCAGGCGCTGAAGGCCTCAGGCCTTGCTTGACACCTTGTGCCGCATCAGGCGGCCCTTCTCGCGGTCCCAGTCGCGCTTCTTCTCGGTCTCCCGCTTGTCGTGCTGCGCCTTGCCCTTGGCCAGCGCGATCTCCACCTTCACGCGGCCGCCCTTGTAGTGCAGGTCCAGCGGCACGAGGGTGAAGCCGCGCTGCTCCACCTTGCCGATGAGGCGCCGGATCTCCTCCTTGTGCATCAGCAGCTTCTTGGTGCGGTCCGCCTCGGGGTGCACGTGGGTCGACGCGGTGCGCAGCGCATTGATGCGGCATCCGATCAGGTGCAGCTCGCCGTTGCGGATCACGACGTAGCCGTCGGTCAGCTGCACCTGGCCCGCGCGCACTGCCTTCACCTCCCAGCCTTCGAGCACGATGCCGGCCTCGAACCGCTCCTCCACGTGGTAGTCGAATCGGGCGCGGCGGTTCTCTGCGATGGACATAATTGATCCATTGTATGAAGCACGTGAAGAAGTCCGTCCTGCTCTGGTACTCGCCGCGCGAGATGTACGACCTCGTCGTCGCGGTCGAGGACTACCCCAGCTTCCTGCCCTGGTGCGCCAGGGCCGAGGTGGTGGAGCGGCATGCCGATGGCCTGACGGCACGCCTGCACCTGGCGTACGCCGGCGTGAAGCACGCCTTCACCACGCGCAACGAGCACGTGCCCGGCGAGAGCGTCATCGTGAAGCTCGTCGACGGTCCGTTCTCGATGCTCGACGGGCTGTGGCAGTTCTCGCCGCTCGCGCGCCCCGGGCAGGAGGCCGCCGCCTGCAAGATCGACTTCGACATGCGCTACGCCTTCAGCAACCGCGCGCTGGAAGCCGTCGTGAGCCCGGTGTTCGACCGCATCGCCAACACGTTCGTCGATTCCTTCGTGAAGCGCGCCGCCGTGGTCTATGGAGAGCGCTGAACCCGCATCGAGCCTGCGCATCGAGGTGGTGTACAGCCCCCGCGCGGGAGAAGTCGACCGCACGGAACTGGTCCTGCAGGCCCCCGTCACCCTCGCCGAGGCGCTCGCCGCCAGCGGGCTGGCCCAGCGGCATCCCGAAGTGCGCGACCTGCCCGCCGGCATCTGGGGCCGCGCGCAGGATCCCGCCACGCCGCTTCGCGACCGCGACCGGGTCGAGGTGTACCGGCCGCTGGTGGTGGATCCGAAGGAAGCGCGCCGCCTGCGCTACCGGCGGCAGGGCAAGGTTACTGCGCGCAGTTCGCCGCGATGACGCTGCGCGTGCGCTCGGCTTCTTCCGCGCGCATGCGGTCGTCGACCGCTTCGGGCTCGCCCTTCTCGTTGGTGCGAGTCATGCGGATGCCGCTGTCGATGTTGCGCATGTGCGCTTGAGCGCGCTGGCAGTTCTCGGCGCGTGCGGCCGCCACGCGCTCTTCGGCCTGCTTCTTCTGGGCCGCCTGCTCGAGCTCCGCCTTCTTGCGGCGCGCCTCGAGCTCGGGGTCGACGCGTGCCGCGGTGGGGGCCGCCGGGGCGGAGGCGGCCGCCACGGCGCTGGCGGCTGCCGAGGCAGCATCGGCAGCAGCCGGTGCCGCCGGCGGGGCAGCGCGCTGGCCGGCCGGCCGCTTGAGCACGTCTTTCTCGGCCACGTCGCTCGGCGGCGCGCGGTCGCTCAGGTGCACGCGGCCGGTATTGTCGCGCCACATCCATTGCGCGTGCGCGCTGGACGCGATCGCCAGCAGGCACACGACCAGCAATGAAGGAAGGCACGACGATCGGCGCATGATCTCTCCGCAAGGGGCAGGCTTTCAGTGTAGCGGCGCAGGTGTGCCAACCCGGTGAGAACTATTACCGGTCCGTATAATCTGCTTTTGCGTCTGGAGCTTTCCCATGCGCCTTCTCGGCAAAGCGCTCACCTTCGACGACGTGTTGTTGGTGCCGGCGTTCTCCCAGGTCCTGCCGCGCGACACCCGCCTCACCACCCAGCTGTCGCGCAACATCGGGCTCAACCTGCCGCTCGTGTCCGCCGCGATGGACACCGTCACCGAAGCCCGCCTGGCGATCGCCATCGCACAGGAAGGCGGCATGGGCATCGTCCACAAGAACATGACCGCGCGCCAGCAGGCCGCCGAGGTCGCGCGCGTGAAGCGCTATGAATCCGGCGTGCTGCGCGACCCCATCACCATCACGCCCACGACCACCGTGCGCGAGGTGAAGGCGCTGTCCGAGCACCACGGCATCTCCGGCTTCCCGGTGCTCGATGGCGGCAAGGTCGTGGGCATCGTCACCAACCGCGACCTGCGCTTCGAGACGCGCATGGATGTTCCGGTGCGCGAGATCATGACCCCGCGCGAGCGGCTCGTCACCGTGCGCGAAAGCGCTTCGCTGGAAGACGGCAAGGCGCTGATGCACCGCCACAAGCTCGAGCGCGTGCTGGTCGTGAACGATGCGTTCGAGCTGCGCGGCCTGATGACCGTGAAGGACATCACGAAGCAGACGAGCTTCCCCAACGCCGCGCGCGATGCCCACGGCAAGCTGCGCGTCGGCGCCGCCGTCGGGGTGGGCGAGGGCACTGAGGAGCGCGTCGATGCGCTCGTCAAGGCGGGGGTCGACGCCGTGGTGGTCGACACCGCCCACGGCCACAGCGCCGGCGTGCTGGAGCGGGTGCGCTGGGTGAAGCGCCACTACCCGGGCGTCGACGTCATCGGCGGCAACATCGCCACCGGCGAGGCCGCGCTCGCGCTCGTCGAGGCGGGGGCTGACGCGGTGAAGGTCGGCATCGGCCCGGGCTCCATCTGCACCACGCGCATCGTGGCCGGCGTCGGCGTGCCGCAGATCATGGCGATCGACAGCGTCGCCACCGCACTGCAGGGCACCGGCGTGCCGCTCATCGCCGACGGCGGCATCCGCTACTCGGGCGACATCGCCAAGGCCATCGCCGCCGGCGCCTGCACCGTGATGATGGGCGGCATGTTCGCCGGCACCGAGGAAGCGCCCGGCGAAGTCATCCTCTTCCAGGGCCGCAGCTACAAGAGCTACCGCGGCATGGGCTCGCTCGGCGCCATGGAGCAGGGCTCGGCCGACCGCTACTTCCAGGAAGCCGACAGCGCCAACCCCAACACCGACAAGTTCGTGCCCGAGGGCATCGAGGGCCGCGTGCCGTACAAGGGCTCGCTCGTGGCCATCATCTTCCAGATGGCCGGCGGCCTGCGCGCCTCCATGGGCTACTGCGGCTGCGCCACGATCGACGAGATGCGCGAGCGGGCCCAATTCGTCGAGATCACGTCCGCCGGCATACGCGAGAGCCACGTGCACGACGTGCAGATCACGAAGGAAGCCCCGAACTATCGTTCCGAATGATCGCCCGCGTGGCCGAAGCGCTCAAGCTGGACATCGAATGAAGCGCACGGCCGCACTGCCTTTCATCCTGGTCACGGTGCTGATCGACATGGTGTCGATCGGGCTCATCATTCCCGTGCTGCCCGCGCTCGTGGGCACCTTCACCGGCTCCCAGGCCGACCAGGCGTTCTGGTTCGGCGCCGTCGCCTTCGCGTTCGGCATCGCCAACTTCATCGGCGCGCCCATCCTCGGGGCGCTGTCCGACCGCTATGGCCGCCGGCCGGTGCTGCTGGTCGGCTTCTGCGGCCTGGCGCTCAACTTCTTCGCCACGGCACTGGCGCCGGCGCTGTGGATGCTCATCGCCGTGCGCCTCGTGGGTGGCGCCATGCAGGCGAACGTGGCGGTGGCCAACGCCTACGTGGCCGACATCACGCCGCCCGAAGACCGGGCGCGCCGCTTCGGCCTGCTGGGCGCGATGTTCGGCCTCGGCTTCATCCTCGGCCCGGTGATGGGCGGCCTGCTCGGCGCGATCGACCTGCACCTGCCGTTCTTCGCCGCCGGCACGCTGGCGCTGGCCAACTGGCTGTACGGCTACTTCGTGCTGCCCGAGTCGCTGCCGCCGGAAAAGAGGCGGCCGTTCGAGTGGCGTCGCGCGAACCCGGTCGCGGCGCTGCGCAGCCTCACGGCGCTCAAGGGCATCGGCCCGCTGGTGGCCGTGATCGGCCTGGCCAGCCTCGCGCAATTCATCCTGCACACCACCTGGGTGCTCTACACCACCTTCAAGTTCGGCTGGGGGCCGAGCGAGAATGGCTGGTCGCTGTTCGCGGTCGGGCTCATGTCGGCGCTGGTGCAGGGCGTGCTGCTCAAGCATCTGCTCAGGCGCTTCTCGGCGCAGCGGCTGGCCGTGCTCGGGCTGGTCTCCGCCACGCTGTCCTTCACCGCATGGGGCCTCGCGACCGAGGGCTGGATGATGTACGCGATCATCGGCGCCAACGTGCTGGGCTTCGCCGCAGCGTCGTCGATGCAGAGCATCGTCTCCAACGCCGCCGACGCGCAGACGCAGGGCCAGACGATGGGCTCCATCGCCTCGCTGAACAGCGCGGCCGCGGTGCTCGCCCCGGTCATCGGCGCGCCGCTGCTCGGCATCGTGTCGCACCTGCCGCCGGGCGACTGGCGCATGGGCATGCCGTACTACTTCTGCGCCGCGCTCCAGGCGCTCGCCACCGTCCTCGCCATCCGCCACTTCACGCGCCGCCGCCGCGCCGGCCTCGCCGCCCAGCCATGAACCACGACAAGATCCTCATCCTCGACTTCGGCTCGCAGGTCACGCAGCTGATCGCCCGGCGCGTGCGCGAGGCGCACGTCTACTGCGAGATCCATCCCAACGACGTGAGCGACGCCTTCGTGCGCGAGTTCGCCCCCAAGGGCATCATCCTGTCGGGCAGCCACGCCAGCACCTACGAGGCGCAGGAGCTGCGCGCGCCGAAGGCGGTGTGGGAAGCCGGCGTGCCGGTGCTCGGCATCTGCTACGGCATGTTCACGATGACGGTGCAGCAGGGCGGCCAGGTGGAGGCCAGCGCGCACCGCGAGTTCGGCTATGCCGAGGTCCGCGCCCACGGCCACACCCGGCTCTTCGACGGCATCGAGGATTTCCGCACGGCCGAGGGCCACGGCATGCTGAAGGTGTGGATGAGCCACGGCGACAAGGTCACCGGGCTGCCGCCCGGCTTCCGCCTGATGGCCAGCACGCCGAGCTGCCCCATTGCCGGCATCGCCGACGAGGCGCGCGGCTACTACGGCGTGCAGTTCCATCCCGAGGTCACGCACACGGTGCAGGGCAGGGCGATGCTCGAGCGGTTCGTGCTGGGCATCTGCGGCGCGCGGCCCGACTGGGTCATGCGCGACCACGTTGCCGAGGCGGTCGAGCGCATCCGTGCGCAGGTCGGCGACGAGGAGGTCATCCTCGGCCTGTCCGGCGGCGTGGACTCGAGCGTTGCCGCGGCGCTCATCCACCGCGCCATCGGCGATCGCCTCACCTGCGTCTTCGTCGATCACGGCCTGCTGCGGCTCGACGAGGCCCGGATGGTGATGGAGATGTTCGCCGGCCGCCTGCACGCCAAGGTGCTGCACGTGGACGCGAGCGAGCAGTTCCTCGGCCACCTGAAGGGCGTGACCGACCCGGAGCACAAGCGCAAGATCATCGGCCGCGAGTTCGTCGAGGTGTTCCAGCGCGAGGCGGGCAAGCTGAAGCAGGCGCGCTGGCTGGCGCAGGGCACCATCTATCCGGACGTGATCGAGTCCGGCGGCGCGAAGACCAAGAAGGCCACCACCATCAAGAGCCACCACAACGTGGGCGGCCTGCCCGAGACCCTGGGCCTGAAGCTGCTCGAGCCGCTGCGGGATCTGTTCAAGGACGAGGTGCGCGAGCTCGGCGTGGCGCTGGGCCTGCCGCACGAGATGGTGTATCGCCATCCGTTCCCGGGGCCGGGCCTGGGCGTGCGCATCCTCGGCGAGGTGAAGAAGGAGTATGCCGACCTGCTGCGCCGCGCCGATGCCATCTTCATCGAGGAACTGCGCGCATGGACCGACGAGGCCACCGGCAAGAACTGGTACGACCTCACGAGTCAGGCGTTCGGCGTGTTCCTTCCGGTGCGCAGCGTGGGGGTCATGGGTGACGGTCGCACGTACGATCACGTGGTGGCGCTGCGCGCGGTGCAGACGAGCGACTTCATGACCGCCGACTGGGCCGAGCTGCCCTACGGCCTGCTGAAGCGCGTTTCGAGCCGCATCATCAACGAGGTGCGCGGCATCAACCGCGTCACCTACGACGTCTCGTCCAAGCCGCCTGCCACGATCGAATGGGAGTGAGCCGGCGTTGCCGGTTCGCACCGCCATCCGGATCGAGCTGCTCAAGGAGATCCGCGACGGCAGGCCGACGTTCTACACGCAGGCGGTGGACGGGTTCACGCTGGAGGATTACTTCGCCAACCCGGGCCGGTATCGCGACGAGCTGCCCTCGTCAGCGGTCCAAGCCAAGGCCAAGGAGCTGTTGAACGCCGTCGAGTGGCTGTACGGCAAGGGCTTCGTGCACCTTGACATGAACTTGGGCAACATCATGCACGACCGGGCGAGCGGCGAGTTGGCGCTCATCGACTTTCGAGAACGTCAAGCCGTCGAAAGGCGGCGAGCTGAACTACAACCTCAGCCTGAGGATGCTCAAGGGCGCCCTAGCCGCCAAGCTGGGTCCCCTCGGGCCTTGAGGCGGTTCTATCCCGGCCGGCGGCTGCGGGCGATTGCCGAATCCGTCACGGCCGAGAACGACCAGCCTCACGACCATGCACCTTTCGCTGCACGGCAGCGGCGCGCCCTCGCGTTCTGAGAGAAGATTCGGGATTGGAGGGGAGTGAGCATGAGGATGATCTTCGGCGTGTTGATGCTCGTGGTGGTGCTGGCCATCGTGGGCAAGCTTGGCAAGACGCAGCTCGAGTCTCTGGGCAGCGTGAGCACTCGGGTTCGCTCCATCTCGCCGCCGGCGCCCGACGGCCAGGATGCGAACGACACCGGCTCGCGCGACAGCAGCGTCGTCGCCGTGCCGGGCGGCATGCCGGGCGCCGCGCCGGCGGGCCCCGAGGGCACCGTGGGCTACCAGGCCAAGCAGATCCAGAACGACTTCGTGCAGTCCACCAACCGCGCGCTGCAGTCGGGGCCCGATCGGCTCAAGCGCGCCGAGCCGTGAGCGGGCATGCGGGGGCAGCCATGACGCCATCCGACGAATTCGCCATGCGCGTCGCGCTCGACCAGGCGCAGAACGCCTGGCTCGTGGGCGAGGTGCCGGTGGGCGCCGTGATCATGCACGACGGCCAGGTGCTGGCCACCGGCTACAACCGCCCGATCACCACGAACGACCCGACCGCGCATGCGGAGATCGTCGCGCTGCGCCACGCGGCGCAGCTGCGGGCGAACTACCGCCTGCCCGACTGCGAGCTGTACGTGACGCTCGAGCCGTGCGCCATGTGCGCCATGGCGCTCATGCATGCGCGCGTCAAGCGCGTCGTGTTCGGCGCGCCCGACCCGAAGACCGGTGCCGCCGGGTCGGTGGTCGACCTGTTCAGCGAGCGCCGCCTGAACCACCACACGGAAGTGCAGGGCGGCGTGATGGGCGAGGAGTGCGGCCGGATGCTGAGCGGCTTCTTCGCCGAACGCCGGGCGCAGCAGAAGCCGGCCGATTCGCCGGCCGAACTGGCGGCCGACCCGCCGGCCGCCGACATCCAAGAGCCGATCCCCACCGGCGACGCGACCGAGCTCGGCCCGTCGGCCGACGCCTGACGCCGCCGTGACGTCCCTCACCCTGTACGCGCCGGCCGGCGTCGAGCTGCGCGCGCAGGCGGTGCAGCGCGCCCGCAAGCGCCTGGCCGGCCTGGGATTCGACGTCACCGTCGATTCCAGCGTGAAGCTGCGGTCGCAGCGCTTCGCGGGCGACGACGACGCCCGCCTGGCCACCCTGCTGCGCGTGGCCCAGGCGGCGCCTTCAGTCGCGCTCGCCGCCCGCGGTGGCTACGGCATGACCCGCCTGCTCGATCGCCTGCCCTGGAAGCGCCTGGCCGACAGCGTGGCGCACGGCACGCGCTGGGTGGGCTACAGCGACATCACCGCGCTGCAGCTCGGCCTGCTGGCCCACGCCGGCGCTTCCACGTGGGCCGGACCGATGGGCACCGGCGATTTCGGCGTCGAGGCCATCGACGAGGTCACCCGCGACTGCTTCTGCGAGGCGATGTCCGGCGTGCTGGAGGCTGTGGGTTTTCGCACCGAGCCCGGCTTCGACGGGCTGCAGGCCCGCGGCACCCTCTGGGGCGGCAACCTGGCGGTGCTGGTCTCGATGCTCGGCACGCCGCACTTCCCGCGCGTGAAGGGCGGCATCCTGTTCGCCGAAGACGTGAACGAGCACCCCTACCGCGTCGAGCGCCATCTGCTGCAACTTCGGCAGGCCGGCGTGCTCGAAGCCCAGAAGGCGGTGCTGCTGGGCGCCTTCACCGAGTGGAAACCCTCGCCGCTGGATCGAGGCTACACGTTCAAGAGCGCGGTGTCGCACCTGCGCTCCGCGTGCAAGGTGCCGATCCTGACCGGGCTTCCGTTCGGCCACGTGCCCACCAAGGTCTGCCTGCCCGTGGGCCGGCGGGTCACGCTGCTGGTCGATGGGCGCGACGCGCTGCTGGGCTGGTAATCCCTTCGTAACCGCTAGAATCCTGCTGCGCCTCGCGTCGGGCCGGCCACAAGCCGGTGGCCGCCGGAGGCCGTTTTTTTGGAGGTGCTGCAATGGGCGGCGATCGAACCCGGATCGGATCATGGCTTGCACGCGGCGCCGGGGCGCTGCTCGCCCTGGCGCTCGCCGGCTGCAACAACAGCCCCTGGCCGCACGACGCGGCCGGCGAGAACACCATCTACACCTCGATGATCGAGAACACGCCGCGGCACCTCGATCCCACTGCGTCGTACTGGTCGAACGACACGGCGGTGACCTACCAGGTCTACGAGCCGCCGTACGGCTACCACTACTTCAAGCGCCCGTTCGAGCTGGTGCCCAAGACAGCGCAGCGGGTGGTCGCGCCGTTCTACGTCGACAAGGACGGCCGCCGCCTGCCCGACGACGCGCCGGCCGACCAGATCGCCGAGAGCATCTACGAGGTGCCGATCAAGCCCGGCATCCGCTACCAGCCACACCCCGCCTTCGCGCGCGATGGCGCCGGCCGCTACCGCTACCACGCGATGAAGCGCGAAGAGGTGGCCAAGCACGACTCGCCGATGGACTTCGAGCAGGGCACGCGCGAGCTCGTGGCCGAGGACTTCGTCTACGCCATCAAGCGCCACGCCACCACGCGCATCACCACGCCCATCTTCGGCGTGTTCTCCGAGTACATCGTCGGCCTGCGCGAGTACAGCGAAGTGGTCAAGAAGGCAGATGCCGCGATGCGCGAGGGCCTGGACCCGGCCAGCCTCGACAAGCCCTTCCTCGACTTCCGCCGCTGGCCGCTGGCCGGGTCCAGGCCCTCGCGC
>Ga0247820_10001055_pt1 | contig 15465 bp, 12 predicted proteins | sample 13C_Glucose_Day1_2_FD_192480 | JGI IMG/M metagenome (GOLD analysis project Ga0247820, IMG submission 192480) | Soil microbial communities from agricultural site in Penn Yan, New York, United States - 13C_Glucose_Day14 | ecosystem: Environmental > Terrestrial > Soil > Agricultural land | place...
ATCAGCGCCCACAAGTCGTCGTCCACGATCCACGGCCGAGTACTCACACCGGCACGAACGGCCAAATCGTCACACCGGTCACGGCCAACCAGCACACTTCAACAAGATCGCGTTACGAGCTCTACCTGAGCTTGTCGGCGCGATGTCGCGAGGCTGACAAGTGACGATTATCGCGGTATGCCGGAACTATGAGGTATCCACAAGGTGGCGGCCTGACCGCCGAGCGGCGGGCGTTTCGCGAACGCATCCGTATGGAGGCGGCCGAGATGTTCGCTGAAGGACAGGACAATGCGGCGGTGGCGAAGGAGCTGCGGGTCAGTGTGCGCTCGGTTCAGCGCTGGCGCCGTTCCTGGCAGGAAGGCGGCCGGCAGACGCTGCACTCCAAGGGATCAGCCGCCCGTCCCAAGCTGAATGAGGCCCTGTTCGCGGTTCTGGAGCAGGAGCTGGCCAAGGGGCCGGTCGCCCACGGCTGGCCGGACCAGACCTGGACCCTGGCCAGGATCAAGACGCTGATCGGGCGCCGGTTCCACCGGACCCTCACGCTCTCGGCCATCGCGCGGATGCTCCGGCGTCACGGGTGGAGCCACCAGGTTCCGGCCCGACGGGCGATCGAGCGTGACGAGGACGCGGTCGCCGGCTGGGTGAAGGAGACCTGGCCTCAGGTAAAAGGACCGCGGCGGCGCTCGGCGGCTGGATCGTCTTCGAGGACGAAGCCGGCTTCTCGATGACGCCGCCCACCTCCCGCACCTGGGCAAGGCGCGGGCACACGCCCGTGATCCGAGTACGAGGACGTTCCCAGCGCCGGTTCTCGATCGCCGCCCTGGCCTGTTACAAGCGGGGCGAGCGCTCACGCCTGGTCTTCCGGCCCAAGCGGCACATCGACCACAAGCGTGGTGGCCGGCGCAGCTTCACCTGGACCGACTACCGCGACCTGCTGACCGCTGCCCACCAGCAACTCGGCGCCCCCTTCGTGCTCGTCTGGGACAGCCTCAACGTGCACCTGGACGCCCGGCTGCGGGCCTTCATCGGCACCCGCGACTGGATCACCGCCTACCAGCTACCGCCTTACGCACCCGACCTGAACCCGGTCGAAGGCATCTGGTCACTGGTCCGACGCGCGGGTCAGAACAACACCGCCTTCACCGACCCCGACCACCTGATGCACGTCCTGCGCCGCACCCTCCGCGAACTCCAGTACCGCAGCGAAACCATCGACGGATGCCTCGCCGCAACCGGACTCACCCTGACGACATCACGCCGACAAGCTCAGGTAACGGTGCCCTCCACTCCGGAACGGGAAAACCCACGGTGCGGGCGCTGTCGGCGGTGCTGGTGCACTGGGCGCGGGCAGGGCAGGGCCGACACTAGATCTTGGTGAACTGGCCACGATCAGCGGGGCCGCGGTGGGCGAGGAGGGCTGGTAGGGGCCGTGCCAGCCCTGGCTTACCTGGCCTAAGGGCAGGTGACCTGCTGACGGTCGTAGTCGATGTGGAAGTCGTCGCGGGCGAAGCCCTCGACCTGGCGGTGTTGCTGGGTGGGGTTGCCCCGGAGTGGCCCGGAGACGGTGACCTGGTGTTCGTGTGGGGCGGGGAACGTGGAGCTGGATCGTGCCGGACGGCTTGTGGGAGATCGCCAGGCCGCTGATTCCGGAGCAACGGACACGGCCGCAGGGCGGCGGCACGCAGAACACACCTGGTGGGACGGTTTTCGCCGCCATCATCTATGTCCTGGTCAGCGGATGCGCCTGGCGGTCACTGCCGCCCTGCTTCGGGATATCGAAGTCGACCGTCCACCGACGGTTCCTCATCTGGTCCAGGGCGGGCGTCTGGGGCCGACTGCACGAAGCCGTGCTGCATCGCCTGGACGACGCCGGGCTCCTGAACGTCTCCCGCGTCATCCTGGACACCGCCCACGTCAGGGCCAAAAAGGGGGCGAGTACACAGGTCCGAGCCCCGTGGACCGGGGCAAGCCGGGTTCCAAGATGCACGTCCTGTCGGATGCGAACGGCCTGCCCGTCCTTGTCGGCCTCTCCGCCGGCAACGTCCACGACAGCGAAGGACTGAAGCCGATGGTGGCAGGTCACCAAACGAGACACGAGCCCTACCGCGGCCGCCACTTCAAGCCCCAGCGGCTGCACGCCGACAAAGCCTACGACCGGGCCGACCTGCGCAGATGGCTGCGAGGAAAGCGGATCGGCGTCCGCATCGCCCGCAAGGGCATCGAGTCCAGCGAGCGATTGGGACGCCGCAGGTGGGTCGTTGAGCGGACGATGTCCTGGCTATCCGGCTACCGTCGCCTCAGTCCCCGCTACGAGCGAGATCCCCGCAACTACCTGGGCTTTCTCGGTCTGGCTGCCGCCCTCTGCTGCTACAAGCGGCTCGTCCGCCTCATCACGTAGGACACGGTCTAAGGAGAGTCTACGAAGACTTCGCGGTCTGTGAAGCTCTGGCGACGAGCCGATTCCGCCAGTAGCTGGCGGCGTCTTGGCCGCCCTGCATCGCCGTGACCTGATTAGTCTGCTGCGCGAGTGCGGCAGCGGGTGCCGTGCCCTGAACATAGGACTCGAAGCCACGATTGAGTGCGCTGCGACTCAGGAACTCGGCGTACTCGCGCACTGACTCGACAATCGCGAAGCTGGCGGGGTTCCCATGCACCAGGGCATTTCGGACGCGACGGCGTCGGGCGTCCAGTACGGCGCCTTCGGCGGTGTAGTACGCGATCAGTGCACGGTACTCGCTGTGGTCGCTCACACTCGCGAACATCCGCCTGATCCAGGCGCGCTCGGACTCGATGCGGCAAAGCGAGAGGAGATCGCCGGAGCGGTCAGCGACGAACAGAAGCCACGGGCGTGGCGGGTTCTTCGCGAGCCACTCCCCGGTCAGCTCGCTGAGCAGTTCACTTCGGTTTCCAACGCCGAGCAAGCACATGCCAACGGCTCGCTGCATGTCGGTGAGCCACCGAGCATGAGGCCAATGCTTGCCGAGGAGATCGAATAGGTCGTTGGGGCCGAGCGCAGCGTGCGCCGCGACGTGTTGCACCACACGGTCCGCGAGCGGAATTACGCTGCTGATGTCGGCTTCGGAAGGCTTGCGCAGAGCCATTTCGCGGCTGAAGGGGCGGTCGGCGATTGTCTGTGCTTCGAGTGCGGCCGCGAGGAACCGGGGAAGTTCTTCGCGGGCCAGCGCCGAGGCGATGCGCGGCCCGTGCTTCGCGATCGCGTCCGCGGTGATGCCCGCGCCGTAGCGATCATCGGGGAAGCCCGTCTCGCGCGGGGAGACGAAAGAGTTGAGAGAGCCGGCCTTACCGGAGCGCAGGACCGCGTGCTGGGCGAGGTGCGGGCGGATCCCGCCAGAGTTGTGTATCGAGACGTTGAGGATCGTGTTCACAATGCGAACGGCGCGGTCCAATGCGCCGGCCGCCGTGGTCGTGCCGAGGTCGACGCGTACCAGGAAGTCCACGTCGGACTCCTCGTCGACCATCTTCGCGATCTTGAAGAGATCATTGCTGCGCACCAGTTCCCAGAGCTCTTTCTTGTGCTCGAAGTCCTGACCTTCGGGCCTGGCGTTGGGTACTGCCCAGTGGGCGTTGATGAAGGTCACCCGCCCAGCGGAGAGGTGGATGAAAGCCTCACCCCGGTAGCCGAGCCACACCACGACCGGCTCGACTTTCGCCGGAGTGCCGACGTGAGTTCGGGCGTTCGCGATCCGCTCCTGTAGCGGCATGTTGCTCTGGCCGATGGGAATGGCGTAGGGGTCACGGCCGAATGCGATCACCGAGATCAGGTCGCGGAAGATCGACTTCGCGCTGAGTCCGCGCCTGCGTAGTTGATCGAAGAGCAGTTCGGCAATCGGGCGGTATTCCCGGCCCTCCAGGGCACGGTTCTGAGCCGTGGCCACGAGGTCATCCCAGCTGGCGCAGACAGCTTCGTCTGTCTCGAGCGTCCTGAGGAGGTCCTTCGCGGCTTTGGTGACGTTGGTCCAGAGAGCGTCGGTGCGGGTGCCCGGCGGCTGCGCCAAGACCCTCGTGGGGCTCCCGGTGAGCTGCGAAAAGGCGGCTTGGAACTGTGCGAGTGATGCGCCGATGTGCGCGCGAAGTGAGGCGCCAAGCATGTTGATGGATTCGTCGAGGTCGAGCCGCAGCGACTTCCGGTTGGCGGTGTTCTTCCAGGCATCGACGCCGCTGGCAAGCTCCACCCACTGCAGGATCTCTTCTGCGAGTACGGTGAGCGGCAGAATGGTGCTCACGCCGTGGTGTCGGTCGAGTGACGACACGAGGGACTTCAGCCAGGCTGGATCATCAGCGGACCAGTGGTCGCTGACGTTGTAATCGATCATCACCTTGGGTCGCCCGCCTCTCGTGCGGTTCTGGCAGCCGACCGTGGGGGTTGTTTTGTCATGTCCCTCTAGAGGATACGGCTATGACCGCCCTCCCCCTCACACGTTTTCTTCACATGCTGCACAGGGGTAAGAATGCATCGTCGGACCGGTCCGCTTCTCTCGGTGAGGCAGTCCAGCACCTCGACGGCCTCACCGACGCCGTGCCCGAGGAAGCGGCCCAGCCGGTCTGGACCAGTATCGACCGGCGAGACAGCTCCCGAAGCAACATCAACTACGCTGACACCAGCCGCATAACCCGTGTCCAGGATCCGGGGTCAAGGCTCATCTACACTCTGATCGGCAAGTGGTTTGGGGTAGGGGCGGGCCTTCTTGAGAGGGGTGCCGCCGGGTGTATTCCAGCTGTCCGAACTCCCTTCCCCCGGACGACAGCCGGGTGGCCTGTCATCCTGCAGTTCCGGCGTCTGCGGACCAGTATTGATCAGAAACTCATGGGGTTCTCGTCCAGGACGTAGCGGACGTGCGGGCCGCCGAAGTAGCCGCGGACGATGTGTGGCTGGTGTTGGCGTCTGCGGAAGAACCGACGGGTCTCTGCGGCGAGTTCGGCTTGGTCCCGGGCTCGGTGCTGCTTGGGCAGGCTGCGTTTGAGGTCAGCGTTGACCAGTTCGTCAGGGTTGAGCTCGGGCGAGTACGGGGGCAGGAAGTGCAGCTCGACGTCGTCGGGGTGGGCAGCGAGCCAGTCCCGAACCTTCTTCGAGCGGTGCGCGGAGTGCCCGTCGACCACGAGATGGACCTTGTGGTCGAAGTGGCCGGCCAGCCGGTCCAGGAAGCGGCACATCACCTCGGCGGTGAAGCTCTCGGTGAAGACCATGAAGTGCATCCGGCCCTTGGTGCTGATCGCCGACATCGCGTTCACCGAGAACCGGTTCCCGCTCCGCCGCACCACGGGTGTCCTGCCCTTCTCGCCCCAGGTGCGGCCGGTGACCTGGGCGGAGCGGATGCCGACCTGGTCGGCGAACAGAATCTCGCCGCCGTCCCTCTTCGCCTTCGCCCGGATGGCCGGCCATGCCTCCTCGTGCCAGCGGCGCACGGACTCCGGGTCCTGTTCCACGGCCCGCTTGTCCGGACGCTGGAAGGACAGCCCCCACCGCCTCAGATACTTGCCCACCCCGGGATCGGTCAGCCGCACCCGGTACAGCTTCACAATCAGCTCGCCAACCAGCCGCCGCGTCCACAACTGCCCGCTCAGGCCGACGTCGCAGGGTCGATGGTCGAGCACCGCCTGCCGCACGGCGGCCTGCTCGGCCTCCCCGAGCACCTGGTGCACGCCGACCGGGTTGCCCCGCGGCCGCATGACCAGCGCCTCACGGCCGCCCGCCTGCCACTTCGCCCACCACTTGTCGACAGCCTTCAGCGACACCCCGAAGACTGCCGCCACGTCATCACGGTCCCGGCCCGCCACCAACGCGGCCACCGCCCGCAACCGCAGGGCCTCCTGCGCCGACGGCGACAGATGCCGCGCGTCCCCCACCAGATCGCTCACACCCCACCAACGACCCAGAACCCGAACCGTTTCGGATCAATATGGCAGAAGACGGCCTCCTACGGCTGCCACGCGGTCGCCTTAAAGGTGTAGTCGACGGCCCACTCCTTTGATGGCTCGCCCAGGCGTGTCCATCGCACTTCCTCTGCCACGGCCCGCACGATCAGACCTTCGTCGGTCTCGAAGCACAAGGTGGTGCCGCGCTTGATGGGATCTTCCTCTTTGAGTTGGTCGTAGCCATCGATGCCCACGAACCCGCCCTGCCTCGCGTATTCGAGGCACTGTTGAGCGGACGGGATCGGAGCGCTCGAAACCCCCGCAGATGTCGCGTTGATCCAAAGGCCGAACTGCATGCACGCCTGGAGGGCAATCTCGGCTTCGTCGGGGGTGATGTCGTCACCGGTCGCGGCCCTGCCCTTGTCAAAGTCCACGAAGGACGTGAGACACTCTTTGGATCGCGAGGTACGGAGTTTGAAGGTACGTCCGGCGTATACCTCCCTGAACGTGGCCTGCTGTTCCTGGGGCGCAGACACGCTCGACGAAACGCTCGTGTTGGCGGAGGGAGAGGCGGGGACCGTGGCCGAAGGCGGAGCAGCCTGCCCCTTTCCCGAGTCGTCGTCCTTCGAGTCGGTACCGAGGGGCCCTACGAGTGTCGCGATAGCTCCAAGCAGTGTGGCGGCAACGCCGAGAATCCCGATCTTGTTCACGGTCGCGAGTCCCGACCATCCGGAATTATTCGTGCCTCCGGACGGCGTCCCTCCGGAGGTGGTGGCACTTCCAGAGTTCACTCCTCCGTTGCTAGCGCTACCCGGGTGCGACGAAGCTGACGAGCCGTTCGTGCCCACGACGTATCCCCCCGCTGGGTATCTCGAAGAATGAACGACATGCTATCGCCGCTCATAGGCTGCGATCACGGATGCCTCGCGTTCTTCCCCGGGTGAGAACCGATGACTGCCCCTATAGAGGGTGCTGGCAAGAACCGTGTCAACCGCTGCAAACGAGCGGTCAGGACTTCATGACCGTGGCCTTCTTCGGCTGGCGGGGCACGGCCTTGGTCTTGTCAAGGTGCCCGTACCACCGTCGACCTCGGAATGCCGAACATGTCGACGATCGGCTGGACAGTCTTCTCCCGCTTGTCGTAGACCGCTGGGCGAGCGCGCCGTCTGATCGTGTGCCCGACTGCGGCGGTGCCGCAAGAAGTCGCCTCAAACCAGAACGGCCCACCAGCCAGCCCGTGGGCTGCACCGGTCACCGCTATAGAACCGCCCCCAAATCGGTGGCCACACCCGAACGTTGATCGGGGGTGTACGAGGAATCACTTCGGACGTCGTCCCGACGGCAGGACGGCTCAGTTCGCAGAAGGAGCCACAACCGAGCCGTCTGCCTGGATGTGCAAGGTGGGAGACAGCGCCGCAGGAGAGAAAGCCCCCTCATTCACGGCCACCTGAGCGGTGGTCTGCACGGCCGCGTGGACGCGCGCGACCGAGCACTCCGGGACCGTGTACCAGGTGGTCTTGCCGCCTTCTACCGTCATCGACAGGTCGTTGCCCGTTCCGCACTGGGCTGGCTGCTGGGCGCGGATGTACCCGAGACGCAGGCGCAGGGACTGACGCTCCCCGCTGTTCTGCACCGTGACACCGAACTGAACCGAGTCATCGGTGACGCGTGCGCACGGCACCCACTGCACGGAGCCCGCTGCCTGCGCTCGGGTGGCGCAGTGCGTGTCGGGGTCGGCCGCCCTGGGCAGCGCGCCGGAGGTTCCCGGCGGTTGGTTGCTCGCCGTCACCCCGCCGACGGGCTGTTCGACGGCTTGCCCGGAGGTGTCCGAGTCGTCGGCGAACCAGTTCTGCGCCCAGGCTCCCACCACCCCGGACAGCGCAGCGGAGACCAGCAGCGCCAGGGCCTTGCGGTACGAGGGTCTCAGCCACGGCGAGGGCGGCTGCGGTGGCGGCGGCTGCGGAGAGGGCGCGTTCATCGGCGGCCTGTTCGTAGTCGGACGGAGCACGGAGTACGGTCATGGCCCTACGTGGACCAGGGGAGCCCAGAGTTCCGGTGCGTCCGGACGTCGTCTGCGGAGCTTGAGCACGGCCGCGTGCAGAGCAAGCCCCGCTCCGGCGGCTCCGGGGGGCGCGCCGACGCGTTCGGTCGCTGTACGCAAATGGTCGTAGAAGTACTCGGCGGTCTGGAGGGCGATCCTGCTGTTCAGGCTCCAGTGAGTCGCGATCACGTGCTGGAACCCCGCCAGCCGTAGCGCGCCGGCCAGGGTTACCGGTTCGTCGGGGTGGTCGATTGTGGCGCGCTGCGTCTGGCAGGCAGACAGGTAGGCGAGATCGGCGCGGGGCAGGCGCAGCGCGGCGATGTCGCTGACGCGGATGGAGCCGCTGGTGGCGTGGTCCGAAGTGTAGAGAGTGCCGTTGAGCCCGAGCCCAGCCTGGTCCTGCTCACCGTGGCCGGCGAAGTGGAACCAGTCATGTGTCCGGAGAGCGGAAAGGATCGCGGCACGTGTGGCCTGTGCGTCCCGCAACTCTGTGCTTCCGGCCAGGAGGCTGGTTACCCTTGCCACTTCGGCAGCCGCCTCCGGCAGCGGGGGTAGTCCGGGCGCGCCGGGTGTCTCTGCCACTCCGACCACCAGGGGGTGCGGCGGACGTCCGCCCCCTGCTGTCTGCCGGGAACGGGCAGCGATCAGGGAGCGGACGGTCGGTGTATACGAGCAGATGGCACGGTCCATGGCCATGTCGGGTGCCTGCCGGGGGTCGTACGGGTCCTCTGGAAGCGTGCCCGCCGCGTGCAGCGGCAGGCGGTTGAGCACACCGGTGGGGCACAGCCACAGGTGGGGCGGCTGCGCCTCGGGCGGCGTAGTCTCGTACCCGAAGGATTCCAGCACCGGCTCGAGCAGCGTGCACCACAGCCAGTGCAACAGGTCGGTGAGGTAGGCGCGGAGCTCCTCTTGGGCGCCTTCGACGCGGTCTTCGACGTCCCTGAGGAGTGCAGCGAAGGCGTCCGCGCGCAACTCAGCCTTCCTCGGGTCGAAGGCTGGGAGTGGTACGACTCGTACGCCGCTCCCTGCCAGGACCAGTGCGTCACAGCGCAGGCTGCTGACGTTGTACAGGACCACCGGCCCGCGCTCCCCCGCCGACACCAGGTCGGCGAATCCAGGCGGACGGAGGAACCGTCCCATCCCCGGCAGGCGCCGTGCCCGCTCCACGAGATCGGTCCAGCGGTGTTGTAACTCCCGGCGCCGTGCGGACAGATGATGCGGATACTCAGGATCCTGACCCTCGACTGTGGACACCGCGAGTGCCCTGCTCAGCGCCCTGCGGACGTGTTCCAGTTCGTCCGCGAGCCGTCCGTCCCGAGCGCGGACCTCGTCCAGGTCCGTGTTCATGTCCAGCGCATGGGAGAGGAGTACCGCCCGTCCGTGCTCGAGGAGCTCCACTGCACGCTCCGGCTGGCCAGCCATCAGGGCCACGGCCGCAGCCTCGGACACGGTCGCGGACGTGCCGCCGAGTGTCAGCAACTGATCTTCCCGCGACAAGCCCGGCCACGCCAACTGGGGCAGGACCTCGATCGCGGCGCCAAAGCCCTCCAGCGCCTTGTCCCACTCGCCTGCCTCCACGTGCAGCCGCCCCCAGGCCAGAGCCGCCGCCCACCGCTCGTCCGGAGGTGCGTAGCGGTGCGTCGCAGCCTGCCGGTAGAGCGCAAGAGCCTCGGCGCGCGCCGATGTGGCGCGGGTGCCGTACTGCGCTCCGGTCGTCAGCGCGTTGGCGAGGAACATGGCGCGTGTCGCCCACCCGGCATCCTCCTCTTGGCCCTCCAGCCCCAGGCGCAAGTGCCGGTGCGCCTCGGCGACTACTTCGGGGTGGCCTCCTAGGAGGGCCCAGCTGTGCAGGGTCTCGCCGTACTGGGTGTGCTGGGCCGCTCGGGAGGTGTGGCCGGGTGGGGTCAGTTCGAGAGTCTGGCGCGCCGCCTCGCAGGCCGCGGCCAGGTCATCCGTGTCGCCGTGGTCGTAGAAGCGCGCCGTGAGGAGGCTGGCGTGCAGACCGTGCAGCATGGGGCGGTTGGAAGCGGTGGCCGGCGTCTCCGCCAGAGCCCGCAATGTGATCTCAAGGGCGCGCTCGACGAGTCCCGGGTCCCGTTCGATGTACCAGAGAGCGAGCAGGGCACGAGCCAGGTTGCGCCGGTAGTTGGGCTGGTGGAGATCGTGCGGGTCGGCAACCTCGACGGCACGCTGCAGGTGGGTGATGGCCTCCGACAGCACCGTCCGGTCTCTGGTGCTCTCGCCGATCTGGCTGAGCTGAGTACCGAAGTTGTGCAGCACGATCGCCAGGACGGACGGGCGGATGTTCGGGGCGTCGAGGGCCTGCCGGTAGATGCGCTCCGCGGCACGGCGGTCCTGGGGCCGGTCGGGGAGTCCCACGACGGTGGCGTGGTTCGACAGACAGGTGGCCCAGTCGGCGCTGTCCGCCATGGCGTGATCCACGGCTGTCCGGGTGTGCTCCAGGGCGAGACGCAGACTCCGCTGGTCGCCCGTTGTCTCGTAGAGCAGCCTGTGCAGATCACCCAGTGTGGTGTGCAGGCGCGCTCCGTTGTCCGTCGCCAGCACGTGGCCCGGTGCGGCCAGGATCGCCTGGTCCGCGTTCGTCACCGCGTCGGCGAGGAGCTCCCGGTCTCCGGTGATCAGGTACAGCTGCTTCAGTGAGATGCTCAGTGAGTTCTTCGACCGCCAGAGGAATGAGGGAGCGTCGACGGCCACCGCCAGCGCCGCCTCCTCGTGCAGGCGAATGGCCTCCCTCAGGACGGCGGGATCCTCGGTCAGCAGTCCGTGACGGTGCCGTACCTCGGCGACCAAGTGCAGATGCAGGCCGTGGTCCGGGGCACCCGGCGGCAGCGACGCCAACGATTCCGCGGCCAGGTGTTCGGCCTCGTCCAAGTCGGACGCAAGCGAGACTGCTCTGTCGTAACCCTGGATAAGTACCTGCGCCAAGTGGTACTGCACGTCCGTGCGCAGGTCGACTGCCGAGGTGCGGGTCAGGGGGAGGGCTTCGTCGAAGGCTTGGCGTGCCGACCGCAAGTCGTCGAAGTCGCCGCGCAGTTCGAAGCGGAGAAAGCGCAGCTTCCCGCGGTAGCGGAGCGCGCGGGCTCCTGCCTCGTCGCCCCCTGCAGCGCCTGGGTCGCTCCGCCACGCTTCCACAAGCCGGGAGGCCAGTCCCTCCGCTTGGCCGAAGACCGTCTCGTCCGCGGTGTGCGTGTACTGCTGGAGCAGGCATTCGCATTGCTTTCGCAGGCAACGGTGCCACGCCTCGGTGCCGGACTGCAGCGTCCGCAGGACACGGTCGAACGCGTCGAGTGCGAGGCGGTTGTCGGCCGGATCCGCGGTGAGGCTGTAGCGGTACTTTGCGCAGTCTCCCAGCAGCCGCCAGGCCAGTTCCGGTCGGTGGGTGCGGAGGAAGGGCTGCGTCACCCGCTGATGGCATTCGGCGACGAGCTGCCCAAGGGCGGCAGCGTCCCTGTTCCGCTGAGCGAGCGCGGCACGCTGGTACACGGCGTTCTCCCAGTGCTCCTCAGCGCGAGGGTCGTCGTGGCGCAGTCCCCTGGCCACCACTTGGGCCAGTTCGGCCGCACGAGCGACATCGGGCATCCGCGCCGGACCGGCATTGCAACGCGCGCTGTAGAGCCGGGCGAGAGCGGCGTGGAGGTTGATCCAGTCCAGGTAGGTCGGCGCCGGCGCCTGCCGCAGGGCCTTCTCCAGCACGGTGATTGCCTCGTCGAGGTCGCCTGGTGCTCTGGACAGGAGCCACCTCCCGTGCAGGTCGATGGCGAGCTCCATACCGAGGACGCACTGTGCGGGATCCGTGGGCCGGATCGCCGCGAAGGCCGCCCGGCGCAATTCGATCACCTCGGCGAGGACAGCGGGGTCCTGCTGGTTGCCCTGCCGCTGCCGGGCCCGCGCCTCCGCCCGCTCCCGAAGACGCACCGCCTCCACCCGTCCCCCTTCGACGCCGAGCACACGCCCGGCCAGTCGCCTCAGGTCCACTTTCCGAGCAGCCCTCCGGTTCCGCCGAAGACATCTACCGGCATGCTGGCACCCAACCCCACCGCCACTTCCGCAGAGGGAAGTTGGCACAATGTCATACCCTTAATCGGCTGCGCACAATACCAAGGGGGACGCGTGCCGTACGACGACGAGGAGATCCGGCAAGAGGCCATCGAGCTCTTGTCCGCGATCCACACCTGGAGATTGACCTCCGAGGGCTGGTTCGAGGTGGAGCGTCATCTCGACGGCCTCTTGGCAGCCGCCAGGCAGAACGACCCCATCGAGGTAAAGCGGGCAACGGACCATCTGGAGGACACGGTCACCGCCTGGCGGACACCGCCCCGGTCGCTGTCCGATGACCAACCCGACTCGAGGCCGGCGCCGCCGCCAGTCCTGGAGCGCAAGGGCGTAGTGGTCCACGAGCTTGGCAGCAGGGACGACTCCGCGCCGGACCGGCCCGATGAGCGCTGAACCACGGTTCTCCCGCGAGGCGTTGCAAATCCACTACTTCCTGGACATCCCTCGGCTTCAGGCGGGCGGACGCGCCCGCCTGACCAGGCTATGGCAGGCATGCGACCGGCTGGGCATGGGCCAGCCGCTGCCGCCGGCGTCGGATCTGGCGTTGCCCACGGCCATCGAGGGCTCGCCCGGTTTCCGGCGGCTGACGGCAAGGAAGCGTCAAGGTCCCGGCGTGTACGAGGCGATGCTCTACACGTACGGAAACGCCCTCGGACTCGCGGTGATACTGGCGCCCCCCGAGACGGGCGTCTCGCACACAGCCACGCGGACGGCGGCTGTGTGGACTGAGCTCAACGACGTCTGGGACCGCGCCTCCGCCTCGTCGCCATCGGGCACACCGGATCCGCTCCTCGGCGCGATCCGCATCCACCGCGCACTCGTCGAACCCGCGGCCGACACGCCCCGCACCGCTGACGAGGTGGGACAACAGTTGGCCCTCCGCCTCTCTGGCACGTCGGCCAGCACCCCGGATACCCTGTCGGAGCGTGTCACCCTCGGCCCTGGCCTGTCCTTGTGGGAGGCCACCTCGGCGCAGGCCGATCCAGTGGGCCGCGACCGCCGCTTCCTCACCACCGCAGCCGCGACGGACGACCAGGAGGGGCTCCTCGACGACTGGGTATGGACCGACGGCAGCGGACGGCTGGCTCCCGTGACGCGGTACCTGCTGCATGCCTCGATCGTGCGCCATCAGTACCGCGTACGACGGAACGCCGACCAGCGGTTGAGCCGAGAGCAGCAGGGGCTGCAGCAGGAGGCCAATCGGCTCCTCGACGAGTGCCACCGGCTCCTCGGGACAGGCAGCGGCAGGACCAGCCGACGTGCCCTGGCACGCTGGGAGAAGCTGGCCGAGGCGGCCCAAAAACTGCAGATCGCGGACCGGCAGGCTGGTGTCAAGGACAGCCACCTGCGAACGATGGCACAGACCGTGACCATCGCTGCGGACGCGATGAACAGCTCCTTGAATGAACCGGGAAGGCCGGACCCGAGACCACTGGCAGCGGATGTCCAGTGTGTCGAGCGATTGTCCGCGGTACTGCAGGACGACGCGGCCGGCATTGCCGCCACCCGTGAGTTGGTCTCCGAGGCCGTGCGCGTCACCACGCAGGAAGCCACGCAGCGCCTGCAGAACCATCAGCAGTACGTGTCGCTCGTCCAGACCTCGGTCATCGGCGGCCTGTTGATGGCGCTCACGGCTGTACAAGCACTCGGCTACAAGCTCCCTATCCCGGCGTCGACCCAAGGGCCGTTGATCGCCCTGTTGACCGCGCTCGCCATCGCCCTGCCCACCGTCGTCCTTCGGCGCTGGCGAGGTGGGTACGGTGGACGCGGCGGCGCGCTCTTCGAAGTCGCGGGCCTGGCCGGAACGGGCGCGGCGGCCGGCTGGCTGTCGAGCCGCCTCCTGGACACTGGCCACACCGCGCTCTGGGCCATACCCGGCGCCCTCCTGTTCAGCATCACCGGCGTCTGGCTCGTCCGCCGTGCTTTCCTCTGACCGCCCGCCCCGTCCCCAACCTGCGCCTGGGAAAATGCTGCCGCAAACTAGGGAGACTTCCTAAGACCGTGTCCTATGTGGTGAGGCGGATGAGTTGCTTGTAGCAGCACAGGGTGGCGGCGAGGAGATCTCGAACTGCCGCGCACCGGCGACCGTGTCGACGGCGGTGGCGATCGCCGCCGACCTCTACAACCTGTGCCATGTGGTGCCGTTGGACTTCGAATCGGTAGGCAATCCTGACAAGCTCAGCTGCGGCGTCAGGCCACGCCCCACAGTCCAGCGTCCAACACGCGCGCGGCCTTCGTGATGCTCCCCGGCATCAGGTGCCGGTAGGTGCGGTACGTCTCCTCGATCGACTTGTGCCCCATCCACTCGGCCACGTCGGTGATCGGGATGCCACTGCCCAGCGCGTTGGAGGCGAAGTAGTGCCGGAAGCCGTACATCCCCATCCCGTCCACCACAGGCAGCTTCTCGAAGAGCGCCCGTACGCGCCGGCGTTCCATCGGCTCCGTGTAGTACCCGCTCGGCCCCCGCAGCAAATACCCCTCCCGTGTGGTGCCGTGCTTCTCCTCATGGCGTTCGATCGCCTCCCGTACCGAGCGGGGCAGCGGCACCTCCCGGAACTCCCCCACCTTGCGATGCTTCAGCTTCGCCGGCCGGTGCGTGTTGGAGTGGATCTGCTCGTGCACCCGGTACACGTCCCCGGCCACCAGATTGTTGATGTTCACGGCCCGGGCCTCGCCGTTACGCAGTCCGCATCCCGCCATCATCACAATCTCAAGAGCAAGGTCATCCTTCGCGACAGCCAGCGCCTGTTTCAGGTAGGCCAGGTCCGGAATGACCACCCTTTCGCGGACGTATTCCGGCTCCTGCACCCCCTTGACCGGGTCATCCGCCATCGCGCCCTTGTCGTAGGCGTCCCGCAGAATCGCCTTGAGGGTGCGCAGGATGTTGACCTGATTGCCCCGGCCGACGCCGTCGGCCTCCAACTCGTCCAGGAAACGCTCCACCACGATGGGAGTCACGGATGTCAGCTTCCGTGAGCCCAGGCGCGGAATGATATGGACGTTGATGGAGCTGTTGACGTGCTCGCCCGTGGAGTATGCGGTTATCCGGCGCTGGCGGGGCAGCCACTGCTTCGCGTATTCCGCGACCGTCTTCTGCCCCAGCTCCCTGCGGGTTTCCGCGACGGACGGCGCCGTGCGCTTCTTCTCCGCATAGATCTGCGTGAGGCGCTCGATCGCGTCGTCCTGCGTGTCGAACCCGCCCTCCTCGACCTGCCTCCCCAGACCGTTGCGGAAGCGGATCGTGTACGGGTGCGGGCACCGCGTCGGCTTGGCACAGCCGCAGTCCTTGAAGAACGAGCCCATACCGCGAGCAAGTTGACGAGCCACGTGACGCACCTTCCGAGCGGGAGCCGGGCATCTGCGCCCAGGCACCCGCCACGGCGGTCACCAAGTCAGCAAGCCAGGACGCCCTCGCACCCGATGCTGACCATTTGCTGACCTGAGCGGCCCCGCTACGCCTCTGACCTGCACAAACG
>Ga0247820_10001057_pt1 | contig 15455 bp, 9 predicted proteins | sample 13C_Glucose_Day1_2_FD_192480 | JGI IMG/M metagenome (GOLD analysis project Ga0247820, IMG submission 192480) | Soil microbial communities from agricultural site in Penn Yan, New York, United States - 13C_Glucose_Day14 | ecosystem: Environmental > Terrestrial > Soil > Agricultural land | place...
CACCGACCCCAAGGGCGTCGCGACGGCGACGGCCGACGACTACACGACGTCGTACGAGTACAACTCCCACGGCCAGCTCACCAAGGCAGTCGACGCCAACGGCAACCCGACGACCAACAGCGAGTTCGGCCCCACCGGCTACCCGGCGACGATCACGGACGCATTGGGCGCGTCGGCGACGTTCGTCTACGACGAACGCGGCCAGGTCCGCGAGGTCACCGACGCCCTGGGCAAGAAGACCACGCAGACGTACGACACGTTCGGCCGACCGCTGGTCAGCACGGTGCCGAAGGACCAGGCGGCAGGTGAGCTGATCACCACTCCGGCGCCCGTGTACGACGCCAACGACAATGTCACCACGTCCACGGCGCCCAACGGCGCGGTGTCTACAGCGGTGTACGACGCTGCGGACCAGATCACCTCGGCCACCGCGCCGAAGGACACCCCGACCGGTCCTGAGAAGAGGACGACCTACACCTACGACAAGACCGGTCACCTGAAGACGACCACGGAGCCCAAGGGCACTGCTACCACCGCAGTTCCCGACGACTACGTCACCACCAACACCTACAACGAGATCTACCAGTTGTCCTCCGTGGTCAATGCCGCAAAGGACAAGCTGTCCTACGAATACGACAACGTCGGCAACGTCACCACCGTCATCGACCCGAAGAAGAACGCGACCGCCGACCCGGCCGACTTCACAGTCAAAACGGCCTACGACCTCAACCACCGGGCCACGGTCACCACGGACGCGGCCGGCCAGACCACGAAGCAGTCCTACGACAAGGACTCGCTGGTCGTCTCCACGACGGACGCCGAGAACAACACCACCACGGTCAGCTACGACGAGCGGGGCAAGCAGACCGAGGTCAAGGTTCCGCACGACGGTACCGGCCCGATCACGTACCGCACGACCCGGTACGAGTACGACCAGGTCGGCAACACCACCAAGGTGATCACCCCGCGGGCCGTCGAGGCCGGGACGACCACGGCGTTCACCGCGCGTACCGAGTACGACGCGCTGAACCGCCCGGTCAAGCAGTTCCAGCCGTACGACCCGGCGGACACCCGTTACAACAGCCCGAACGTCTACACCCAGACTACTTACGACAAGGTGGGCCGGGTCACCAAGACCTCGCTGCCACCGTCGGAGGGCCAGACGGTTCGCAACGACTCCACCGTCGACTACTTCGACAACGGGTGGATCAAGTCGTCGACCGACCCGTGGGACATCACCACCACCTACGGCTACAACGAGCTGGGACAGCAGACAGCCAGGACCCTGAGCTCGGCGGGCGGCTCCCTCGAGCGCACGATGGGCTGGACGTACTACCCGAACGGCAAACTGAAGTCGAAGACCGACGACGGTGTGCCGGTGGGCAGCGCGGTCCCGCTCGTCGACAACTCCGACACCCAGAACACCAGTTCCACCGGCACCTGGACCAAGGGCAGCGTCGCCGGACAGCAGGGCTACGACCATCAGGTGCACGCCTCAGGAACCGGGTCGGACGCGTTCACCTGGACGCTGAACATCCCCAGGGACGGCACCTACACCGCCTACGTCAAGTTCCCGCAGGTCACTGGCGCTACGACGACGGCGAAGTACACGGTCACGCACGCAGGCGGGAGCACGGACAAGACCGTCAGCCAGGCCACCGGGGCCGGCACCTGGGTCCCGCTCGGCACGTACACCTTCACGCAGGGCAACGCGTCCAAGCTCCAGTTGTTCCAGAGCAGCGGCGGCGCCGTCGTGGCCGACGGAGTCAAGCTGGTGCGCGACAACTCCGGCGACGCGGACACGGAGAAGCACACCTTCACCTACGCCTACGACGTCAACGGCAACCTGACGTCGATCGACGACACCTCGTCCGGGACGCAGGTCGACGCGTACACAGTCGCCTACACGGGCTTGAACCAGGTCCAGAAGATCACCGAGGCGCTGGCGGGTGAGGAGAAGACCTCCACCACCTACACCTACGACGCCAACAGTCAGCCCGAGACGGTCACCCACCCCGACCAGTACTCCGCGTACACCTACGACCTGCGTGAGCTGGTCAAGACGGTCTCTGTCGGCAAGAGCGCGAGCGACACCTCGCCGAAGGTGACGTCGTACACCTACACGGACCGCGGCCAGGTGCGGCAGGAGACGAAGGCCAACAACAACACCGTCGACTACACCTATTACCTCGACGGCGTGCTGCGGACCCAGGAGGAGAAGAAGCCGAACGGCACTCTCGTCTCGTCGCACACCTACGCCTACGACGCCAACGGCAACAAGGCGCAGGACGTGGCGAAGAAGATGAACGCCGACAACCACGCGGCCTATCTCGACTCCACCACCAACTACACCTATGACCCGGTCGATCGGCTGTCCGAGTCGGTCAAGACCGGCAACGGCGCCGCCACCGAGACGTACGTTCACGACGACAACGCCAACGTCATCAACCAGACGGTGAAGGACACGTCCACGACCTTCACCTACGACCGTAACCGGCTGCTGACCTCCACCACTTCGGGGGCCACGTCCACCTTCAACTACGACCCGTTCGGCCGCCAGGAATCCGTCACCAGCGGCGGTCGCATCGTCTCGCGGAGCATCTACGACGGCTTCGACCACGTCATCGAGTCCCAGACGAGGGACGGCGACGGCGCGATGAAGTCCACCACCTACACCTTCGACCCGCTCGACCGCACCGTATCCAAGACCGCCGACGGCAAGACGTCCCAGTTCAACTACCTGGGCCTGTCCGATGAGGTGCTGACCGAGGAGGTCGCCGGTCAGCTGACGAAGTCGTACCAGTACAGCCCGTGGGGCGTGCGCCTGTCGCAGGTCAAGCACAACACGGACGGTACGACGGAGGACGGCTACTACGGCTACAACAGCCACACCGACGTCGAGACCCTGACGGACAAGAACGGCGACACGAAGGCCACCTACGGCTACACCGCCTACGGTTCGGACGACACATCCGAGTTCACCGGCATCGACAAGCCCGACGCCGCCGATCCCACCAAGGAGGAGTACAACCCCTACCGCTACAACTCCAAGCGCTGGGACGCCCAATCGGGAACCTACGACATGGGATTCCGCGACTACGACCCGGGCCTCAACCGCTTCACCACCCGGGACATGTACAACGGCGCCCTCGCCGACATGGGGCTCGGCACCGACCCCTTCACCGGCAACCGTTACGCCTTCACCGGTGGTAACCCCACCAGCAGCGTGGAGGTCGACGGCCACTTCTTCTTCCTGCTCGCCGCGATACCGGTGGCCGAGGCGACCGTTGCCCTGGTGGGCGCAACCGTCGTCACGGCAGGTGTGGTGACGGTGGCCTCGGAAGTGGCAGACAGGGCCGACGACGACTCGTCCGGGTCCGACGAGCCGGAGCCGGCACCCAAGCCCAATCCCAAGCCCAATCCCAAGCCGCGGTCGACGGACAACAGCTCCAGCAGCTGCGGCTGGGTCGAACACGGGGCCCTGGACAAGAAGAACGGCAACCGTGCCACCTACATGACGTCCTGCCTCAACAAGGCGACGCTGAAGAAGGGCACGAAGACGGACCCCAGCGTCTTCGCGCCGCCGGGATACCGGTGGGCGCAGAGGACCGCCGCCCACCTGGGGGCCAAACCGGTGCGAGAGAACATCAACGCGTGCCACCTCCTCGCCAATCAGTTGGGCGGGTCCGGTACCGACCCGCACAACCTCGCCACATGTGCACGTGGGGCCAATGCCAAGCAGATTGGGTCCCGGCAGGGTGACAAGAACATGGCCTATTACGAGGAGAAGGTCATGAACGCCGTCAACGCGAACCTGGACGTCTACTACACGGTGCGGCCGAGCTACAGTGGCCGCAGGACGGTACCCACCGGGTTCCACATGAGTGCTTACGGCATCGACCCCGAAACCGGGGCTCTGCAGACCGTGGTCGCGCCCACATTCGTGTCCAACGATCTCAGGGGACGAAACCTCGGTTCGTTCGTGGACCACAACACAGGTCGTCAGGTACCTGTCGGGGGGATGCCGTGATGCGCACCCTGAGGAGGAAGACGTGACCGGGGAAGACGAGCTGGAGGCGCTGCGGCAGGCGATGCCGCCCACGGCCCCGAGCAACGCGTCGCTCGACTGGAATCAGTTCGGCCGGTCATGGGGCAAGGAGTTCCCCTCCGACTACTGTCAGTTCATCGACGTCTACGGGTACGGCTCGATCGGGAACTACCTGGAGGTCCTGAAACCGGAGCCCGAAGGGACGGTGTCGGAGAACTCCGACATGGTCAACGAGACCGAGGTGGCCCGGGAGGCTTGGTCGTGGGTGCGGAAGGCGCCCGAGCTCGCGGAGGCCCGCCCTGAGCTGATCGCCTGGGGTGGAGACGCGAGCGCCGACCTCCTCTGCTGGGATGCCTCGGACGAGAACCCGGGCAAGTGGCCCGTCCTGGTGTACAACAGGGACGACGGTCTGTGGCGTCGTTACGACTGCGGGATGGTGCAATTTCTGGTGCGTGTCCTGCGTGGGCAAGAATTCGACGAGTGCCCCCTCGGCGATCTCTCACTCTGGGGAAGGGAGCCAGCGGTCTTCCTGAACCGGCACGAGGAAGACCGCATGTGGAAAGCCGGACTGGACCCCTGGACGGGAGAACCGGATCCGTACGCCGGAATGTTCGGGGACTGACTCATGAATGACGCCTGCGCACCACACGGAACATGGCAGGTGTCTGTCTCCTGGTGAACAGCCAGTCCCAGTCTCTCTCGCGGGCCCGCCGAATCCATCGGCGGGCCCGCTTGCTACGTCTTCGAACCTTCCGATCAGACCGACTATAAGCTCGGGACGCGATCACGAGTTGGCCTTCTTGAGGCGTCTCCAGCAGATGAGGCTGCAGGCGAGGGAGACAAAGGCGTCGTGGAGTTCGATGGGGCGCTCCCAGCGGACGGCGAGCCACCGCAACCACGCCGCCGGCACGGGCACGGACGCCTTCACGTGGACGCTGAACATCCCCGAGGACGGCACGTACACCGCGTACGTGAAGTACCCGGAGGTGACCGGCGCGGCCACAACCGCCAAGTACACGCTCGCCCACGGCACGACCACCGAACCGGCGGTCACCAAGGACCAGACGGCCGGCCCCGGGACTTGGGTCAGCCTCGGCGAGTACGCCCTCAAGCAGGGCGAGGACACCGAGCTGAAGCTGGAGCAGAGCAGCACCGGCATCGCGGTGGCCGACGCGGTCAAGCTGGTCCGTGACAACTCCGCCGACACGGACACCGAACAGAAGACGTTCACCTACGGCTACGACGTCAACGGCAACCTGACCTCGATCGACGACACGTCGTCCGGGGCGCGGACCGACGCCTACACCGTCGCCTACACCGGCCTCAACCAGGTCCAAAAGGTCACGGAGTCCCTGTCCGGCACGGAGAAGAAGGCGACGTCGTACACGTACGACGCAAACGGGCAGCCGGAGACGGTCACCCACCCCAGCCAGTTCTCCCAGTACACCTACGACCTGCGCGAACTGGTCAAGACCGTCTCGGTCGGCAAGACGGCGACGGACACCGACCCGAAGGTGACGTCGTACACGTACACCGACCGCGGCCAGAAGCTGAAGGAGACCAAGGCCAACGACAACACCGTCGACTACACCTACTACCTCGACAGCGCCCTGAAGTCGACCACGGAGAAGAAGGCGGACGGCACCACGCTGGTCGCCTCCCACACCTACGCATACGACCCCAACGGCAACAAGGCGCAGGACGTCGCCAAGAAGATGAACGCCGACAACCACACGGCGTACCTCGACTCCACTACCGACTACACCTACGACCCGGCGGGCCGGCTCACCAAGTCCGTCAAGACGGGCAACGGCGCGGGTACGGAAACCTACGTCCACGACGACAACGCCAACGTCGTCAGCCAGACGGTCAAGGGCACGACGACCGCCTACCACTACGACCGCAACCGCCTCCTGACCGCGACGACCTCCGGCGTCGCGGCCGACTACACCTACGACCCCTTCGGCCGCCAGCAGTCGGTGACGTCGCAGGGGCAGATCATCTCCCGGAGCGTGTACGACGGCTTCGACCACGTCGTGGAGTCCCAGAAGATGGACGACACCGGCGCAATGAAGTCCACCACGTACACCTTCGACCCGCTGGACCGCACCGCCTCGGAGACGGCGGACGGCAAGACCACCGACTTCGAGTACCTCGGCCTGTCCAGCGAGGTCCTCGACGAGAAGGTCGCCGGCGAGCTGACCAAGTCCTACCAGTACAGCCCGTGGGGCCAGCGCCTGTCGCAGATCAAGCACAACACCGACGGGACGACCGAGGACGGCTACTACGGCTACAACAGCCACACCGACGTCGAAACCCTGACGGACGACAACGGCGACACCAAGGCCACCTACGGCTACACCGCCTACGGCTCCAACGACGAGTCCGAGTTCACCGGCATCGACAAGCCCGACACCACCGACCCCACCAAGGAGGACTACAACCCCTACCGCTACAACTCCAAGCGCTGGGACGCCCAGTCCGGCACCTACGACATGGGCTTCCGCGACTACAACCCGGGCCTCAACCGCTTCACCACCCGGGACATGTACAACGGCGCCCTCGCGGACATGGGTCTGGGAACCGACCCGTTCACCGGCAACCGGTACGCGTTCACCGGCGGCAACCCGACCAGTTTCGTCGAGTACGACGGTCACCGGCCCGCGGAATGCAACGAGTCCGGCTACACCTGCAGGATGAACGACGCGGGCGGCTGGGACGTGAGTTCGTCCCCGACCTCCACGGGACCCGACAGCACGATGGTGGACAAGACACCGGACTGCTCGAGCTACGGCTACCACGTCAAGGACGCCTGCACGGCGGCCGGTGTGATGCAGATGTCCCAGGAGCACCTCAACCTCATCAAGGGTGCCGCGGGGTTCGACACGGCGGGACGGGCCTCCTGGTCGGACTGGGACGCGTTCCTCTACCTGATCAAGCAGACCGACGTCTTCGCCTACAAGGCGAACTTCGTGGGCCAGTACGGTGACGTGATCAACGCCGCCGCGAAGAGGTATGACCTGCCCGCCTACCTGCTTGCGGGCGTCGTATACAACGAGGTAGCAGGTGATCCGCCGAGCGCGGACGACGCCAAGAACATCCTCACCGGCGACCCCAACACGTCGTTCGGCGAGGTGAGCATGCAGGTGGACACCGCAGGGGATCTGCTGGGCTACGACTCGGGCAACATGACCCAGTTCCAGAAGAGCAAGGTCATCGAGTCGCTCAAGGACCCGGCGCAGAACATCTTCATCGCCGCCCGCTATCTCTCCGTGGCGCGGGACAAGATCGCGGGCATGAGAAGCGGGAACGAACTGACCAGTACCGATGTGAAGAACATCGGCGCGTACTACAACGGCGGCCCGGACTACTATCTGACGGATCCCGCTCCGCAGGAGTACGGGCAGCTCATCGTCGATAGACAGGGAATGCTAGAGGGGCTGATCGGATGACTACGATGCGAGCGTCTTCCATCGCCAAGTCCTGCGGTGCCGTCGTGCTGTACGCGGTGGCGGCGGCCCTGGTGCTGTTCAGCTTCGCCATGACGGTCGAAGCGGACAACCCGGCTGCGTTCCCGGGACGGCGGGACAACGACGGGGCTTTCGGAGCACTGCTGTGCGTCGGTATTGCCGCCCTTTCGGCGGCGGTGGCCGTGACATCGCTCTCGCGACGCCTGCTGTCCAAGGTCGTCTGCGCGGCGATCATCCTCGTGTGCGTCTATCGAGTGGTCGGCGTCGCCGGACAGCTCTGACACCCGCGCCCAACTGAGAGCGGTCGTGCCGGGTTTCTCGGCACGACCGCTCGTGCGTGGCAGATCCCTGCCGATCCGTCCGGCCGGCTGCTGTGTGCCTCGCCGGCTCTGCCGCGTGCCGTCCGCGACGTTCGGGCTGCCCGTGCCTGTCGCTGGTGCAGTTGACCGGCGTCGTGACCTGCTGGACCGACGGGACCCGGTGCTCGGGGTGGACCGGCACTTCCACGGGGCTTTATGAACTGGGCAAGCGCGGTGATCGCAGGTCCTCGGTATGTTCGGCGGTATGGGAGCGAGTAGCAGAGAGGAACACATGAATCATCTCGACGTCGTCCGACTACTCGGCTTCGACGCCCCAGCACGACCGGAGGACGAGTACGGCCGGGTCGTTCCTGCGGACTTCGAACTCCTGGTCCAGGCCACACCGGCCGGGGTCTTCGCAGGCTCCGTGCTGCTCGAACGACCCGGCGCTCTCCCCGTGCGCTCCCTCGAGGAGTTCACCCGGCCCACCTCCATGCGCATCGGAGATATGGAGCTGTCGCTTCGCAGCCGTGACCAGCGGCTGTGGCTGCCGCTCCACCCGGAGCCCGGCGGCATGGTGCCGTGGGGCCGCAGCGCAACCGACGGCGTGCTGCTGTGGGACACCACCGCTGACGACACCGCAGACTGGACGACCGTCGTCACGGACGATGATTTCCAGCTGTGGCTCGACCTTCCCTTCTCTACCCCGGAGTTCGTGGGGCGGGCGCTGCTCGAACGTCCCGAGGGGCTTCCCGCGTTCGAGACCATCGAGGAATACGAAGCGGGTTCCTTCTGGAAGGTCGCCGACGACATGCGGGCGACGGCCACGGTGCTGTCGAACCCGGACATCGGCGCAGTGGAGGAGCTCGTCGCCCGGATTCGGAACATCGGTGTTCCGGGCATCCGGCAGTACGCGCGGGAGCTCGTCGACAGGGCCGCGGAGAACACGAAGAAGCCGGACCTCGTGTTCCCGGAGGACTACCTGACAGTCATGCGGGAGTTCCCCGGCGGGGTGATCGCCGGAATGCGCGTGTTCCCCGTCACCGAGGCCGCCTGGCTGACCGAGGACCCGGTGTTCCTGCAGTGGGGCGAACTGGAGGGCAAGGCTTTCGGCTGGCTCGCCCTGACGAGCGACCCGCAAGAGTGGCGCGTCGCCTACATCGAGCCAGGGGGCACCTCGCTCACCCACCTGGAGGATCAGACCTTCGCCTCGTTCCTGCGACGTCGGCTACGGGGCGACAACTCACTGTTCTGACCGGGGGGCGCCAGCAGCCGCGCTCGCCGTCGACGGTGCCATGGGCCTGGGCTAACCGCTTCGGATTCGCTAGGGGAATCGATCGGCGGTCTGCCCCGCCGCCAGGCATCGGGTTCCGCTCCGGTGTCCTGGGCGGCGCGGGGCTTCCCTCACCCAGCCCCGCAGCGACTCCGAGCTGACCCCGAGTATTCGCGCGACCTCGTTCCTGTCCGGCCCCGACGGCTACACGAGTTCGACCGCGTCCCAGCGGGGCCCGCGGAGCTACGCCCACTGCATGCCCAGCTCGGCGAGTGCGGTGCGCTGCTCCCCGGTGAGTTTGTCGCGTCGGGTTTTGGTGTTGGAGATCCATACGCCCAGTTTCACGGCCACCGGCTCGGTGTCGCCGTCGAGCGCGATCGTATGAGATGACTGCCACTGAATTCCTGTATCGGATTCTTACAGAGCCAGAATTTCACCCCTATTCCGTGACACAACACATGCCCCATCCGCTCTTCGAGCCTGTGGTTCGTTCGTGAACCACAACACAGGCCGTCAGGTACTGCCGGGGAGAGATGCCATGATGCCCACTCCGAGGAGGAGAAATAGGTGAGCAGGGAAGACGAACTGGTGATGCTGCGGCAGGCGATGCCGCCCACGGCCTCGAGCAACGCATCGGTCGACTGGGATCAGCTCGCCCGGTCCTGGGGCAAGGAGTTCCCCTCCGACTACCGTCAGTTCATCGACGTCTACGGGTACGGCGGGATCGAGAGGTACCTGGAGGTCCTGAAACCGGAGCCCAAAGGGACGGTGACGGAGAACTCCGACATGGCCAACGAGACAGAGGTGGCCCGGGAGGCTTGGTCGTGGGTGCGGAAGGCCCCCGAGCTCGCGGAGGCCCGCCCTGAGCTGATCGCCTGGGGTGGAGACGCGAGCGCCGACCTTCTCTGCTGGGATGCCTCGGACGAGGACCCGGGCAAGTGGCCCGTCCTGGTGTACAACAGGGACGACGGTCAGTGGCGTCGTTACGACTGCGGGATGGTGCAGTTCCTCGTGCGCGTTCTGCGGGGAGACTTCGACGAGTGCCCTCTCGGTGATCTCTCACTCTGGGGACGGGAGCCAGCGGTTTTCCTGAACCGGCACGAGGAAGACCGCATGTGGAAAGCCGGACTGGACCCCTGGACAGGCGAGCCGGATCCGTACGCCGGAATGTTCGGAGACTGACCCATGAATGACACCTGCTCACCACGCAAGTGAAACGGCAGGTGTCTGCCTCCTGGTGAACAATCTGTCCCCGGTCTCTTTCGTGGGCCCGCCGAATCCATCGGCGGGCCCGCCTGCTGCCTCATCGAAGTCTCCGACCGAACCGACTATGGACCATCTCGCCCTGTCCGCCAAGATCCCGCTGACGCTTCTTCACCAGCTGCAAATCAAACGCCCGACCCCATTACGCGGCACCGAGATCTCGGCCGGACCAGACTCGGTTATCACCGTTTTGGTCCGATGCCCGTTGCGGTAGTCTTACCGGGCGCCCTCAACCCACTCGCCGGATGCGTGCCCCCATTTGATCGGTGTGGCGCCCGCGCCCGCCATGCGACCGGTCCATGGGCGAGTAGCCAAGGAACTCAGATACTGGAAAATGGGGATGCCGTGGACCTCACATGGGTCGAGTCAGCAGGTGCCCCAGTGATTGTCAAGGAGGAGTCCCTCAGAAACCTCTGGGGTGGATACGTCAACTCCGACTACGAGAACGCGTGTGAGGTCGACGGCTACGCCGGGCTGGTTACATTCGGAGAGCCAACCGCTCCGGTAACGGGACTGGTGATCAACGAAATCCCCGCTCCGACCGCGTTCATGGAGGAATACCGATCCATTGTTCAGTGGATCTCTTCCTCCAGTGACGCTCGCTTCGTCGAGATGGTCCGCGAAGGCATCGCTTCCGTCAGCATGTGGGACGAGGGGCCAATCGTGCGCGTGAACGGCCCGCTCGCGATTTTCGATGCGGCTCTTCCTGGGACCGAGGCTGGTGCCGACGAACTTTTGCTCGTGGAGATCGAGTCTGACACACCGGCACCTGCGCGCGAGTCCATAGGCTGGATCCCGTAACCGAAATTTCCGCCGCAATCTAGGTTTGTGCATGTGGTGGGACGCGCCTGAGCGTTGAACCTTCCTCGCGTCGTAGGGTCCACGGGCATTCGGCCAGCACGGAAACGGAATCGGGAAGCGGGAGGACCAGGTGGGCCCGGCCTGGGCCCTCCACGAGACGACGTTCAGCGAATGGCTGCCCAGTTGTCTCAAGGCACAGGACGTGAAGGTATGTTCCCGCAACTCGGCACCTGACGGCCCAGCCTGGGAGCCGATGAACTGAGGGACACTGTCCTTGTTTCCCACCTGACCGACCATGGACCATCCCGTTCAGTCCTCCCAGATGCCGTCGGCGCTTCTTCACCAGCTGCGAAAGGATTCCCCATGTGGGTGCAACGTGTAATCGACTTCACTGGCTGGGAGCCGTCGGCGCACTCTGTCGACTGGGACGCAGTCGAGAGGGAGCTGCAGATTCCGCTGCCGGCGGACTACAAAGAGCTGTGCGAAGCTTTTGGCGGAGGTACCTTCTGTGATTCCGTCTCCTTTCTCGGCAACCTAGAGGGCCCCATGTTCAATCTTCTCGTGCGGTGGCAAGCAAGCATTTCGGTAAACAGAGACAGTGAGCCGTACCCAGCTTATACGCCGGGCGGCAATGGCTTTATTACCTGGGCTTCGACGGAATGGGCGGATCAGTACTGCTGGCTTTTCGACGCAGAGCGTCCGGATGAGTACTGTATTCTTGCGCGAGGCGATTCGGACGAGTGGTGCAGGTATGAAATGTCGACCTCCGAATTCCTGTACCGGGTCCTTGCGGAAAAGGAATTCAAGCCTTTCGGTATCGCGGAGTACAACCTCGATCCGACGTTCCAGCCGGGCCGCTCGGTCCACCGCGGTTGAGCAGGGACAGGGAGGGAGGGGCGTTCGTGCAATCGCAACGTGCGGGCCGCGGACTGAGAATCGCCGCATGGGTATCGGTGCCGCTGGGGCTGGTCCTGGTGCTGGGCGCCGTGGGAGGAATCGCGCTCGGCGGTGGTCTGGACGGCGAGCGGGTCACCGTCAGGGGCGAAGCGATGCGGCCCACGTACAGTCCTGGCGAGCGGCTGACCGTCATGCAGGTCGGCGAAGGTGAGATACGCCGGGGCGACGTCGTCCTCGTCGGTGTGCCCGGTCGGTACGGGAACGCACCGGTCCTGCAGCGGGTGATCGGACTGGGCGGGGACCACGTGGAGTCCCGTGACGGTGTGCGGGTCGCGGTGAACGGCAAGCGGATCGACGAGCCGTACGTGATGCGTGACCCGCTCGGTTCGACAGGCTCACCGTACGAAGTAGCGGTGCCGAAGGGGCGCTTGTTCCTGCTGGGCGACAACCGGCCCAATGCGAATGACTCGCGCTACTTCCTCGACGAGCAGTCGGGCAGCGTCGCGGTCTCCGGGGTACGCGGCCGCGTACAGGAGAAGCCGGCCGCCACCATGGCGCCGCTGCTCCTGGGGGCCTTCGGCGCCCTGCTGACGCTGGTCGGGGTCGGGCTGGGGATCGGGGGCTTCGTGGCCGGGCGGCGCCCCGGGGCGTGGATGCGGTAGTACTACTGCTGGGCCGTCCGCTGTCCTGGCGTGAGCATCGCCTCGGCGATCTCGCCGGCCGCCGCATCGGGGATCGCGGTGGCGGCCTCCTCGAGGACGAGCAGCCGTGCCCCGGGGATCTCGCGCGCGAGCGCCTCGGCGTTGCCGACGGGGAAGAACCGGTCGCGGCGGCCGTGGACGACGAGCGTGGGGAGCTTGATCTCCGGCAGGCGTTCGCGCCAGCGGGGTGCGCAGTCCAGCCTGGAGAACACCATGCCCAGCTGGTTGGCCATCTGGACCGCCGGTGCGGTGCCGGGCGTGCGGTCCCAGACACGCCCGGCGACCGCACGTGCGGCGACCGGGTCGTCGCCGAGGATCTCCGCGCCGGCGGCGGCGAAGTCCGCGACCGCCTCGCGGTCGCTCCAGTCGGGCATCGGGTGCTCGAACAGCCGGCTCATCGTCGCCTGGTCGTGGTCGGGCAGGTCGTCGTCGGCCGGGCCGGGCGCGACCGCGCGGGTGCCGACCAGCGTGAGCGCCGAGAACGCGTCCGGGTGGTCGAGCGCGGCGACTTGAGCGACCATCCCGCCGACCCCTATCCCGGCGAGGTGCGCGGGCCGGCCGCCGAGCGCGTCGGCGAGGGCCGCCGCGTCGGCGGCGAGGTCGCGCAGGGTGTAGGCGGGAGCCTCCGGGTCGAGCGTCGTCGACGCGCCGCTGTCCCGCAGGTCGTAGCGCACGACGCGGCGCCCGTCGGCGGCGAGGCGCTCGCACAGCGGGTCGGGCCAGGAGAGCATCGTCGTCCCGCCCACTAGCAGGACGAGCGGCGCGTCGTCGTCGCCGAACGTCTCGACGCCCAGGGCGACCTCATTGGCGTTGACGGTGGTGATGATTCGAGTCATGCCACGGCAGACTCCCTCCGCCGCCCGAACTCATCGCTCACGCGCCGGCCGATCGGAGCACCGCCCGGCGGCTGCGCCGCCCCCTGTCAGTGGGCGACCTTAGGATCACGGCGGATCCGGACGGAGGGGGCGACCGCCCACCGTCCTCGACAACCGACCGACCGGAGAGCACCGTGTCCTCGATACATGACTTCGCGACCTGGGAGCCGTTGCTGCGGCTGGTGCGGGATTCCCACGCGGAGCAGCTTGCCGCGCCGGGTGGTTGCTTCTCGGGCCAGATCGGTCTCGGCAGTTGGACCCTGCCCGCGCCACAGCCGCACCCGATGCCGGGGCGATCCCTTCAGGTGGCGGACATGCAGGAACAGTTCACCGCCGTGGAACGGGTGCAGGACGCCCTCAGGGCCGACGGCATGAGCGGCGTGTCGTACATGGTCGAGACGGCGCCGGACGGGAGGACGCTGCTGCACGTCGTCGACTTGGGCCCTGCCGTGGAGCACGGCGTCGTCAGCCCTTTCGTGGGAGCCCTGCTCCTCGTCGAGGGCGCCGTCCCCGAGCCCTGGCGGCGTCTTCCTGAGGAGGTACCCGGTGCGGCACCGGCGCCGTCGGCGGACCCGGCGCTGCTGGAGCGAATTCTTCGTGAGCGGCTGCCCGACGCCATCGGCGCCACCGAGGAGGAGATCGCCGAAGCGGAGGCCCGTCTCGGTGTCGCGCTGCCCGACGAGCTCAAGGCGCTCTACCGCGTCTGCCGGGCGCGGTGGCAGGACTGGAGCGGCGACTACGCGGCGCAGGAACGCGTCAGCGAAGCGGTCGGCTGTGAGCTCTTCTCCCTGGACGGGCTCTACGTCGCGGACGCGGCCTCCCGTCCCTGTCCTTGGCAGTTCGCCGCCGACGACGCGGTCGTCACCTCGCCGGACGCCGCCGTGCAGGGCCTCGTCGGCTCGCCCGGCTGGATCGTCTTCGGCGACAACGGCGGCGGCGACCGGCTGGCCCTCGACCTGACACCTGGCCCCGGCGGACACGTCGGCCAGGTCATCGTGATCGACCACGAGCAGACCATTGGCGCCGGGCTGCGCGCCGACTCCCTCACCGCCATGGTGATCGACCGCCCCAGCGGCTGGCGCCAGGACCGTGAAGCGGACGGCCCGCCGGTGGTGGCCCGGGTGAACACGCACTACCTGGCCAGTGTGGAGGCCGCCGCCCATCCCGAGCTGGAGGTGCTCGGCATCGGCTGGCGAAACGGCGAGCCGGTCAGCCTCGCCCCGGTCGCCGGGCTTCCCCGCCTGCGGACCCTCACCGCCATTCCGGGTGCGCTCGCCGATCCCCTGGAGATTGCCGGGCTCAAGGGTCTGGAGTACCTGAGCCTCGGCCCCGCGGACTGGCGCGTCCTGCTCGACGCCGGTGCCGTCCCCCGGAGCCTGTCGGCGGCCCACATCGAGGTACGGGGTGAACAGCACCCGCTGCCGCTCCTCGACCTCGCCAACGAACTCCTCGCCCTGTGGGACCGCCCCCTCATCGGCCGGACCGTACTGGACGCCGGCCGGTGAGCCAGGACGGGCTGGAGGTGGAATGGGCGCCGCCCTCCGAGTACAAGATCGAGATCGGTACCGAGCCGCTGGACCGGCCGGCCCGGAACTCGGTCGGCGGGTGGCCCTACTTCGACGACGGCCAGGAGTGGCCGCGCTGCTTCTGCGGCGAGCGGATGGCGCTGTTCTTCCAACTGGATGTGCCCGAGGACATCGAGTTCTTCGGCGGAGAACACCTGTCGGTCTTCCACTGCGCGCACCACAACGAGGCGTCCGACCCGGTCACGGCCGACGGCCGCCTCGTGCCCCGGTTCTGGGAGGCTCCGCAGCCGCCGTTCCCGGGC
>Ga0247820_10001058_pt1 | contig 15453 bp, 15 predicted proteins | sample 13C_Glucose_Day1_2_FD_192480 | JGI IMG/M metagenome (GOLD analysis project Ga0247820, IMG submission 192480) | Soil microbial communities from agricultural site in Penn Yan, New York, United States - 13C_Glucose_Day14 | ecosystem: Environmental > Terrestrial > Soil > Agricultural land | place...
TCTGGCCGACCGTGCGCGGCATGGCCGAGGAAGGCAACGTCTACACCGGCTTCCTCTACGCCGGCCTGATGATCGACAAGGCGGGCAACCCCAAGGTCATCGAGTTCAACTGCCGCTTCGGCGACCCGGAGACCCAGCCGGTCATGCTGCGCCTGGAGTCGAGCCTGGTGCTGCTGATCGAGGCTGCCTTCGCCAAGGCCCTGGACAAGGTCGAAGCCCAGTGGGACCCACGTCCGAGCCTGGGCGTGGTGCTGGCCGCCGGTGGCTACCCGGGCGACTACGCCAAGGGTGCCGTGATCAGCGGCCTGGATGCCGCCGCCAAGCTTGAAGGCAAGGTGTTCCACGCCGGTACCGCGCTGAAGGACGGCCAGGTGGTCAGCGCCGGTGGCCGCGTGCTCTGCGCCACCGCCATGGGCGACACCGTCGAGGCCGCCCAGCAGCAGGCCTACCGCCTGGCCGAGCAGGTCAAGTGGGACGCCAGCTTCTACCGCACCGACATCGGCTACCGGGCCATCGCCCGCGAGCGCGGTGAGCACCAGCAGTAAAAATGCACCGAACGGTCGTGGCGCTCCGCGCGCGCGGCCTTCGGCTCGTCGTCAAGGCCCCGCCGGGGCCTTGCCTTCGCCTTGGCGCGCCGCGCATAGTTGTTATCCGGCACATTAGCTAAGAAGGGATTTCGTCGTGCGTCGGCTTCGGATTGCCATAGCCCTGATCGTCAGCCTGCTGACCCTGCTCTGCCTGCTCCCGGCACATGCCGAACAGGCCGCAGGCTGGTCGGCGCTGCTCGACGAACAGGCCAACCTGCAATTGTCCGATGTACGCTCCGAACGTTACCGCAACCAGTTCAGCCCCCTGGCCCTCGACGAACTGGATGCCGCCCTCCCCGACCAGGCGCTCTGGCTGCACTACCGCCTGGAACCGCACGACCAGGAGCAACTGGTCCGTATCTTCGCCCCCGACCTGTCGCGCCTGGACCTCTACGCCCTCGAAGGCGGCAAACTGCTGCGCCAGCTGCACCATGGCCGCCAGGGCGATGGCCTGAGCCCGACCCAGCGCGGCCGGGACCATGTGCTGCCGCTGCCACACAGCAGCCAGCCACTGGACATCTACCTGCGGCTGGTCTCCGAACACCAGTTGCGCCCGGCCATCAGCGTCGAGTCCACCGCCCACGCCGCCGCCGACCAGCGCCAGTCGCTGCTGTTCGGCCTGCTGTTCGGCGGGCTGGTGATGCTGATCCTGCACAACCTGATCCGCTTCGCCTATTCTCGCTCCAGCACCACGCTGGTCCTGGCGCTGTACCACGGCCTGATGCTGCTCAGCGCGCTGATCCTGCTCAATCTCACTGGCCCGTGGGGGCAGCTGTGGCACAGCGCACAGACCCCGGCGGCCTACCTGACCTTGGTGCTGGCGGGCCTGGCCGGGCTGTACTTCACCCTGCATTTCTTCTCTCCCTGCAGTTCGGCGCGGCTCAACCGCCTGATGCAGATGGAAATGGTAGTGGCCGCGGTCAGCGGCCTGGTGCTGCTGTTCGTCGACACGCTGCCGCTGAACCTGATGACCTACGCCCTGCTCGCCCTGGGCAGCGTGAGCATGCTGCTGGTCAGCAGCTATCACTGGTACAAGGGCTACGGCCCGGCGCGGCTGTTCAGCGTGGCGATGCTGGTGTTCAACCTCGGCGGCCTGGTACTGCTGCCGGCCCTGCTGGGCCTGACCCGCACCCCAATGCCCTGGCTGCTGTGCATCCTCATGGCGTTGACCGTGGTCAGCGGCCTGTTGCTCAACCTCGCGGTCAGCGAGCGCCTGCGCCGGATCAGCGAAGAGCGCTTCCGCGCCAGCCGCGCCCTGGCCGCCAGCGACGCCGAGATCAACGCCAAGGCCGAGTTCCTGGCCAAGATCAGCCACGAGATCCGCACCCCCATGAACGGCGTGCTGGGCATGACCGAGCTGCTGCTGGGCACGCCGCTGTCGGTCAAGCAGCGCGACTACGTGCAGACCATCCACAGCGCCGGCAACGAACTGCTCACCCTGATCAACGAGATCCTCGACATCTCCAAGCTCGAATCGCGACAGATTGAACTGGACGACGTGCAGTTCGACCTCAACGCCCTGATCGAGGACTGCCTGAACATCTTCCGGGCCAAGGCCGAGCAGCAGAACATCGAGCTGATCAGCTTCACCCAGCCCCAGGTGCCCAGGGTCGTCAGCGGCGACCCGACGCGCCTGCGCCAGGCCCTGTCGAGCCTGCTGGACAATGCCCTGAAGAACACTACCCAGGGCGAGATCCTGCTGGTGGTGGCCCTCGACCAGCGCGGCGACAGCCCGCGCCTGCGCATCGCCGTGCAGGACAGCGGCGAGCCGATGCCGCCCGCCGAGCGCGACGCCCTGCTGCAGGCCGAACTGCACAGCCGCCACTTCCTCTCCAGCAACAAGCTCGGCGGCCACCTGGGCCTGGTGATCGCCAAGCAGCTGATCGGCCTGATGCAAGGCGAGTTCGGCATCAAGACCAGCACCAGCATGGGCAACACCCTGTGGCTGACCCTGCCGCTGGATCCGCAGCGCCTGGAGCAGCCGGCCACCGACCTCGACGGCCCGTTGCGCGATGCGCGGGTGCTGGTGGTCGACGACAACGACACCTGCCGCAAGGTGCTGGTGCAGCAATGCAGCGCCTGGGGCATGAACGTCAGCGCGGTGCCGTCGGGCAAGGAAGCGCTGGCGCTGCTGCGTACCAAGGCGCACCTGCGCGACTACTTTGACGCGGTGCTGCTGGACCAGAACATGCCCGGCATGACCGGCATGCAACTGGCGGCCAAGATCAAGGAAGATCCGAGCCTGAACCACGACATCCTGGTGGTGATGCTCACCGGTATCAGCAATGCGCCGAGCAAGATCATCGCCCGCAACGCCGGGGTCAAGCGCATCCTCGCCAAGCCGGTGGCCGGCTACACGCTCAAGACTACCCTCGCCGAGGAGCTCGCCCTGCGCGGCCGCGACCAGGCCGCGCCGCCGCTGCCGGTCGGCACTCCGGTGCCGCTGGACCTGCCCGGCGACTTCCGCATCCTGGTGGCCGAGGACAACAGTATTTCGACCAAGGTCATCCGCGGCATGCTCGGCAAGCTCAATCTCGAGCCGGATACTGCCAGCAACGGCGAAGAAGCCCTGCAAGCGATGAAGACCAAGCACTACGACCTGGTGCTGATGGACTGCGAGATGCCGGTGCTCGACGGATTCTCCGCCACCCAGCAGCTGCGCGCCTGGGAGTCCGCCAACCAGCGTCCGCGCACCCCGGTGGTGGCGCTGACCGCGCACATTCTCAACGAGCACAAGGAACGCGCGCGCCTGGCTGGCATGGACGGTCACATGGCCAAGCCCGTGGAGCTGTCGCAATTGCGCGAACTGATCCAGTTCTGGGCGGGGCAGCGTCAGGTAGTTACTGCCCCCCTCGACTGAAATGCTATTGGTGTAGGAGCGGCCTTGCCGAGGCGTCGGACCGGCCGGAATGGGCTGCACAGCAGCCCCCGGCCATTTCTGCTTTAGCTGAGATCCCGGGACCGCGCTGCAGCCCTTTCGCGGCGCAAGGCCGCTCCTACAGGATCCGTGCTATACAGTGACATTTCACCGCCGCGGACCCGCCCCCATGCTCCATGAGTTGTTCAGCGTCTACCTGAAAATGCTCGTGCTCTACAGCCCGTTCTTCGTGCTGTCGTGTTTCATCGGCCTGACCCGCGGCCACTCCAGCAAGGAACGCAAGCAACTGGCCTGGCGCGTGGCGATCGCCACGCTGGTGGCCAGCGTGCTGCTCTATCTGTTCGGGCGGGTGATCTTCGGCGTGTTCGGCATCACCGCCGACGCCTTCCGCATCGGCGCGGGCTCGGTGCTGTTCATCTCGGCGCTGGGCATGGCCCAGGGCAAGTCGGCGGTGCAGACCGACAACGTGCAGCAGGACGTGACCATCGTGCCGCTGACCATTCCGCTGACAGTCGGCCCGGGCACCATCGGTGCGCTGCTGGTGATGGGGGTGGGCCAGCCGCACTGGGACGACAAGCTGCTGGCCATCGTCAGCATCGCCCTGGCCAGCTTCACCGTCGGCCTGGTGCTGTACCTCTCGCACCGTATCGAGCGGCTGCTCGGCGACCAGGGCCTGCAGATCGTCAGCCGCCTGATGGGGCTGTTCGTCTGTGCCCTGGCGGCGCAGATCATCTTCACCGGGATCAAGGGCTACCTGCTGCCCTGACCCCGGCTGCACTCAGGGCTTGGCGGGATACCAGCGCGGCGTGTACACCCACTGGCCGCCATCGGCACGGGGGAAGGTGCAGGTGGTCGAGGAGCCGACCAGCACCATGGTACGCATGTCGACCATCTCCGGCAGCAGCTCGCCCAGGGTCACTACCCGCAGGGTCTGGCCCGGCCGGCCGATATCACGGCCCAGCACCACCGGCGTGCCTGCGTCACGATGACGGCGTACCACCTCCAGCGCCGCACCCAGCTGATGAGGCCGGGCCTTGGAGATCGGGTTGTAGAACGCCAGCACCAGATCCGCCTGGGCCGCCAGGTCGAGGCGTTTCTCGATGATCGACCAGGGCTTGAGGTTGTCCGACAGCGACATCACGCAGAAATCATGCCCCAGCGGCGCCCCCGCTTGCGCGGCGGTGGCCAGCGAGGCCGAGACGCCGGGCAGGATCTGCAACTCGACGCGCTGCCAGGCCGGGTCGCTGGACTCGTGCAACGCCTCGAGCACTGCGGCGGCCATGGCGAACACGCCCGGATCACCCGACGACACCACCACCACCGAACGCCCCTGGGCCGCCAGCTCGAAAGCATGACGAGCGCGCTGCATCTCTTCGCGGTTGTCGGTGCAGTGCAGTACCTGATCGTCGCGGAACGGGCCGGCCATGCGCACGTAGGTTTCGTAGCCGAGCACATCCTGCGCCCGCGCCAGCTCCGCCTTGACCGCCGGTACCATCAGTTCGGCGGCACCAGGGCCCAGGCCGATCACCGCCAGGCGACCACGGCGACGGCCAACGCGGGCGATGTCGACCGGTGCCGCGGCAACGGCGTGGGCGAGCCCCACGGACGAACCTACGCGCGCGCGCGGCAATGCATCAGCCAGCATCCGCTCCAGGCTCTCGGCGGCCGGAGCGAAGCGCAGGGCGACATTCAAGGCCTGTGCAGCTTCGTGCAGGGCCGACTCCGCCATCTCGGTTTCGCTCGCCAGCAGGCAGGCCAGCGCAGGCTCGGCAATGTTCGCTCGCAGCAGCTCCTCGCGCACCTGTTGCACCAGGTCAGCGCTACCGGCTGTGACCGCCACCACCACGCAACGCGCGTGGATCAGCAGTTCGTCACGACTGGCCGGACGCAGTGCGCTGCCCACGTGGATAGTGCGTTGGGCATCTTCGCTGGCGGGCAACTGCGCGTGCTCAAGCCACGGCGCGTCGCCTTCGACACGCACCGCCTCGCCCGCCAGCAGGTCGCAGACGAAGCGCTTGCCCTGTTCCAGGTCCGCCAGTGCGTAACCCTCGGGCGGATTCAGCAGGCAGGTGCCGAAGCGCAGCTCGCCACTGGTGGTGATCGCCGCGCTGACACCCAACGCTTCACCGATCTCTCGGGCCATGACGTTGACTCCGCCCAGGCCACCGAGCAGCGGAACCACGGCGCTGCCGTCCTCGGCCACCGCCAGTACCGGTGGTTCGACGCCTTTTTCGCTCAACAGCGGCGCCAGGGTGCGAATGACGATACCCGCCGCGCACAAGGCGATGATCGGCGTGTCTTGCTGATACAGCTCACGCAGGGTGTCGCCGAAGACTGCGTAGTAACGGTCGACACCCTCCACGCGCCCTTGCAGGCCATGGATCACGGCCTGTGGATAACATTGCTGGATACGCTGCGCGGTAGCCAGGCTGCCGGGGCCGAGAATGACGATTGCCGGTGCCTTGATCATCCTTGCCATTTCTCACCCGGCACGATGATCAGCGAGAAGTACGGCGAGGACTGCGGGTCGACCTCGTCCAGCGCGACGATCTTCTGGTTGGCCATGGTGGCCCGCTCCACGTACAGCGCACGGCTATCCAGGCCCAGCTCGCCGAGCACCTGGCGCACCTTGGGGAAGTTGCGCCCCAGCTTCATGATCACTGCCGCGTCGGCAGCAGCCAGTCGCTGTTTGAGCTCTTCATGGGGCAGCACACCGGAGAGCACGGTAAGGGTCTGGTTGCGGTACACCAACGGTGCACCGAGCACCGAGGCGCCACCGAGCATCGAGCAGACGCCCGGAATCACCTGCGCCTCGTAGCGCGAGGCCAGGCGATCGTGCAGGTACATGTAGGAGCCGTAGAAGAACGGGTCCCCTTCGCAGATCACCGCCACGTCGCGGCCGGCGTCCAGGTGCGCGGCAACCTGCAGGCTGGCTTCGTCGTAGAAGTCGCTGATCACCTGCTCGTAGGAGAGCGGCGCGGGCAGCGCCTCGGTGGTCACCGGGTACACCAGCGGCAGCAGGGTCTGTTCGGCTTGCAGGTGCGCTTCGATGATACCGAAGGCATTGCCGCGCTTGCCCTTGGCCACGAAGTACGCCACCACCGGTGCCTCGCGCAGCAGGCGCAGGGCCTTGACCGTGATCAGCTCGGGATCGCCCGGGCCCACGCCCAGGCCCAGCAGTCGTCCGCGTGCGTGCATCATTCCACCTCCGTGGCCAGGGCGTTGACCGCGGCGGCGGCCATCGCGCTGCCGCCCAGACGGCCCTGCATGATCACGAACGGCACGCCACGGCTGTCGGCGGCGAGCATCGCCTTGGACTCGGCGGCGCCGACGAAGCCGACCGGGAAGCCGAGGATCAGCGCCGGTTTCGGTGCGCCGGCATCGAGCATTTCCAGCAGATAGAACAACGCGGTCGGCGCGTTGCCGATCACCACCACGCTGCCCTCCAGGTGCGGGCGCCACAGCTCCAGGGCCACCGCCGAACGGGTATTGCCCTCGGCCTTGGCCAGGTCCGGCACGCTCGGGTCGCGCAGGGTGCAGATCACCGGGTTGTTGGCCGGCAGGCGGGCGCGGGTGATGCCTTCGGCAACCATGTGCGCGTCGCAGAGGATCGGCGCGCCCTTGGCCAGGGCTTCGCGACCGGCGCTACCGGCGCCATCGGAGAACTGCAGGCCATCGATGGCCTCGACCATGCCGCAGGCATGGATCACGCGCACGGCGAGTTTTTCGAGATCGGCGGGGATCCGTTCGAGCCGGGCCTCCTCGCGGATGATCCGGAAGGAATTGCGATAGATCTCCTGACCATCGCGGATGTAGTCAATCATCAAGGTGCTCCGTCGGCAGGTCGAGCATGGCGCCTGCTTCTTCTGGGGTAAGGTTGGCGGCGCGCAACCTGCCGAAGCCCGGCAGGCGCGCATCGCGCAAGTAAAGGTCATAGCGGCCCGGGGCGCGGGCCAGCAGGGTCGCCGGGGCGACGTGGGCCATGGCGCAGGAACGTGGGCAGGCGGACAGGTGCACGCAGCCCGGGGCGCCATGGTGCAGCAGGGCGGCCAGGGCGATGGCGTCAGCCTTGGTGTCGGCCTGGGCCTTGGCGCAACCGCTGGAGCCGGTGCAGGCGACGACCCGCGCCAGTGGATGTTCGTTGTGGCAGAGCATGCCGGATGCCGCCAGTTGCACACGGGCGTTTTCCAGCGCGGTCGGTTCGAGGGAGGTCAGCACCAGGCTCTGCCAAGGCGTCAGACGCAAGCTGCCATCGCCCCATTGCCGGGCGATGCGCGCGGCACTACGGAGCATTACGGGCGTCAGCCGCCCGAGGGGTGGCGCGACGCCCAGGGCCACACCCTGGCGCTGGGGCAGCACGCCCAGCCACGGGCTTGTCGTCGCCGGGCGCTGCCAGGGCATCGACGGGGTGTCGATCTGGATCGCCAGCCCTTCGAGGAAGTGCTCAACCGGGCACACCTGCAGCAATTGACGCATGCGCGACTGCTCGGGCGTCGCCAGGTCGAGGAAGCGCTCCAGCACCGCGCGCACCAGCGCCGGCCCCTGCTCCATCGGTACCGCACCCAGCGCCTGGCCATTCGACAGGCTGCTCGCGAGGCCGAACCGCAACCAGATGCGTCCTTCGTGCGGCATGGCGGACAACCACAGGTCGTGGGCGTGGTCGAGCATCGCCAGCGCTTCGCCGCCATCGAGCTGCACGGCGAACTTGGCCGAGAGCTTGTGGAACCGGGGTGTGCTTTCCAGCAGGTCGAGGATCTGCCCGGCCAATGGTCGGGTGTCGAACAGCATGGTCGGATCGAGTCCGGCCAGTGGGCTGAGCATGAGGTTGCGCACATCATCGCCCGCCGCGTCACGCGGGCCGAGCCCTGCGGCCAGCAGATGCTCGACCAGGCCGCCGTGATCCTGGCCAATGCCACGGATCTGCAGGTTGGCCCGGTTGGTCGCCTCGATCACCCCGCCGGCGAAGCGCTCGGCTGCGTCGGCCACGGCATCGGCCTGGTCGGCCAGCAGCAGGCCGCCCGGCAGCTTGATCCGGCAGATGCCACCGTCGCGCGCGGCAACGATGCGCCACAACCCCGGGCAGGCCGAGGGACGGGTCGAAACTTCGGAGGGTGGGGGCTGCGTCAAGGGGGCATCCGGCAATCGTGAAAGTGCGCTTCAGTGTAGAAGGCGCGGTATTATGCCTGCTTTGTCCGGCGGCATGAAAAGCCGGTGGTCGAACGTTCAATTTCGGGGCTGCTGTGCAGCCCTTTCGCGGCACAAGGCCGCTCCTACAGGGTTTGCGCTGCACCTGTAGGAGCGGCCTTGCGCCGCGAAAGGGGCACGTAGTGCCCCCATGCGGTATCGAAGAGGACCCAATGGCCCCCTGGCTGACAGTAATAGGCATCGGCGAAGACGGTTTCAGCGGCCTGGGCAAGCAGGCCCGGCGTGCCCTGCTATCGGCCACGCGAATCATCGGGGCCCCACGCCAGCTGGCACTGCTGCCCCGCTGCGTGACCGCCGAGCAATTGCACTGGCCCAGCCCCTTCTCCCTGGCCCCGGTCATGGCCTTGCGCGGCGAGCCCGTATGCGTACTGGCCAGCGGCGACCCGATGTTCTACGGCGTCGGCGCCAGCCTGGCGCGCCAGCTGCCCGCCGAGGAATTGCAGGTGCTGTCGATGCCCTCCTCCTGCGCCCTGGCCGCCGCCCGCCTGGGCTGGCCGTTGCAGGATGTACAGGTGGTCTCGGTGGTTGCCCGCCCACTGGCCGCGCTCAATGCCCATCTGCACAGCGGCGTGCGCCTGCTGGTGCTGAGCAACGACGAGTGCAGCCCGGCGGCCATTGCCTCGCAGCTGTGCGAACGAGGCTTCGGCCCCAGCCGTCTCCAGGTGTTCGAACACCTCGGCGGCCCCCAGGAGCGAATGCTGAGCGGCACCGCCGACGACTGGCCGCACACCGACATCGCCACGCTCAACCTGGTCGCCATCGAATGCCAGGCCTCGCCCGACACCCCACGCCTGCCGCGTGTGGCCGGCCTGCCCGACAGCGCCTTCCGTCACGACGGCCAGCTGACCAAGCGCGACGTGCGAGCGATCACCCTGGCTCGCCTGGCACCACAACCCGGTGAGCTGCTGTGGGACGTAGGTGCTGGCTGCGGCTCGATCGGCATCGAATGGATGCGCGCCCACCCCAGCTGCCGTACCCTTGCGATCGAGGCCGACGAGGGCCGACAGGGCTTTATCGAATACAACCGCGACACCCTCGGCGTGCCCGGCCTGCAACTGATTCGCGGCAAGGCCCCCGAAGCGTTGGCCGGGCTGGAGCGTCCGGACGCGATCTTCATCGGCGGCGGCGTCACCCGCAAAGGCATGCTCGACCTGTGCTGGGAGCGCCTGCTGCCGGGCGGGCGCCTGGTTGCCAACGCCGTCACCCTGCAAAGCGAGGTCGCCCTGGCGCAGTTCCGCGACCAGCATGGCGGCGAGCTGACTCGCATCCACATCGCCCACACCCAGCCTCTGGGCAGTTTCGACACCTGGCGCCAGGCCCTGCCGATCACCCTGCTCGACGTGGTGAAGCCCCTCGATGCGTGAAGAAACCCGCGAACAGCCCGCGCCGCTGCGCAGCGGCCTGACCACCGGCAGCTGCGCCACCGCCACCAGCCTGGCGGCGGCGCGCCTGCTGCTGACCGGGCAACGGCACGACGCGGTGGAGATCACCCTGCCCAAGGGCAAGGTGGTGCAGATGCGCCTGGAGTTCTGCCACCTCAAGGGTGACATGGCCGAGGCCGGTACCTTGAAGGATGCCGGCGACGATCCCGATGTCACCCACGGCGCCCTGCTCTACAGCCAGGTGCGCCTGCTCGCCGAGCCCGGCGTTCGCTTCGTCGCAGGCGCGGGCGTTGGCACCGTGACCCGCCCGGGGCTGGTGCTGGCAGTCGGTGAACCGGCCATCAACCCGGTGCCGCGCAAGATGATCAGCGACCATCTGCTGCAACTGGCCGGCGATTGCGGCTACCACGGCGGTTTCGAAGTGACGGTCAATGTCCAGGGCGGCGAGCAGTTGGCCCTGAAGACCATGAACCCGCGCCTGGGCATCCTCGGCGGGCTGTCGATCCTGGGCACCAGCGGCATCGTCCGGCCGTTCTCCTGCTCGGCCTACATCGCCTCGATCCACCAGGGCATCGACGTCGCCCACACCAACGGCTACACCCACATCGCCGCCTGCACCGGCAACGCCAGCGAAGACACCATGCGCCGTGTCTACAACCTGCCGGAGATCGCCCTGATCGAGATGGGCGACTTCGTCGGCGCCGTGCTCAAGCACCTGCGCAAGGTACCCGTGCCGCGCCTCACGCTATGCGGCGGCTTCGGCAAGATCAGCAAGCTGGCGGCCGGGCACATGGACCTGCACAGCCGCCACTCCAGCATCGACCTGCCACAGCTCGCGGGCTGGGCGGCGGCGATTGGCGCGGACACCGCGCTGCAACAGGCGATCATCACCGCCAATACCAGCCAGCAGGCCCTCGCACTTGCTCATGCTGCCGGCATCGCCCTCGGTGACGAGGTGTGCCGCCACGCCCTGGTCTTCGCCCGTAGCGTGGTGCCGGCCCAGGTGCAGGTGGAAGTGTTCGCCATCGACCGCCAGGGCGGCATCGTCGGCAAGGCAGGTGTGGCATGAAGGGGCGCATCCTGCTGCTCGGCGGCGTCACCGAAGCCCTGGCCATTGCTCGCCAGCTGGGTCCTCAGCACGTCTATAGCCTCGCCGGTATCGGCCGTGTACCACAGGACCTGACGTGCCAGGTGCGGGTCGGTGGTTATGGCGGTGCCGAAGGCCTGGCCGACTACCTGCGCGAAACAGGCATCGACCTGCTGATCGACGCCACCCACCCCTACGCCGCGCAGATCAGCCGCAACGCCGCCCTCGCAGCGCGCAGCGCCGGCATTCCCTGCTGGGCCCTGCGCCGCCCGGCGTGGCAGGCGCAGGCTGGGGACGACTGGCGCGAAGTCAAGGACTGGGCCGGGCTGATCGAGGCGCTGACCCCGTTCGAGCGCCCCTTGTTCACGCTGGGTCGTGAACCCTTGCAACATCAGGACGAAATTCCACCACACCAGTTCTGGACCCTGCGCGCGCTCGAGGCGTGTCCCGCCAATGAACGCTGCGAGGTGATCGGTGCTCGCGGGCCGTTCCTCATCGACGACGAACGTGCCCTGTTCGAACGTCGGCGGATCGATGTGCTGGTCAGCAAGAACAGCGGCAGCACGGCTACCGAGCCGAAGCTGGAAGTGGCGCGGGAGCGCGGGATTCCAGTACTGGTGCTCAAGCGGCCGGTGCTGCCGGAGGCGGATCGGGCGTTTCAAGATGCAGGGTTACTGCTGGAGGCGCTCGGCCTGTCCAAGGCCTGACCTCGCTACGTATATCCCATTGACATATCCATTCCCGGAATTAAACTCCGGACATACATTTGCGCTTTCAAGGAGGCCCATCATGGAGCAAGGTGCAGTCTTCAAAAGCAACCGCAGCCAGGCTATCCGTATGCCCAAAGCCCTCGCCCTTCCAGAAGACGTCACCCGCGTGGACATCGTCGCGGTGGGCCGTTCCCGTATCATTTCGCCTGCCGGCGAAAGCTGGGACAGCTGGTTCGAGGGTGACGATGTGAGTGCGGACTTCATGGCAAGCAGGGAACAGCCAGCCGACCAGGAGCGCGAAGGATTCTGATGCTCAGGTACATGCTCGATACCAACATCTGCATTTTCACCATCAAGAACAAGCCACAGGTAGTGCGCGAGGCATTCAATCGCTACCACGGCCAGTTGGCTATCAGCACGGTAACCCTGATGGAGTTGATCTACGGTGCGGAGAAATCCGCCGCGCCGGTACGTAACCTGGCCATTGTCGAGGGGTTCGCCGCACGGCTCGATGTGCTTGACTACGACATTCAGGGCGCAGCTCACACCGCGCAGCTACGTGCGGAGCTGGCCAAGGCCGGCACGCCCATCGGCCCCTACGACAGAATGATTGCCGGCCACGCCCGCGCTCGTGGCCTCACGCTGGTGACCAACAACCTGCGCGAGTTCCAGCGTGTTCCGGGGTTGCGTGTGGAAGACTGGGTGTCACACCCACGCTGACGGTCACGAGATGGCCCTGTGCCTTGATCCTGCCGTAGAATCACCTCTCCCCTTCTGGAAGGCTCCACCCATATGGAAATGCAATGGTGGATCTGGCTCGTCTTCGGCGTGGCCCTGATCCTGCTGGAACTGGTGCTCCCCACCTTCTTCATCCTCTGGTTCGGCGTCGGTGCCGTGCTGGTGTCGCTCGTCTCGCTGCTCGCCCCCAGCCTGCAACTCGATATGCAGGGCCTGCTGTGGGTGGTGTTCTCATCGATCACCACCGTGCTCTGGTTCAAGGTGTTCCGCCGCAAGAAGCCGGACGTGCGCTGGACCGCCGACAGCGTGATCGGTGAGGTCGGCCTGCTGACCGCCAACGTGTCGCAGTTCCAGAAAGGCCGGGTACGCTTTCAGAAACCGATCCTCGGCAACGAGGAATGGACTTGCGTCTCGGACAATGAAATTCCCGCCGGCGAGCGCGTGCGCCTGGCCGCCATCGAAGGCAACACCGCCCGGGTCACCCGGGCCTGAATCCGCACTAAAAGGAAGTTCGCAAGCATGACCAGCCTCATCGTCGTCGGCACCCTCGCCGCATTCGTCCTGATCACCGTGTTCAAGGGGGTGCGCATCGTGCCCCAGGGCGAGGAATGGATCGTCGAGCGCCTGGGCCGCTACCACAGCACCCTCAAGCCGGGCCTGAACATCGTCATTCCGTACATGGACGTGGTCGCCTACCGCCTGCCGACCAAGGACATCATCCTCGACGTGCAGCAGCAGGAGATCATCACCAAGGACAACGCGGTGATCGTCGCCAACGCCCTGTGTTTCGCCAAGGTGGTCGACCCGCAGAAGGCCTCGTACGGCGTGCAGAACTTCTCGTTCGCCGTCACCAGCCTGACCATGACCTCGCTGCGCGCCATCGTCGGCGCCATGGACCTGGACGAGGCGCTGTCCAGCCGCGAGCAGATCAAGGCGCGCCTGCGCGAAGCGATGTCCGAGCAGACCGAAGACTGGGGCGTGACCGTGCGCTCGGTGGAGATCCAGGACATCAAGCCCTCGCCGAGCATGCAGACCGCCATGGAACGCCAGGCGGCCGCCGAGCGTGAGCGTAAAGCTGATGTGACCCGCGCCGAAGGCAACAAGCAGGCGGCGATTCTCGAAGCCGAGGCACGCCTGCAGGCGGCCAAGCTGGATGCCGAGGCCCAGGTCAACCTGGCCGAGGCGTCGGCGCGGGCGATCACCCTGGTCAAGGAAGCGGTGGGCAGCGAGACCGTGCCGGCCATGTACCTGCTGGGTGAGCGGTATATCGGGGCGATGGAGAATCTGGCGGGTAGCGACAATGCCAAGGTGGTGGTGCTGCCGGCAGATCTGCAGGAGACCGTGCGTGGGCTGATGGGGCGTGGCAAGGCCTGATACCCCAGCCCTGCGCGAGCGGGCATCGTGGGAGCGGGCTTGCCCCGCGATAGGGCCCGCCCAGGCAACATCATTCCCAGGCCTGGCCCTATCGCGGGGCAAGCCCGCTCCCACGAACCCGCGCCTCTGGCACGACATGCTCTGCCCCAGGTGCGGCACTTCACCGCACCCCGGCTTTTTTACCTATACTCCGCCGTACAATAGCCATCACGATTCCTGACCGGATCTCTCCATGCCCCCACGTCGGCACATCGCCTGGATAGCCTGCTTCGCAGTGCTGTTCAACCTGCTGGCCATGCCGCTGTCCTCTGCCGCGCCCAAGGGCCCGGCCGAACAGCTGCTGTGGGGGGCTTTCTGTTCCAGCATGGCCAACAAGGCCAAGGTCGATGTCCAGGCCCTGGCCAAGATCGACCTGGGGACGCAAAGCGACGACAGCGCCAGCATGATGAACTGCTGGTGCTGCCTGGGCGCGGCGCCTTTGCTGGCCCTACCCGGCTACCCGCCGCAGTTGCACAACCCTCCCGTGCAGCCGGCAAGCCACCCACAACACCTCGCCGACTACCAACCCACGCCGCGCCAACTCTGGCCCGCGCTCAATCCCCGTGCCTCTCCGCTGGTCTGAGTTCACTACGCTGTCCTTCAGAACCTGAACAGACCGGAGACTCACCCATGCTCAAGCAAGCCCTCGTCCTGGCCGCCCTGCTGCTGCCCGGCGCCTACGCCACCGCCCACGAGTACAGCGTCGGCGACCTGCATATCGCCCACCCCTGGTCGCTGGAGCTGCCGCCGAACGCGCCCAACGTGGCGGCCTACTTTGTCGTGCACAACAACGGCAAGGCCGATGACCGCCTGCTTTCGGTGAAAAGCCCCATCACCGACGACGCCCAGTTGCATGAGCATGTGATGAGCGCCGCCGGCGCCATGAAGATGCAACATGTGCCAAGCGTGTTGGTCCCGGCCGGCAAGGATGTGGTGTTCGCCCCCAGCGCCTACCACGTGATGATCATGCAACCCAAGGACCGCAGCCTGCTGACCGACGGCAAGCGCTTCCCGCTGACCCTGCACTTCGAAAAAGCCGGTGACGTCACTGTCGACGTCGCGGTGCAGAAGCAGCCACCGGCCGAGCAGGCCGCGGCGCACGAGCACGCGCACTGACCTGATCGACTGACTGGCGCTCGCCATGAGCCTGCCGCGCTACAGCTCCGCCCGCACTACCCGCCCTGATTGCAGGCGCGTCGGTGGCGGCTGGCTGAGCCTGTTCGCCATGTGGATGATCTTCATCGGCCCGCTGGTTTCCCAGTCGATGCCGATGGAGCACCACGCCGGCATGTCCATGCCCATGGACATGTCGATGAGCATGCCCATGGCGCACGGTCACGACGAGCACCACGGCCACGGCAACGATGGCCAGCTGCATGTGATGTGGGAGAAGTGCGGCTACTGCAGCCTGCTGTTCAACTGCCCCGCCCTGCCCCAAAGCCTCAGCCCGCTC
>Ga0247820_10001061_pt1 | contig 15450 bp, 14 predicted proteins | sample 13C_Glucose_Day1_2_FD_192480 | JGI IMG/M metagenome (GOLD analysis project Ga0247820, IMG submission 192480) | Soil microbial communities from agricultural site in Penn Yan, New York, United States - 13C_Glucose_Day14 | ecosystem: Environmental > Terrestrial > Soil > Agricultural land | place...
CTACAACGTCGGGCCGGCCATCAGCCTGCCGGTCTTCGACGGCGGCCGCTTGCGCTCGCAGCTGGGTGTGGCCTCGGCGGGCTATGACGTGGCCGTGGCGCACTACAACCAGACGGTCATCGGCGCGCTGAAGAACATTTCCGACCAGTTGATCCGTCGTGAGTCGATGAAGGAGCAGGCCCATTTCGCCGCCGAATCCGTGGCCGCTGCACAGAAAACCTACGATATTGCCATGGTCGCCTTCCAGCGCGGGCTGACCGACTACCTCAACGTGCTCAATGCCCAGACTTTGCTGCTGCGTCAGCAGCAGGTGCAACAGCAGGTGCAGGCCGCGCGCCTGATCGCCCATGCCGAGCTGGTGACCGCGTTGGGTGGTGGCCTGCAGGCCGGCAAGGACGTACCTGAGCAGGAGCGCCAGACGGCGCCGAAAACCCCAGCCACCCTGGCTGTTTTCGAGCGCAAACCGGACCACGCCGAATGAGTAGATCGAGCCTGCCCCTGCGCTGGCTGCACAGCCTGGAGTGGCGCCGGGGCTTCTTTGCCTGGGCGCGTACCGACGGGGTGACCTGGGTCTACATCTTCAAGGTGCTGGCCGCTGCGTTCATCACCCTGTGGCTGGCCATGCGCCTGGAGTTGCCGCAGCCGCGCACGGCGATGATCACCGTGTTCATCGTCATGCAGCCGCAGAGCGGCCATGTCTTTGCCAAGAGCTTCTACCGGGTGCTCGGCACTCTGGCTGGCTCGGCGATGATGGTAGCGCTGATCGCCCTGTTCCCGCAGAACACTGAGCTGTTCCTGCCCAGCCTGGCGCTGTGGGTGGGCCTGTGTTCAGCGGGCGCCATGCGCTACCGCACCTTCCGCGCCTATGGCTTCGTGCTGGCCGGTTACACCGCTGCCATGATCGGCCTGCCGGTGCTGGAGCACCCTGACCAGGCGTTCATGGCTGCGGTGTGGCGGGTGCTGGAGATTGCCCTGGGCATTCTCGTCTCGACCTTCGTCAGCGCCGCGATTTTGCCGCAATCGGCCAGCGCCGCCATGCGCAATGCGTTGTACCAGCGTTTTGGCGTGTTCGCCGGGGTGGTGGTCGAAGCCTTGCGCGGTGACAGCCAGCGTGACCGTTTCGAAACCAGCAACGTACGGTTCGTCGCCGAGGCGGTCGGCCTGGAAAGCCTGCGCAACGTCACCGCCTTCGAAGACCCGCACATGCGCAGGCGCTCTGGCCGGCTGGTGCGCATGAACAGCGAGTTCATGGCCATTACCACGCGCTTCAACGCCCTGCACCGGTTGCTTGAACGCTTGCGCGCCCGCGGCCCGCTGCAGATCGTCGGGGCCATCGAGCCGGGCCTGAACACCTTGGTCGAGTTGCTTGAGCCCTATGTAGGGCGTGCGCTGACCGATGCCGATGCGCTGCGTCTGACGCTGGAACTGGCTGCCTACAAAGAGGGCCTGCAGGCCCAGGTACGCGGCCTGCGCGCCGAGTACCTGCTGACCGACCCCAGCGAGTCCGACCTGCTGGATTTTCATACCGCTTTCGAGCTGCTCTATCGCTTCGTCGACGAGATGTACAGCTATGCCGAAACCCATGCCTCCCTGGCCGCGCACACGCACGAGCGCGAGCAGTGGGACGAGCCTTACGTGGCCCGGACCAGCTGGCTGGTGTCGCTGGCCGCTGGCGTGCGCGCCTCGGCGGTGCTGTTGCTGCTGGGTAGCTACTGGCTGCTCAGCGACTGGCCCAGTGGGGCCATGATGACCTTGATCGCCACCGTCACCGTAGGCCTGTCGGCGGCTTCGCCGAACCCCAAGCGCATGTCGTTCCAAATGGCCTGCGGCACGGCGATCGGCGCGTTCGTCGGCTTCTTCGAAACCTTTTTCGTGTTCCCCTGGATCGACGGTTACCCGCTGCTGTGCATGGTCCTGGCGCCGGTGTTCATGCTTGGCGCGTTCCTGTCTTCGCGGCCGGCTTACGCGGGTTACGGCATAGGCCTGCTGGTGTTCTTCGCCATCGGTTCGGTGCCTAACAACCTGACTGTGTACGACCCTTACACTTTCATCAACGACTACATCGGCATGGTCCTCGGCATGTTCGTCTGCGCTGCTGCCGGGGCGATCATCCTGCCGCCCAACAGCCGCTGGTTGTGGAGCCGCCTGGAGCAGGAGCTGCGCGAGCAGGTACTGTTCGCCATCAGTGGTCGCCTGCGCGGTCTGGGCTCGGCTTTCGAAAGCCGCACCCGTGACCTGTTGCACCAGGCCTATGGTCTGGCCGCCGGCAAGCCGCAGGTACAAAGCCAGCTGATGGGCTGGATGTTCACCGTGCTGGAAATCGGCCATGCGGTCATCGAGCTGCGCAAGGAGCAGGCCCGCGCACCAATCCATCCTGCGTATGCCGAATCACAGCCTTGGCGACAGGCCATCCGTGTCATGGGCCGGGCTCTGGCGCGGCTGTTCCTGCAGCCCAGCGCCAGCAACCACGAGCGCGCGCTGGTGGCGGTGGACCACGCCATCAGCCGCGTGCAGGCCACCGACGAACCCTTCGCCCGGCACTTCGATACCTCGGTGCTGCGCCGCGCGCAGAGCTACCTGCACTTCATCCGTTCCTCCCTGCTCGACCCACAGTCGCCGTTGGCTACGACGAAAGGATTGCACGATGTTCCGTGAAATCATGCCCCGTGAGATCGCCTTCCATGGCGTGTACATGCCCACCATGACCTTGATGTTCCTGTTCGCCCTGGGCCTGGCCTGGGGCCTGGACCGCTTCATTGCCAGCCATGATTGCTACCGCTTCTTCTGGCATCCGGCGCTGTTGCGTCTGAGCCTGTTCGTCTGCCTGTTCGGCGCCCTGGCGCTGTCGCTCTACTGGTGAGAATCCTTCGATGAAAAAGTTCTTCAGCCTGTTTGCTACCTTGCTGGTGCTGACCATGGCCGTGGTGATCGGTCGCCAGTTGTGGCTGCACTACATGACTACGCCCTGGACCCGTGACGGGCGCGTGCGGGCCGACATCATCAATGTGGCCGCCGACGTGCCCGGTTATGTGGTGGACGTACCGGTCAAGGATAACCAGCGGGTGAAGAAGGGCGACCTGCTGATCCGGGTCGACCCCGAGCACTACCAGCTGGCTGTCGACCAGGCCAAGGCGTTGGTCGCCTCGCGCAAGGCCACCTGGGAAATGCGCAAGGTCAACGCCCGCCGCCGTGCCGACATGGACAACCTGGTGATCTCCAAGGAAAACCGCGACGACGCCAGCAACATCGCCAATGCCGCCCTGGCCGACTATCAACAGGCCCAGGCAGCACTGGCAGCGGCCGAGCTGAACCTCAAGCGCACCCGTATCGTTGCCACGGTCGATGGTTACGTGACCAACCTGAATATCCACAAGGGTGACTATGCGCGTACCGGTGAGGCGGTGATGGCAGTGGTCGATGAAAACTCGTTCTGGGTTTACGGCTTCTTTGAGGAAACCAAGCTGCCGCACGTGAAGGTGGGTGACCAGGCTGAGCTGCAGATGATGAGCGGCGAACGGCTCAAGGGCCACGTGCAGAGCATCGCCCGCGGTATCTACGACCGCGACAACCCGCAGAGCCGCGAGCTTATTGCCGACGTGAACCCGACCTTCAACTGGGTGCGCCTGGCCCAGCGCGTGCCGGTGCGGATTCACATTGATGAAGTGCCGGACGGGTTTCTGCTGGCGGCGGGGACGACGTGTACGGTGGTGGTGAAACCGAGCGAGGGTGGAGCGGGCTAGCTAAACCACGTTCAATCAAACCCTAGGCCGGGCCTACCATTACCGGTATTTCGACACGGTCAATCACCTTCGCGCTGATCGACGGGTCGAGCATCCGCCCCAGCCGTGACAGGTGCCGGTGGCCCATGATGATCAGCTCGCATTGCAGTTCCCGTGCCTTGGCGACAATGGCCTCGACCGGTTGCCCGGCGACCATGCAGCCGTGGCTGGTGAAGCCGGCCTGCTTTAGCAATGCAACGGCCTCGGCCACGGCGCGGTCGCCCAGGCGTTGTTCCTCACAGGCGGCAGGGTATTGCTCCAGTTCCTCGGCGGTGTAGGGCGCAGGCTTGTCGTGCACCGCGAAAGTCGAGTCGATGGCAAGCAGTACGTGCAGTTCGTGTTCGTCGGGCCGGCAGTAGCGGCGGGCGAGGGTGAGCAGGGCGGCCGAGGCAGGGGAAGCGTCGATGGCGATCAGGACGGGGTTGGGCATGGGGGTCCTTGCTGAAAAACTGGGTGGTCGGTTGCCTGTACCGCCCCATCGCCGGCAAGCCGGCCCACAGGTAATCACCGATCTCAGGGCAGTGGGGCACCTGTAGGAGCCGGCTTGCCGGCGATAGGGCCGGTACAGCCACAGCATCATTTATGGCTCATCTCGCCCTTGAGATAAATGCCCCGCCACGCACGAGCGCATTGCGTCTGGTGCAATCGTGCGACCTGTTAACATCGCGTTCCCACAATTGCCACGGAAATCGGCCATGCCACTCCCGGACATGAACCTGCTCGTCGCCCTTGACGCCCTGCTCGATGAAGGCAGTGTGGTCGGTGCGGCGCAGCGCATGAACCTCAGCCCGGCGGCGATGAGCCGGACCCTTGGGCGTATCCGCGATGCCTTGGGCGACCCGATCCTGGTACGCGCGGGTCGTGGCCTGGTACCGACGCCTCGGGCGCTGGCGCTGCGCGAGCAGGTGGCGGCGCTGGTGGAGCAGGCCGGTGAGGTGTTCCGCAGTGCTGGAGAGGTGGATTTGCCCAAGCTCGACCGAGCCTTCAACATCCGCACCAATGACCTGTTCATTGCCCTGTATGGCGCCCTGCTGTTGCGCCGCATGCATGAGCAGGCCCCGCGCACGGTACTGCGCTTCGTGCCCGAGAGCCCCGGCGGTGATGACGATAGCGTGCTGCGCGACGGGCGCACCGACCTGATCATCAGCTCGACCGTCGACCTGGGCCCGGAGATCAAGGTGCAGAGCCTGTTCCAGACCTACTACGTGGGTTTGGCGCGGCGCGACCATCCCATATTCGACCAGCCGATCACACCGCAGAGCTTTGCCAGTTATCCACAGATCAGCGTATCCCGGCGTGGCCGCGCCAATGGGCCGATTGACGTCGAACTGGCCAACTTCAAGGTACAGCGGCGCGTGGCGCTGATTACACCGAGTTTCCACTCAGCGTTGTTCTCGCTGCCGGATTCGGACCTGATACTGCCGATGCCCGCCAATATCCTCAACAGTGTGCACAAGCTCGGTTTGCCGTTGCGCTCGTTCGAGATTCCCGTGCCGCTGGAGCGGGTAACCGTGCTGCAGGCCTGGCACCCGCGTTATCACAACGATCCGGCACACCGCTGGTTGCGGCAGATCCTGAAAGCCTGTTGCAGTGTTGATCCGTAACCCCGCTTCGTCCGATTGCGGCTGAAGCGGATTGCGTCATACGCAATATAAAACTGCCGATAAGTCAGTTTTCGTAAGCATTCGACTTTCTTAGACTTGCCCCAGCCATAAAATTGTTGCTGGAGTTGTCTACCCATGAGTTCTCTGTCCGCCCCTGCCACCGCGATCGCCGCCGCCCCTGCGCCGGCTGCGCCCGTGCAGTCGGCGTTCGGCCTGCGCGTGGTGGTCGGGCTGTTCGGCGTGTTGCTGGCCGTGCTGTGCGCCGGCCTCAACGAGTCGGTGACCAAGATTTCCCTGGCCGATATCCGCGGGGCCATGGGCATCGGCGCCGACGAGGGCGCCTGGCTGCTGGCGGTGTACAGCGCCGCATCGGTTTCGGCCATGGCCTTCGCGCCGTGGCTGGCCACTACCTTCTCCTTGCGCCGCTTCACCATGAGCGCGGTCGGGCTGTTTGCGCTGCTGGGATTGCTGCAGCCCTTGGCCCCCAACCTGCACAGCCTCATGCTGCTGCGCATCCTTCAGGGCTTTGCAGCGGGCGCCTTGCCACCGATGCTCATGAGCGTGGCGCTGCGTTTTCTGCCGCCGGGCATCAAGGTCTACGGCCTGGCCTGCTATGCCCTGACGGCCACCTTCGGGCCCAACCTCGGCACGCCGCTGGCCGGGTTGTGGACCGAATACGTCGGTTGGCAGTGGGCGTTCTGGCAGATCATTCTGCCCTCGGCCCTGGCCATGTTCTGTGTCGGCTGGGGCTTACCGCAGGACCCGCTGCGTCTGGAGCGCTTCAAGCAGTTCGACTGGCGCGGCGTGTTGCTGGGCCTGCCGGCCATCAGCTGCATCGTCCTGGGCCTGTCGCTTGGGGACCGCTGGGGCTGGCTCGATTCGCCGCTGATCTGCTGGCTGCTGGGCGGGGGCGTGCTGTTGCTGGTGCTGTTCCTGTACAACGAATGGTCCGAGCCGCTGCCGTTCTTCCAGTTGCGCATGCTGTCGCGCCGCAACCTGAGCTTCGCGCTGGTCACCCTGGCCGGCGTGTTGGTGGTGCTTTCCGGTGTGGGCAGCATTCCCTCTGCCTACCTTGCGCAAATCCAAGGGTATCGCCCGGCGCAAACCAGCCCGCTGATGATGCTGGTGGCCATGCCGCAACTGATTGCCCTGCCATTGACGGCGGCACTGTGCAACCTGCGCGCGGTGGACTGCCGCTGGGTGCTGGCCACGGGGCTGGCGATGCTGGCGCTGTCGTGCATCGGTAGCAGCCTGCTGACCTCCGAGTGGATCCGAGGTGATTTCTACCCTTTTTACCTGCTTCAGGTGTTCGGCCAACCGATGGCAGTACTGCCGCTGCTGATGCTCTCCACTAATGGCATGAGCCCGCAGGAAGGCCCATTCGCCTCCAGCTGGTTCAACACCGTCAAGGGACTCGCCGCAGTGATCGCCGGTGGCCTGCTGGATGCCCTCGGCACGCTGCGCCGACACTTTCATTCCAACCACCTGGTGGACAGCCTGGGCAACGCCCCGCTGATCGATGACCACGCTGCGGGCCTTGCCAAGCGTATCCATGACCAGGCGCTGGTGCTCACTTCGGCCGACCTTTACCTGGTCATGGCCGGTATCGCCGTGGCGCTGATCTGCCTTATTCCTTTCGTGCCTACCCGGGTCTACCCACCGCGCGCGGTGGCCTGAACCCGGATGAATTCGAGACCGCTGAAAATGACCAACAAGCGCAAGACAATCGTGATCGGCTCGGTACTCGCCGTGGCCGTGCTGGCGGGTATCGTCGGCCCCTGGCTGCTCGGCAGTGACCACCGGCAAAGCACCAACGACGCCTACGTGATCGCCGATTACACCGTAGTGGCGCCCAAGGTGGCCGGCTTCGTCAAGCAAGTGCTGGTCGAAGACAACCAGCAGGTGCAGGCCGGCCAGTTGCTGGCGACCATCGATGCGCGGGACTACCAGGCCGCCCTGGATGCCGCGCAGGCCCAGTTGCTGGTGGCCAAGGCGCAAAGCGCCGATGCCCGTGCAACCCTGGAACGCCAGGCGGCATTGATTGCCCAGGCTGAGGCGGCGGTGAAGGCGGCGCAGGCCGAAACATCGTTCGCCGATCACGAGGTCAACCGCTACAGCCGTCTCGCCCAGCAGGGCGCCGGCACCGTGCAGAATGCCCAACAGGCGCGTAGCCGGGTCGACCAGGCCCGCGCGCGGCTGGCCAATACCCAGGCTGCTTTAGTTGCCGCGCGCAAGCAGGTGGACATCCTCAGCGCTCAGGTCGCCAGTGCCGATGGGCAGTTGAAGCGTGCCGAAGCGGGCGTTGAAAAAGCTCAGCTGGACCTGTCCTACACGCGCATTACCGCCCCGGTGGATGGCATGGTCGGTGAGCGTGCCCTGCGCGTTGGCGCCTTCGTCAACCCGGGCGCGCGGCTGCTGTCGGTGGTGCCCTTGCAGCATGCCTATGTGGTCGGCAATTTCCAGGAAACCCAGCTGACCCATGTGCAGCCGGGGCAGCCTGTCAGTATCAGCGTCGATACCTTTTCCGGTGAAACCCTCAAGGGCCATGTCCAAAGCATTGCGCCTGCCACTGGCGTGACCTTCGCCGCAGTAAAGCCCGACAACGCCACCGGCAACTTCACCAAGGTCGTGCAGCGCATCCCGGTGAAAATCGTCTTCGATGACGGCCAGCCGTTGCTTGCGCGCCTGCGTGTGGGCATGTCGGTGGAAGCGACCATCGACACCCGTGGTGACACGTTCAGTGGCAAAGAGGTGAGTGCACGATGAAACCGGCATTACGCTTGAGCCCCTTGCTGCTAGCCGTGCTGATGGCCGGCTGCACCCTGGGCCCCGACTTCAAGCGCCCGGCCAGCCAGGCCCCGCAGCAATGGGCACCGCTGCAGGGCCAAGCTGCACCCAGCCAGCCGCAGGCAGAAGCGCTTGAACTGCGTTGGTGGGAGACCTTCCACGATGCGCGCCTGAGTGCGCTGATCCAGCAGGTGGCCGAGCGTAACCTCGACCTGCAGATCGCCAGTGCGCGGCTGCTGCAAAGCCGCGCCTTGCGCAGTACGGTGGCTGCCGACCAGGCGCCGTCGGTCGATGTGGATGGCGGCTACAGCCGCGCCCGTAATAGTGCCGAAGGCCTCAGCGACCCGTCCGGCAAGGCAGGCAAGTCGGCGTTCAACCTGTGGCAGGGCGACCTGGTCGCCGGTTGGGAGCTGGACCTCTGGGGCCGGGTGCGCCGGCAGGTGGAGGCTGCCGACGCCACGGTGGAAGTGGCCGAGAATGACCGGCGCGGCGTGCTCTTGGCGCTGTTGTCGGAAACCGCAGGCAACTACATCCAGTTGCGTGCCGTGCAGCACACGCTCGATGTCACGCGCGACAACCTGAAAGTCGCCCGGCACAGCCTGAAGCTGTCCCAGGACCGCCAGGCCGAGGGTGTCGCCACCCGGCTCGACGTGGCCCAGGCCAGTGCCCAGGTTGCCTCGATCGAGGCCCGTCTGCCGAGCCTGGAGGCCCGGCGCGACGACCTGATAAACGCGCTCAGCCTGCTGGCGGCCGAGCCGCCACGCAGTTTGCAGGCACAGTTGCTTGAGGGCGGGGAGTTGCCCGCGCCGCAGCAGCAATTTGCGATCGGCTTGCCATCCGAGCTGGCCGAGCGCCGTCCGGACATCCGCCAGGCCGAGGCGCGGCTGCATGCGGCCACTGCCAGCATTGGCGTGGCCAAGGCGGATTTCTACCCCAGCATCCGGCTGTCCGGCAGCGTCGGCTTCCAGGCCATGCAACTGTCGGATTTCGGCGCTTGGGACTCGCGCCGCTTTGCCTTCGGCCCACAGCTGTCATTGCCAATCTTCGAGGGTGGCCGGCTCAAGGGTACCCTGGCGCTGCGTGAGGCGCAGCAGCAGGAGGCGGCGCTCAACTACCGCAAGGTGGTGCTCGGTGCCTGGCACGAGATCGACGATGTGCTGCGCCTGTACAACGCCAGCCAGCTGCGCCGTGATCATTTGGCCGAAGCGGTGCGGCAAAACCGCATCGCCCTGGAAACCGCCCAGCGTCAGTACGTGGAAGGCGCAGTGGACTTTCTCAACGTGCTGACCGTGCAGAGTGCGTTGCTGGCCAGCGAAGAGCAGTGGATCGACAGTTCGGCGGCGGTATCGCAGGCATTGGTCGGGCTGTACAAGGCTTTGGGTGGTGGCTGGCAGGCGTTCGACGGGCAGCCGACGACAAAGGTGTGATCAAGCGGAGGCAGCCATGCACCTCTCCCTCAATGGAAAGCGCGCACTCATCAGTGGTTCCATGGCAGGGCAGGGCCTGTCTACCGCCATCGACCTTGCCGCCGCCGGCGCCGAGGTCGTGCTCAACGACCGCACCCAGGCGTTGGTCGACGCTGCGCTGAAAGCGATACGTGAGCGCTTGCCCAAGGCACGGATCATTGGCGTTGCCGCTGACCTGGGCACCGAACAGGGTGTGCAGGCCTTGCTCCAGCAGGTGCCGCACACCGATATCCTGGTCAACAACGGCACGCAGGACGTTGCCCGGCGCCTGCAGCGTCATTACGCCCGCGGCATGGCCGAGCGCAAGTGGGGGCAGGTGATCCACCTGCGCGGTGAATCAGAGCGGTCGCAGCAGCCCGAAGCGTTTGCGCAGTACCCAGTCCAGTAACCGCCGTGGCAGCCAGCGGGCCAGTAGCGGCAACGCCGTACTGCCATTGCCCAGCCGCACCACCGCTGGCACAGGCGATTTGCGCGTGGCCGCCAGCAGCCCTTGGGCAAATTGCGCCGCGGATGTGGGCCGGTCTTGCGAGGCGCGGGCTCGCGCCTGGATATGCTCGCGCAGCGGCCACCACGGCGACTGCGCCGCTACCACCTGATCGGCCTGGCGCTGCGCATTGCTGGCGAATTGTGAGGCGATCGCTCCCGGTTGCACTTCCATCACCTGAATGCCGAAAGGCGCCAGCTCCAGGCGCAGGGCGTCGCTCAGTGCATGCACGGCAGCCTTGGAGGCGCAGTAGGCGCCTGCGAACGGCGTGACCATTACTCCCGATACACTGCCGATGTTGACCACCAGCCCACGCGCACGGCGCAGCAGCGGGAACACTGCACCGGTTACCCCGATCACGGCGAACACATTGGTTTCGAACTGCTGGCGCATGGCGTCCACGCCGCCATCTAGCAGGGGGCCCATGGCACCGTAGCCAGCGTTGTTGACCAGGATGTCGAGCCGGCCGTGGCGTGCTTCCAGCTCCTCGGCCAGGTGCTTCAGGCCCTCGGGGTCGTTGACGTCAAGCTGCCGGGCGGTGAAACCGGCGCCGGCCAGGTGTTCAACGTCTTCGGCTTTACGGGCGGTGGCCCAAACGTCGTGGCCGGCAGCGCGAAAGGCTTCGGCCAGGGAGCGGCCGATGCCGCTGGAACAACCGGTGATCAGGACGGTGGGCATTGGGCAGGCCTGTGCTCAGAATAAGTTATGTATAGGCTGGGCTGGCCCCATCGCCGGCAAGCCAGCTCCCAGAGGTACCCCGAATCTGCGGGCAGCGGTGAGCCTTTGGGAGCCGGCTTGCCGGCGATAGGGCCAGATCAGGCACCGTATCAGTTGGCGAATGTACCCTGTAGATGCTCGGCACGAAACTCCAGTGTTTGCGGCCGGTAGCCAGCGCGCAGTGGCGGCAGTGGCAGGCAGTCGGTCCACTCGGCCCCAGGCTGCAGTTCACCCGGCCCACGATAGCGCGGTGCGCTGTAGGTGTTTTCGGCCAGGTTGATGGTATCGCCCGGGGCATAGGCACCGACCCGCCAGCGCAGTTCGGTCAGCGGAGCCTTGTTGCCGTTTTTCATCTGTACCTTCAAGGCACGGTCGGCGGGGCATTGATCCGGGGCGTAGGTCAGGCGCAGGTCAAGACGCGCCAGTTGCGAAGCTTCGCGTGTGTCCTGCCAGACGACGAACAGCGCGACCAGCCCGAGGCCGCAGACAGCGGCCAGCGAGATCGGCAAGGCCTTGGCCGGGTAACGCAGGAGCAGTACCAGCCAGGTGAGGATGAGGAAGGCGCCGATGATCATGTGGTCCGAGTCCCGTTCGAGTCTTCGGACATCTTGGAGCTGCAAGCTGCAAGCTGCAAGCTGCAAGAGAAAAGCGGGTCGGCGGTGGCCCCACATCTGTAGGTACACCGTCGACCCGCTGTAGCTTGCCGCTTGCCGCTTACTGCGCGATGGTCTTCACCGATACGCCCCGTTCGACGGGAGTGGACGTGCGCCCATACACATCTTCGAAGCGCTCGATATCATCCTCGCCCAGGTAACTGCCGGACTGCACTTCGATGATCTCCAGCGGGATCTTGCCCGGGTTGCGCAGGCGGTGGACCGAAGCGATCGGGATGTAGGTCGACTGGTTTTCGGTGAGCAGGAACACGTTTTCATCGCACGTCACTTCGGCGGTGCCCGATACCACGATCCAGTGCTCGGCCCGGTGGTGGTGCATCTGCAGCGACAGGCTGGCGCCCGGCTTGACGGTGATGTGCTTGACCTGGAAGCGGCCGCCCATGTCCACCGAATCGTAAGAGCCCCACGGGCGGTACACTTCGAGATGGTTCTGGGTTTCGCTACGGCCTTGCTCGTCGAGGGTCTTGACCATCTGCTTGACGCCCTGGACCTTGTCCTTGTGGGCGATCATCATCGCGTCCTTGGTCTCGACCACGACGATATTTTCCAGGCCGATCACCGACACCAGCTTGCCATTGCCATGGATCATGCAATTGCGGCTGTCCTGCACCACCACATCACCCTTGGTGACGTTGCCATTGGCGTCCTTGTCATGCACTTCCCACAGCGACGACCAGCAGCCGACGTCGCTCCAGCCAGCCGACATCGGTACCACGCAGGCGCGCTGGGTCTTTTCCATCACCGCATAGTCGATGGAGTTGTCCGGGCAGCAGGCGAAGGTCGCTTCGTCGATGCTCAGCACATCATCTGTTTCGTCGCTGCGCTCCAGGGCCAGCACGCAGGTGTCATAGATGTCAGGGTCGTGCTTTTTCAGCTCTTCAAGGAAGCGGCTGGCGCGGAACAGGAACATGCCGCTGTTCCAGAAGTAGCCTCCGGACTGGACGAATTCGGCGGCGCGCTTTTCGTCGGGTTTTTCGACGAACTGCGCCACCCGGGCCACGCCTTCGGGCAGCAGGGCGTCCTGGCTGGAGCGGATGTAGCCATAGCCTGTCTCGGGCCTGGTCGCCGGTACGCCGAACAGCACCATTTCGCCACGCTCGGCGGCTACGGTAGCCAGGGCCAGGGCACGCTGCAGGGCTTTCTGGTCGTCGATCACGTGGTCGGCCGGAAGCACCAGCATCAAGTCATCGCGCCCCTCGTTGGCCAGCTTCATGGCGGCCATCGCTACCGCAGGGGCCGTGTTGCGGCCGAAGGGTTCCATCAGGATGCCCTGGGTTTGCAGTTTCAGCGCTGCGAGCTGTTCCTGGACGATGAACTTGTGGTCCTTGTTGCAGACCACGATCGGTGCATCCATGCCTTCGAACACCAGGCGCTCGAGGGTTTGCTGGAACAGCGTGTGCTCACCGGTCAGGGCGAGGAACTGCTTGGGGAACTGCTTGCGCGACAAAGGCCACAGACGCGAACCGCTACCACCAGAAAGAATTACCGGGATCATGTTGTTTCTCCAATAAGGTCGTTAATGAGGCAGAGGATCAGTTGGTGGACACTGGGCGGGTGACCCAGACCGGCGACAGGCTGCTGCCGGAGCCGGTGACGTACAGCACGGCGGCTTCGCCGCGCTCCAGGGCGACGGGTTTGACGTCGCTGACTTTCTTGTCTCCTGCAAACAGAGCCAGGTTCACCTTGACCGGGTTGATCTCACGCTCGCCACGGCCTTTGGCAGCCACCGGAGTAACCACCTCGGTCTTGCCATCGGCGGTCTTCAGGGCCAACGGCTGGTCGCTCAGGTTCTGCACACGTACCAGGGCTTTCTGCTTGTTCTTGAAAGGCGGTTCTTCAATCAGCTGCGGGTTGCCGCTGCCGTTGTTGACCAGGGTGTAGTACTTGTCTGCGGCCAGCTTGACCGGGACGCTCTTGCCTGCGACCTGCGCGGTGTAGTCACCGCCCGGGAGGAAGCTGAAGTCGCTGCTGGCCTGGGCGCCGACCTGTTTGATCTGGGTGTTGCCGACGCTGGCGGCAGCCGGTGCAGGCGAGGCGTTGTACAGGCGCACGAAGGTCGAGCCTTTCGGTGCGGTGGGGCCATACAGGGCAGCGTCGGCGCCGGCGAATGCCTGCATCGAAGCCAACGACAGGCCTGCTGCGAGGGTGAGGGCTTTGGCAATGGAAGTCTTGGTAGTCATGTGCGTGTTCCTCTCTATCTATCAGTGGTCCGTCCGGTTGGACGACAGGGCCAGGTTTTCTTCGGATTTGCGGGTGTTCTTCAGTTGCGCGATCCACTGTGGATCGAAGCTGCTGAGGTCGTTTTTCATTGGCAGATAACGTTCGGGGAATTCCCACACCACAACCTGTGGCGCGGCGTTCTTGAAGGCATCGCTTTGCAGGTACTTGAGCATTGGCAGCAGCGGGCCGTGGCCGTCTTCGGCATAGTTGGCGACATCGCTGTGCAGGGCCTGCTGCAGCGCGCCGAGGAAGTTCCAGTGCGGGTTGGCGCTGTAGCTGGTGCCGACCAGGGCGACTGGGATCTGGCTGTCGGCGAACAGGGCATCGCCCGCATCACCTTCTGCCTCGACCGGGCGCGTGCTGCGTTGCTGCAGGGTGTCCGGGTTGGGCAGCAGGTTGCTGAACAGCGGGTCCAGTGGCAGGAAGTTGGTCAGGTCGCCCTTGTACGGGGCAGTGCTGCCAGCCTCGGTGATGAACGTCTGTGGGTCGCCATTGAGCAGGCTCTGGCGGTTGACCGCCTCGGCCACTGCCTGTGCGGCGACTTCAGCGCCCATCGGTGTCCAGTGGGTATCTGTACGCAGGAATACTTGGCCGCGGGCCTTGGCCTGTTCCATCGGGGCCATCAGGTCAGGGGCGAACACGTTGGCCTGACGGACCTGGGCATGGAACTGGTTGTACAGGTCGTCATGCAGGCTGGCTGGCGTCTCCTTGCCCAGATACTCCGAGTAGACCCGCGCCTTCGCCGGCACGATCGCCAGCACCAGCTGGCTGCCGTGCTGTTGCAGGGTGTCGCGCACACCGCGGATCAGCGCCAGGTTTTCCTGCATGAGCTGGTCGGCACCGGCAGTCGGTTTGAACTCTTCGTCGCTGAACAGCCACTGGTCACGGCCCAGCACCACGCCCGGGCGGCCTTCGTTGAACAGCTTGTAATCCAGCGCGGCCCAGAGGTTGGTGCCCAGGCGCTTGATCGGGAACTCGTCGTCGTAGTGCGTCTCGGCGGCCTTGGCCAGCTTGCCGTTGAGCACGGTCATCTGTTCGGTGCGCTGGAAGCTTTGCAGGCCACCGGTGGACCAGGCGCCCATGCCTACCAGCAGGCCGATGAACGACAGGGAATAGGTGATGCGTAATGTCCGGGTCATGGTCATCAACCTCAGAACTGGAAGTAAAGGAACGGCGAGTAGCTCTGCGCCGAAAGCTTGAGGATCGAGGCCACGAACAGCAGCAGGATCAGGGCGCGGGTCATCACCCGGGTCCAGTCCAGGCCCAGCGAGCCGTCGGCATTGACCTGTGCCGGAGTGCGCATGGCTGCCGGCGGGGTGGCATTGCGGTAGAAATCACGCAGGCCGAAGAACGCCAGGGTGATGTAGGCGATGACCAGCGTCGCCACCTGCAGCCCGGTGAGCTGGGCGCGGTTGAGTTCGGACAGCTGCCACTCGCCGAAGCTGAACATGGCGCCGTACATGCGGCCGGCCACTTCGAGGTTTTCGGCGCGGAAGATCACCCAGCCGACCACCACCAGCAGGAAGGTGAACGCCCACTTGACCGGGTTGAAGCGCTGCGGGTTGGTGTCCAGGCCCAGTGCGCGCTCGATTGCCAGCCACATGCCGTGCCAGGCGCCCCAGATGATGTAGGTGAAGTTGGCGCCGTGCCACAGCCCGCCCAGCAGCATGGTCAGGAACAGGTTGCGGTAGGTGTTGAAGGTGCCTTTGCGGTTGCCGC
>Ga0247820_10001063_pt1 | contig 15447 bp, 17 predicted proteins | sample 13C_Glucose_Day1_2_FD_192480 | JGI IMG/M metagenome (GOLD analysis project Ga0247820, IMG submission 192480) | Soil microbial communities from agricultural site in Penn Yan, New York, United States - 13C_Glucose_Day14 | ecosystem: Environmental > Terrestrial > Soil > Agricultural land | place...
GCTCGGGATGGCGATGGCCGGCGCGGGGGCAGCATGCACGGGCGCGGGGGGTGCGGCCTCTACTGCAGGCTCCGGGGCCTCTGGCAGATCCGGCGGGGTCTGCACCATCTCTTCGGGGACCGCCTGGGCGTCCTTGATCGCGACAGGGGTTAGCACTTCATTATTCATCTGGCGTTCCTGGAGGACGTTAACGCCCTATCATCAATTGAGCGGGACGATAAGCGGCCATTATGACGTCTGTGTTACATCTATAGGCAAGCCCGCGACTTGTGGCTGAAGCCATTGTCCTTGTACGAATTGTTCACGTCGAGACACATCTGGACACTTTCACGAATGCCCGCGAAGGGGTAGGCTGCGCGTTCATTTCGCCAGCACCTCAGAAAATGCTTCAACAATTCCTGCAGGATTTCGGCTATTTTGCCCTTTTTCTAGGCACCTTCTTCGAAGGCGAGACCATCCTGGTGCTTGCAGGATTCCTTGCGTTCCGCGGGTACATGGACATCAGCCTGGTGGTGATCGTGGCATTCTTCGGCAGCTATGCCGGCGACCAGCTGTGGTACTTCATGGGCCGCCGCCACGGGCGCAAGATCCTGGCGCGCAAGCCGCGCTGGCAGGCCATGGGCGACCGGGCGCTGGAACATATCCGCCGCCACCCCGACATCTGGGTACTGAGCTTCCGCTTCGTCTATGGCCTGCGCACGGTCATGCCCGTGGCTATCGGCCTGTCCGGCTACCCACCCCGCCGTTATCTGCTGCTCAACGGCATCGGCGCAGCCGTCTGGGCCTTGGCCCTGGGCGCAGCCGCGTACCACTTCGGCGCCATTCTCGAAGGCATGCTGGGCAACGTGAAGAAGTACGAGCTATGGGTGCTCGGTGGCCTGCTGCTGCTCGGCGCCCTGCTGTGGCTGCGGCGGCGTTTTCGCACCTTGCGCGCCGAGCGCAAGGCCGCGGCACAGGCCCAGGCCGCCGAGGCTGAGCAGGCTGTAAAGCGCGAGCAGGGCCCAGACCAAGGGCGTGACAATCCCTAAGCCCAGAGCGCCAGCCAGATACAGCGCAGGCACATTCAACAACAGGCGCGCCAGCTCCAGGCGCCCTGCCCACGGCCGATTTTCCAGGGCCGCGCCCAAGGCAAACAACCCCAGCGCCATCACCGACCAGCCCAGCACCAGGGCCGCCGTCGGCACCTGCTCTGCGACACCCATCAGGTAGCTGCCCAATGCCACGTAAACGGCGAACTGCAGCACCACATAAACCTGCTGCGCCCGCCCCAGGGCAACCTCGAACTTACGGAACAGCGCCAGGTTCTGCTTGGCCTGTGGATAACGGGCGGCCACATCCGCCGGCCGCCAGCCAGTGGGCATGAACCAGATACGCAGTTTGTCCCACAGGCTATCGGTGCGGCGGGCATCGTCCCAGAGCTGGGCATAGAACTGCAGGTTGGCCCACAACGGGTTCCAGCTGGCCAGCGGCGTGGTTACGCCAAACACCACGGGCTCGGCCGGGTCTTCTTCCTTGAAGGTGCCAAACAGACGGTCCCAAAGAATGAACACACCGCCGTAGTTGCGATCCAAGTAAACAGGATTTTGCGCATGGTGGACGCGATGGTTGGACGGTGTAATCAGTATCCATTCGAGCCAGCCCAACTTGGGAATGTGCCGGGTGTGCACCCAGAACTGGTACAGCAGGTTGAGCGACGCCACTGTAATGAACACCCATGGCGACACGCCGATCAGCGCCAGCGGCAGGTAGAACATCCACGAAAAGAGGAAGCCGCTACTGGTCTGGCGCAACGCGGTGGTGAGGTTGTACTCCTCGCTCTGGTGATGCACCGAATGGGCTGCCCACAGCACATTGCGCTCATGCCCCAAGCGGTGCAGCCAGTAATAGCAGAAGTCGTACAGCACGAACGCCAGCAACCAGACCCAGACGGCGTGGTCCGGCAGGTGCAGCAGCGCCAAATGTTCCCACGCCAGTGCATAGGTCACCAGCCCTACCCCCTTGGTCAGCAACCCGGTACTGGTGGACAGCACGCCGGTGCTCAGGCTGTTGATCGAATCGGCCACCGTGAAATTACGCTGGCCGCGCACACGGTCGGCGACCAGTTCAACCGCGATCAGCACGAAAAAGAACGGTACGGCCAGCAGAATCAGGTCCATGGACAGCTGCCTCGAAGGGTATCCACACAGATTAGGATGCACCCATGGCAACCCCTATGGCCACATCTGCCAAACTAGAGGACATTTAGCGCCTCGACACTGGAGTAATGAGCATGACGAAAAAAGTAGCGGTGATTCTTTCCGGCTGTGGCGTCTACGATGGCGCCGAAATCCATGAAAGCGTGATCACCCTGCTGCGCCTCGACCAGCGCGGCGCACAGGTGCAGTGCTTCGCGCCGAACATCGCGCAGATGCATGAGATCAACCACCTCACCGGTGAGCAGATGCCTGAGTCGCGCAATGTACTGGTGGAATCGGCGCGCATCGCCCGCGGCGAGGTCAAGGACATCAGCGAGGCCAGGGCCGAGGACTTCGACGCGCTGATCGTGCCGGGTGGTTTCGGGGCAGCGAAGAACCTGTCCGACTTTGCCATCGAAGGTAGCGAGTGCACGGTCAACCCGCAGGTACTGGCCTTGGCCGAGGCCTTTGCCGAAGCTTGCAAGCCGGTTGGCCTGATGTGCATTTCACCGGCACTGGCGGCCAAGATCTATGGCCCTGGCGTGGTTTGCACCATCGGGAACGATGCCGATACTGCTGCTGCGGTGACCAAGATGGGTGGCACCCATGAAGAGTGCGATGTGCATGACATCGTTGAGGACACCCAGCGCAAGCTGGTGACCACGCCGGCGTACATGGTGGCCAAGTCGATCAGCGAGGCGGCTGGCGGCATTTACAAGCTGGTGGATCGCGTGCTGGAAATGACCCACGAGGCTGACTGATCAGCCCTTGGCCAAGCGAGCCAGAATACGGTCCAGCGCATTGGCGAACGCCTGCTTTTCGCGTTCGCCATAAGGCCCCTGCCCTCCGCCGGCCTGGCCCTGCTCGCGCAACTCGGTAAACAGGTTGCGCACTGCCAGCCGGTCGCCCATGTTGCGCTCGTCGAATTCACGGCCACGTGGGTCCAGCGCCGCTACCCCCTTCTTGATCAGGCGGTCGGCCAGCGGCACGTCGCTGCAGATGACCAGCTCACCGGGCACGGCGTGCTCGACCAGGTAATCATCGGCGGCATCCATGCCGCTGGGTACCACGATCAGCCGCACAACGGCGAAGGCCGGTTTGGCCACGGCCTGCCCGGCCACCATTACCACCTCGAGCTTGCGCTTGAGGGCGAATTTGACGATCAGGTCCTTGGCTGCCTTGGGGCAAGCATCGGCGTCGATCCATATGCGCATTGCGTTTTTCCTCTTGAAGCAGGAAGGGCTTTGCCCGATGCCGTTCAGTTGAGCGATTTGGGGCCGCTTTGCGGCCCCGAAACGGCCATGTTACTCGTCCCGGCGAAAGAAACACGCAATGGCACATCTATTTCAATGGCCACGTGGAGTGCGCAGAGCAAGCAGCAGTAACGCCGCTCGCTACCTGCCATGACCTGCAAGGCCTCAGTGAACCTTGTTCATCCCCCGCTCCAGATCATCGATCAATGCCTTGGCCATCTCGCTGAGAATCCGCGCCGCGCTGCCAGCGATGCGGTCGTTTTCCATTTCCGCTTCGGTGGTGAGGTGGCGGATGCAGCCGAGCAGTACGGAAAGCTGCGAGAACGCATGATCGAACGGGACATCAGGCCTGAGGCTGAACAGGTCGAAGGTTTCTACGCCTGCCGTTGATGCTTGGTTAAGGCCCTTGCTCATTGTGACGCTCCTAGCGGGCTGTCGAGAAGAAGCAGGGCGGATGGAGGTGGGTCTGGGACGAGCTTTTTCATGGCGGATCTCCGTATGTTGGGCTGACCTGCCTTCCTCCTCGTCTCACGGATTTGGGTGGCAGTCGTGCACGGGGTGAGACCCGGGACATACGGTAACCCCGGCCAGACCGAAGCCTGCCCGCGCACGACCGCCATGGAGCGGCGCTACCGAATGTGAACCGGGTGTCTCACGCCCGATCGCCTTGCGAGGCGACCCGAGGACATTATTCCCGGAGCGCTTGCCAGCCAAGACGGCACCTTCCGATAGGCGTCGTAGGATAAGTCGCCAGAGTGAAAGAACTGAAGCATTTGGTTTCAGGTTCGGAAATGTCTTACGGCTTGCGACTGTAGCGAGGGCTTCGCCGGCAAGCCGGCTCCCACAATTACCCCGCTGCTCTCAAGCTCAGCGCAAACCCAGTGGGAGCCGGCTTGCCGGCGATTGGTCACCCCGCGGAAACAGCAGGTACCAATTGCGTCCAACCTGATAAAACCGTCGCTACTAGCCTCATAGGCAAACCATAGGAGGCAGGGAACATGGATCGTCCCCATTCAAATCAGCTAAGGCTTGGCCGGTTCTCCGAAAGGAAGCGGTTGTACCTTGTCACCAGCACCACATTGCACAGGGCCCCTGTACTGGGTGGATTTCACTCGGCCCGCTTGTTGGTCAGCCAGCTACGCCAGGCCGAGGCAGAAGGTGCGGCGCGGTCTTTAGCCTGGGTGGTAATGCCTGATCATTTCCAATGGTTGATCGAGCTGGGGCCGGTGAGCCTGAAAACGTTGATGCGGCGGGTGAAGTCGCACAGCACCTGTGCCATCAACCGCCATCTGGGGCGATATGGGAGGCTTTGGCAGAAGGGGTTTCATGACCGGGCGTTGCGGCGAGAAGAGGACGTGCAGGCTGTGGCGCGGTACATCGTCTTGAACCCTAAGCGCGCAGGTCTGGTTGAGCGGGTGGGAGATTATCCGCATTGGGATGCGATCTGGGTTTGACTGCCATGGCCCCATCGCCGGCAAGCCGGCTTGCCGGCGATGTAGCCTCAAGGCTTGGCGGTATCCTTCCAACCACCGCCCAACGCCAGGAACACACCGATCTGCCCCATCGCCACCTGGCTATTGGCCGCCGCCAGCTGCGCGCGCATGTCCGTGTAGGTCCGCGTCGCTTGCAAGTCCGCCAGGAATGACTCACGCCCCGCCTGGTAATAGCGGTGCGTCTGGTCCGCCGCTTCTTTCGCCGATTTCTCCGCCTCGGCCAGCGCATCACGCCGGTCGAGCAAGGCGCTGTACTGGGCCAGGCGGGTCTGGGTTTCGCGAATGGCGTTGAGCACCACGCCGTCGAAATGCGCCAGCGCCGCCTGGGTCGAAGCCTCAGCCATGCGAATGCGGGCACGGGTGCCGTTGGTGGGGATGCTCCAGCTGATCTGCGGGCCGAAGCCCCAGCGGTTGGTCGCAGGCTCCCCCAGGTTCTCGAGAATACCGATGGTACCGACCTGGGCACCGATGCTGATGTCGGGATACAGGGCGCCCGTGGCCACGCCGATATTCGCTGTAGACGCCGCCAACTGGCGTTCGGCCTGGCGCACGTCAGGGCGGCGCTTGAGCAGCGCGGCGCCATCACCGACCGGCAACAGCTGGTTCAGATGTGGCAGCTCGGCACAATCGGCAGTGCCGGCAGGCAGTTGCTCCACAGGTTTGGCCAGCAGCGCGGCCAAGGTATACAGGCCGGTTTCCCGCTCGGCCTTGAAGCGCGGCAACTCTGCGCGCAGCGATTTGAACTGGGTCTGCGAGCGAGTGACCTGGGTTTCGTCACCCCGGCCAGCATCACGCAGGCGCTGGTTGAGCTGCACGCTCTGCTGCTGCAAGCCGAGCGACTCGCGGGCGATGTGGTATTCCTCGTTGGCCGAACACACCTGGGTGTAGGCCTTGACCACATCGGCCACCAACGTGATGCGGGCGGTATCGGCAGCGGCCTGCACAGCGTCGGCATTGGCCTTGGCCGCTTCGGTGCCGCGCTTGAAGGTACCCCACAGGTCAAACTGGTAGGAAGCGCTGATGATCGCCTCGCCGATGTTGGCCACTGGCACCTTCTCGGTCAGCAGAAAAGCCTCGCCAGACTCCTGCAACCGCTGGGCTCCGGCTTTGATCCCACCATTGAATCCACCCTGGGACTGGGCTACCTCGACCTGCGCACGGGCCTTGGCAATGTTGGCCGCAGCCACGCGCAGTTCGGTGTTGGCACTCAACGCCTGGCGCACCAGCTCGTTGAGGCGTTGATCCTGATACAGCTGCCACCAGTCCTCGGGTACCGGCGCCGACACGACGCTGGCGGCATCCTGGCGCAGCGGCCCATTGAGGTCGCTGCGCTGCACTGCCGCGTCCTTGGGCACTTCGTAGTCCGGGCCTACCATCATGCAGGCACCAAGAGACAGGCAAAAGCCAGCCAGGATCAGCTGTTTCATGGGCGCGGGCCCTCGATGATCGACACCGTGGCGGTACGCCCGGCGATCATGCGGAAGTCTTGCGGCACTTCATCGAAAGCGATGCGCACCGGGATCCGCTGGGCCAGGCGCACCCAGCTGAACGCCGGGTTGACGTTGGGCAGCAGATTGCTGCCGCTGCTGCGGTCGCGGTCCTCGATACCGGCGGCAAAGCTCTGCACATGGCCACGCAGGCGAGTGTTGTCGCCCATTACGCGGATGTCCACGGCATCGCCAATATGGATGCCGCCCAATTTGGTCTCTTCAAAGTAGCCGTCGACGTGATACGAAGCACTGTCGACGACCGAAAGCACGGGGCGGCCAGCCGTGACGAATTCGTGGTTACGCGGCGCGCGGTCGTTGAGGTAGCCGTCCACCGGGCTGCGCACCACCGAACGGTCCAGGTTCAGCTGGGCGGTGTCGACCGCCACTTGGGCCTCGCTCACCGCCGATCGGGCACGGGCCTCGCGGGACTGGCTTTCTTCCAGTTGCTCGGCCGCCACCAGGTTGCCCAGTTTGCGGTTGCGCTGCGCTTCGCGAGAGGCCTGGGCCAGGGTTTCCTGGCGTTCGCCAAGGGTCGCCTTGGCCTGGCGCAGCGCCAGGGTGAAGCGGTCCTGGTCGATGGTGAACAGCACGTCGCCGCGCTTAACGGTCTGGTTGTCACGCACTTCGACTTTCTGAATCAACCCGGAAACATCCGGGGCGATCTGGATCACGTCGGCGCGGATGTGGCCGTCGCGGGTCCAGGGGGCGAACATGTAGTACACCACCATCTGCCACACGAGCACGGCGGCGAAGGTCACTACCAGCAAGGTCAGGACCACACGGCCCAGGGTCAGCAAAGGTTTTTTCATGGCAGCATCAGGCTTCGGCAAAAATGGTCCACCGCGCCAAGCAGCACGGCATACAAAGCAACGTTGAACAACGCCCGGTGCCAGACCAGGCGGTAGAAGTGCAGGCGCACCAGCACCGCGTGCACCCCGAGAAACAGCAGGTAGGTGCAGACCATCATCACCAGCAGCGTGGGCAGGAACACCCCGCTGATATCCAGTTCACCGATCACAGGGGCGCTCCGTCGAGCCCGGGGGGCAGTTGCGGTTGTTCGGCAGGCTCGAGCATCACCTCGACACCCGGCAGCAATGCCAGGCGCAGGCCGCTCAGGGCATGCAGCAGGTGCGTGCGGGCATCGCCGCGCTCGTACAGTTCATCCAGGTTCAGCGCCAGGCGTGCACGCTCCATGTTGCGCAACAGCGCCGCAGGGGCATGCAGGCGCTGACCGGCGCGCAGGCAGGCAGCGTAGTGGCCGCCCACTTCCTCGATCACCGTTTGCAGGCGCTCGCGGGCCTGGGTGCCTGCACGCGGCAGATAGGCCAGCAGGTCGAGCAGGTTCAGGCCCACGCGCAGGTCGCGCAGGGCTGCGCCACTGTCCTGGCCGGTCTGCGACAGGCGCGGCAGGTGCTGCATCAGGCGGTCGAGCATCTGCACGCCGAGCTGGCGATGTTCGGCCAGGGTCGCCGGTGCAGTCATCTCGACGATGTCCCGCCAGGCGAAGCGAGTCATGCGTTTGGCGGCCAGCTCCACACCGAACGGGCGCATCACCAGGGTCCAGATGAATGCGAACAGAAGCCCTGCAGGGCCTGCCAGGTTGGAGTTGAGGAAGGTGAAGAAATCGGCGTCGTAGGCGCCCTGGATACTAATGAAGGTCGAGGTGTTGACGATGGTCAGCAAGGTGCCCAAGTAGAAGCGTGGCTGCACGGTCAGGGTGCCGACGCAGATGAACGGCACCGCGAAGGCCAGCACCAGCATCGGGAAATCGTGCAGGTTGGGCAGCACCAGGAACAGGTACAGGCTGGAGAAGATGACCGACATCAGGGTCCAGAAAAAGAACCGGTAGATCTGCGGTGCCGGGTCGTCCATGGCGGCGAAGAAGCTGCACGACACGGCGGCGAGGATCACTGCGCTGGCGCCGTCGTTCCAGCCCAGGCCGATCCACAGGCCGCAGGCGACGATGATTGCCAGCACGGTGGAAACCACCGAATAGAGCATCAAGCCACGGTCGAAGAACGGCGTCAGGCGGCCCAGGCGCCAGTGGCGGTAGACCGCACGCCAGGGCTTGGCGTCATCCGTGCGCAAGGCGTGCTGCAAGGTACAGCAGTCCTGCCACAGGTCGGCCCATTCGGTCAGCCGGTAAAGCGCATTGGACAGCAACAATTCGGCGCGCTGGTCGAGCGCGGCGGCGCCGGGCTGCAGGCGGTCGATCTGTTCGTGCAGGGCAGTCCAGCGTGCTACCGAGGCGCTTTGTGCTGTACCCTCGAGCCATTCGCGGGCGGCGGCGAGCACTGGTTGCAGCTGGGCGAACTGCGCCGGGGCGCGGCCTTCGAGCGCCACCAGGGCGTCGTCAAGGGCGTCGATCACCGGCAGCAGATGGATCATTCGCCCGCGCAGCTCGCGGGCGTTCTTCAAGGTATGCGGGCCTGCACCCTCGTGGCCGAGCTGGCCAATCATCAACTCCAGCGAGTTGAAGGTGGCAACCATGGCACCACGCATGCCACCCACTTTGTCCGCAGCAACATCACGGGCGAGGTAGGTATCGCTGTAGCGGATCGCTTCACTGAACCAGCTTCCGGTCGCGCCAACCACCACGGGCGCCAGGCGTCGTGGCCAGAAAATCGCGCCGACCACGGCTGCGCAGACAATCCCCAGGCAGATCTCCTGGGCACGTGAAGAAGCAACGTCGAACACTGCCAACGGGTTGTCGACCACCGCCAAGGCGATCATTGGCAGCGTATAGCCGGCCAGCATCAGCACGTAGTTGTTCGCGGTGCGCAGGTTCAGCGAGAGGTACAGCAATGTGCCGGTCCACAGGGCGATCGCGACGGTCAGCAGCAAAGGCGACTGCACCAGCGGCGGCACCAGGAAGATTGCCCCGCCAGCGCCGAGCAGCGTGCCAAGGGCGCGATACAGGGCCTTGGAGCTGGTAGGCCCAACGAATGGGCTGGAAACGATGTAGACGGTTGCCATCGCCCAGTAGGGGCGCGGCAGCTGCATGAGCAGTGCGATGTACAGCGCGATCATCGACGCGGCAAAGGTACGCACACCATAGAACCAGTCGCGGGCCGGCGGTACCGAACTGAAGAAACCGTTCATGCCACCCCGCCAGTGCTTCCAAGGCCTGCTGCCTCGAAGGCGCGGAGCACGCGCAAGGCGGCATGCAGGTCGGCCTCATCGATGCCCTGCAGCACTTCGTGGCGGACGCGCACCAGTTCGGCTTCGATGGCTTCGGCCAAGGCACGGCCCTCGGCTGTCAGGCTCAGAGCCTTGGCGCGGCGGTCCAGCGGATCCTCGCTACGGCATACCAGCCCGGCCCTGCACAGCTGGTCAAGCAGGCGCACAAGCGACGGGCTTTCCAGGCCAGCGGCCTGAGCCACGGCTACCTGGTGCACGCCATCGCCCAAGCGCACGATCATCAACAAGGGCGCGGCGCAGGCTTCGGAAATGCCGTAACTGGTCAGGGCCGTATGGCAAATGCGCCGCCAATGGCGGGCGGCAACGACCATGCCGGTGCTGACTTGCAGGCGCAGTGAGTCAAGCGTCATGTAAAGAACCAAGGATATTCATAGTTTGCTAACTATCAATATACGCCTGGCCCTCCCCCTGTCGTCAACCGGGGGCGACGGGGAGTACATGAATTGTTGTTCATTGAGGCTGAACCTGGTCCTCCAACTTCATCGCCAGCGCCAACGTACTGCCCATCTGCACTGCCCGATCCCGCCAATCCAGATAGCGCGCCGCATCGCAACGGCTGAAATGCACTGCCAGCTCCTCGGCCGCCTGCATGACCCCGGTCGCTGCCGCCAGCTCCAGCCAGTACAGCCCGGCCTTGATATCAGCGTCCACACTCAGGCCATGCAACAAACGGTAGCCCACCTCGAAGCGGCAACGCACCTCGCCCCGTTCGGCACCACGAAGAAACCACTGGTAAGCCTGAGCCAGATCGACCTGCCAGCCCAGTTGCGCATCGCAGACTTCTTCCTCGTACAAATCGCCGAGTGCGGCGGCTGCATCGAGCATGCCCCGGTCAAAAGCATGGCGATAACACTCTGCGGCTTGGACGTAGGAAACCTCCACACCCTTGCCGAAGTAGTGCTGCTGCCCCAGGTTGAACCAGGCCGCGGCATTGCCCTGCATGGCCGCCATGCGCAGCAGGTGCCCGGCCAGCACGGTGTCGGCACGCCAGTACTTGCCATTGAGCCAGACCCAGCCCAGGTCATTGAGCGCCGCCACATGGCCGGCCAGCGCTTGATGGCGCAGGTCGGTATACACCGCTTGCAAGTCCGCCGCTTCGTCCAGGCGGTTGACCAGCAGCGCCCGCTGGCTGGGCAACCCCACCCCGGCGAACAGCCGCTGTCGCCTGCCAGCGGGGGTCGGCGCGGGAATGACCTGCTCAGGCAGAAGACGGGCGAGCAGCGAGTGGATATTGCTGACAGCTGACATGTTCATCCTCATTGAACGACCCACAGGCCTTACTGCGGCTGTGATGAGGCGTGATTCTGCGCGACGTCACGTCAAAACCTGTCGCGAACGATTCGGCGCCAGGCAACCAATTGGCGGTTCCTTGATCTGAACGGATCGTGGCTAATTGCCATGACCCACTAATGCCGCCATCCTGATGCGGCAAGCCTAGACAAGGACGTTACCTTTTGCCGTTCGCCACCACCCGCGCCACCCTCAGCCGTCAGTGGGCGCTGCTACGCCAGCTACCCAGCCGTTCCCCGGGCATTACCAGCGCAGAACTGGTATGGCGCCTGCGCGATGTGGGTTTCACCGTCAGCAAACGCACGGTGGAACGCGACCTCAATGAGCTGTCGTTGATCTTCCCGCTGGAGCGCAACGACAAGAGCATTCCGTTCGGCTGGCACTGGTCGGCGAATGCCTTGGGCGAGCTGCGCGGGAATTTCGATCTGCAGGGCTACTTGCGCGGTGAGGCGCTGCAGCCGGCGCAAGGTGATGGGCTGGCGCTGCAAGCCTGGGTCAACGACAGGGTGGCGCGTCAGTTGCGGGATCAGCCGTTGAGTGCAGACATGCAGCTGACTGCCCTGGAGCACGGGCATCGGCTGCAGGCCACGATGGAAGATGGCTGGGCGTTACGCTGGTGGGTGTTGAGCCAGGGGGACGGGGTGAAGGTGGAGCAGCCGGATGAACTGCGCAGTGAGATTGCCAAGACCCTGAGCAATGCAGCTGCGCAGTACCAGAATTAGTAGGCCGCTAAAAATCAGCGCTGCATCCCCCAGCGCCGCACGGTCACCCGTTCCAGGGTATTGAACACCAACCCCTCGACCAGCAAACCGATCAGGATCACCACCGCCAACCCGGCAAACACTTTGTCGGTATACAGCTCGTTGCGGTTCTGGAAGATGTACCAACCCAGCCCGCCCTTGCCGCTGCTCGCGCCGAACACCAGCTCGGCGGCGATCAGCGTGCGCCAGGCAAATGCCCAGCCGATCTTCAGCCCCGACAGGATCGACGGCAGTGCCGCGGGTACCAGGATGTGCAGCACCAGCCGCAGCCCTTTGAGGCCATAGTTGCGCCCAGCCATGCGCAAGGTTTCAGAAACGCCAAGAAAACCCGCGTAGGTATTCAGCGCCAGCGCCCAAAGCACCGAGTGCACCAGCACGAAGATCAGGCTGTTGTCGCCCAGCCCGAACCACAGCAGGGCCAGCGGCAGCAGGGCAATCGCGGGCAGCGGGTTGAACATTGAGGTCAACGTACCCAACAAGTCGCGGCCCAGCTGGGTGGAAACCGCCAGGCTGGTCAGGCCGAAAGCCAGCACGATGCCCAGCACGTACCCCTTGAGCAGGATCACCAGCGACACGCCGACCTTGGCCGGCAGCTCACCGCTGCGCAGGCCGTCCCACAGCGCCGCGGCAGTCTGCAAAAAGCTCGGCAGCAGCAGATCATTGCCCTGGTAGCGGGCAATGGCCTCCCACAATGCTGCGATCACCACGAGGATCACCGCCTTGCGTAACCAGCCTTGCTGCCACAGGCGCTGGGCCAGCGGCAGGTTGCGTTCCAGAGGCACACTGAGCAGCGGCTCCAGCTGCACCTCGTATTCCTGACGTACAGGGGTAGTGGTCATGGCTCAAGCTCCTGTCAGTAGGCAATGCGGATGTCGTTGAAGCCCAGGTATTCTGCCTGCTCGGGGGTATCGACCTCGTCGAACAACAGCCGATGGATGCGCCGGGCGCTGGCCTGGAAGTCACTGGCGCCGAGGCTGCCGAGGTCGTACTGATGGCTGTGCACCTCGGCCCGTACCCGCCCCGGATGGGGTGACAGCAACAGGATGCGGTTACCCACTACCAGCGCCTCCTCGATGGAATGGGTGACGAACAGCAAGGTGAAGCGCACCTCCTCCCACAGCAGCAGCAACTCTTCCTGCATCTTGCGCCGGGTAAGCGCATCGAGTGCGGCGAACGGCTCGTCCATCAACAGGATCTTCGGTTGCGTGGCCAGTGCACGAGCAATTGCCACGCGCGCTTTCATGCCACCCGACAGGGTATGCGGATAAGCGTCGGCAAAAGCCGCCAGGCCAACCTTGTCCAGGTAATGCAACGCTCGGTCTTCGGCCTCGGCGCGCTTGAGCTGGCCAGAAACGAGCAGCGGGAACATGACGTTCTGCTTCACCGTCTTCCACGGCGGCAGCTGGTCAAACTCCTGGAACACCACGATGCGATCGGGGCCAGGGCCGTTGACCGGCTGGCCCTGCAGCAGGATCTGCCCTTGCTGTGGGCTGATGAACCCGGCTACGGCCTTGAGCAGCGTGGACTTGCCACACCCCGAGGGGCCCAGCAAGACAAAACGGTCGGCACGATCGACTTCGAAGCTGACCTGATGGGTGGCCCGCACCACGCGCTGCGCGGTACGGTATTCGAGGCTGAGGTTATCCACCTTGAGCAACGGCGGTGTAGCCACACGGCTAAGGTTGCTGGCCGTGTGGCCTGGCAATGGGGCGGTCATGGTCGGTCAGCTCCCCTGCAGTGGGCGTTCATCCTGGAAGAAGTAGTCCTTCCACGACTCAGGCTTGTGCTTGATGGCGCCTACCCGGTAGAGGAATTCGGCCAGCTTGTAGGTGTTCTTCGGCGTTACGGTGAACTCGTATTGGGGGTTGTCGATCAGCTTGATCAGCACATCGCGGTCAATCTTGGCCTTGGTGACGCGGATATAGGTATCGGCAGCCGCCGCCTTGTCCTTCTGGGCAAAGTCCGCAGCCTCAGCCAGGGCATCGACGAACGCCTTGTAGGTCTTGGGGTTGTCGTTGCGGAATTTCTCGGTGGCAAACAGCAGGGTCGGCGAGTTGGGGCCGAGCAGGTCATAGCTGTTGAGCACCACGTGCACGTCCTTGTTGGCCAGTGCCTGGTCCTGGAACGGCGGGTTGGAGAAGTGCCCGTTGAGCTCGGTGCCGCCAGCCAGCAACGCGGCGGTGGCGTCTGGGTGCGGTACGGCCAGGGTGTACTTGTCGAGGCGGTTGTATTCCTTCTCGCCCCACTGCTGGGCAGCGGCGTACTGGAGGAAGCGCGATTGCACCGAGACGCCCACGGCCGGCACGGCAATGCGGTCCTTTTCGGAAATGTCGGCGATGGTCTTCACGTTCGGGTTGCTGCTGACCAGGTAGTACGGGAAGTTGCCCAGCGAAGCCACCGCCTTGACGTTCTGCCGGCCTTTGGTGCGGTCCCATACAGTCAGCAACGGCCCAACGCCAGCACCGGCGATGTCCACCGAGCCGGACAACAGCGCGTCGTTGATCGCAGCACCCCCGGATAGCTGGGCCCAGTCGACGTCGATGTCGATACCCTGCTCCTTGCCGTGCTTTTCAATCAGTTGCTGATCACGCACCACATTGAGCAGCAGATAGACAATGCCGAACTGCTCGGCAATGCGGATCTTGCCTTCGGCATGGGCCACCGTGGGGGCCGCAAGGCTGCCCACGACCAAGCTTGCACCCAGGCTGATACTTGCCGCCAGGCGGCTGATGGATTTGCGCATGATGGTTTCCTCAGTCGTCAGAACGGGGCATCGCCCTGGATGGTGGTGCGGAAAAGTTTGCGTCGCAGGTGCGCCGGGCAGCCTGTGGCGAGGTGGATCAGCGAGCGGTTGTCCCAGAACACCAGGTCGTGTGGCTGCCATTGGTGGCGGTAGATGTTCTGTTCGAGCACGCTCAGGGCATAAAGCTGCTGCAGCACGTCGCGGCTTTCATCATCCGGCAGGCCGACGATGCGGGTAGTGAACCCTTCGCTGACGAACAGTGCCTTGCGGCCGTTTTCCGGATGGGTTCGTACCACCGGTTGGACCACTTCCTGCACCTGTGCAAGCTGCTCGGCGCTAAGGGTCGGGCGCCAGTTGCCTTCGAACTTGGTCTCGGCATAACGGGCGGTGTAGGAGTGAGCGGCACTGCGGCCCTCGACCTGCTTGCGCAGCGCTTGGGGTACCGCGTCCCAGGCCTTGTGCATGTCGGCGAACAGGGTGTCGCCACCTTCGCTGGGCAACTCTTGGGCGTGCAGCATGGAGCCCAGGCTTGGGAGTTCCTTGTATGACAGGTCCGAATGCCAGAACTTGCCGGCATCGCCCAAGCCGATGTTGTGGCCGTTCTCGATGATGTTGGAGACGATCAGGATCTCGGGGTGGCCTTTGAGCAGAAACTGCTTTAGCACATGGATCTGCAGTTGGCCGAAGCGGCGGCTGAAGGCGATCTGCTGTTCAGGGCTGATGCGCTGGTCGCGCAGCACCAGTACATGGTGCTCGAGGTGGGCGCGATGAATAAGGCTGAAGTCCTCGGCGTTGACCGGTTTTGCCAGGTCCAGGCCGATGATCTCGGCGCCAACGGCACCCGAGAACGGGCGTATTTCAAAGGTTTGCGGCTGAGCGCTGTGGTTGGACGACAAGGCGTTCGAGACGGCGGACATTTTTCACTCCCACGCAGTGCGCGACTTCGATGACGCGCAACGATCAGAAACGCACGGGGTTTAGCCGTGTGGGTTCAAGTCGTGCGGCGCATCGATTGGTCGACGGGTACGCAGTGGAGTGACTA
>Ga0247820_10001067_pt1 | contig 15435 bp, 11 predicted proteins | sample 13C_Glucose_Day1_2_FD_192480 | JGI IMG/M metagenome (GOLD analysis project Ga0247820, IMG submission 192480) | Soil microbial communities from agricultural site in Penn Yan, New York, United States - 13C_Glucose_Day14 | ecosystem: Environmental > Terrestrial > Soil > Agricultural land | place...
CGCTGCCGAAGGCTGCCGCGACCACCAGCAGCCACGCGGCGGCTACGACGAGGGGGTGCCGGGCGACGAGCGCGCCGAGGTGGGAGAGCGCCGATCTGCGGCGGTCCGGGTGCAGGTCAGTCACGGGGGATAGCCTGCCAGTCGTGGGACTGGGCACAGACGACGACCTGTTCGCCGCGTCGGCCGCTGAGCGCGGCCTCGACGCAGGCGCCTCCGACGCCTCCCTCCCGCCCCTCGCGGTGCGGATGCGGCCGCGGTCCCTCGAGGAGGTCCGCGGGCAGTCCGACGTGCTCCGGCCGGGGAGCCCGCTGCGGCGCCTCATCGAGGGATCCGGCGGCACGGCGGGGCCGCTGTCGGCGATCATCTGGGGCCCGCCAGGCACGGGGAAGACGACCCTCGCCCACCTCGTCGCCACGGCTGCCGAGCGTCGCTTCGTCGAGCTCAGTGCGGTGACTGCGGGGGTCAAGGACGTGCGGGCGGTCATGGACCAGGCGGCCCGCGAACGCGACATGTACGACCGCCAGACGGTGCTGTTCCTCGACGAGATCCACCGGTTCACCAAGGCACAGCAGGACGCCCTGCTGCCCGGGGTGGAGAACCGGCAGGTGATCCTGGTGGCGGCCACGACCGAGAACCCCTCCTTCTCGATCATCGCCCCCCTGCTGTCCCGGTCGATGCTCATCACCCTGGGGTCGCTCAGCGACGCGGAGGTCGCCGACGTGCTCGCGTCGGCAGTGGCCGATGCCCGGGGCCTGGCGGGCGACTTCGTCCTCCAGCCCGAGGCGACTGCACACCTCGTGCGGATCGCGGGTGGGGATGCCCGGCGCGCGCTGACCTCGCTCGAGGCAGCGGCCGGCGTGGCGCTCGACGACCTCGCGCCGGGAAGCCAGTCCGACGGGCCCGCCCCCATCACGCTGGCCCACGTCGAGCAGGCCGTCGCCCACGCCGCGGTCCGCTACGACAAGACCGGGGACCAGCACTACGACGTGGCCTCGGCCCTCATCAAGTCGATGCGCGGCTCGGACGTCGATGCGGCCCTGCACTACCTCGCGCGGATGCTCGAGGCGGGGGAGGACCCCCGGTTCATCGCTCGCCGGATCGTCATCTCCGCCAGCGAGGACGTCGGGATGGCCGACCCCACGGCGCTGCAGACGGCGGTGGCCGCGATGCACGCCGTGGCACAGATCGGGATGCCCGAGGCGCGGATCATCCTCGCGCAGGCCGTGGTCCACAACGCGCTCGCGCCGAAGTCCAACGCGGCCTACCTCGGCATCAACGAGGCGATCGCCGACATCAGGGCCGGGCGCGGAGGGGCGGTCCCGCCGCACCTGCGGGGGAGCGGGTATGCCGGTGCGGCCAGGCTCGGGCACGGCAAGGGCTACGTCTACGCCCACGGCGAGGTGGACGGCGTCGCCCAGCAGCAGTACCTCCCTGACGACCTCGAGGGCAGCACGGACTACTACCGTCCCACCGGCAGGGGCTTCGAGGAGCGCCTTGCCCAGCGCTGGGAGTGGCTCCGGAGCCGGATCCGCGGCTCCTGAGGACGCGTCGGGAAGGCGGGCGGGCGCCGCGGTCCGCAGCGGGTAGGGTTGCCGCCATGGATGTGAGTTTGGGCGACATCGCCGGAATGATCGCGGCCCTGGCGTTCGCGTTCCTCGTCTTCAGGCTCGGCAGCGTGATCGGGAAGGCTGGCAAGGTCCTCGACGAGACCCGGGTCAGCGTCCGCAGCACCACCGAGAACGTCCAGCCCACGCTCCTCAAGCTCACCGACACCGTGTCGCTCACCAACGAGCAGCTGGTCCGGGTCGATGGCATCACGACCAACGTCTCGGCCATCACGACCAACGCCAGCGCCCTGACCGCGCTGTTCGCGGCCACGCTCGGCTCGCCGGTCGTCAAGGTCGCGGCGTTCACCTATGGCGTCCGTTCCGCCCTCCGCGGCTCCGGTCGCACGACCCGCGGCGCCCGCGCTGGCCGCCGCCGCAGGGGCTGATCCGGATGGCTCGACTGTTCTGGGTCGCCCTGGGTGCGGCCGCCGGCGTCTACGCCGTCCGCAAGGTCACCAAGGCGGCGGAGGCGTACACCCCCGCGGGCGTGGCCCACGGGCTCTCCGACTTCGGCGAGGGCCTGCGCGAGCTCGCCGACGCCATCCGCGAGGGGATGGCGGAGCGGGAGGAGGAGCTGCGGCTGGCACTGGGCATCGACACCGGCACGGCCGCCGACGTCGAGGCCGGCCGGCTCGACCCCGAGGCAGCCCGCGCGCTGCTCGACGACCCCACCGGACCGCGAGCTCGCTAGGGGCCAGTGCCCCCGCTGCGCCCCGCCCCCGACCCGACCCTTCCACGTACCATCGTCATGCCCGCATGAGCATGCACTAAGGACACATCGCATGGAAACCGCCGAGATCAGGCGCCGCTGGCTCTCCTACTTCGAGGGCAAGGGTCACGCCGTCGTGCCCTCTGCCCCGCTCATCTACGACGACCCCAACCTGCTGTTCGTCAACGCCGGCATGGTGCCGTTCAAGCCGTACTTCCTCGGCCAGCAGAGCCCGCCGTGGGAGCGCGCCACGTCCGTCCAGAAGTGCGTGCGGACCGGCGACATCGAGGAGGTCGGCAAGACCAGCCGGCACGGCACGTTCTTCCAGATGAACGGCAACTTCTCCTTCGGGGACTACTTCAAGGCCGGCGCGATCGAGATGGCGTGGGAGCTGCTCACGACGCCGCAGTCCCACGGCGGGTACGGCATCGAGGCCGACCGGCTGTGGGCCACGGTCTACGAGGACGACGACGAGGCCGCCGACCTGTGGCTCCAGCTGACCGGCATCCCCAAGGAGCGCATCGTGCGCCGAGGGCTGGCCGACAACTACTGGCACATGGGGGTGCCGGGCCCGGGCGGCCCGTGCAGTGAGATCTACGTCGACCGTGGCCCGGACTACGGCCCCGAGGGCGGCCCGGCCGTCGACGAGGACCGCTTCATGGAGGTGTGGAACCTCGTCTTCATGCAGTCCTCGCTGGGCGAGGTGCGCAGCAAGGTCGACTTCGACATCGTGGGTGGCCTGCCCAAGAAGAACATCGACACCGGCATGGGGCTCGAGCGCATGGCATCGATCCTCCAGGGTGTCGACAACATGTACGAGATCGACGAGGTCTACCCCGTGCTCGAGCGGGCAGCGGAGATGACCGGGAAGAAGTACGGCGCCCAGTCCGGGCACGATGCCGCGCACAGCCACCCGGACGACGTCCGCCTGCGCGTGGTGGCCGACCACATCCGGTCCTCGCTCATGCTCATCGGCGACGGCGTCACCCCGGGCAACGAGGGGCGCGGCTACGTGCTCCGGCGCATGCTGCGCCGGGCCGTGCGCTCGATGCGTCTGCTCGGGTTCGACGAGCCGAGCCTCCCGCACCTGCTGCCCGTCTCCCTGGAGCGGATGAAGCAGTCCTACCCCGAGCTCGAGGACGGCTTCGGCCGCATCTCCCAGATCGCGTATGCCGAGGAGGAGGCCTTCCGCCGCACGCTCGCCTCCGGCACGACGATCCTGGACACCGCTGTGGCCAGCACGAAGTCCCAGGGCGGCACGCGGCTGGCGGGCGAGCAGGCCTTCGCCCTCCACGACACCTACGGCTTCCCGATCGACCTCACCCTCGAGATGGCGGCCGAGCAGGGCCTCGAGGTGGACCGCGAGGGCTTCGCGCGCCTGATGCAGGAGCAGCGCGACCGGGCCAAGGCGGACGCCAAGGCCAAGAAGGCCGGGCACGCCGACACCCACGTGTGGAGGGAGTTCCGCGAGCGCGGGGCGACCGAGTTCCGTGCCTACCAGGAGCTGACCAGCGAGGGCCGGGTCGTCGGCCTGGTCCGCGACGGGCAACGGGTCGAGGAGCTCGAGCCGGGCCAGCGCGGCCAGGTCATCCTGGACCGCACGCCGTTCTACGCCGAGTCGGGCGGCCAGATCGCCGACGAGGGCGTCATCACCGCCGACGGGACCACCCTGAAGGTCCTCGACGTCCAGCGGCCCGTCAAGGGCCTGATCGCCCACACCGTCGAGGTCCAGGAAGGCCCGGTCCGCGCCGGCGCCGAGGTGATCTCCGAGGTCGACCCGGAGTGGCGCATCTCGGCCTGCCAGGCGCACTCGGGAACCCACGTCGTCCATGCCGCGCTGCGCCAGGTGCTGGGGCCGTCCGCGCTCCAGTCCGGCTCCTACAACAAGCCCGGCTACCTGCGCCTCGACTTCGCGTGGAACCAGGCGCTCTCACCCGAGACGCGCAGCGAGATCGAGGAGGTCGCCAACCTCGCGGTCCGCAAGGACCTGCCCGTCTCGGCGCAGTACATGACGCTGCCCGAGGCCCGGGAGTGGGGCGCCCTCGCCCTCTTCGGCGAGACCTATGGCGAGCAGGTGCGTGTGGTCGAGATCGGCGGCCCCTGGTCGCGCGAGCTCTGCGGTGGCACGCATGTGCAGCACTCCTCCCAGATCGGCGCCCTCACCGTGACCGGGGAGTCGTCCGTCGGCTCCGGCGTTCGCCGCCTGGAGGCGTTCGTCGGCATGAACGCCCTGCACTACCTCGCCAAGGAGCGGGCGCTCGTTGCCGAGCTGACCGACATGGTGAAGGTCCAGCCCGGCGAGCTCAAGGAGCGCATCGCATCGCTGCTCGCGCGCGTCAAGGACGCTGAGCGCGAGATCGAGAAGATGCGCCAGGAGCAGGTGATGGCGCAGACCGGCAGGCTGCTCGACTACATCCGCGACGTGCGCGGCATCCGGGTCCTGACCCACGACGCCGGTGACGGCGCGGGGGCCGACGACCTGCGCACCATGGCCCTCGACCTGCGCCACAGGCTCGGCGACGCCAGCCCGGCCGTCGTCGCCCTCACGGGTGTGGCCAAGGGCAGGCCGGTTGTCGTCGTGGCCACGAACGCCCCCGCTCGCGAGCGCGGCATCAAGGCCGGGGCCCTGGTGCGGGTGGCGGCACAGGCACTCGGTGGCGGTGGCGGCGGCAAGGACGACCTCGCCCAGGGCGGCGGCGCCGACCCCAGCAAGACGGGGGACGCGCTCGGCCGCGTGGACGCGGCGATCGCTGCTGCTGGGTGACAGGCCGGTGACGCGGTCCGGGGTGCGGGTCGGGGTCGACGTCGGAAGTGTCCGAGTGGGCGTCGCCTCCAGCGACCCCTCCGGGCTGCTGGCGACACCCGTCCGCACCGTGCGACGCGACCAGTCGGGCCAGGAGGCGGACATCACCGAGGTCGCTGGTGTGGTCGCCGAGCTCGAGGCGGTCGAGGTCGTCGTCGGGCTCCCCCGGACACTCGCAGGGCAGGAGGGTCCCGCCGCTGCGGAGGCCCGCCAGTATGCTCGTCGGCTGGCGGTGCGTATCGCCCCCGTCGGGGTGCGGCTCGTGGACGAGCGGCTCACCACGGTCGACGCCCACCGCTCGCTCCGCGAGAGCGGGGTCGATGGGAGGCGGCAGCGCGCCGTCGTCGACCAGGCCGCCGCAGTCCTCATACTGCAGGCGGCGCTCGACGCGGAGCGCAGCTCCGGGCGACCGCCCGGCGAGCTGGTCAGGCCAGACGGGCGCAAGCCCAGGACGAAGGACAGGGGTCGATGACCGAGCCGCACCTCGAGCACTCGATCTTCGGTGCTGAGGAACACGAGGGCAGGGCCGCGCGGCGTCGCGCCGCACGCCGCCGCCCGCAGCGCCGGCGGGGTCGGCGCCTCATCGTCCTCGTGCTTGCCCTGGCCATCGTCGGCGGCGCCGTCTACGCGGCATACGGCGTGCTGCGCCCGGTCGTGGCAGAGCTGACCGCCAGCAACGACTTCTCCGGCCCGGGTGCGGGGGAGGTGCAGGTCACCGTCAAGGACGGCGACTCGGGCCGCGCCATCGGCGTGACCCTCCAGAAGGCCGGCGTCGTCAAGACCTCCAAGGCGTTCATGGAGGCGGCCACTGCCGACAGCAGGGCCGCGTCCATCCAGCCGGGCACGTACACGCTGCGCAAGCAGATGGCGGCCAAGGACGCCCTCGCGATCCTCGTCAACCCCAGGAACCGCACGGTTCCCCGCGTGACCGTCCCTGAGGGCCTGTGGGCCACCGAGGTGTTCGCAGCGCTGTCGGAGGCGACGAAGATCCCGGTCAGGGAGTACCAGGCGGCCGCCAAGGACCCGTCCGCGCTCGGACTGCCGGCCTCGGCCAAGGGCAACCTCGAGGGCTACCTCTTCCCTGCCACCTACGAGTTCCCGGCCAAGTCCACGGCGCGCGAGCAGCTCACGACGATGGTCAAGAAGTCCGTCGACGAGCTGGCGAAGGCAGGCGTTTCCGAGGACCAGATGGAGCGGACCATGATCGTCGCCTCCATCGTGGAGGGCGAGGTGAGCGGTGACGCCGACCGGGCCAAGGTGGCGCGGGTCATCGAGAACCGGCTTGCTGCGAAGGACGGACCCACGCGTGGCCTGCTCCAGATGGACTCCACCGTCCACTACGCGGTGAAGAAGCGCGGCAAGGCCGGCACGACCGATGCCGATCGTGCGAGCGCGAGCCCCTACAACACCTACCGGGTGCAGGGGCTGCCCCCCGGCCCGATCAACAACCCGGGAGCCGCCTCGATCGCCGCGGCGGCGAACCCCGCCGAGGGCCCCTGGCTGTTCTTCGTGACGGTCAACCCCAGCACGGGGGAGACCCGCTTCGCCTCGACCGTGGCGGAGCACCAGGGCAACGTCAACTTGTTCAACCAGTGGTGCCGGGACAACGCGGGCAAGTGCTGAACGCGGCGGTCCTCGGCTCGCCGATCGCGCACTCGCTCTCACCGCTGCTGCACCGTGCCGCCTACCAGGCTCTGGGCCTGCAGCAGTGGCGGTATGCCGCGCACGAGGTCGACGAGGGGGCCTTCCTGCCGTTCGTGGCGGGCCTGGACGAGACGTGGCGTGGGCTCAGCCTCACCATGCCGCTGAAGGAGGTCGCCTTCGAGGTGGCCGCCGATGTCTCGCCGGCGGCCCTCACGACGGGAACCATCAACACACTGGTCCGCCGGCGGACGGGGGAGTGGGACGCCCACAACACCGACGTGCACGGACTCGTGGCAGCACTGGCCGGGGCCGAGCACGGCAGGACGGCCACCGTCCTGGGGTCCGGGGCCACGGCCCGCTCTGCCATCGCCGCCCTCGCCCAGCTCGGTGTGCGCCACGTGCGGCTCGCCGTGAGGGCGGGCGCCCGTCCGAAGACGCTGCGGATGGCGCACGACCTCGGCGTGGACATCGAGCAGGTCGCGCTCGGGCAGTGGGCGGAGCACGGTGGCCTCGCTGTGAGCACCCTGCCCGCGGGGGCGAGCGCTGCGGCCGCCGCGGCCATCCAGGACCATGGCCGTGAGCCGGGCGGTGGCACCCTCCTCGACGTGGTCTACGCCGACTGGCCGACGCCCTTGGCGAGGTCCGCCGAGGCCGCCGGCCTGCGCGTCGTCTCCGGGCTGGACATGCTCGTCCACCAGGCCGCCGAGCAGGTGCGCCTGATGACCGGGCTCGACGCCCCCCTCCCTGAGATGCTGGCGGCCGCCGAGGACGCGGTCGCCCGATGATCACCCTGGGGGCGGGTGCGGGCACCCCGTGGTGGGCAGTCCTGCTGTGCGCCGTGGCGGGTGCCGTGGTCGGCTGGGTGACCGGCCGCCGGCTCGGGACGGGGGAGTACCGCATCGAGTCGGACGAGGCTGGTCCCTCGCTGCCCCGCGCCCCGTGGTGGCCGGCGCCCGCCCTGGCGCTGGTGTGGGGCTTCCTGGCCTGGCGCATCGGCGACACCGCCGGCTGGGCCGCCCTGCCGGCATACCTGTTCTTCGGCTGGCTCGCGGTCGCGCTGGTGTGGATCGACATCGACGTGCACCGCCTGCCGGACGGCCTGGTGCTGCCCGCGTACCCCGCGCTGCTCGCACTGCTGGCGTGCGCGAGCCTCGGGGCAGGGGACTGGCGGCGGATGCTGGACGCCCTCATCGGCATGGCCGGCCTCTATGCGCTGTACTTCGTGATGGCGATGATCTCCCCGTCCTCGCTCGGCTTCGGTGACGTGAAGCTGTCCGGCCTCATCGGGCTGGTCCTGGGCTGGCTGGGTCTGGGTACGGCGGTCTTCGGGCTGCTGGCCGGGTTCGTCGCTGGTGGCGTGATCGCCGTCGCCATGCTCATCGGGCAGCGGGCCGGGCTGCGATCCCACATCGCGTTCGGCCCGGCCATGATCGTGGGTGCGTTCGCCGCCCTCGTGCTGGACTACCAGCTCGTTCCCGCCTGAGGGCCCGGCCGGCCCCACAGCCTCAGGTCAGGGGTCTGCGTCGCTCCGTGCCCGGCCCGAGGGCCAAAGACCCGTTCCCCTGAGACCCGCCGTCCGCCATGATCTGCCCATGGGGCGCTACGTGTACGACTTCGCAGAGGGCAACAAGGACCAGAAGGACCTGCTGGGGGGCAAGGGGGCCAACCTTGCGGAGATGACCCGGCTGGGACTGCCCGTGCCGCCGGGGTTCACCATCACCACGGACGCCTGTCGGGCCTACCTGAGGGACGGCCGCGAGCCCGAGGGCCTGGCCGACGAGGTCGACCGCCACCTCGCCCGGCTCGAGGAGACGATGGGCCGCCGGCTCGGCGACCCGGACGACCCGCTGCTCGTGTCCGTCCGGTCCGGGGCGAAGTTCTCCATGCCGGGGATGATGGACACGGTGCTCAACATCGGGCTGAACGACCGGTCGGTGGACGGCCTGGCGCGGCTCAGCGGCGACGAGCGCTTCGCCTGGGACTCCTACCGGCGGCTGCTGTCGATGTTCGGCCAGACCGTGCTGGGCCTCGGCGCGCACGACTTCGAGGACGAGATCGACCGGCTCAAGCGCGACCGGGGTGCCAGCACGGACCTCGACCTCAGCGCCGACGACCTGCACGGCCTGGCGAAGACCTACGAGGGGCTCATCAGGGAGCACTCCGGGCGCGACTTCCCGCAGGACCCGCGCGAGCAGCTGGCGCTGGCGGTCCGGGCGGTCTTCGACTCGTGGAACACCGAGCGCGCCACGATCTACCGCCGCCGCGAGCGCATCCCCTCCGACCTCGGGACCGCCGTGAACATCGGCGCGATGGTCTTCGGCAACGGCGGCATGGACTCGGGCACCGGGGTGGCCTTCACGCGTGACCCGGCCACGGGCGCCCCGGGCATCTACGGCGACTACCTGCAGAACGCGCAGGGGGAGGACGTCGTCGCGGGGATCCGCAACACCGTGCCGCTGCACGACCTCGAGCAGATCAACAAGGCGGCCTTCGACGAGCTGCTCGACATCATGCGGACGCTCGAGCAGCACTACCGCGACCTGTGCGACATCGAGTTCACCATCGAGCACGGCAAGCTCTGGATGCTGCAGACCCGGGTGGGGAAGCGAACTGCCCAGGCGGCGTTCAGGATCGCTTCCGACCTCGTCGACGAGGGCCTCATCGACATCGACGAGGCGCTGCAGCGGGTGACAGGCGCCCAGCTGATGACGCTGATGTTCCCGCGGTTCGACGACCGGCACGAGCGGCACCTGCTCGGCACCGGCATGAACGCGTCCCCGGGTGCGGCTGTCGGCAGGGCGGTCTTCGACTCGCACACCGCGGCGGAGTGGGCCGAGCGCGGCGAGGACGTCATCCTCGTGCGGCGCGAGACCAACCCCGACGACCTCAGGGGCATGGTGGCCGCGCGCGGCATCCTCACGAGCCGGGGCGGAAAGACGTCACACGCCGCGGTCGTCGCGCGCGGCATGGGTCGCACCTGCGTCTGCGGTGCCGAGTCGCTCGACGTGGACGTGCGGGCCCGCCGTTTCACCTGCGCGGACGGCACCGTCGTCAGTGAGGGCGACGTCATCTCGATCGACGGGACCACCGGCGACATCTTCGCCGGTGAGGTGCCTGTCGTCGACTCGCTCGTGGTGCGGCACTTCGAGGGCGACACCTTCGCCGACGACGAGACCGTGCGCGCCGTCGCCCGCCTGATGGAGCACGCAGACCGCACACGCCGGCTCGGGGTGCGGGCCAATGCCGACACCCCGGACGACGCAGCCCGCGCCCGCCGGTTCGGCGCGCAGGGGATCGGACTGTGCCGGACCGAGCACATGTTCCTCGGCGACCGCCGAGAGCTCGTCGAGCACCTCATCGTCGCGGAGTCGGAGGAGGAGCACGACGCCGCGCTCGACGCGCTGCTCCCGCTCCAGCGTGAGGACTTCACGCAGATCTTCGAGGCCATGGACGGCCTCCCGGTGACGGTTCGCCTGATCGACCCGCCGCTGCACGAGTTCCTGCCGGACCTCACCGACCTCGCGGTGCTCGTCGCGCACGAGGACGACGCCGGAAACCCGGACAGCCGCCACCACAAGCTGCTCGAGGCGGTCAAGCGGCTGCACGAGCAGAACCCCATGCTCGGCCTGCGCGGCGTGCGCCTCGGCATCGCCCTCCCGGGCCTGTTCGCGATGCAGACCCGCGCCATCCTCGAGGCCGTGGCGGCCCGGCTCGAGGCGGGTGGGGACCCACGCCCGGAGATCATGGTGCCGCTCGTCGCCTCGGCCGAGGAGTTCGAGCTGGTGCGCGCCGAGATCGAGCGGGTGGCCGCGCAGGTGCAGGAGGCCGCTGGGCGCGAGATCCCCTACTCCGTCGGGACGATGATCGAGCTGCCGCGTGCGGTGCTCACCGCGGACCGCATCGCCGCGACCGCCCAGTTCTTCTCGTTCGGCACCAACGACCTCACCCAGATGACCTGGGGCTTCTCCCGCGACGACGTGGAGTCCTCGTTCTTCTCCACCTACCTCGAGAAGGGCGTGTTCGCGGTGTCGCCCTTCGAGACCCTCGACCGGGACGGCGTCGGGGCGCTGGTCCGGTATGCCGCGGAGCACGGCCGCGCGGCGCGACCCGACCTCCACCTCGGGGTCTGTGGTGAGCACGGGGGAGACCCGGAGTCCATCCACTTCTTCGAGGAGGTCGGCCTCGACTACGTCTCCTGCTCGCCGTTCCGGGTGCCCGTGGCCCGGCTGGAGGCAGCCCGCGCCGTGTCGTCCTGACCTCCCGCCCAGATGACGGGCTCCCCATGGGGGCCCGAGTCGCCCGTGGGAGGATCGCAGCATGCTGCGTTGGCTGACTGCGGGTGAGTCCCACGGCCCCGCCCTGCTCGCAACCATGGAGGGGCTGCCCGCGGGTGTGCGGGTCACCACCAAGGACGTCGCCGCCGCCCTGGCCCGCCGCCGGCTCGGCTTCGGCCGCGGCGCGCGGATGCGGTTCGAGCAGGACGAGGTGGAGTTCCTCGGCGGGGTGCGGCACGGCGTCACGATGGGCTCGCCGGTCGCGATCCGCATCGCCAACACGGAGTGGCCGAAGTGGGAGACCGTCATGGCGCCCGACCCCGTCTCGGAGGCTGCCTTCGCCGCGGCTGACGACGTGGGTGCCGAGAAGGAGGTGGCCCGCAACCGGCCCCTGACCCGCCCGCGGCCTGGTCACGCCGACCTCGTGGGCATGCAGAAGTACGGCTTCGACGACGCCCGGCCCGTCCTCGAGCGGGCCTCCGCGCGGGAGACGGCTGCCCGCGTGGCGCTCGGCGAGGTCGCCGCCCGGTTCCTCGAGCAGGCCTACGGCATCAGGCTCGTCTCCCACACCGTCGCCATCGGTGGTGCCGGCGTCGCCGACGACGCACCGCTGCCCAGCCCCGACCAGGTCGAAGCGCTTGACGCCGACCCCGTGCGGAGCCTGGACCCTGCCGGGTCGGCAGCCATGGTCGCCGAGGTCGAGGCCGCGAAGAAGGACGGCGACACCCTGGGCGGCGTCGTCGAGGTCCTCGCGTACGGCCTGCCACCGGGCCTGGGCTCGCATGTGCACTGGGACCGCCGGCTCGACGCGCAGCTCGCCGCCGCCCTCATGGGGATCCAGGCCATCAAGGGCGTCGAGGTCGGCGACGGCTTCCGCACGGCGGCCCGACGCGGCTCGGCCGCACACGACGAGATGGAGCGCGACGCCGAAGGCGCGATTCGGCGACGCACCGGCCGGTCCGGGGGAACCGAGGGCGGCATGTCGACGGGCGACGTCCTGCGGGTCCGCGCGGCCATGAAGCCCATCAGCACGGTTCCGCGCGCCCTCGACACCATCGACACGACAGGCGAGGAGGCCGCCAAGGCCATCCACCAGCGCTCCGACGTGTGCGCCGTGCCCGCGGCCGGCGTCGTCGCCGAGGCCATGGTCGCCCTCGTCCTGGCCCAGGCCTGCCTCGAGAAGTTCGGCGGAGACTCGCTGTCCGAGACCGCCCGCAACCACGCGGCATACCTCGCCTCGATCCCGGAGGCGATGCGGACGTGGTGACCAGCGGCACCAGCCGGCCCCGTGTGGTCCTCATCGGCCCTCCCGGCGCTGGCAAGAGCACCGTCGCGCGCCGGCTCGCAGACCGTCTCGGTGTGGACTGGCACGACACCGACGAGGAGATCGAGCGCGCCGAGGGCCGGAGCATCTCCGACATCTTCGTGGTGGACGGCGAAGCCCACTTCCGCGACCTCGAGCGGGTCGAGGTGGTACGAGCCCTCACGGCCTGCTCCGGCGTCCTCTCGCTGGGCGGTGGTGCCCCGATGGACCGCGGGACACAGGAGGCGCTCTCGGGGCACACGGTCGTGTTCCTCGACGTGGGCATCGCCGATGCCGCCCGCCGCATCGGCTTCGACGGGAGCCGTCCGCTGCTGCTGGTCAACCCCCGCGCCCAGTGGACCAAGATGATGAACGAGCGACGCCCGACCTACGAGCGACTGGCCACGATGCGGGTGGACACGGCTGGACGCCGGCCGCGCGCCATCGTCGACGACATCGTGGCGTGGCTGGAGGAGCAGCGATGAGCACCACCCGGATCAGCGTGGGCGGCGACTACGAGGTCCTCATCGGCACGGGCCTGCTCGACGAGCTGCCGGGGCTGGTCGGCGAGGGGGTCCAGCGGGTGCTGGTGGTACACCCCCGGGCGCTGGCCGCGACGGGGGAGGCGGTGCGGGAGGACCTGCTGGCCAAGGGCTACGAGGCGTATGCCGCGGAGGTGCCCGATGCCGAGGAGGCCAAGACCGCGCAGGTCGCGGCCTTCCTCTGGGGAGTGCTCGGGCAGGCGGGCTTCACCCGCTCCGACGCGGTCGTCGCGGTCGGTGGCGGGACCGTCACGGACCTCGCCGGTTTCGTGGCAGCGACCTGGCTGCGCGGCATACGCGTGGTGCACGTGCCCACCACGCTGCTCGGTATGGTCGACGCCGCCGTGGGGGGCAAGACCGGCATCAACACACCGGAGGGCAAGAACCTCGTGGGTGCCTTCCACCCGCCGGCAGGCGTGCTGTGCGACCTCGCCACCCTGGAGACGCTGCCCGCCCACGACGTCGTCGCCGGCCTCGCGGAGGTCATCAAGTGCGGCTTCATCGCGGACCCGGTCATCCTCGACCTGGTGGAGTCCGACCCCGAGGGGGTGCGAACCGTCGGCGGGAGCCAGGTCCGCGAGCTCATCGAACGCGCCGTCCGGGTCAAGGCCGACGTCGTGGCTCAGGACCTCAGGGAGTCGTCGCTGCGCGAGATCCTCAACTACGGCCACACCTTCGGGCACGCGGTCGAGCAGGTCGAGCGGTACCAGTTCCGGCACGGGGCGGCCGTGAGCATCGGCATGGTCTACGTCGCCGAGCTCGCCAGGCTGGCGGGCAAGATCGACGACGGCCTCGTGGAGCGCCACCGGTCCGTGCTGAGCAGCGTGGGTCTGCCGGTGTCCTACCGCGGCGACCGGTGGCCCAGGCTCCTCGACGCGATGAGGCGCGACAAGAAGTCGCGCGGCTCCCTCCTGCGTTTCGTCGTGCTTGCCGGCCTCGCGCGGCCGGTGCGGCTCGAGGGACCCGATCCCGCGCTGCTGCAAGCGGCCTACGCCGAGATCAGCACCGACGCGGTCGACCGCGCCATCCCCCTCGGGTGAGCTGGCCCACCGCCCCGCCCGGGGTGGTGCCGCGCGAAACTGCGCTCGCTGTCACCCCGACCCCTGGGGCCAGGGTCAGCGGGCAGCGGTCCCCGGGCAGTCCGGGATGGTGACCCTGGTCCTCTGCGGCAGGACCAGCGGCTGGACCAGGGTCGTGACGGGGCCCTTCGCGCCGGCCGGCTCGTCGATGCGGAGGGTGAGGGTGCGCGTCTGGCCGGGGGCGATCTCGAGCACGAAGGTGAAGACGGGCCGTCCGCGTTCGGTGTCCACGTCGAGGAACGCGGGCTTGCCGTCGACGGTGGCCTCCGAGAAGTCGGCGCCCTTGGTCGCGTAGTACCCCACGAGGAGGCGGTTCGTGCCCCTGGGCACCGGCGCATCCAGGGGGTCGGCGCGGCCCCCGGCGTAGCTGCCCAGCCCCGACCTCGGCGCCCGGTTCGTCAGCCGGACGGTGACCGTGGCGCGCTGGTCCCGGGCCCCGCATGAGGCGGCGGCGTAGGTCACCTGACGATCGAGGTAGTAGTCGAGCTTGTTCCCACCGGCGTTGTTGATGACCAGCCCGCTGAACCGGCCGGTCGTGTCGCTCAGGGTCCCGCCCACGGGCCGCGCGCCGATGATGCGCTGTTCCTCCGACCGTGCGCTGTACAGCAGCACTCGCCGCTCGGCCACGGCATCCGCGAGGGCGCCCGCGAGCTGTGAGCCCTGTGCCGGCCCCCGCTCGAGGACGTCGTCCGCGACGGCCTTGGCCACCTCGATGAGGTAGAGCTTGCGCGCCACGGGGTCGTCGAACCGGGCGTAGGCATCCCTCTCGGTCAGGGCCACGACGTTGGAGGCCTTCACGACCGTGCCGTCGGGCAGGGTGGAGGGGCCAGTGACGGCCAGCAGCATCGACAGCGCGGAGGGGTCCAGGGCCAGGGCACCGTCGAGCCGCTCGCCGGTCTTCCCCTGCCAGTACCGCATCATCAGCTGGGCGCCGTCCGGGAAGTGCGGGCTCACCGTCGTGTTGCCGAAGAAGCGGTCGGGTGCGGCGCCCTGGTACTGGCTGGCGAAGCCGGGGCTCAGTCCCTTCATCGAGACCCGCACCCCGCCGAAGTCCCCCGAGACGCCGTAGTGCTCGAAGCTGATCCTCCCCCGGTCGGCGCGCAGCACGGCATACACGCCGGGCAGACCCCCTGTGCCGCGCGCCTCGGCGTTGTTCTGGAACGCCACGAAGTACCGCCGGGGCTCGTTCGCGCCCAGCATCGGTGGCAGGAGCGTCACCGCTTCGTGGGCGGAGCGGAGCTGGGCGGACAGGGCGCCGAGCTGCGCGAGCAGCTCCTCCCGAGCGGCGTCGATCTGGTGGACGCCGGTCGAGGGAAGGTTCTCGGCGCGCGCGAGGGCTCGGTCGGTGGCGCCGCGGGCCTGGCCGAGCGGAGCCGCGGCAGCCGAGACCGGGGCGAGGTCGAGGCCACCGCCGTGCCGGCGGAGGTCCACCCCGACGAGGCTGTCGCGCGCCCCGCGCACCGGCGGGAGGACG